>Ga0335084_10003924_pt1 | contig 14626 bp, 13 predicted proteins | sample Lox_Sample_44_FD_206721 | JGI IMG/M metagenome (GOLD analysis project Ga0335084, IMG submission 206721) | Soil microbial communities from Loxahatchee National Wildlife Refuge, Florida, United States - Lox_Sample_4.4 | ecosystem: Environmental > Terrestrial > Soil > Wetlands | place: USA...
CACTCATCCCGTTGTGGCACCACGCCAAGGACAGCTGTGTTCCGGCAGCGAAGTCCGTGCCGATCCGCCTGGTGCCGAATCAGTCACCCTGACTTGGCTACTCACACGGGTGCCCCACCATGCATCTAACGAGCCGCGCCGTGTTCACCGCAGTGTTCCGGCCGTTACCCGGCCATCGAGCACAACCGCTGCGATCCTTGTGGTGTGGATCCGCTGTGCCGGCATGGTGAAGAAATCATTGGCCGTCACCACGAAATCCGCCTTCTTTCCGCTTTCGATCGAGCCGCTCTGCGCTGCGATCCCCAGTTGACGTGCACCGTTCAACGTATAGGCGGCGAGGGCCTGCTTGAGGGACAGGCATTCACTTGGCATCGCCGGACGACCGTATAAGTCACGTTCGCCCGCGTAGTCGCGGCGCGTCATGGCCATCTCCAGGCCCACGAACGGATTGGTCCTGGGAATCTCATCACTGGAAGTAACGTCGCTGGAGAAAGTGAGGTTCACCCCAGACCTCCAGATGGAGCCCGTGAGCTCGTCGCGCTGCGCACGCTCCGGTCCCAGAGTCACCAGTCCGGCGCGCCCGAATTCTGTGCCGCCAAACCAATGCGGCGTCATGTTCGCACTGACGCCTAACGCGGCGAGGCGCGGGATATCACCGGGATCGACGATCTGCAGATGCGCCAGCGTTATCTGGATCCGAGGCGGACGGCCCAGCATCTTCGTTGCTTCTTCTACTGCATCGAGAGCTTCCCGGGTTGCACGGTCTCCCACCACGTGCACATGCAGGTTCAGGTGCTCGCGGTCGAGCTCCTGAATGAATTGTGACAAACGATGGTGATCCATAAGTATGCCGCCCCGCTTGGTCGGATCAGACTCGTAGGGTTGCAGCATGGCCGCCGTCAGTACCTCGAACACCCCGTCAAACATGATTTTGATCGTGTCGAAATGCAGATGCGGACCGCCGTAGCTCCTCTGCAGTCGCCGGATCTCGGCTACGGCGTGATCGATCTGCGCCGGATCAAAAATCTGATAAGTACCAAAATACCGAACCGGCAGTGCTCCGACACGATCCAGAGCGGCAAGCTCTCGGTATGCGGCATCTTCGAGGCCCATATTTCCGCCATCAAACAGGCTCGTTACCCCGTGGCTCGCGAGGTAGTGCACCTGTTTAATGAGGCGCGCGCGAAACTCTTCAGGTGGCGGCATCAAAAGCGGGCCCAGCTTGGCGAAGATCGCCCATTCCTTGACCCAGCCGGTTGGCTCTCCGCTTTTGTCTCGCACGTACACGGAGATGTCCCGGCTCACATCGGGTGTGTGGGCGTCGACGCCCAGCTTGCGCAGCATGGCGCTGTTCAGCCAGGCGCTATGTCCGGAATTGTCAAACACCACCGCTGGTGTCGCCGGCCAGATCGCATCAAGGTCGCGCTTGTTCGGCCCGTCCGGCAAGAAGCTCGCCACGTCCCAGTAACCCAAAATGACCATGGCCTTCTGCGGATGTGCCGTCGCGTAGCGTCGTAGCCACTGCAGGGTCTCAGCTCGGTTCGGTGCCGGCATGTTCTCCCGTGCATCCACCGCGGCGTCCCCGGAGCCAAATATCGCCGTTACCCCCGGGTGCGTATGGCCATCGACGAACCCGGGGATTACGACCCGCTGCTTTTCGTCGTAGATCGTTGTGTCGGCGTTTACGGCCTGCTGCCATCCCGCGGTGTTGCGAGCACCGACGTAGACAATCCGGTCTCCCTGCACGACCAGGGCTGACGCGGCTGGTTGGCGTTCGTTTTCGGTATAGATCCGCGCATTGACGAGCGCGAACGAACTTAGAGGCGGCTCGGCCTGCGCGGCGAGCGCACAGGAACCAACCAGACACAGGAAGAACCGGGTGCGCACTACGCCTTCTCCCAGACAGCTCAGACCGCGGTCGCACGGTACGACCCATGTACTTGTCCGAGCGAATTACCACGTCGGGGCGGAGCGCGGCGCCAATCTCCCAGCGCGGGTATCAGACGACGGTCCCCCAGACCTTGTGCGCAACCTTAACCACCAGCTCGAGCTTGCGCCACTGCTCATCCTGCGAGAGCTTGTTGCCGGTCTCGTGGCTCGAAAACCCGCATTGCGGCGAGAGGCACAGGTTCTCGAGTGGAACGATCTTGCATGCCGCATCGATGCGACGGAGGAGTTCGGCCTCGCTTTCGATCTGGCCCAGCTTCGTCGTCACAAGCCCCAGGACTACCTTCTTGGCTCGAGGCAGAAAGCGCAGTGGCGCAAAGGAACCCGAGCGCGTCGTATCGAATTCCATGAAGAACCCATCGATGTCGCTCTGAAACATTGACTCGGCGACCGATTCGTAATCGCCCTCCGTGGCCCACGAGCTCTGAAAGTTGCCGTGGCAGGTGTGTAGAGTCACTGCAAGGCCCGCCGGCCGGTTGCGCAGGGCCTCATTGAGGGTGCGCACGTAACGCCGTGGCAGCTCCGCTGGATCGTCACCATTGCGCCGGCAGCTGTCGCGGAATTTGGCGTCGCCCAGATAAGCGAAGGAGACGTCATCGATCTGCAGGTACGTACAGCCTGCGGCGGCAAGTGCCGCAATCGCCGCGCTGTACGCCGCGGCCACGTCACCCCAGAACTGCTCCAGATCGGGGTATGCCTCGCGCGAAATTGCCCGACGCCCCCCGCGCAGGTGCAACATCGACGGTGATGGGATGGTGAATTTCGCCGTCCGCCGCGTCGCGTGCTTCAAGAACTCGAAGTCCGCAACCATGATCGGACGTGTGTAACGGATCCTTTCTGCAACCGCTGCAATAGGCGGTTGACTCTCCGTTTCCCCGAATTTCGGCCCCGGATTCGGTTGCAGCGCTACGCCATCGAATTGCGACAGGAAGTCGAGGTGCCACCACGTACGGCGGAACTCTCCATCGGTGACTGCCTCGAGCCCGATCGACTCCTGTCGCGCGATCACTTCTCGAATTGCGTCATTCTCGCGCTCGTGTAGGTCGGACCGGCTGAGACGTCCCTGCTTCACGTCCTGGCGCGCTCGCATCAGTGAGTCCGGCCGCAAGAGACTGCCGACATGATCGGCGCGAAAGGGTGGTCTGCCTGGCTTGGGTCGCTGCTCGATCAGGACGTCCTCACTCATGACTCCTCCGCCACTCGTCCCAGTCCGCTGAGAGATGCAGTCTAATCGGCATGAGGAATTTTTCATTGTCATCTGATAAATAAAGACAATTTATGCATAAAATGCCGTTGAACTACGAACTACCGGCTCGGACACTATCCCTCCAGACCGGGTACTCCTCGACTCGGGGGTAAGATCCGAAGCAGGGGTAAGTGACGGGTTTCGACGACCCGCACGTGCAGAACAAAGCATGGGGACTTGAATCAGTTGCCGGTGACGGAGACTTCGGGCGCGGTATTCCTCAGCTATGCCTCGCAGGACGCGGCGGCCGCGGCAAGGATCTGCGATGCGCTGCGTGCCGCCGGCATCGAAGTCTTCTTCGACCAGAGCGCCCTGCGCGGTGGCGATGACTGGGATCGACAGATCCGCGAGCACATCCGCAGCTGTGCCTTGTTTATTCCGCTGATTTCCATACAGACCCAGTCGCGCCTGGAGGGTTACTTCCGTCGTGAGTGGCGCCTAGCGATAGAGCGGATGCGCGATATCGCTGAACAGCGGACCTTCCTGCTGCCGGTGGCCATCGATCCAATGGACCCCGCACGCGCACACGTACCCGATGCGTTTCGGGCGACGCAATGGTCGCAGTTGCCCGCTGGACAGGCCTCGACCGAATTCGTGCGCCGTGTGGCCGAACTTCTCGACTCGGCTCCGGCCGCGCCGCCGCGCCGGGAGAGCACGGTAGCAAGTCCGGCGCCCCGCATTGCAACTCCCTGGCGCGTGGGCCTCGGGCTGGGGGTCGTAGCCGCCGCGGTGGCCTTCATGGCGCTGCGACATCCGCTGATCGATCGGCAAGGGCCGGTCTCCTCATCAGACATCGACAAATCGATTGCCGTATTGCCGTTTGCCGACCTGAGTGAGAAGCATGATCAGCAGTATCTGGCAGACGGACTGTCCGATGAGTTGCTGGATGCCCTCGCGCGTATTCCGGGTCTGCGCGTGATCAATCGTCCTTCCTCGTTCCAATTCCGGGATGGCAGCGCGGATGCGCGCGCCGTCGGCACTAAGCTCGGCGCCACGCACATCGTCGAGGGCAGCGTACGACGCTCGGGGGACGCGGTGCGCGTGACCGCACAGCTGATCCGCGCTTCCGACGGCAGCGAAGAATGGTCTCGCAGCTTCGACAGCGCGCTCGACAATGCGTTGCAGCTGCAGTCGCGGATCGCGTTGGCGCTGGCGCGCGAGCTGGAAGTCTCCGTGGCCGGCACCACGTCGCTGGCCACCGTTCAGACCACCAATGCACAGGCACACGATCTGTACCTGCGCGGCTTACACGCAGTGGATAGCTTCACCGCCGACGGGGAGCGCGAAGCGGCGGAGCAGTTTCAGCAAGCCATCGAGCTCGACCCGAACTTCGTCAGCGCCTATGAAATGCTCGGCTACGCCCACACGTTGCTGGCGGCCGACGGGTTCGTACCAGTCGAATCAGGATTTGCGCAGCTGCACGCGGATGCCCAGTGGCTGCTGCAACGCGATCCGCGCTCACTGATGGGTCACTGGCTGCTGGCGTACTATCACCTGCTGTACACGCGCGACTGGCGAGCGGCCGAGCGCGAGGCGAACGCGGCGCTGGCCGTGAATCGCAATGGCTGGAAGGCGCCGTACCTGGCCGGGCGTATCGCCATGGCGCAGGGGCAGCTGGAGCGCGCCGAGCGACTGTTCAAGACATCACTGGTGTCGGATCCGCTTGATGCGGACTCGCTCTGCGAGCTCTCGCTGGTGCTGCGCGGCGCGCATCGCGTGCAGGAAGCGCAGGAGCAGGTGAGCCGCTGCCTGGCGATTACGCCCACCTACCCGGGTGCCTCGGCGCAACTGGCACTGACCCTGCTCGACCAGGGGCACGGCGCGCAGGCACGCGAGACGGTGACGCAGGAGGTGGACGAGGGCTTGCGCTGGGCGGTCACTGCCGAGATTGAAGCCGCACTGGGACATCGTGCCGAAGCCGAGGCGGCGCTGCATCGAGCGCAGGGTGTCGCGCGCGCGCGGCCGACGTTTATCGCCCTCGCCTACGCATCCATGGGCCGGTCCGATGAGGCGCTCCAGTGGTTGGATCGAGCGAACAAGCAACATGACCCTTGGCTGATCTATCTGAAGACATCCCCGGAAGCGGAGCGCCTGGCAGATGATCCGCGCTACCTGACCCTCCTCCACGAGCTTGGACTTGCGCCCTGAGTCTCGCCAACCACGCGCCGCGCTCAGGCCGGCCAGCGCGTGCGATATTCGTCGGAGCCGAAGCGCCGCACCAGACGGTACCGGCCCTGCTCGAGCAAGGCGATGTTCGGTAAGTCGATGCCGTTGAAGGTGTTGGCCTGCACCAGCGTGTAGTCGGCTTGGTTCGTCAGGATGAGCTGTGCGCCGGCCCGGAGCGGTTGCGGAAACGAGAATTCCCCGAACATGTCGAGCGAGGAGCAGCTGCTGCCGGCGAGGCGATAGCGATACGGGTGTGCGTCCGGCGGGCCGGCCCCGCACACTGTTATGGCATGCCCAGCGTGCAGAAAGTCGGGCACATGCGCGATGGCCGAGGCGTCCAGGATGAGCACCGGTATCGCGCCCTGCACCACATCCAGGACCGTGGTCACCAGGGTCGCGGCCTCCCACACCACGGCCTGGCCGGGCTCCAGGTACAGTTGCAGCCGGTAACGGCGCCGCAGATCCCGCAGCAGCTCGCTCAGCGCGGCGCGCTCGTACTCGGGAGCCGTGAGCAGCTGGCCGCCCCCGAGATTGAGCCACGACAGGCGCGGCAGCAAGAAGGCGAATTCAGCCTCCAGGATGCGCAGTGATTGGGCGAGCGCCGGCCGATCATCCTGGCAATGCACGTGCAGCAGTGCACCATGCACGCCCGACAGATCAGCGTCGCGCAGTTCACGTGCGGGGATGCCGAAGCGCGAATCCGCGCCGCAGGCGCGGTAGATCGGGTGACGCGAGCCGCTGTGCGTGGGCCGCAGTCGCAGGCCGCAACTCAAGCCCGTGCTTGCGGCCACCATCGCCCGATGCGTCTCGCGTTGACTCAGCGAGTTGAAGCTGAGCGTATCGGGCGCCAGCTCCAGCAGCGCCGCCAACTCCCCTGGCCTATATGCCGGCGCATACACATGAAGTTCGCCGCCGAGCAGCTCACGCGCCAGACGCGCCTCGTTCAGCGAGCTCACCGAGGCTCCCTGCAGGTGACGACCGATCAGTGGCAGCACGTACGGCAGCGCGAATGCCTTTAGTGCCAGAAGGATGCGGCACTCGGACGCCCGCGCCAGGTCCGCAAGCAACCCCAGATTGCGCTGCAGTTGGTCCAGATCGATAACAAAACAGGGCGTTGGGACGGGCAGAGGCGCTAACGGATCGCTCACGTCTGGCCCAGATTCATGAAGAGGCAGGACATCGACGCTCCCGACTTGATGAACTCAGTCATCTGGAACGGGACGAGCGTGAGGTTGCGGCTGGGGCACAGCGCCTCGAGAAATTCCAGCTTCTCTTGCTCAAAGGCGTGCAGCTGCGGCAGCCGCGCAAACAGCGCGCGATTGTCGTCACACAGCAGGTGGCCGGCCAGCTGCAGGCAACTGGTGGCGCCGGCCAACGCAGCCCCGGTAGGCACGTGCACGATACCGATGCGCTTCTCCAGTTCGCGCAAGATCTCCGGAGCCACCTGCTCGGTGGCTACCAGCAGCTCATCGCCCAGTGGCATCAGCACACAGTCCAGATGATAGAGGTAGGGGTTAGTCAGCTCGCATTCGAGCACCTCGACATCGAAGCGGCGCGCGAACCAGCGCAGCGCCTCACGGCTGGTGCGCAGCCCGTAGGCGCCAACGTAACTCGCCGGGCCGAGGGGTTTGAGATCCGCCTCGCCTTCGAAGTACGGCGGCGCCATCAGCGTGCGCAGGCCCTGGGCACGAAAAAAACGGCTGCCCACCTGCTCCTCGCCGCGGCGCGGCTCGGAGCGGAAGTTCGACAGCACGATGGTGCGGGTCGCCTCGCGCTGCACGCAGATGCCCAGGTTGGATACGTAGGTCAGATCCTGCAGGCCATCCACCGGCGGTAATAGCTGCACCTGCGCGTAGCGACAGACGAAGTGACGCACTGCCTCGAACTGCGCCAGTGCAGCTACCCGATCGACTCGCAGAAAATGACGGGCGAGGTCGGTCATCATCGGGTTATTGGGAACCGTGTTGGCCAGGAAGTGCGGAGCGCACATCAGGTATTCGGAGCGCAGTGGCTCCCGCGGTGCGGCAATGACCGCTCGTTGGCGTGGCATCGTGCGCGGTCCGTCCATCGCGTGTTGTCCCCCATGCGAATTCTGACGCTCCCGGATCGCGCAAGGCAAGCCTGCCGCCGGGCGTGTGCCCACACCGCCAGGAGCGTCGCGGAACGGCGCAACCTCGCCTGACGCTGGACCGAAAGTCGATCGCGCGTCTGCCTGTGCGACAAGCGCCTTGCAGTTTCCTTCAAGGCTCTTGCTGCGTGTCAGCTAAGTTGTAAACCGGACTGCGGCGACCGACAGACAAATGAGCTTTCACGGTTGTCGGCGCCCTGCGGGCCCCAATCAGCACTTCCGTCTTCGGGCCAAAACTGTAGGCATTGGGACGACACAAGAGAGCTAAGACTTCGAGCGTCATGCGCGTGCTTTCGCTTTGCTCAGCACGCGTTGCCGCCTAAGGGGCGCCACATTCTGCTTCCGGATCAGTGATACCTTGACGCACATGGAAAATCCGATTGAGCGCAAGGCTCTTGCGCCCGAGAGAGCCTCGCCGGGCAAGGCGTGGGCCTCAGTCATTCTGCCCAAGCGGGCTAGTGCAAAGCTTCCCACGCGGGGGAAGACTGCAGTCGAAGGCCGAATCAACGGCCATCCGTTCCGGGCTGCGCTCGACCCAGACGGCCAAAAGAGCCATCGGCTTAAGCTGAACGAGAGGTTGCGTGACGCCGCGCACGCCGAAGCGGGGGATGTCGTTCAGCCGACCCTCTGATCGGCCCAGGGAACCAGCGACCAAGGTTCTAACACGCGCGAAACGTGGTCAGACATCACGGCAGTGGCTCGCCGAGACTGGATTCACTGGATTACCTCTGCCACACAGTCAGCGACACGCGCACGTCGGATCCGCAGCGCCTACAGCATGCTGGCGGCCGGCAAACGACGCGTGTGCTGCTTTGATCGGTCGGGCTTCTTCAGCAAAAGCCTCAGTGCCCCGCCAGCGGTTCATAGGCAGTGATAAGGGCGCACTGCCACGGCAGCCAGGGCAGACGAGGGCGTTGCTGGCAGGTGCAAGCTGCTCCATTGATGGCGCCCGCCGGAGTTGAATCTTTGAGGGTAAGCTACTGATGCAAAAAATAAAGTCTCACCAGGCTTTCCGTGCGTACCCGCGTCCGTACCCGCTCAGCATCACGTCAACAAATCAAACTGCCTCGGCCATAGGTCTTCGCGTGCTCTCGGTGTCGCGGCATCGCGCTCTTGCCGCCCGGGAAGCCGTCAGTCCACAAGAAGAGCTCGCGCCTGGAACTAGCCGGCAACTTCCCCAGCCGGGGGGTTGCGACATGGTGCGGTTGATCCATTGATACCGCTCGGCTCGCGTCTCAAAGATCGGGTTCATTGAAGCAATAGCCCGCAGGGTCGACTGGTTCGACCCTGTCCAGCGGCGCGAGTATCTCCTGCGGGCCGGCGCGCCGATGAGCAGTTCGATTCGCAGACTGTCCCCGGTGCCGATCCGCCGGCATCCGCGGGGGAGTGCGCTTTGGCTTTCTTAACCCCTTCATAACGCGGGGCGCGTTAGCCTCCGCGCTTCCAGAACCGCAAGGGTCATATGGACGATCATGAGCAACATACCCATTGCTCTTCACGTACTCGGCGCACTCTTGACGCTCTATGTCTTGGCGGCGACGTGGCGCTCGAAAGACGCGTCCTCACAGGTGCGCCGTGGTGACACTCCCCCCGGCAGTCGCGCCCGGTGAGCGTCGATCGGCGACTGACTCATTGGTGGCGGGCGCGGCAGCGCTCTAAGAAGCTCACCTAAGGCCCGAGTTCGGCACACATGTCTGTTGTAGCGCGCTTACTGACGCACCTGGCTGCCGCAGGGATCCATGCGCTGAAGTGGTTCGTCCGCGAATTCCTCCTGCTGTCGGTCCATCCTGCTGCGGGTTCGCGACTCGCCGGTGGCGTTATCGGCTGTGCCGCCGTTGTGGCAAGTCTGCGCGTGAGCTACGGGATGGATTGTTGCCGAACACCACGGGCGCAGCTATCCAGTTAGGGGTTGCGGTCCTTACGGCGATCCTGCTCGGCAACGTCACCAAGGAGTTTGCTTTCGATGTATTCGCTCGTCTCACATTGTGGTCGGGTCGCACCTTCGTCCGTGGCGGCCTCACCGCGAGTGGCAAGACCTTCTGGGAAGTTCGATTCAGGGATGGAACTTGGATGAGATGTGAAACGGAGTCCACCCAGTCGATTTGCGGTCGCTGCAACCGACTCGAGGTACGACCGGAGCCGAGGGATAAAGCCGGTAACTCCACAGCCCCCTCACTAAAGTAGAATTGCGACGCGTGTCGAACCATGGATATGCAACACCCTGTCCTCGCCCTCGTGGCGCAGATCCGTGGCGGGCGCCGCGGTCATGCGTGGCCTAACAGCATGCTTGCATCTACTTCCCGGGATTCGCCCCGGCTGTCTCCGCCGCCAGGTTTGCTCATGCATTCTCACGCCAATTTCAGTAGCCTTCGACCTTGAGCTCCCCCAGCAGTCACCCGGAGAAGGCGCGCGGGGAGTCATCCTCCCCAGCCGCTCCTGCCACTGCGAGCGTAGGGCTCAGGCAGCAGTTGCGCCCCGCGGTCCTGAGCGTGCTCGTCCTCAGCGTCATGACAGGCGGTGTATTCCCGCTGCTCCTGTTCGCGATCGGCGTCGTCATGTTTCCGTACCAGACAGGTGGCAGTCTGACGGTGCTTCGGGGAGCCGTCATCGGTTCCAGGCTGATCGGGCAGGACTTCACGGGGCCGGAGTGGTTTCAGCCCCGGCCGTCTGCGGCCGGCAACGGTTACGACGGCACAGCATCGGGTGGCACCAACCTGGCGCCCAGCAATCCCAAGCTAACGGAGGGCGCATCAGACTTCGTGGGCATTCGTGCACTGGCGGCAGAGTATCGTCGACGCAATGGGCTCTCGGCTGACACCCCCATTCCGATCGATGCCGTGACGCGTTCCGGCAGCGGGCTCGATCCGGATATCAGCCCGAGCAACGCGTTCCTCCAGGTCGCGCGCGTGGCCAAGGTGCGCAAGCTCGAGGAGGTCGCGGTCCGTCGGCTGGTCGCGGAGCATGTGGTGCAGCCGCAGCTCGGGTTCCTCGGCGAGCCGCGCGTGCCCGTGTTGGAGCTCAATCTGGCACTGGTTCGCCTGCCGCAGCAGGCCGCCGTGGCATCGCAAGCCGTGCGATGAGTCTGTGAGCTATGAGCTGGCTGGAACATACGGTCTTCATCGCGACGGTGCTCACACTGGCGCACCCGTTAGGCACGTACCTCGCGCGCGTATGCGAGCGCCGCCGCACGTTTCTCGATCCGCTTCTGCAACCGGTCGAATCGGCGCTGTACCGTCTGTTTGGAGTGAATGCCGATCAGGAAATGTCCGCCGTTACGTATGCGTGCTGCTTCCTGTCATTCGGCGCAGGCTGCGCCGTACTACTGTTCCTGCTGTTGGTAATGCAACACGTGCTGCCGGGCGGTCCGGCGGATGCCTATCTTACGACGCCGATGACGATGGCTCTCGCGGCGAATACCGCCGTGAGCTTCACGACCACGACGACCTGGCAGGCCTATGCGGGCGAAAACACCTTGCGCTACTTGTCCCAGGTCATTGGATTGGTAGCCCAGAACTTCCTGGCCGGAGCTGCCGGGCTCGCCGTGGGGTTTGCGTTCATTCGCGGCATTGCGCGGCAGAGCTCAGCGACGATCGGCAACTTCTGGGTGGACCTCGTGCGATCGCTCCTCTGGGTGCTTCTGCCGCTGGGCTTCATCGGAAGTCTGGCGCTGATCTGGCAGGGCGTCCCGCTGGGCCTGTCACCTTATACGTTGGCGCACACGCTCGAGGGGCGCACGCAGGTCATCGCGCAGGGGCCAGTCGCCGCGCTGGAATTCATCAAGAACCTCGGCACCAATGGCGGAGGTTTCTTCAACGCAAATGGCGCACATCCGTACGCCAATCCCACGCCTTTGACGAACTTCATCGGCATGCTCGCGATCTGCGCGCTGCCCGCCGCCCTCATGATCACGCTCGGTCAGTTGACGCAGCGCTTGCGTGCCGGTTGGCTGCTGCTATCCGCAATGGTGGTGCTGTTCGTTGGCGGGCTGGCGGTGTGCGAGCACGCCGAGCGTACTCTGCCGCCCCAGCTGGCCGAGCTGCACCTCGTCGGCGGAAACATGGAGGGCAAGGAGGTGCGCTTCGGCATCGGCGAATCGACACTCACTACGGTCGTCACGTCGAATAGCTCCACCGGCTCGTACAATGCCCAGCACGACTCGTATCGGCCGCTCGGCGTGCTGGTGGCCCTCACGTTCCTGTTGCTCGGCGAGGTGGTCTTCGGCGGGCTCGGCACCGGGGTTTACAGCATGGTGATGATGGCGCTGGTGGCTGCATTCCTGGGCGCCTTGATGATCGGGCGCACGCCCGAATACCTGGGCAAGAAGGTGACTGCGGCCGAAACCCGCTGGATTGCCCTCTACGTTCTCACGACTCCGATGGTCGTGCTGGTGTTGACTGCCATCGCCGTGCTCACGCAGGCCGGTCGAGCGGCGGTGAGCCTGAACAGCGGGCCGCGAAGTTTCACGGAAATCCTCTTCGCCTACGCATCTTGCATGGCGAATAACGGCCTCGCGTTGAGCGGGCTCGATGCGAATAATGTCTTCTACAACACGACTACGGTCGTCGCGATGCTCGCGGGTCGATACGGGCTCGCAGTGCTGGCCTTGGTGACGGCGGGCCTCTTCGCCGGTCAGCGGCGAGTCGCCTCGAGCGGCGCGCTACCCGTCGATACGCCAACGTTCGCACTGCTGTTGCTCGGCACGATCCTGCTCGCTGCTGCCGTGAGCTTTCTGCCCGCGCTCGCCATGGGTCCAGTGGCTGAATTGCTGCAGCGCTAGAGCCTCGATCGCTATGAGGCGCCTCGCACTGCTTCTCCTCCGAGCGATCGGCTTGAGTGTTGCTGCACACCGGCTGGTGCGGCGGACGTGACTATCGCCACCGATCGTCCGTCCGTGGCCAATTCCAGCGTCGTCGTCGCGCAAGGCGTCTTCCAGATGGAAACGGCATGCTCGCATCCGATCTTGGATACGGCGCCGCTGTCGACCTGCCGGCATCGAATATCCGCTACAGGCTGCTGCCGCGAACCGAGCTGCGTATCAGGTTGCCGGACCATTTCTACAGCTCCACTGCGGCGGCACCCTCGGGCTTCGGCGATAGCGCCGTGGGAGTCAAACAACAACTCGGCCCGCTGGGCGGTTTCGATGTCTCGATCATAGCGTTCTTGAGCATTCCGACCGGTGCAAATCAGCTCTTGAGCCCATGGTTATGACCCCGGCTTGCAGATTCCCTGGTCGCACAGCCTGGCGGAGAACTGGACCGTGGCGGGCCAAATCGCCGCCTACTGGCCCACGTTGCCAACCGGCACGACTACCCAGCGAAGCGACGGTCTGGCGCCCCCGGCCGGAGTTGAACACTCGCTTCTAAGCGATTGTTCCAACGATATTTTCGCAACTCGTTCGGCGTCGGCGTACCCGTCATCGTACCCGCGGGCTTAGCGCGTAAACCATAGTTGCCAGTCTGTATCCTATAGGATACGGTGGCGCGGTGTACGAGATCCGCCGTTCGAAAGCGTTTGACGCATGGCTGACGAACCTGAAGGACTCGAACGCCAGGGCTCGCATCGCCGCCCGTATTGACCGGCTCTCTTTCGGCAATCCCGGCGAAGTGAAGCCAGTCGGAAGCGGCGTGAGCGAGATGCGGATCGACTATGGTCCCGGCTACCGCGTGTACTACGCCCGCACCGAGTTGCGTACCTGTTGCTGTGCGGTAGCACTAAGGCTACGCAGGACGCAGCTATCAAACTTGCTATCGACATGAATGCCGCGAGAGCCCGAGAGGTTTCGGCTGCTCGGCGAAAGCCGAAGAAAAGGAAGTGATGTATGGCGACTCGAACTCGAAAGACCGACAGATTCACTCGCTACGATTCTGCAGACTACCTCACGACTCCGGAGGATGTGGCCGAATACCTGGTTGCCGCCTTTGAGGAGGGTGGTGACGACGCCGCGTATATGGCTCACGTCATCGGTATCGCCGCGCGCGCGCACGGAGGGATGACGAAGCTCGCCAAGGAGACCGGCATGACGCGTGCCGGACTCTACAAAGCGCTCTCGAAGGACGGGAATCCAAGCTTCGATACCATCGTCAAAGCGATGCGCGTGCTCGGCGTGCGACTCGTCCCGCAACTAACCACATTGTCATAGCTTCCACGTAATCCGACTTGGTTGTTCCGGAAGGCACCAGGTTGGGTCTTACTCGTCGCGGCAAGGGAATCTGTGCTCTCAAACCAGCATCGACTGCTGGGCGAAGATGCCTGCCATCGCGCCGTGCGATGATGCCGTGGTGACCGAGGCCATGAGGGGGTTGGCGAGGTCACCGGCGGCGTAGATGCCGGGAATGCTGGTTTCGCGGCGCTCGTCGACCTTGAGGGCGATGCCGAGGGGCGTATCGACCGTGGCGAGGCCCAGTGATTCATGCAGGCTTGCGGACGGCCTGTTGCGCGGATGGGCGAATAGGATGTCGACCGCGACATTATGGCCGACATCGAGATTGACGGTGGCGATATGGCCCCCGTGATGGGCGATCTCGGTGATCCGGCCATCGACGACAGGTATGTTGCGGCGCGCCAGATCGGCCCGGATATCGGGTGGAATGTCGTGACCATCGGCGAAGAGCGTCAACGTGTCGGTCCAATCGTGGTACAGCCTGACATAATTGTGCGACTGCGGGCCGGACCAGACGAGGCCCCAATGCTGGCCGGCGACTTCAAAGCCGTCGCAATAGGGGCAGGGCACGATGGACGTGCCCCAGCTTTCGGCGTAGCCCGGAACATCAGGCATCTGGTCGGCGACGCCATAGCTCAGGATCAGACGACGCGCCCCAAAGCTTTCGCCATCGGAAGTGAGGACGTTGAAATCGTCGATGGCCCCGGAGACACTTTCGGCCCGGGCACTGACCAGCTTGATCGCGGGATAACGCGCCAGCTGCCGTCGCGCTTCGGCGAGGATGTCCAGCGGCGGCTTGTGATCGTGACCGAGCAGGCCATGCGAGTGGCCGGCGAAGCGGTTGCGCGGCAGACCGGTATCGAGAACGGTGACCTTGCGGCGGGCACGGCCGAGCTGCAGGGCGCCGGCGAGACCGGCAAAGCTGCCGCCGATGATGATGACGTCATCCATGGTGATGGGCTCGCTGTTGTGGATGGAG
>Ga0335084_10003925_pt1 | contig 14624 bp, 18 predicted proteins | sample Lox_Sample_44_FD_206721 | JGI IMG/M metagenome (GOLD analysis project Ga0335084, IMG submission 206721) | Soil microbial communities from Loxahatchee National Wildlife Refuge, Florida, United States - Lox_Sample_4.4 | ecosystem: Environmental > Terrestrial > Soil > Wetlands | place: USA...
CGCTGCGCGCAGCTGCGCATCCTTTGCCGTGACCTGGGCGCCAGCCTCCAGGTGCTGCAGCACGCAGCCCCCGCACACGCCGAAATGCACGCAGCGCGGCGAGACCCGCGCGGGCGAGGGCTCGAGTACCTCGAGCAATTCGGCCTCATCATGCTGGCGCCGGCGCGCGCGGCGCCGGAAGCGCACCCGCTCCCCGGGCAGGGCACCGGCGACGAAGGCGGTCTTGCCGCCGTGCACGACCCCCTCCCCCTCCTGGGTCAGGCCGCTGATGCTGCCGGTTTCCTCGGCCGCCGCGGCACCGGCGCGGCGGTCGGCGCGGCTCACCCGGGGGACTCCCAGGCGCGCAGGAACTCACCGAGGTGCGCCTCCGGCGCTGCGCGCAGGTAGGCGCGCACGCGCTCAACCTCCACCGCGTGCGCCTCGGGCGTGAGCTCGCCGCGCAAGTGCGCGAAGCGCAGCCAGATGAGCCAGGTATTCAGGACGTCGGTCTCGCAGTAGGCGCGGATGCGCTCGAGGTTGCCCGCCAGGTACGCCTCCCACACCTGGCTGCCGTCGAAGCCGAGCTTGCCCGGCAGGCCGAGCAGCAGCGCCACGTTGGCGAGCGCGGCGCCGCGGCGGTTAAAACCGGCCAGCACGTCCATCAGGTCGCAGTGCCGCCGGTGGTAGCGGTTCTGGTAGTTGTTGTAGCGGAATTCGCGGTCGGAGTCGCCGGTCTCCCAGTAGCGCGTGGCACGCACCCCGTGCCGCAGCGCCCGGTAGGTGAGCACCGGGAGGTCAAAGCCCGAGCCGTTCCAGGAGACCAGGTCCGGTGAGTACTTCTCGATGCCATCGAAGAAGCGCTGCACGAGCTCAGCCTCGCCGCTGCCGAGATCCCCGAGGCTCCACACCCGCAGCCCCTCCTCCCCGCTGCGCAGCACGCAGGAGATGGCCACCACGCGCTGCTGCTCGGGCGGCAGGAAGTCCCCGCCGGTGTCCTGGCGGCGCAGGGCGAACATCGCCTTCGCGACCTGCGCATCGCTCAAGCCCTCGAGGTGGTAGAGGCGCCGCCCGAAGGCCACGTCCGGCACGGTCTCGATGTCGAACACCAGCGTGTTCACGCCGGGGCCTTCATGAGCACGGCGACCGCGACCACGAGACTTCCCTCATCGGTGAGTGTCACGTGGCCGTCGCCGATGCCGAGCTTGCGTCGCAGCGCCTCGCCGCGCGCTGAGAACACCACCTCCGGCTTGCCCCAGGTGTTCTGCACCACGCCGACGTCGCGGATCCACACCCCGTGCGCGAAACCGGTGCCCATGGCCTTGACGATCGCCTCCTTGCCGGCGAAGCGCATGGCGAGGAAGCGCTCGCGGCGCTGCGTCTGGGCGAACTGCGCCAGCTCGGCCGGCAGCAGCAGGTGCTCGACGAAGCGCGAGCCGAAGCGCTCGAGGGTGCGCGCGATGCGCTCGCGCTCGAGCACGTCGACGCCGATGCCGTAGATCATGCGCGCGCCGCGAGCATCAGCGCCTTCATCTCGCGCACCGCCTGCGCCAGTCCGACGAACAGCGCGTGGGCGATGATCGCGTGCCCGATGTTGAGCTCGACGATGTCGTTGAGGGCCGCGACCGGCTGCACGTTGTGATAGTCCAGGCCGTGGCCGGCGTGCACGGTGAGGCCGAGCGCGCGCGCGCGGCGCGCGGCCGTGGCCAGGCGCGCCAGCTGCAGCGCCTGCGCGCCGCCCTCGGCCTCGGCGTAGGCGCCCGTGTGCAGCTCGATCACCGGCGCGCCCACCGCGAGCGCTGCTTCCAGCTGCGCCTCGTCCGGGTCGATGAACAGCGACACGCGGCTGCCGGCGGCGCTGAGCGCGGCGACCGCGGCGCGGATGCGCCCGACGGCGCCGGCAACGTCCAGGCCGCCCTCGGTGGTCACCTCGGCGCGCCGCTCCGGCACCAGGCACACGTCCGCCGGGCGCACCTCGCAGGCGATGCGCAGCATCTCCTCGGTGACCGCCATCTCGAGGTTCATGCGTGTCTTGAGCAGGCCGCGCAGCGCGCGCAGGTCGTGGTCCTGGATGTGGCGACGGTCCTCGCGCAGGTGCAGCGTGATGCTGTCGGCGCCCGAGGTCTCGGCGGTGAGCGCGGCGTGCACCGGGTCCGGCAGGCGGCCGCGGCGCGCCTGGCGCAGCGTCGCCACGTGATCGATGTTGACGCCGAGGGCGAGCGGGCTCTTCACGGCGCCGTCCGGCCGTGCAGCGCGCGCGCCACCGTGCGCGTGCTCAGCTGGCGCCCCTCAAGACAGGCGGCGAGCGCCGAGTGCAGCAGGCGCCGCGCGTCGGCGAGGGCGCGCTCACTGCCGAGCTCCTCGGCCGCGAGCGCCAGCAGGGAATCCCCGCTGAGCGTACCCGTGCGCACGTTGCCGGCGGTGATCAGCCCCTGCGCCGGGCGGAAGTGGTAGTAGCCCTGCGCCCGGATTGGGCGGCCCGAGTAGGCCTCGCTCTTGAGGTCGAGCCCGTAGCCGAGCACCTCGAGCAGGCGCTTCTCGAAGATGCGCAGGCACGGCTCGAGTGCCGCCCCGGAGCGCAGCGCGCGCAGCGTGGCATCGTAGTGATCGTAGAGCTGCGGCAGCGGGTCGTGGCGCGTGGTGAGCTTCAGCAGCAGCTCGTTGAGGTAGAAGGCCGCCATGAGCGTGGCGGCGGGCAGCGTCGCGGCCTCGCCGCAGCGCTCGGCCGCGGTCAGCTGCGCGGCCTCGCCGCGGCCGCTGAAGGACAGCAGCAGCGGCTGGAACGGCTGCAGCACCGGGGCCAGCCGCGCCCGCGGCCCGCGCACGCCGCGGGCAAAGAGGGTGAGGCGCCCGTGCTCGCGCGTCAGCACCTCGAGGATGCGGCTGGTGTCGCGCCACGGGCGGTGGTGCAGCACGTAGCCGGGCGTGAGATCGATGCGGCGGGAGCTGCGGGTCATTCCAGTCCGAGTTCCTTCAGGGCGCGGGCATTGTCGGCCCAATTCTCGCGCACTTTGACCCAGAGGTTCAGGTGCAATCGCTCCTGCAGCAGGCCATTCAGCGCCAGCCGCGCCGCGGTGCCCACGCGCTTCAGCCGCGCCCCCTTAGCGCCGATCACGATCGGCTTTTGCCCCTCGCGATCGACCCAGATGGCCGCGTCCACGCTCAGCTGCCCGTCCTCGCGCGCCAGGCGCTCGACCTCGACCGCGATGCCGTAGGGCACCTCCTGGTTCAGCTCCAGGGTGAGCTTCTCGCGGATCATCTCCGCGATCCGAAACTGCACGCTGCGGTCGGTGAGCTCGCCGGCGGGGAACAGCACCGGCCCGGGCGGCAGGTGGGCGCGGATCGCCTGGCGCAGCGCCGCGACGTTGTCGCCCTTCTGCGCGGAAACCGGCACCACCGCGAGGAAGGGGTGGCGCGCGGCGAGCTCGGCCAGATAAGGCAGCAGCCGCGCGCGCGGGCGCACCTGGTCGACCTTGTTCACCGCGGCGAGCGCGGCGCGGCCGGCGAGCCTGATGCGCTCGAGCGCCAGCTCATCCTCCGCACCCCAGCGCAGCGCCTCGAGCACCAGCACCACCACGTCGGCATCCGCGAGTGCGGCGTTGGCCGTGCGGTTCATCGCCTTGTTCAGGGCGCGGTTCGCCTCGCGGTGCAACCCCGGGGTATCAACGAAGGCGATCTGCTCGGTGGGTGAGGTGTAGATACCGAGGATGCGGTGGCGGGTGGTCTGGGGCCGCGGCGTAACGATGCTCAGCTTGTGCCCGACGAGGGCATTCAGCAGCGTCGACTTGCCGACGTTCGGGCGGCCGACGAGCGCGGCAAAGCCGCTGCGGTACGCGCTGTCCTGCGGAATGCTCACCGCCGGGATACTAAACGCTGCCGGGCTCGAGCGCGGCCAGCATGTGCGCGGCGGCGGCCTGCTCGGCCCGGCGCCGGCTCGAACCCTCCCCCTGCGTGAGCTTGCCGAGCGCGGCGATCGCGCAGCTCACCGTGAAGAGCTGCGCGTGCTCCTCCCCCCGCACCGCGACCACGGCGTAGGTCGGCAGCCCGAGCGAGCGGCCCTGCAGGTACTCCTGCAGGCGCGTCTTGGCGTCCTTGAGTGTCTCGGGTGGCGGCAGGGAGGCGAGGCGCGCGCCGAACAGCTGCTGCACCGGCGCTTCCACGGCCGCGAGCCCGCCATCCAGGTAGATGGCGCCGAACAGCGCCTCCAGGGCATCCGCCAGGATCGACTGGCGGCGGAAACCGCCGCTCTTCAGCTCGCCCGAGCCCAGCTGCAGCGCCTCCCCGAGTGCGAGCCCCGCGGCAATCTCGGCGAGGGGCTCGCGGCTCACCAGCCGGGCGCGCAGCCGGCTCAGGTCCCCTTCGCTGGCCGCCGGGTAGGCACCAAAGAGCAGCCGCGCGATGATGAGGTTGAGCACCGCATCGCCGAGGAACTCGAGCCGCTCGTTGTTGGCACCCGCGGCGCTGCGGTGGGTGAGCGCGGCACGAAACAGCGCCACGTCGCGGGGATGGTAGCCGAGGTGCTGCTGCACCCAGCGTTGCGGCCAGTCGGCCGCGTTCCGGGCCGGACCGGCCGGCCGGCCCGGCGGCCGCAGCGGCTGCTAGTCACCGCCGCCGATGCGCACCTGCTTATCGAACTCGAAGTGCAGCGAGATGTTGGAAAACAGCGGCGCATCGTCATCGTACTGCGCCTCGACCAGCCAGGCGCCCTCGTCGCGGCTGATCTTGAAGTCCTTGGAGGTCGGATAGTTGACCATGTCGATCTCGAAGTGCTTGTCGATCGCGGTGAGGATGGAGTTGGGGTTGGCGCCGCTCTTGAGCTCGCCCGCGGTGCCCTCGAGCGCGCGCACCACCTTCAGGTAGTTCAGGTACACCGGAGCAGCGCGGATGCCGGCGTAGATGACGATGGCGAGGGGCGTGAGCAGGAACAGCCAGCCGATCGCCGTGACCCCGAGTTGCCGTCGAAGACTCATCGCTACCACCCTCCCGTGACAAGAGCACCGCGCGCCGGCGGGCCCGGGACCGCTTCAGGGGATCGCCGAGCCGATGCGGCTCCACATCGGACCCCCCGAGCGCCCCCAGTCCCAATTGAACCAGATCCGGCTCGCCCTGCCGACGAGATTCTCCTCCGGAACGTAACCCCAACTGCGACCGTCTTCACTGTTATCGCGATTGTCACCCATCATAAGGTAGTGCCCGGGGGGCACCACCCCGTCAAAGGGGGGGATGCGCCAGTTCCCGGGGGCATCCTCGTCCCCGCACACGTAGCCGGTGATGCCGCGGCGCCGGCAGGTGGGCAACACCGGGTGCCGGTCGATGGCCACCGGGCAGAACATGGCGTTGTGCTCGTGGTGCCCGAGCTGCTCGTCGACGAGCGTGAAGTTCACGTAGCAGCCGTCGTTGAAGCGCTGCGCGGCGAGCTTCGCCTGCACCGGCTGGCCGTTGACGTAGACGTGGTTGTCGCGCACCTCGACATGGTCCCCGGGCAGCCCCACCAGGCGCTTGATGAAGTTGACCTTGGGGTTCGGCGGGTAGCGGAACACCACCACGTCGCCGCGCTGCGGCTCCCCGACCGGCACCACCTTGTTGTTGAGCACCGGCAGGCGCAGCCCGTAGGCGAACTTGTTGACGATGATGAAGTCACCGTCGAGCAGCGTCGGCATCATCGAGTCGGAGGGGATGCGGAAGGGCTCGAAGATGAAGGCGCGCAAGAGCAGCACCACGAGCGCCACCGGAAAGAAGCTGCGCGCATAGTCGACCGTGCCCGGCTCGGGGATGAGCGCGGGGTCACGCGAGGCGGCGCGCGCCGCGGCCATGCGCGCCGGCCGGAACAGCAGGCTGTCCACGCCCCACACTACCCCGGTGATGACGGTGATCGAGAGCAGCACCGCGGAGAAGTCGAGCGTCTCGGACATGATCATGCGCAGCACCGCCGCCAGCACCAGCACCGGCAGTGCGGTGTAGAGGAAGGTCATCCACGGGGCATCGGGAGCGTGCTGCGCCCCCGGCGCGGCGGCGAGCGCGCGCCGCGGACGCAGGAACCAGTCATCGATGATGCAGATCAGGCACACCGGCAGCGCGAGCCAGGAGAGCAGATCGATCAGGGGTTTGATGCTCTGTAGCATGGTTCTCTCTAGTGTTTGCGGCCGACCTGCAGCACGGCGAGAAAGGCCTCCTGCGGAATCTCGACGTGGCCGAGCTGCTTCATGCGCTTCTTGCCTTCCTTCTGCTTCTCGAGGAGCTTGCGCTTGCGGCTGACATCGCCGCCATAGCACTTGGCGAGCACGTTCTTGCGCAGCGCCTTGACGGTGGCGCGCGCGATCACGCTGCTGCCGATGGCCGCCTGCACGGCCACCTCGAACATCTGCCGCGGAATCAGCTCCTGCATCTTGTCCACCAGCTCGCGGCCGCGCTGGTAGGCGCTCTCGCGGTGCACGATGATCGAGAGCGCATCGACCTTGTCGCCGTTGATGAGGATGTCGAGCTTCACCAGCGGGGCGGCCTCGAAGTGGCTGAACTCGTAGTCGAAGGAGGCGTAGCCGCGGCTCACCGACTTCAGGCGGTCGAAGAAGTCGAGCACCACTTCCGCGAGCGGCAGCGCGTACTGCAGCGACACCTGCGTGCCCAGGTACTGCATCTTCTGCTGCGTGCCGCGCTTGTCGTTGCACAGCTTCAAGACCGCGCCCACATGATCCGGCGGCACCAGGATGTTGGCGATGATGATGGGCTCGCGGATCTCCTCGATGTCGTTCAGCGGCGGCAGCTTCGCCGGGTTGTCCACGTACTCGAGCTCGCGATCGCGCTTGAGCACCTCGTAGACCACCGTCGGGGCGCTCGTGACCAAGGTGAGCTCGTACTCGCGCTCGAGCCGCTCCTGCACGATGTCCATGTGCAGCAGGCCGAGGAAGCCGCAGCGGAATCCAAACCCGAGGGCGCTGGAGACCTCCGGCTCGTAGTGCAGCGCCGAGTCGTTCAGGCGCAGCTTGGCGAGCGCATCGCGGAACTTCTCGTAGTCCTCGGAGTTCACCGGGAAGAGTCCGGCGAACACGCGCGGCTTGATCTGCTTGAAGCCCGGCAGCGGCGCCGCGGCCGGACGGTTCTCGAGCGTGATGGTGTCACCGACCGGAGCGCCGTCGATCTCCTTGATGCCGGCGACCACGAAGCCGACGTCGCCGGCGCCGAGCTCGCGCTCCACCACGGGCTTGGGGGTGAAGCGCCCCAGCCGGTCCACCAGGTGGGCACGCCCGGTGGAGAACACGCGGATCTTGTCGCCGGTCTTCAGGCTGCCATTCACCACCCGTACCAGCGAGACCACCCCGACGTAGTTGTCGAACCAGGAGTCGATGATCAGCGCCTGCAGCGGTGCGGCCGGCTCGCCGCGCGGCGGCGGGATGCGCCGGATCAAGAGCTCGAGCAGCTCCGCCACGCCCTCGCCCGTCTTGGCGCTGACGCGCGCCGCGTCGGTGGCCGCGATGCCGATGATCTCCTCGATCTCGTGCGTGACGCGCTCGGCATCGGCCGACGGCAGGTCGATCTTGTTGATGACCGGCAGCACCTCCAGGCCCTGCTCGATCGCGGTGTAGCAGTTGGCGACGCTCTGGGCCTCGACCCCCTGGGAGGCATCCACCACCAGCAGCGCGCCGTCACAGGCGGCCAGCGAGCGCGACACCTCGTAGGAGAAATCCACGTGGCCGGGCGTGTCGATCATGTTCAGCTGGTAGCGCTGCCCGTCGCGGGCCGCATAGTAGAGCGTCACGCTCTGCGCCTTGATGGTGATTCCGCGCTCGCGCTCGAGCTCCATGGAATCGAGCACCTGCGCCTGCATCTCGCGCTCGGCGAGACCGCCGCACAGCTGGATGAAGCGGTCCGCCAGGGTCGACTTGCCGTGATCGACGTGCGCGATGATGGAAAAGTTACGTATATGCCGCATGCGACCTTAAGCGTGGCGAGCGTAGTGCCGCGCCAGGGGGTCAAGCGGGCGGGCGGATTATATAGGGAAAAACGCGGACTTACGGCGCGCCGTGGGTGCCGGCGCGGTCCGGGCGCAGCAGCCGCTCAAGTTCGGCGCGGTCCAGGCGGTGGCGGCATACGACGCTGCCCTCCAGCAGCAGCACCGGCACGTTCAGGCCGTAGCGGCGCGTGAGCTCGGGGTCGGCATCCACGTCCACGGTGTCGATGGGGGGGAGCGCGCGCTCGCGCCCGAGCCGCGCCAGCTCGTGCGCCATCTCCTCGCACAGTTCGCAGTCCTGGCGGCTGACGAGCGTCAGGCGCATGCGCGCCTCAGTTGTGGGCGGTGGCGCCGCCGCCGGTGCTGAGCGCCTGCGCCTTCACCTGCGTGGCGATGAACTGCACCGTCTGGGGTGGCACTTCGCCGACCGCCGTGACCTTGTGCCCGTCCACCATGGTGGAGAAGGCGGAACTTGAGCCGACGGTTGTGACCTCGGGGCCCGCAGGGGCCTGCTGCGCCGCGACGTCAGCCGCTGCCGACGCGGGCGCACCGCTCACGGTGGTCTCGCGGTGCTCGACGAACACCGACACCGAGGCGACACCGTCGGTGAACACCAGGTGGTCCACCACCTGCGTGGAGCCCGGCAGCGTCTGCGCCGCGCGCAGCGACAGCTGAAAGCCAGGCGGCAGATGCAGCGCATTCCAGGCCGGCGAGTCCGCCGCCGGCGCCACCAGCGCCGCCTTGGCATCGCGCACCCACTGGAAGCCGTCGGTGGAGAATGCCGGCCGGAAGGCGGCATCGGGAATCTTCGCCGCCAGCGTGAGGCTGGCGAACACGATCTGCTCGATCACCTGGCCGTGGGCATCGCACAGCTGCGTCTTCAGCGGCATGGCGGTGGAGTGATCGATCCACAGCCGGTAGCCGTAGCGGAACTCGTCCTTGGGGATCACGTTGATCACGTGCGTGTCGCGCTGGTTGAAGCGCACCCGCGCCACTTCCTTGATGGTGTAGTAGTCGGCCGGCTGCGCGGTGATCGCCGGGAAACCGACCAGCGAGCGCCCCTGCGGGCGCTGCTGCACCACCACCGTGCGCTTGTCGGGCAGGTAGCAGGCGAGGCTGGCGCCGGTGCGGATGAATTCGCGTCCCGAGCCATCGAGCGAGGCGAGCCGCTCGGAGACGGTGCCATCCTGCACGCGGTGCACGATGCGCAGCATCTCGACCTGGCCGCCCTGCCAGTGCGAGAAGGTGCCGTCGTAGTTGCGCGTGGTGAGCGCCTGGTCCATGCGCGCCAGCCACTGCGCCGGCTCCTGCGCCGCGGCGCTGCCGAGGGCCAGGCAGCCCAGGGCGAAGCCGGCGAGGGTCTCGCTACGGCGCAGCGCGTGCGACATGGTCGGCGGCCTGCCCGGCTTCGGCGGCGGGTTCGCTGGTGATGAACGCGGACAGCAGGTTGTGCCGCGCGACGGGCGAGGAAACCATGCTGTGCGCGACCACGTAGTTGGCCAGCTGCGTGCTCGGCACCAGCATCGGGCGCGCCGCCGGCAGCGGCGGGGTGACGTAGCTGGTGTTGCGCAGCGGGCCGCTGGTCACGTTGACCACCGGGGTGACCACGGCGCTGGGCAGGGACTGGGCGGCGAGCGGTGCGCCCGCGGACGGGGCCTGCGCGCGCATGAACAGGATGGCGCCCGCGGCCACCGAGGCGGCCAGCGCACCGCCGGCCAGTGGCTGCCACCAGCGCACCCGCGGGGCGCTGGCGCGCGCCGGCACGGCCGTGGCCCCGAGCGCAGGTTCCGCGCTGATGGCGACGTTGACGCGCCCGGCCAGCGCGGCATTCAGGCGTACGCCGCGCTCGGCACGCAGCACCGCGCCGATGACCGCGTAGCGCCCCCAGCGCGCCTTGAGGGCCTCATCGCGCGACAGCCGCCGGGCCAGCAGCTCGCACTCGGCCGGTGGCAGCTCGTCGTCGAACATCGCGGACAGCTGACTGTCGAGTTCCTCGTTCATCCCAGTTCCTCTGCGCGACCGAGCCCGCCTTCGAACACTTCCCGCAGCCGCCGGTCGATCGCCTCGCGGGCGCGGAAGATGCGCGAGCGCACCGTGCCCACCGGGCAGTCCATGGCGGCGGCGATCTCCTCGTACGACAACCCCTCGAGCTCGCGCAGCACGATGGCGGTGCGCAGGTCCTCCGGCAGCGCGTCGATGGCGGCGTTGACCGTGGAGCGGATCTCGTCGGTCAGCACCAGGCCCTCGGGCGTCTCCGAGTCCTTCATGCGGCCCTGCAGCTCGTAGGATTCATCGCTGCTGCGATCGAGGTCATAGTCAATGGGACTGCGGTCACGTGACACGACGGCGTTCTTGGCGGTGTTTATGGCGATGCGGTACAGCCAGGTGTAGAAGGCGCTGTCGCCACGGAACTGCGGCAGCGCCCGGTAGGCCTTGATGAAGGCTTCCTGGGCAATGTCCTCGGCCTCGGCAGGGTTGCGCACATATCGCATGACCAGCTTGACGAGTTTGTGCTGGTACTTGAGCACCAGCGCATCAAAAGCCCCCTTGTCGCCGCGCTGCACGCGGCGGACGAGACTCAGATCACTTGCATCGGCGCTCATGCGCGCCCGCTACGCCCTGCCGGGGGGCCGCCGCGCCGTGCGCTGAATAGACTGTAAGCTCGCGTGAAAGTTCAGCATGCCCGCGCGCCGAGAGTGGGGTCGCCGAGGATAGCGCCGAACCCCCTCTCAAGCGACATAAGACCGGATGGCCTCGATGAGGCGGGCCGTGTGGGCCTCCCCGGGGGTCACCCCCCCGAGCAGGTAGCCCGCCAGCTGCGGATCCGGCAGCTCGAGCAGCGCAAGGAAGGCCGCCCGCTCGGCGGCCGGGCTGCGCGCCAGGCGGCCGCGGGCGAAGCGCTCGAGGAGCAGATCAAGCTCCTTGAGGCCGCGGCGGCAGCGCCACAGCGCACGGCGCAGCTCCGGATCGGGCACGGCGGCGGTACGCGCCGGCACGCTCAGCCCCGCCGCTCCAGCATCATCTTCTTGATCTCGGCGATCGCGCGCGCGGGATTGAGGTCCTTCGGGCACACGTCGGTGCAGTTCATGATGGTGTGGCAGCGGTACAGCCGGAAGGGGTCTTCGAGCTCATCCAGGCGCTCGCCGCGCGCCTCGTCGCGGCTGTCGATGATCCAGCGGTAGGCGGCCAGCAGCGCCGCGGGCCCGAGGAAGCGCTCGCTGTTCCACCAGTAGCTCGGGCAGGCGGTCGAGCAGCAGGCACACAGGATGCAGGCCGCCGGGCGATCGATCTTTTCCTGCTCGGGCTTGCTCTGCAGGCGCTCGCGGTCCGGCGGCGGCGGCGTGCGCGTCTGCAGCCATGGCTTCACGGCTGCGTACTGGGCGTAGAAGTTGGTGAGGTCGGGCACCAGGTCCTTGATCACCGGCATGTGCGGCAGCGGGTAAATGCGGATGTCGCCGCGCAGCTCCTCCATGGGCGTCGTGCAGGCAAGGCAGTTGACGCCGTTGATGTTCATCGCGCAGGAGCCGCAGATGCCCTCGCGGCACGAGCGGCGGAAGGTGAGCGTGGCATCGACCGCCGCCTTCAGCTGGATGAGCGCATCGAGCACCATGGAACCGCAGCTGGCGGTATCCAGCTGGAAGCTGTCGATGCGCGGGTTGTCCTGGCTGTCGGGATTGAAGCGGTAGATGCGCACGGTGCGCAGCGCGCGGGCCCCCGGCGGCGCGGGGTGCGAGATGCCCTTCACGGGGCGCGAGGCAGGCGGCAGGCGCAATTCGGCCATGGGGGTCCTTTAATAAGTGCGCGCCTTGGGCGGGATCGGCTCGACCTCACCGGAGAGGGTGTTCAGGTGCACCGGGCGGTAGTCGAAGCGCACCTGCCGCGGACCTGCGACCCATACCAGCGTGTGCTTGAGCCAGTTGGCGTCATCGCGCTGCGGATGGTCCTCGCGTGCATGCGCGCCCCGGCTCTCGGTGCGGTTCGCGGCCGAGGCGATGGTCGCGGTGGCCTGCAGTAGCAGGTTCTCCAGCTCGAGCGTCTCGATCAGGTCCGAGTTCCAGATGAGTGAGCGGTCGGTGACGCGCACGTCCGCGAAGGAATCGAAGGTGGCGGCGATCTTCGCCACCCCCTGGGCGAGGGTTTCGCCGGTGCGGAACACGGCCGCATCCAGCTGCATGGTCTTCTGCATCTCCACGCGGATGGCGGCGGTGCCGCGGCTGCCGGCGGCGTGCCGCAGGCGATCCAGGCGCGCGACGGCGCCCTCGCCCGCGTCCTTGCGCCAGGGCGCATGACCCGCGCCGCGACGCACGAGCTGCGCGCTGCGCCGCGCCGCCTCGCGCCCGAACACCACCAGGTCGAGCAGCGAGTTGCTGCCGAGGCGGTTGGCGCCGTGCACCGAGACGCAGGCGGCCTCGCCGATCGCCATCAGCCCGGGGACGGTGCTGTCCGGGTCGCCGCCCTTCGGTGAGACCACCTCACCGTGGTAATTGCACGGGATGCCGCCCATGTTGTAGTGCACGGTGGGCTGCACCGGGATCGGCTGCTTGGTGACGTCCACGCCGGCGAAGATGCGCGCGGTCTCGGCAATTCCCGGCAGGCGCTCGTGGATGACCCCCGGACCTAAGTGCTCGAGGTGCAGCTCGATGTGATCGTGCTCGGGCCCGACCCCGCGGCCTTCGCGGATCTCCAGCGTCATGGCGCGGCTGACGACGTCGCGCGAGGCGAGGTCCTTGGCGTTGGGCGCGTAGCGCTCCATGAAGCGCTCGCCGCGCGCGTTGGTGAGGTAGCCCCCCTCCCCGCGCGCGCCTTCGGTGATCAGGCAGCCGGCCCCGTAGATGCCGGTCGGGTGGAACTGCACGAACTCCATGTCCTGCAGCGGCAGTCCGGCGCGCAGCACCATGGCATTGCCGTCGCCGGTGCAGGAGTGCGCCGAGGTGCACGAGAAATAGGTGCGGCCGTAGCCGCCGGTGGCGAGGATCGTCATGTGCGCGCGGAAGCGGTGCAGGGTGCCGTCGGCGAGGTTCAGCGCCACCACCCCGCGGCAGGCACCGTCCTGCATGATCAGGTCGATCGCGAAGTACTCGACGAAGAAGGTCGCCGCATGCCGCACGGACTGCTGGTAAAGCGTATGCAGCATCGCATGGCCGGTGCGGTCCGCCGCGGCGCAGGTGCGCTGCGCGATGCCCTGGCCGAAGTGGGTGGTCATGCCGCCGAAGGGGCGCTGGTAGATGAGCCCCTGCTCGGTGCGCGAGAACGGCACCCCGTAGTGCTCAAGCTCGATGACCGCGGCGGGGGCTTCCTTGCACATGAGCTCGATCGCGTCCTGGTCCCCGAGCCAGTCCGAGCCCTTGACCGTGTCGTACATGTGCCAGCGCCAGTCATCCTCGCCCATGTTGCCGAGCGCGGCGGAAATGCCGCCCTGGGCCGCCACGGTGTGGCTGCGCGTGGGGAAGAGCTTGGTGATGCAGGCAGTCGCCAGGCCGCTCTCGGCCAGCCCCAGCGTGGCGCGCAGTCCCGCGCCGCCGGCCCCGACCACCAGCACGTCGTAGCTGTGGTCGGTAAAGGTATAGGCGCTCAAGCAGCCGCCGTGACGGCCACCCGCAGCACGGCGAAGACTCCGGCTGCGGCGAGCAGGACGTTGGCAAAGCGTGTCAGCACCAGCAGCAGCCACCTGGGCCCGCTCTGGTGCAGGTAGTCCTCGATGATCACCTGCAGGCCAAGCTGCGAATGCCAGGCCGCCAGCAGCACCAGCAGGATCATCAGCAGCGCCGTCCAGCCGTGTGCCAGCCACGCCCTCACGGTGAGGTGGTCGAGGGCTGGCAACGCCAGCAGCGATACCAGCAGCCACACCGACAGCGGCACGAGCGCGAGCGATGTGAGGCGCTGCAGCCACCAGTGGTGCACGCCCGAGCGCGCCGGCCCGGCCCCGAGCACCTGGCGCAGCGGCGAGGACAGGCTCACGGTGCGCGCCCCAGGTGCAGCAGCGCCACGGCCAGCAGCACCGTCAGCAGCACGCTCGCGATCACCACCCACCAGGCACTGCGCTGCGACTGGGTGCGCTCAAGTCCGTGGCCCGTGTCCCACACCAGGTGGCGCACGCCGGCGCACAGGTGGTAGCAGAACGCGAACAGCACGCTGAGCCACACCAGGCGCATGAGCGGCAGCGAGAGCAGGTGCTGCGCGCGCTCCTGGCTGCTCGTGCCAGCGGCGACCGCCATGAGCCAGTACACCAGCAGCACGAACGCGGCCGAGAGCGCGATGCCGGTGAAGCGGTTGAGAATTGAAGTGGCGAGGGTGTACTTGAACTTGTACACCGTCAGGTGCGGGGAAAGTGGTCGGCTCAACATAGGCGCGTCAGAAGTCGATACAGCGCCCGTTCTTCTCCCAGTCACCGTAGCGTGTGGGCTCAGGTCCTGAAGGCCCGCCAAGCTCGCGCGGCGGCGTTCGCCGGCTGGGCGCGGCGGCGTTCGCACTAACAGGGGCGCGTTCGGCGGGGGGCGGTACCGGGGTCTTGCGATCGGTCGTCGACATACCCATTTAGTCTGCCAGAATTCGCGTCCTGCGGCCACGAAAGTGTCAGCAAAAACAACGGTCAACCTCATGCAGCTGCCCCGCGACTCGCTAGACCTCCAGACCCTCGGCGCGCTGCGCCTGCGCGGCGCCGACGTGCGCAAATTCCTGCAGGGACAGCTGTCGCAGGACCTCG
>Ga0335084_10003926_pt1 | contig 14622 bp, 10 predicted proteins | sample Lox_Sample_44_FD_206721 | JGI IMG/M metagenome (GOLD analysis project Ga0335084, IMG submission 206721) | Soil microbial communities from Loxahatchee National Wildlife Refuge, Florida, United States - Lox_Sample_4.4 | ecosystem: Environmental > Terrestrial > Soil > Wetlands | place: USA...
GTGCGCCTCGAGATACTGCCAGCGCACGATCGCGACGTGCACTACGACTGGTTCGATTACCGCAACGGAGACATTAGGCTTACCCGGGCAACATTTCCGGCCATGCTGACGCGGGATGTGAGCGCCATACGACTCGACTGCCTCTGCTATTTGATGGAGCGTATCCTCGTCCCTCACACGCGCTGATATTCACCACCCACATCTCGAACGACACGGTTTCCCCAGGTGTCGTTGTGAGGCCGGGTCATCGTGTTCTGTGTCATCAGACCACTCGAATCAGATCCTGAATCTGAGCGAAGTACGGCGAGGTGTCTAAGCTCGAGCGCAGGTTGGGATGCTTGGTTTTGGACTTCATCCGGTCCAACACGGCACTCGCCGCCTGGAAGGATTCGAGGGCCTCTTCGGGTCGGCGTAATGCCGTGTGCAGGCGGCCAAGAGTGGCGTGCGTTTTCCAGAGTAGCGTTGGATACGCCAATCTTTCCGCCATGGCCAAGGTGTCGTTGAGCAGCCGCTGCGCCTCGTCCCACTGTCCGCAGGCGAGCGCAGCCTCACCCTTCAACCGCCTCGCTCGTGCCACGTACTTTGGCGAGTTATAGCGATTCGCAAGGAGCAGACATTGGTCGCCGAACTCCACGGCCTTCGCCGGATCGCCGCGGGCCAGCCACGACTCCCCGAGACTCGCGAACAGATGTTGCGAATAACGCCATTTCATCCAATCGCTGGTTGAGGGATTTTTCACCAACCGATAGACACCCTCCAAGACCGCATGCGCTGCAGACCAATCGTCGAGCGACAGAAGCGTGTCGGCAAGGTTCAGCTCGGCGTTGGCGATGATCTCGGGATCTCCGCGCTTTCTGGAGGCCTCCGCCGCACGCCGATTGAAGTCCAGCGCCGACTTCACGTCGCCAACTTCAAGGTAAAGCCACCCCAAGGAGTTTAGATTCCTCAGGTAAAAGAATTCATCACCAATCTTCTGCGCTAGTGTCCCGCTCTCGCCGTATAACTCGAAGGCCTTATCGTATTCACCTTGCTCTGTTGCACTGAGCGCCCCTGCCCATGTGTTGGTGATCAGACCCAGAGGTGCGTTGCCGCCCCTCGCAATGTGGGCGCCGTGCGAAGTCCGCCTGTCAGCTGCGACGTAGTGCCCATCAAATCTGTCGATCAGGGCAATCATGCCTATCGCGAATGACCCGTGGAACGCATCTCCCGTATCGCGGCTGAGTTCCTCGAGGCCGGAAAAGCTCTTACGTGCCGCATCGGTACGGCCGAGCACGAGGTTCAGCCATCCGAGACCTAACTGTGCGGGAACCAGAACGGTGTTGTCGTTCAGAGAGTCTCCGATCAATTTGGCTTGGGTCGATTCCTCTTGTGCTCGGTCGAAGTCGTGGGCCATGACGGACGCGAACCCCATGCCGGCGAGAGCACGTCCCTCGCGCGCGCGATCGCCCACCTTCTTCGCCAGGTGCCGGGCGCGATCCAACTCATCCCGAGACCGCCGCGGCTCGCTCAGCAGGATGTAGAGGCCGCCTTTCGCTTCGTGCATGCCGATGACCTTGGCTGTCCTCGCCGCCTCGTCGAGGTGTTCGGCCGCTTCCTGGGCCTGATCGTAGAGGGCAATCGCCTCCCGGTTAGCGCTGGAGTTGGCTGCCTTCTGCGCCGCCTTGAGCAGATAGTCGAGTGCTTTGCCCCACTCTTCACCGCGAGAAAAGTGATAGGCCAGCATCCCGTAGTTCTCGGCCAACCGGTCGGCATACAAGTCCTCGATGGCCAGGCCGATCAGACGGTGCAGATCCTTGCGCCGCTTGACCAGGAGCGAGCCGTAAGTGACCTCCTGGGTAAGCGCATGCTTGAACATGTAAGCCAGCTCGGGGAACAGGCTGGTTTCGGTGATCAGCTCCAGGGCTTTCAGCTCGCTCATCACGCTATCTGTGCGCTCCTGGATCTCGGCCAGCCGGTCGATCAGCCGGCGGGCGAACTCGCGTCCGATTACCGCGGCCAGTTGCAGGGCCCGCTTGGGTTCTTCGCCGAGTCGATCGATGCGCGCCATGAGCACGTCCTGAATGGTGTCAGGCACGACAATTTCATGGATCGGGCGGTCGAGCACGTTGCGGGCGCCATCTTTGCGCAGAGCCCCGATCTCCTGAAGAGATTTGATGACCTCTTCTACGAAGAAGGGGTTGCCCTCGGCCTTGCGAAAGATGGCTTCACGCAGCTCGTCAGGTGCGCTCTGGCCTGCCATCAGTGCCGTGGCCATCCGGGCGCTGTCGTCGCTGGACAGCGGGCTCAGGTTGAGCCAAGTCTGGTAGCTGCGCTGGCCTAAGGGGTAGGCGTATTCGGGCCGGAAGGTGAGGATCAGCAGCACACGCGTTGCCGGCACGCTGTCGAGCAGGTAGCGAAGGAACTCCTCGCTGGCCTGGTCCATCCAGTGCAAGTCTTCGAAGACGATGACCTGAGGTTTCAACTCTGCGGCGCGCAGCAGGCAACGACGCAGGGCATCGAAGATTTCGCTGCGGCGAAGCTGCGGGTCCATTGCCAGCACGGACGGCTTGCCCGGATCGACCGAAAGCATATAACGCAGGAAGGGCAGCGTGGGCCGCAGGTCCTCGCCGAGGCGCAGCACCGCGCGCTCGATCTTGTCGATGATGTCCGCCTCGGCGTCGGTCTCTTCGATGCCGTACACGCGACGCAGCATATCCACCAGCGGATGAAACGCCATGGTGCGCCCAAAAGACAACGCCCGCCCCTCGCACCAGGTCGCCTCCTCGCCAAGACGACGGCGGAACTCCATGAGCAGACGCGACTTGCCGAGGCCCGCCTCGCCCGCCAGAAGCACGACCTGGCCGTTACCGCCTTTGGCCTTCGCGAAGCTCTCGCTGAGGGTCTGCAGCTCGCGCTCCCGGCCGACGAAGGGGGTCAATCCGCGCTCGCTCTGAACGTCGAGACGGGCCTTCGTCAGATTGGCGACCAACACCTCCCAGGCAGCAATGCCCTCGGGTTTGCCCTTGACGCTGAGCTCTCCTAGCGACTTGAGTTGGAAGTAGCCCTTCACCAGACGCTGGGTGGGCTCGGAGATCAGGATGGCGCCTGGCGTGGACGCCTGCTGCAAACGTGCAGCGACATTGGTCGTGTCGCCCACCGCGGTGTAGTCCATGCGCAGGTCATCGCCGATGCTACCCACCACCACCACCCCGGTGTTCAGCCCCTGTCGCACAGTGAGGGTCAGCCTGCGGGTGCGCTGCAGTTCCTCGTTGAGCGGAGCAAGTGCCTTCACGATGGCCAACGCGGCATGCAAGGCGCGCTGCGCGTGGTCTTCGTGTGCGATGGGCGCCCCGAACAAGGCCATGATGCCGTCCCCGAGGAACTGGTTGACCGTGCCCTCGTACCGGTGCACCTCGGCGAGCATCAGCTCCAGCGCGCGGCCCATGACGCCGTGCACTTCCTCCGGGTCCAGGTGGGAGGCCAAGGCCGTAGATCCCACCACGTCAACGAACAGTACCGTGACCTGCTTGCGCTCACCTTCGAGCGCCGAGCGCGTCGTCAGAATTTTCTGGGCAAGATGGGCGGGCGTGTAGGTCTTGGGCGAGGGGTGTTGCACTCGCGGCAGGACACCACCGGCAAGCGGTGCGCCGCACGCGTCGCAGAACCGGCTGTCGGGAGGGTTCGAGCTGCCGCAGGCCGCGCATATTGCCGACAACGATTGGCCGCACGCGCCGCAAAAGCGCGCGTCCAGTCGGTTCTCGTGTCGGCAAGCCAAGCAGAGCATAGAGCCCCCTCTCTACCCGAAGGCTGGGATTGCCAAAGGTGTGGCACTAGACTACTCGCTGTGGTGGTCAGCGGCAAGGCGACGGTGGGCTGAGGATGAAGTTTCCCGCCTGCAACGGGCGCGACAATATCAAGGCCGAATACGTCGGGATGATCAAGTTCGAGCCTAATGAGTTGACCGCAAGGAAAACCGATTGGCGCTTCCTCAACGAGTTGAAGCGGGAGTCCGGTAGACTTGTGACTTCGAGCGATTGCAGCGGTCTAACCTGCGGAAACCGTCTGTCTCAACCTGTGGATACCGGCAAACTCAACACTGCAACCCAGCCCATGCACGAGATCGCGCTCGCCATCGCGCGCGTCATGCTAGAGGGCTTCGACAAGCATTACCGGCTGTTCCGCGCTTCCAGCCGCGGAGCCAGAGCGCGCTTCGAGCAAGCCGACTGGCAGGCGGTGCGCGAGGCGCACGCCGCACGCATCCTGTTTTACGACGAGCGCGTGCAGGAATCGGTGGAGCGCCTGCGGCGCGAGTTCAACACCGATGCTTTGCCCGACGCGCTGTGGCAGGAGATCAAGCTGCAGTATGTGGGCCTGCTCACCAACCACAAACAGCCCGAGCTCGCCGAGACGTTCTTCAACACAGTGAGCTGCCGCATCCTGCAGCGCACGTACTATCACAACGATTTCATGTTCGTGCGCCCGGCAGTGTCCACCGAGCACATGGAAGGCGATCCGCCTTCGTACCGCAGCTACTATCCACTGCAGCATGGCCTGCGCCCGGTGCTGAAACAAATCTTCCGGGATCTCGACCTCAAGCGCGGGTTTGCCGATCTCGAGCGCGATATCCGCTACGTGCTGCGTGCAGTGCGCGAAGCGATGCCGCGGCCCCTGCGACTGGAAGCCAATCATCAGATCCAGGTGCTGAGCTCGCTGTTCTTCCGCAACAAGCGCGCATATCTGATCGGCAAGGTCATCAACGGCAACCTGGAGCTGCCGCTTGCCGTGCCGATCGTGCATGAGGACGGCGGGCATGGGCTGTGTCTCGATGCCTGCCTGCTCGATGCACGCGACATCGCCGCGCTGTTCGCGTTCAACCGCGCGTACTTCATGGTGGACATGGAGGTGCCTTCGGCCTACGTCGACTTCCTGGCCAGCATGCTGCCGCGCAAGCCCAAGGCCGAGCTCTATACCTCGCTCGGTCTGCAGAAGCACGGAAAGACGCTGTTCTATCGTGACTTCCTGCATCACCTGAAGCATTCCACAGACAGCTTCATCGTGGCGCCCGGGATCCGGGGGCTGGTGATGATCGTGTTTACGCTGCCCTCCTACCCGTACGTGTTCAAGGTGATCCGCGACAACATTTCGCCCATCAAGAACATCGACCGGCAGACGGTCAAGGACAAGTACATGCTGGTCAAGCGCCACGACCGCGTCGGGCGCCTGGCGGACACGCTCGAGTATGCAGATGTCGCCTTCCCACGCGCGCGCTTTACGCAGGAGCTGATCGACGAGCTGCAGCGCGAAGCACCCGCGCTCATCGAAGAAGACGGCGAGTCTCTGGTGGTCAAGCACGTGTACATCGAGCGGCGCATGACGCCGCTCAATATCTATCTCGATCGCGCCGACCCGCAGCAGCTCGACCACGCGGTGCGCGACTACGGCAACGCCATCAAGGAGCTCGCCTCGGTCAACATCTTCCCGGGCGACATGCTGTTCAAGAACTTCGGCGTCACCCGCGGCGGCCGCGTCGTATTCTACGACTACGACGAGATCTCCTATATGACGGAGGTCAACTTTCGCAGCATCCCGCCTGCACCCAACCCGGAGTACGAGCTCGCTGCCGAGCCGTGGTACCCGGTGGGGGCTAGTGATGTGTTCCCCGAGGAATTCGGGCCGTTCCTCATGTCCGGCGGCAAGGTCGGTGCGCGTTTTCTCGAGCACCATCAAGACCTGTTGTCCCCCGAGTTCTGGAACGCGACCAAGGCGCGCATCGATTCGGGTCAGATCGCGGACGTGTTTCCCTACGCGGATGCCGCCCGCTTCGTGCGGCGGTTCGCGCGCTGAAGCCCGCACCGCCGGCTGCAGTGTTCGCGGTACACTGCTGTTGTGTGAGACAGGTGAATGAAGCATGCAGAAACGGGCTATGAATGATCCAGTGGTCATCGTCGGCGTCGCGAGAACGCCGATGGGCGCTATGCAGGGTGAGCTCAAGGATTTCGCCGCACCGGAGCTCGGGGCGGTGGCGATTCGCGCAGCGGTCGAGCGTGCGGGCATCGCGCCCGGCGACGTGCAGGAAGTCATCATGGGCTGCGTTCTACCCGCGGGTCAGGGTCAGGCGCCGGCTCGTCAGGCGAGTCTCGGCGCGGGCATTCCACTCTCGGTCGGCTGCACTACGGTCAACAAGATGTGTGGCTCGGGAATGAAGGCAGCGATGTTCGCGCACGACCTGCTGTTGGCCGGCAGCAACGACATCATGGTTGCCGGCGGCATGGAAAGCATGACGAATGCGCCGTATCTGTTACCTAAGGCGCGCGCGGGCTATCGCATGGGTCATCAGCAGGTGCTCGATCACATGTTCCTGGATGGCTTGGAAGACGCCTACGATAAGGGCCGTCTGATGGGCAGCTTCGCCGAGGACTGCGCGGCGAAATACAACTTTACGCGTGTCGAGCAGGATGCATTCGCGATTGCATCGCTGCAGCGTGCGCAGAAGGCCAATCAGGAGGGCTGGTTCGCCTGGGAGACTGCGCCCGTGGCGCTGAAATCCGGCAAAGGCGATCGCTTCGTCGACAAGGACGAGCAGCCGTTCAAGGCGAACTTCGAGAAGATCCCGCAGTTGAAGCCCGCCTTCCGAAAAGACGGCACGGTGACCGCAGCCAATTCCAGCTCGATTTCTGATGGTGCGGCCGCGCTGGTGCTGATGCGGCGCTCGACTGCGCAGGTGCGCGGTCTGCAGCCGCTCGCCACCATCGTTGCGCATACCACACACGCGCAGGAACCCGGCTGGTTCACCACCGCGCCGGTCGGTGCAATCCGCAAGCTGTTCGACAAGACCGGCTGGACAGCGAAGGATGTGGATCTCTATGAGATCAACGAGGCGTTTGCGGTCGTCACCCTGGCGGCGATGAAGGAGCACGCGTTGCCGCATGAGAAAGTGAATATCCATGGCGGCGCATGTGCGCTCGGTCATCCGATCGGCGCATCCGGCGCGAGGATTATGGTGACGCTGCTCGGGGCGCTGCGCAAGTATGGACTGAAGCGGGGGGTCGCATCGCTTTGTATCGGGGGCGGTGAAGCGACGGCGATGGCGGTGGAGATTTAGTGAATGCGTGAAGGGTGAAGGAGTGAAGGAGTAACTGCATGCTCTATCGAGTGCTATGCTTGTAAACTCCTTCACTCCTTCACTCCTTCACGCATTCACGCATTCACTCTTCACCCTTCACCGCACTTACATATGCGCCACCTCATCTCCTCAGGATCGAGCTTCGAAAAGGTCGCCGGGTTCAGCCGTGCGGTCGTGGACGGCGAGTGGATCTTCGTCTCCGGCACGACGGGTTACGACTATGCCACCATGACGATCGCACCGGATCTGGAGACGCAGACCCGGCAGGCGTTCCACAACATCGGGCGTGCGCTGGAGCAGGCGGGTGCTTCGTTCGACGATGTGGTGCGCGTGCACTACTATCTGGTGAACCAGGCCGACTTCAAAAAAGCGGCGCCGATCTTCGGCGAGTTTCTGGGCAACGCGCGGCCCGCGGCTACCGCGCTGATCTGCGGACTGGTGGAGCCGGCGATGAAGATCGAGATCGAAGTGACTGCTCGGCGTAAGGCTGCCTAATGGCCAATCCAATCGAATTCTATTTCGACTTCGCTTCTCCGTATGGCTACATCGGCGCAGTGCAGATCGGTGGACTCGCCGGCAAATACGAGCGGGCAGTAACCTGGCGCCCGATTCTGCTCGGAGCCGTGTTCAAGGTGACTGGGAGCGCGCCGTTGCCTTCGCTGCCGCTCAAGGGTGACTACGCTCTGCGCGATATGCCGCGCAGTGCGCGCTTCCTCGGTATACCGCTTAATTTCCCGACGACCTTCCCGATCGCCACGCAGGCGCCGGCGCGTGCCATCTACTGGATCGAGCAGCAGGCGCCCGACAAGGTCGAAGCAGCAGTGATCGCGCTCTACCGCGCGTACTTCGTGAAGAATCGCGACATTTCCGGTCCGGAGACCACGGCCGACGTGCTCGCCGCCGCAGGATTCGATCGAGGCCAGATTCTCGCCGCAGTCGCGGATGCAGCAATCAAAGACCGACTGCGACAAGAGACGCAGACCGCGATCGACCGCGGCGTATTCGGCTCGCCCTTCGTGTTCGTGGACGGCGAGCCGTTCTGGGGGCACGATCGCTTCGATCAGATCGAGCGCTGGCTGCGTGACGGCAGCTTCTAACACCGCTCGAAACACGCTGCCAACATCGTGGCTGAGCCTCGTGCATTGTGTGTCTTCTGCGGGTCGAACCCCGGACGCGATCCGGTGTACGAACGCGTGGCGCGTGAGATGGGCGAGCTCCTCGCCGGGCGCGGCATCCGCTTGATCTATGGCGGTGGCGGCATCGGGCTGATGGGCGCGATCGCAAAGGCAGCGATGAGTGCGGGCGGCGAAGTCGTCGGTGTAATCCCGCATGCGCTGCGCCGTAAGGAGCTCGCATACCATCGGCTCACGCATCTGCATGTGGTCGACACCATGCACCAGCGCAAACAGATGATGGCGGACTTGTCCGACGGCTTCATCGCCATGCCCGGTGGCTTCGGCACGTTCGAAGAGTTCTGCGAGACGTTGACCTGGGCGCAGCTCGGCCTGCACAGCAAGCCGTGCGGGATTCTGAATGTCAACGGCTACTATGATCATCTGCTGGCGATGTTCGATCACGCTGCGCGCGAACAATTCGTGCCGGTGCGCCATCGCGCAATGATCATCGCGGAGTCTGCCCCAGCCCGGCTGCTGGATGCAATGGCGGTTTATCAAGGGCCGCCCACCGAGCGCTGGCTGACGCGGGACGCGACCTGAAGAGCTCACCATGCCGGTGATCCATTCCAAGCTCGATCCGCGCAGCGGGGAGTTTCAATCCAATGCCGCAGCCATGGCCCGGCTCGTGGAGGATCTGCGCGGTAAAGTCGAATTGGTGAGTGAGGGCGGTGGGTCGAGCGCGCGCGAAAAGCATCTGGCGCGCGGCAAGCTCCTGCCTCGCGAGCGTGTGCGTGAGTTGCTGGATGTGGGCTCACCGTTTCTCGAGCTCTCGCAGCTGGCGGCGTGGAACATGTATGACAACGCCGTGCCCTCCGCCGGCATGATTACCGGCATTGGCCGAATCAGCGGGCGCGAATGCGTGGTCGTGGTCAACGACGCGACCGTCAAGGGCGGTACCTACTTCCCGATGACGGTGAAGAAACATCTGCGCGCACAGGAGATCGCACAGCAAAATCGCCTGCCCTGCCTGTACCTGGTGGATTCTGGCGGCGCCAACCTACCGAACCAGGACGAGGTCTTTCCGGACCGCGATCACTTCGGCCGTATCTTCTACAACCAGGCCAACATGTCGGCGCAGCGGATTCCGCAGATCGCAGTAGTGATGGGATCGTGCACCGCCGGCGGAGCCTATGTTCCAGCGATGTCGGATGAAGCCATCATCGTCAAAGAGCAAGGCACGATCTTCCTGGCCGGTCCGCCGCTGGTGAAGGCCGCGATCGGCGAGGTCGTCAGCGCAGAGGAGCTGGGCGGCGCCGACGTGCATGCGCGTGTTTCCGGGGTGGCGGACCACTACGCGCTCAACGATCTGCATGCGCTGCAGATCGCGCGTCGCATCGTCGGGCATTTGAATCGTGCCAAGACGATAGCGCTGGAGCCGCGCGAGCCGCGCGAACCCGCCTTCGATCCGGCGGAGTTGGACGGCGTCATCCCCGTCGATGCGCGCCGTCCTTACGACGTGAGAGAAGTCATCGCGCGCATCGTCGACGGCAGCGAGCTCGATGAATTCAAGGCTTTGTACGGAACCACGCTGGTGTGCGGATTCGCGCACATCCACGGCTATCCGGTCGGGATCGTCGCCAGCAACGGCATCCTGTTTTCCGAGTCGGCGTTGAAAGGTGCGCATTTCATCGAGCTGTGCAGCCAGCGCGGCATTCCGCTGGTGTTCCTGCAGAACATCACCGGCTTCATGGTCGGGCGCAAGTACGAAGCGCAAGGCATCGCCAAAGATGGCGCGAAGATGGTCACGGCAGTGGCGTGCGCCAAGGTACCGAAGTTCACCGTGATCATCGGCGGCAGCTTCGGCGCTGGCAACTATGGCATGTGCGGTCGCGCCTACGCGCCACGCTTTCTGTGGATGTGGCCCAATGCGCGCATCTCGGTGATGGGCGGCGAGCAGGCCGCGAGCGTGCTCGCTACGGTGCGCCGCGACGGGCTCGAGAAGAGCGGCAAGAGCTGGAGCAAACAGGACGAAGAAGCGTTCAAGCAGCCGATCCGCGATCAGTACGAGACGCAAGGCCATCCCTACTACGCGACGGCGAGGCTGTGGGACGACGGCGTCATCGCACCGACTGAGACCCGGCGCGTGCTGGCGCTCGCCATTTCGGCGAGCTTGAATGCACCGGTCGAAGACACCGCGTTCGGCGTATTCCGGATGTAGGCACGATCAGCAAAGGCGCGGCAGACGATGAGCGAACAATCGGTTTCATCACGGATCGACGAGCGCGGCGTGGCCACGCTCACATTGAATCGTCCTCAGGTTCACAACGCTTTCGACGACCATCTGATCGCCAGCCTCACCCATGAGCTGCGCGAGCTCGAGCACAACGCCCGGGTGCGGGTGGTGGTGCTGGCCGCGGAAGGCAAGAGCTTCTCGGCCGGCGCCGATCTCAATTGGATGCAGCGCATGGCGAAGTACTCCGAGGCGGACAACATCCGTGACGCGGTCGCGCTCGCCAATCTGATGCGCGTGCTGGACACCATGAGCAAGCCCACCATCGCGCGCGTGCAGGGGGCGGCATTCGGCGGCGGCGTGGGCTTGGTGGCTTGCTGTGATATCGCCTGCGCCAGCAGTGCCGCAGTGTTCTGTCTTTCGGAAGTGCGGCTCGGATTGATTCCCGCCGTAATCAGTCCGTATGTCATCGCTGCAATGGGGAAGCGCAATGCGCGCCGTTACTTTCTCACCGCTGAGCGCTTCGACGCCAATGAAGCTTTGCGCATCGGCTTGGTGCACAGCGTCGTCGAGCCTGGACGGCTCGACACGAGCTTGACGCAGCTCATCGATGAGTTGTTGAAGGGCGGCCCGCATGCGATTGCTGAGGCGAAGGATCTCATCGCGAGCGTCGCGAACCGGCCGATCGATCAGGCGCTGGCGGAGAACACGGCCGCGCGCATTGCGCGCATTCGCGTGAGCTCCGAGGGGCAGGAGGGGACGAATGCGTTTCTCGAGAAACGGGCGCCAGCGTGGGTCAAGGCTAAGCCGTGAATAATACGTATATGATCGCGCCCCCTCCCCCCGACCCTCTCCCGCAGGGGGAGAGGGTGCCCATGATGCGCGACGATGTATGGTGCAGCACCGGTCTTCTCCCTCTCCCCTTGTGGGAGAGGGCTGGGGAGCGGGGAGCCTTGCCGAACCAACCAGGTTCATGTTCGACAAGATCCTCATAGCCAATCGCGGCGAGATCGCGGTGCGCGTTGCGTGCACCGCGAAGCGGCTTGGTATCCGCACCGTAGCCGTTTACTCCGAAGCCGACGCCAATGCGCTGCACGTCGCGTCGTGCGATGAGGCGTATCTGCTCGGTCCGGCGCCTGCACGTGAGAGCTATCTGAAGGCCGACCGCATCATCGACGTTGCCCGGCGCAGCCGCGTGCAGGCGATCCATCCCGGCTATGGCTTCCTGTCGGAGAACGCAGCGTTCGCACAGACTTGTGCCGATGCCGGCATCGTTTTCATCGGACCCTCAGCGCAGGCCATCGCTGCAATGGGCTCGAAGAGCGCGTCGAAGGACATCATGGGCAAGGCCGGTGTGCCGCTGGTGCCCGGCTACCATGGGGAATCGCAGGACGCGGCGTTGCTCGCGCTGGAAGCCGAGCGCATCGGCTATCCGGTATTGATCAAAGCATCCGCGGGCGGCGGTGGCAAGGGCATGCGCATCGTCAAGGAACCTGTGCAGCTGCGCGAGGCGATCGCGTCGGCCAAGCGCGAAGCGCTCTCGAGCTTCGGCGACGATCGCATCCTGCTGGAGAAGTATCTGTCGCGGCCGCGGCACATCGAGATGCAGGTGTTCGCCGACACGCATGGCAATGCCGTTTATCTGTTCGAGCGCGACTGCTCGGTGCAGCGGCGCCATCAGAAGGTGCTCGAGGAGGCGCCTGCTCCGGGGATGAGCCTCGCACGCCGCCGCCAGATGGGATCCACGGCAATCGCGGCTGCGCGTGCGGTCGAATACATCAACGCCGGCACCGTGGAATTCATCGCCGATGACAGCGGCAACTTCTACTTCATGGAGATGAATACGCGGCTGCAGGTCGAGCATCCGGTGACCGAGATGATCACCGGCCTCGATCTGGTCGAGTGGCAGCTGCGCGTGGCAGCCGGGGAGCCGCTTCCGCTCACTCAGGAGCAGCTCGCGATCAAAGGTCATGCCATCGAGGCGCGCATCTATGCTGAAGATCCGGCGCGCGGATTTTTGCCGGCAACCGGAACGATCGTGCATCTGCGCCAGCCGGGCGCGTCGGCGCATGTGCGCATCGACACCGGGGTACGCGCGGGCGACAACATCGGCGTGCACTACGATCCGATGATTGCCAAGTTGATTGCATGGGATAGCGACCGGCCTTCGGCGCTGCGGCGCTTGCATGCGGCGCTCGCCGACTATCAGCTCGCCGGACCGGCCAACAACCTCGCTTTCCTGTCGCGCGTGATTGCGCATCCTGCGTTTGCGAACGCGGACCTCGAGCCCGAGCGGCTCGATACCGGATTGATCGACCGCTACAGTGCAGAGCTGATCCCGGCAGCACAACCCGCCAGTGACATCGTGCTCGCCGTTGCTGCGCTCGAGGAGTTGTTACAGGAGCAGGAAGCAGCCGCCAGGACTGCGGCGCGTTCTGCCGAGCCCTGGTCTCCATGGAACGCCGCAGACGGCTGGCGGCTCAACCAGGACAATCACCACACGCTGCGATTCGTGGATGCGGGGCGTGAGATCGCCGTGACTGCGCACTATCGGCGCGACGCCGTTCTGCTGGATCTGCCCGACTCGCAGATGCACGCACGCGCGCAGCGTGCAGAGGATGGCACAGTGCTGGCCGATCTCGACGGTCGGCGTGTCGGTGCCACAGTAGTGCGCCGTGGCGCGGAGCTGACGATATTCGTCGGCGGCTCGTGCTACCGCTTGCAACGGCACGAACAGGAAAACGTCGCCGACGAAGAAGCCGGAGGCCGCCTCACCGCACCGATGCCAGGCAACGTGATCGAGGTCGCAGTCCGGGCCGGGGAACGCGTGCAGAAGGGCCGCGTTCTGATGATCATCGAAGCCATGAAGATGGAACACGCGATTCAGGCGCCGGCCGATGGGGTGGTGCGCGAGGTGCGATTCGAGCGCGGCGAGCAGGTGCGCGAAGGCGACGAGCTGATTGCATTCGAAAGGGACGAGGAGGCTTGAGCCATGAAGCTGCCGAAGCGGGTGCGGCTGGTCGACGTCGGGCCGCGCGACGGGTTGCAGAACGAGCGCGGCGTCGTGCCGACTGCAGTGAAGATCGAGCTGATCGATCGTCTTGCCGATGCAGGCCTGCCGGCGGTCGAGGCGACCAGCTTCGTATCGCCGAAGTGGGTGCCGCAGATGGCCGACAATGCTGAAGTCATGGCCGGCATCCGGCGGCGTCCCGGCACGGCTTATCCGGTGCTGGTGCCCAACATGAAGGGACTCGAAGCGGCGATCGCTGCGGGCGCTGACGAAGTCGCGGTGTTCGCCGCGGCAACGGAAAGCTTCTCACGTCGCAACGTCAACTGTTCCATCGCCGAATCGCTGGAACGTTTTGCGCCGGTGTGCGATGCCGCGGTGGCGGCGGGCATTCGAGTCCGCGGCTACGTTTCCGTGGTGCTCGGCTGTCCGTTCGAAGGCAAGGTGCAGCCGGAGGCTGTCGCCGAAGTGTCCCAGCGCTTGTATCAGATGGGCTGTTATGAAGTATCGCTGGGAGACACGATAGGCACCGGCACGCCGGGTGAGACGCAGCGCTTGATCGAAACCGTCGCGCGGCGCATTCCGCTCGAGAAGCTGGGTGGGCATTTTCACGACACGTACGGACAGGCGCTTGCCAACATCCTTGCGTCGCTCGAATGTGGAATGGCGACATTCGACAGCTCGGTCGCCGGTCTGGGTGGCTGTCCTTTTGCCCCGGGCGCAACGGGCAATGTAGCCACTGAGGATGTCGTGTACATGCTGAATGGCTTGGGTGTGGAGACCGGTGTGGACCTGGATCGGCTGCTCGATGCGGCCGACTTCATCTGTGCGGTGTTGCAGCGGTCAACCGCCTCACGTGCCGGGCGTGCGCTGCGTGCGCGCGCTTGCAAACAGGCCGCTTGATTGCGGTGTGTCGCTCGCATACGCCACTCCGGTAGATGCCCCAGGGCAGGGACGGGGAGGACGTACCCTGCCCGGGGCGTTCCCGAAACGACGGGCCATGAAGCGATGTACATGACCGCGCCAGGGAGAGGGACTGCGCGTGCAGGCTGACTGACTCGCACGCCAAGGGCAGTCTATGTGGTAATTTTTCCCTCGTCAAGCGCCGTGTAAATTTTTCCCGCATCGGCTATAGTCACAGCTATGCCTCGTAGTATCCCCTCTGCTT
>Ga0335084_10003927_pt1 | contig 14619 bp, 12 predicted proteins | sample Lox_Sample_44_FD_206721 | JGI IMG/M metagenome (GOLD analysis project Ga0335084, IMG submission 206721) | Soil microbial communities from Loxahatchee National Wildlife Refuge, Florida, United States - Lox_Sample_4.4 | ecosystem: Environmental > Terrestrial > Soil > Wetlands | place: USA...
CCCGAAGGGCGTCGTCAACACGGTCACCGGATTCGGCGCCGATGTCGGGGCGGCGCTGGTGGCGCACCCTGACGTCGCGAAGATTGCCTTCACCGGCTCGGACATCTCGGGCCAGAAGATCTACGAGTCCGCCGCCCGGGACATCAAGCATGTCTCGCTCGAGCTCGGCGGCAAGTCGCCGAACATCGTGTTCGAAGACGCCGACTTCGAGGCCGCCGTCATGGGCGCGATCTCAGGCATATTCGCGGCGAGCGGGCAGACCTGCATCGCGGGATCGCGCTTGCTTTTGCAGCGTTCCATCCATGACAAGTTCGTCGAGCGCCTGATCGAGGTCGCGAAATCCGCGCGCATCGGCGATCCGATGCTGCCCGATACGCATGTCGGACCGATCACGACGGAACCGCAATATCGCAAGGTGCTGGACTATATCGCCATCGCGAAACAGGAAGGCGCCACCTGCGTCCTGGGCGGCGGTCCTTACCGCGGGCCCGGCGCCAAGGGCAGCCAATTCGTGGAGCCGACGATCTTCACCGGCGTCAGGAACGACATGCGCATCGCGCAGGAGGAGGTGTTCGGGCCGGTCCTTGCGGTCATTCCTTTCGACGGCGAGGACGAGGCCATCGAGATCGCGAATGACGTGCGCTTCGGGCTCGCGGCCGGCGTCTGGACCAGGGACATCGGCCGCGCCATGCGCCTTTCGGAGAAGCTTCGTGTCGGTACGGTCTGGGTCAACACCTATCGTGCCATCAGCTTCACCTCGCCCTTCGGCGGCTACAAGCGCAGCGGCATCGGCCGCGAGAGCGGCCTCGACGCGATCAAAGACTATATGCAGGTGAAGTCGGTATGGATCGCCACCCAGTCGAGCGTTGCCAATCCGTTCATTCTGCGCTGATCGCGAAGCAGCGGCCGGGCCCTGCTGCCGGCCATAGTCAATCGGATTGACCGTGTGGCGGCGCGGCCCGCATTCGACGCATCGATCTCGACCCGGCTCACGCGCTCAATGGCCGAGGAATTTCGCCGTGCGCTTCTCGAGGAAGGCGGCAATGCCCTCGCGGCTGTCCGCCGTTCCCGCCGCGAGCGCCTGTAGCTCGGCCTCGAGGGCCAGCTGCTGCTCGAAATTATTGGCGCCGCTGCCCTGGAAGGCGCGCTTGGCCAGGGCATAGGCGCGGGTCGGGCCGTTGGCGAGCAGCTGCGCCAGCGCCTCGACGCGCGCCGCCAATTTCTCGTCATCGACGCATTCCCAGATCAGGCCCCAGCGCTCCGCCTGCTCGGCTGTGACGGGCTCGGCCAGCAGGGTCATGCCGAGGGCGCGCGCGAGGCCGATCTTTCGCGGCAACCAGTAGGTGGCCCCGCCGTCGGGGACGAGACCGATGCGGGCGAAGGCCATCAGGAAGCTGGCCGAGCGCGCCGCCACCACGAGATCGCAGGCGAGTGCCAGGCCGCAGGAGGCGCCGGCCGCGATGCCGTTGACAGCCGCCAGGGTCGGAATCTCGAGCCCCGCCAGCTTGCGCATCACCGGATCGTAATAATGCCCAAGCTGCTCGCGCACCGCGGCCGGTCCGCCGATGGCGCCCGCCTCGCGTAGGTCCTGGCCGGCGCCGAAGGCCCGTCCGCTGCCGTCGAGGATCAGGAGGCGAAGGCTCGGATCCGTCGCCACCTCCGAGATCGCGGCATTGAGCTCGGTCAGCATCTCGCGGGTGAAGCTGTTGAGCTTGTCCGGCCGGTTGAGCGTGATCCGCGCGGTTGTTTCCTTGCGCTCGAACAGGATGGCTCGGTAGCCGGTCATGGGGATTTGCTCCTCGTCGAGCGGGCCCTGAAGGAATCCGGAGACAAGGATAGGCGGCCGGCGCGCGGCTCGCCAGGGTCAGCAATTCAGGAAGCGCGAGAGCCCGGAACTACCAGGTGCGGACGCGGCCCACATCGACATGGACGAAGTCCGAGGCCGGGTAATAGCCGACACCACCGCGCCGCAGGGCGATGGCGCCGCGATGTAGATCCTTGAGCGCCACGTCCTCGAGATGGATGTCGATGGCCTGGCCCTGCATATGGAGGCTGTGCTTGGCAACGCCGTTGCTGGCCTCGGCGAGGGCGGCATTGGTCTTGGGCGAGCGGTAGCCGGAGATGACCGAGAAGGGGACCTGGGACCCGAGCTTCTGGTGCAGCGTGTTGAGCAGGTCCAGCAGCCGCTCGTCGATCGCATGCACGTCGTTGGTTCGGTAGTCGCGCAGGATGTGATTGATCTCGCCGAGCGCGCCGGGGACGTAGTCGCCACCCTCCCAATAGACCGTCTTCAAGGTCTCGCCGGTATGGAGGTTGTTGAAGGCGAGCTTGCGCTGATTGGAGACGATCGCGCTGGCGTTGGCGATGTGCGGCATGGACAGGATCGGCAGGGCCAGCGCGGCGCCCGCGGCGCTCCAGCCAAGAAAGCGCCTGCGGCTCAGGGTGTCGCGTCCTGTCGGTTTCGTCATGCGTCCGCCTCGTCTCGATCGATCTTGGTCAAATAGCTCTCCCGCGACGCCCCGGTTGGGGAGCACCGCGCGACTCGGAGAATGCGATGAAAACAGTTAACAAGCCCTTGCGCAACCCAGGAAAACCGGGGTCACAGGGTTAACACCTGTGGCAGGGCCCCTCGGCGGTGGGGAAACCCGGCCCGGAATTCATTCTCACTTTGAGGCTTGCGAGACGACCAATGTCGGGCTCTTCGCCATGCCCCGCTTGTCCCGACCATAGATGTCGTCCCGGAACTGGACCGCGCCGGCGCCGTCGACCCAAGCCGTGCGATAGATGAGATGGATCGGAATCGGCTGGGCGAGGCGGACCGGCGTGTTGACGCCACTCTGCAGCACACCGTCGATCCGGGTCTGGTCCCAGCTCGGGTCGTCGCGCAGGACCACGGAAGCGAACTCGATCGGCCGCGGTAAGCGGATGCAGCCCGAGCTGAAGAAGCGCGCCGGCTTCACGAAGAGATCGGGATGATTGGTGCCGTGGAGATAGACGTCATAGGGATTCGGGAACAGAAACTTGACGGGCCCCAGCGCATTCTCGGGTCCGGGCTCCTGGCGCAGGCGATAGCGCATGGCTTTGGCTTCGGCGCTGTGCCAATCGATCGTGTCGGGATCGATCTCCTCCGCCGGCTCCTCCCAGCTCGAGTAGATCTTGATGCCATGGGCGGCGAAGTAGCCGGGGTCCTTCTGCATCTTGGGCAAGAGATCGACGCGGGCGATCTTGGGCGGCACGGTCCAATAGGGATTGAATTCGAGCCGGTTGACCTGGCTGTCGAGCTCGGGCGTCTGCCGGTCGGTCCGGCCCACGACGGTGTTGGTCTCGTAAGCGGTCTTCCCGCCATCGACGAAGACCATCGTCGCGGCCGCGATGTTGACGGCGATATAGCGATCGCCCCAATCGGCCTCGGTGTCGTGCCGCTTCTTCAGGTTATAGGCAATGGTCTGAAGGCGGCTCGCGACCGGCACATTGAGCGCATCGATCGATTTGAAACCGACCACGCCGTCGTCGCCCAGCCCATGTCGGCGCTGAAAGGCTTCGACCGCTTCGGCCAGCGGCGGGTCGAACAGATCGGGCTCGGCCGCATCCAGCGGCGCGCCGTCGGTCACGGCGAGGCGCGCGCGCAGCGCCGCGACCCGTGGATCCTTCATGCCCTGCTCGAGTTTGGGGCCCGCAGGCACCGTCGGCCAGCCGCCCGCATTCGCGAGATCGAGATAACTCCAGAAGGCGCCCACGAGCGCCCAATAGTCCGCTTCCCCCGGCAGCATCAGCGCGGCCGACGCGCCGACACTGTCGGCATCGATGCGATCGAGCAGCTCGGCCTTGCTGACGGCCTCGAACGGGGCCACGGCCGCGAAGGCCGCCTCGGCCAGCGCGCCGGTCAAAGTCAGTTCCAGCTCGGTGCGCTCGGCGGTGCTGCTTGCCCCGGACAGAGCCTGGGCATGGGCGACGGCCGCATCGATGCTGTGGCAGCCCGCGGTGGCCGCCTGCCACAGTGCGTTCAGCAGGGCATGGCCGTTTCCGGTCAGGCCCTGGTCGTCGACCCACAGCGCCGCGGGGCGGGATTTGTAGAAGCCATCGAGGCTCGCCGGGTCGAGGCCGAGATCGGCCAGATTCTGCGGCAAACCCGGCGTCTCCAGCGCATGCGCCAGATCGCCCGAAAATCCCGGGGCGGGCGTCGTCGTCGCGGTCGTTGTCGCCGGCGCGACGTGGGGGACGGAGTTGTCTCCGGTCGGCTCGCCCAGGGCCGGGCTGGCCAAGCTCGTCAAGACCAGCAATGTCAGGCCTAGGCGAAACGACATACTTCCCCGCTTCATGCGCCCGTTGATTCGGCCTCGCCGAATCACTCTCTGAAATAGGGCGCGTCGCGCCAAGGACTATCCGATGTCGGCCGTGCGCCGGTCAATTTTTCGAGCGGTTGGACTGAAAACTGCGTTAAGACCAGCGTTCGGGTTCTTGTCCCGGCGGCCTGGCGCTTGCCAGCGCAAAATCCGGGCCGCATCGTGTCCGTTCGGAATCACAGAACGGCCGGGGCGGCCATCGCATCGCTTTCCCCACTCTCACACCATTCAATCGCGGAATTTGATCCCAATCCGATGACCACCTTGCTCTACACCCATCCAGCCTGCCTGGACCACGACACCGGCCCCGGCCACCCCGAATGCTCAGATCGCCTGCGGGCCGTGATCGGCGCGCTCGAAGCCGAGGAGTTTGCCCTGCTCGAACGGCGCCTGGCGCCACGGGCAACCCTGGACCAGATCGCGGCGGTGCATGATCGCCGCTATGTCGAGGCGGTGCTGGAGGCCATTCCGGCGGATGGCTACGTGCTGCTCGATGGCGATACGACGGCTTCGCCCGGATCGGGGGAAGCCGCGCTGCGCGCCGCGGGTGCCTTGGTCGCCGCCGTCGATGCGGTGATCGGCGGCGAAGCCGACAATGCATTCTGCGCCGTGCGGCCGCCCGGCCACCACGCCGAATCCAGCCAGGCGATGGGTTTCTGTCTGTTCAACAATGTCGCGATCGGGGCCGAGCATGCGCGCCGGGCGCACGGGTTGGAACGTGTCGCCGTGATCGATTTCGACGTGCATCACGGCAACGGCACGCAGCATATGTTCGAGCGCGACGCGGGACTGTTCTATGCCTCGACCCATCAATGGCCGCTCTATCCCGGGACGGGGGCGCCGGAAGAACGAGGCCTCGGCAATATCGTCAACGCGCCGCTGCCGCCAGGGGCGGGCTCGGCCGAGTTCAGGGAGGCCATGACGGAGACCGTGCTGCCGGCCCTCGACCGGTTCGGGCCCGAGCTCGTTCTCGTCTCCGCCGGGTTCGACGCCCATGCCGCCGACCCCCTCGCCATGCTGGAGCTGGTCGAGACCGATTACGCCTGGGTGACCCGTGCATTGGCCGAGCTCGCCCGGACCCATTGCGGCGGGCGCCTGGTCTCGGCGCTCGAAGGGGGCTACGACTTGGCGGCCCTGGCGTTGAGCGCCGCCGCCCATGTCCGCAGCTTGATGGACGCGATATCAAATCGGGGAACTATTTGAAAAAGCCCTGAAAAATGCCGCTTTCCCGGCCTTGTTCCGTGCCGGCCGCCCGACTAGACTGCACCGTTTTTCAAGGGGAGTCCCCATTCCGAATGGCTGAATCCAAGATCCCGGCGGACATCGCCAAGATGAGCTTCGAGGAGGCGCTCGGCGAGTTGCAGGCCTTGGTGCGTGCGCTCGAAAAGGGCGAAAGCAAGCTCGATGAGGCGGTCCAGTTCTATGAACGTGGCGCGGCGTTGAAGCGCCACTGCGAGGCCAAATTGCGCGACGCTCAGGAGAAGGTCGCCAAGATCGTCATCGGCGCCGACGGAAGCGTTGGCAGCGAGCCCGTGGATCTGGGCTGAAACAGAGAAGGTCATCATCCTTGCCATCCATCGACGCCGCACTGAACGAAGTCGCGACGACCATCACCCGTACCCTCGAACGGCTTCTGCCGGAGCCCGACGGCGCCGAGAAGCGCGTTCTCGAGGCCATGCGCTATGCCTGCCTGGGGGGAGGCAAGCGCATCCGGCCCTTTTTGGTGATGATGGGCTCGCGGCTGTTCGACGTGAACGAGGTGAGCGCAAGGCGGGCGGCGGCCGCGATCGAGATGGTCCATTGCTACAGCCTCGTGCATGACGATCTGCCGGCGATGGACGACAGCGATCTGCGGCGGGGCCGGGCCACCGTGCATAAGCAGTTCGACGAGGCGGTCGCCATCCTGGCCGGGGACGGGCTGCTCACATTGGCCTTCGAAGTCCTGGCGGACCCGGAGACCCATCCCAATCCCGCGGTGCGCGCGGAGCTGGTCCTGGCCATGGCCAAGGCGGCGGGGGCCGCCGGCATGGTCGGCGGCCAGATGATCGATCTCGAGGCGGAGAAGACCAGCCTGGATATCGGGGCTATTACCCGCCTGCAGCGGCTCAAGACCGGCGAGATCATCGCCTTCGCCTGCGTGGCTGGGGCAATATTAGGGCAAGCCTCGGAGCAGGCACGCCATGCGTTGCTGGCCTATGCCCATGACCTGGGGCTGGCCTTCCAGATCGCCGACGATCTCCTGGACACCGAGGGCACGGCCGCCGCCATCGGCAAGCCGGTGGGCGCCGACAGCGCTGCCGGGAAAGCCACCTTTGTCGCACTCCTGGGTGTGGAACGGGCCCGGGAACAAGCCCAGCTCTTGGCCCGTCAAGCGGCTGGCCATCTTGATTTGTTCGACGAAAAGGCGGACCTTTTGCGTGAAATGGCCGGCTTCGTGGTCAACCGCAAGCACTGAGGCCTTCGGGCAAGTACTTCAAGGCCTTCCTGCCGCCCGGATGCCAAAACGAAAGGACAGACGTTGACCCCTCCGAACAGCAAGAAACCGCTTCTCGATCAGGTGAAAACTCCCGCCGATCTGAAGAAGCTCGACCCCAGCCAATTGCGTCAGTTCGCCGACGAGTTGCGCCAGGAGACGATCGAAGCGGTCTCGATCACCGGAGGCCATCTCGGCGCGGGGCTCGGCGTGGTCGAGCTCACGGTGGCGCTGCACTATCTCTTCGATACGCCCGTTGACCGCTTGATCTGGGATGTCGGCCACCAGGCCTATCCGCACAAGATCCTGACCGGACGGCGCGATCGCATCCGGACGCTGCGCCAAGGCGGCGGGCTCTCGGGCTTCACCCGGCGCGCGGAGAGCCCGTATGACCCGTTCGGCGCGGCGCACAGCTCGACCTCGATCTCGGCCGGTCTCGGCATGGCCGTGGCGCGCGATCTCGCCGGCAAGAAGAACCATGTCATCGCCGTGATCGGCGACGGCGCGATGAGCGCAGGCATGGCCTATGAGGCGATGAACAATGCCGGTGCCATGAACAGCCGGCTGATCGTCATCCTCAATGACAACAATATGTCGATAGCACCCCCGGTCGGCGCCATGAGCGCCTATCTGGCGCGGCTGCTCTCGTCGAAGTCGTTCCGGCATTTGCGCAACCTCGGCAAGGAAATCACCGAGCATTTTCCGCGCCGGCTCAAGGAAACCGCGCGGCGCGCCGAGGAGTACGCGCGCGGTCTCGTGACCGGCGGCACCATGTTCGAGGAGATGGGCTTCTATTACGTGGGCCCGATCGACGGCCATAACCTCGACCATCTGCTACCGGTTCTGAAGAATGCGCGCGACGACGAGGAGGGCGGCCCGATCCTCATTCACGTCGTGACCCAGAAGGGTCACGGCTATGCGCCGGCCGAGCAGGCGGCCGACAAGTATCATGGCGTCACCAAGTTCGACGTCATCACCGGGGTGCAGGCGAAGCCCGTCAGCAATGCGCCGAGCTACACGGCGGTCTATGCCAAGGCGCTGATCCAGGAAGCCGAGCAGGACGCCAAGATCGTGGCGATCACGGCGGCGATGCCGTCGGGTACCGGCCTCGACAAGTTCGGCAAGCGCTTCCCGGAGCGTTGCTTCGATGTCGGCATCGCCGAGCAGCATGGCGTGACCTTCGCCGCGGGCCTCGCGACCGAAGGCTTCAAGCCCTTCTGTACGATCTACTCGACCTTCCTGCAGCGCGCCTATGACCAGGTCGTGCACGACGTGGCGATTCAGCAATTGCCGGTCCGCTTCGCGATGGACCGCGCGGGCCTGGTGGGCGCCGACGGCGCCACCCATGCGGGCTCCTACGACGTCGCCTATCTGGGCTGCCTCCCGGGCTTCGTCATCATGGCGCCGGCGGACGAGGCCGAGCTCATGCATATGGTCGCGACCGCGGTCGCTATCGACGATCGTCCGTCGGCCTTCCGCTATCCGCGCGGCGACGGCGTCGGCGTCGAAATGCCGGCCAAGGGACAGATCCTGCCGATCGGCAAGGGCCGTATCATCCGCGAAGGCACCAAGGTCGCGATCCTCTCCTTCGGCACGCGCCTCAAGGATGCCTGCATGGCGGCCGAGGAGCTGGGAACGAGAGGGCTTTCGACCACGGTCGCCGACGCCCGCTTCTGCAAGCCCCTGGATGAGGACCTGATCCGCCGCCTTGCGGCCGAGCATGAGGTCCTGATCACGATCGAGGAGGGGTCGGTCGGCGGCTTCGGCTCGCATGTGCTGCAGTTCCTGGCCGTCACCGGCCAGCTCGACAATGGGCCCAAGGTGCGCCCGATGGTGCTGCCGGACCGCTTCATCGATCACCACAAGCCTGAAGTGCAATACGACGAGGCGGGCCTCAGCGCGAAGCACATCGTTGCCACCGCACTGCAGGCGCTCGGCGTCGATTCGAGTCAGGCCTCGGCCAGAGCATGACCCCAGCGGCGGTAACGGCCGCTCCGGCCGTTGCCCCGCAGACGGTCGGAGGCGAGTTTGCGGCGCTGGCCCGGGTGGCGGGCCCGCTCGCGGCCGCCTATATCGCCGAGATGGCGATCAGCCTCACCGACACGATCATCGTGGGCAGGCTCGGCAGCCTCGAACTCGCGGCCGTCGGCATCACCGCCAACATGTTCTTCTCGCTGCTGTTCGTGGCGATGAGCGTGGTGTCGGTGGTGGCGGTCCTCGCGGCCGAGGCGCATGCCCGAAACGATTCCGATGGCGTGGCGCATGCGGTTCGCCAAGGCTTCTGGGTTTCGGTTGCCCTGACCTTGCCGGGCTTGCTGATCGGCTGGTACATCGCACCGATCCTGCGCGCCCTGGGCCAGGACGCCGCGATCCTGCCCTTCGCCCAATCTTACGTCCGGGCGGTGATGTGGGGCTTTCTGCCCTATCTCTGGTTCTCGGTGCTGCGCAGCCTGATGACGGCGCTGGGGACCACCAGCTCCGTCTTCTTCATCACGGTTTCCTCGATCCTGCTCAATCTGGGGCTCAATCTCGTTTTCGTCTTCGGGCATCTGGGCCTGCCGGCGATGGGCGTCGCGGGGGCAGGCTGGGCCTCGACGATCGTCTGCTGGGCGATGCTGCTGGCGCTGGCGGCGGAGGCGGCGCTGTCGCGCCGGCTGCGCGGCTACCGCGTGTTCCATCGGCTCGCAACCATCGATCTCAGGACGGTCGGGCGGATCCTGCGGCTGGGATTGCCGGCGGGCGGAATGGCGGCCGCGGAATCGGGGTTCTTCACCGCCTGCGCGCTGCTCATGGGCGTGATCGGCGCCTCGGCGCTCGCGGCCAACCAGATCGCGATCATGTTCCTGTCAACCATGTTCATGGTGCCGGCGGCGATCTCGCACGCGGCCTCCGCGCGGGTCGCTTTCGGCATGGGATTGGAGGACGCCAAGGCCGCGAGGCGGGCCGGCTTCGTCGCCATGGGATCGGCTGTTGCCTATATGCTGTTCTCGGCCACCGTGGTCCTCGCGATTCCGGAAACGATCGCCAACCTGTTTCTCGACCCTGCGATGGCGGGCAATGCCGAGGTGATCGCGCTGGCGGTGCAGCTTCTGTTCATCGCCGCCATCTTCCAGGTGGCGGACGGCTTGCAGATCGTCGCCACGGGCGCCTTGCGCGGCCTCCAGGACACCGTCATTCCGCTGCTGATCGGGCTCTGCGGCTATTGGCTGGCTGGGCTCGGCACCGGCGCTGGCCTTGCCTTCGTGCTGGGCTGGGGCGCCAAGGGCATCTGGTGGGGCATGGCGCTGGGACTGGCCGTCACGGCGACGTTGCTGACCCTGCGTTTTCAGAACGTGAGCCGCCGGCGGGTCGCGGCCGGGCCCTGAGATGGGTGGCGCCAGGTCCAGCGATCGGGGCAACGCGAGCGCTGCCGGCAAGTCCGGCAAGGCCGGCCGAATCAGGGCCGATCAGCTCGTCGCGGATCGCGGCCTGGCAGAGAGCCGAAGCAAGGCGGCGGCGTTGATCCTGGCCGGCCTCGTCTTCAGCGGCGAGAAGCGGGTGGCCAAGCCCGGCGACAATCTCGCGGCCGACGCACCGCTCGAGCTGCGCGGGCAGGACCACCCCTGGGTCTCACGCGGCGGTCTCAAGCTCGCCCATGGGCTGGTCCATTTCGGTTTCCCGGTCGAGGGGCGCGTCTGTCTCGATGTCGGCGCGTCGACGGGCGGCTTCACCGACGTGCTGCTGTCGCATGGCGCTGTCCGCGTCTATGCGGTCGATGTCGGCCATGGCCAGCTCGCCTGGAAGCTGCGGATGGACCCGCGCGTGGTGGTGCTGGAGAAGACCAACGCGCGCTATCTGACCCGCGCGGAAGCGCCCGAGCCCGTCGGCGCCATCGTCTGCGATGCGAGCTTCATCGGGCTCGAGACGATCCTGCCGGCGGCCCTCTCGCTGGCGGCACCGGGTGCCTGGCTCATCGCGCTGATCAAGCCGCAATTCGAAGTCGGCCCGGCGCGGGTGGGCAAGGGCGGTGTCGTGCGCGATCCGGCACTCCATGAAGAAGTCTGCGCCCGCATTCGCGACTGGCTGGGGCGGCAGCCGGGATGGACCGTCGTCGGCATCACCGAGAGCCCGATCACCGGGCCCGAAGGCAATCGCGAGTTCCTGATCGGGGCGCGTTACGAGGCTCGATAGGAAGCATTAGGTGTCTAGCGCTGGCGCCTGCGTCCACTGCGGTCGGGGGCGCCTTCGCCGGTCACGGGAACCCAGCTCGGTGGGTCGCTGGCCGGGAAGCTGTCGCGCGAATCCAGGTCGACGGGGTCGGGGTTTGACTTTGCAGCCGCCCTCGGTTTCTTCGCCGGCAGGTAGCGACCTTGGTCCGCAGGTTTCGCCGACTTGCGTTTTGACATGGTTCGATCCTCGTCGCTGCGCGGTATTAGAGCCAGCCTGCGCCGAACCGGCGCCGAATGCTAGCGCGCCGTCGGCAGCAGCGGCGCCATCTCCGCCCGTGCCGACGAGCCGCCCTGGAGCCAGCGTTCGAGGCTGGCGGCGATGCGGCCGATCTCGCCCAGCGCTACGAACTGGCGCGCCTCGGCGGCTGTGGCGAACTGCTCCAGGAAGGAGCCCAAATCGTGCGGTTCTTGCGGAAAGTTCACCAGCCGGACCGGCGTGTCCGGTGCAAGGCCCGCCGCTCGGCGCGCCTCCGCGATCGCGGTTGTGAGACCGCCCAACTTGTCGACGAGCCCGTTTTGCGCCGCGTCGGCTCCGGACCAGACCTGCCCCTTGGCAACGCGCTCTACCGCGTCCGCGCCGAGCTTGCGCCCCGCGCCGACTTTGGTGACGAAATCCTGATAGATCGTGTCGAGCGAGGCTTGGAGGTGGTTCCAGCCCGTATAGCTGTAATCCTCGTTGGCGCTGTCCATGTCGGCATTGGCCCCGGCCTGGACGCCGTCGAAGGTGATGCCAAGCTTGGACCAGAGCTCGCTGAGGACGAACTTGCCGCCGAAGACGCCGATCGAGCCGGTGATCGTGGAGGGCTCCGCCACGATCGCGGCAGCGGGCGCCGCCACGAAATAGCCGCCGGAGGCCGCCACCGCGCCCATCGAGACCACGACGGGCTTGCCTTCCTCGCGCGCCCGCGTGACTTCGCGCCAGATCGTGTCGGCGGCGACATAGGAGCCGCCCGGGCTGTCGATGCGGAACAGGATGGCCTTGATCTTGGGATCCTCGCGGGCCGCGCGCAGCGCTTCTGACACGGTCGCCGCGTCCATGACGATGTCGCCGAAGGCCTTGCCGTCCGCGGCGAGCTGAATCGGCCCCAGCCCATGGACCAGCGCCATCTCGGTCGCGTCCTCCGGCGGCTGGACCATGGCTGCATAATCGGCAAGTGCATATCGCTTGGCATCGCCCGAGCGCCGATCGAGCTCGGCTTCGAACTCGTCGCGATAGGCCAGCCGGTCGACCAGCTTGGCCTTGAGCGCATCGGAAGCCAGGAACGGCCCGCGGTCGATCAGGGCTCGCGCCGTCTGCGCATCGCCGCCGATGCGCGCCGCGACGCCGTCGGCCAGGGTCGCCAGCATCGAGTTGACCAGTTGCTGCATGTTCTCGCGCTGCGGGGCCGGCATGGAGTTGGCGGTCAGGCTGTCGATCGCGCCCTTGAATTCCTTGCGCCGGTCCATCTGGACCGAGACGCCGATCCAGTCGAGCGCATCGCGCAAGAAGGGCGTCTCGAGGCGCAGCCCCGTCAACCCGACATCGCCCGAGGGCTGAAGCCAAATCTCGTCGGCGCCGGTCGCCAGCAGATAGTGGCTGTTGCCGTCGCCGGCCTCGCCGAAGCTCTCGGCGAAGGCGAGCACGAACTTGCCTTGGGCGCGAAACGCCTTCAGCGCATCGCGGATCTCCTCGGCACGGGCGAGCGGCAGGTCGCCCGTGCCCAATTTGAGCGCCAGGCCTTTGACCCGCGGATCGCGGCCGGCGGCCTCGAGCCCCAGCACCAGATCGGGCATGGTCAGCCCACGACGGAAGCCCGCGAGGGCGAAGGGATCGCCCGCGTTCGTCTCGCTCACGCCGTCGCCCAGATCGAGGGTCAGCAGCGCCTGGCTCGGCACCGGCTCGACCCGCTTGGTGATGTCGCGCCATGCGGAGCTGGCGAAGAGAATGGCGACAATGACCAACAGGCCAATGCCGGCCAGGGCGGCGATGAGGATGCGCCCAACCCAACGTAAGAATCCCATGTGCCATCCTTGCCGTTTTCGCGTTCCCGCAGCAAGACCCCGCCCGAAGAACGCCCGGCGATGAAAATCGAGCTCGGGCCCCTCCCGCAACGGGAATCGCATGGACCCGATCCCCGCTCTGGCGGGCGCGGACCGATCGGCCTAATTTGCGGCCCGATGTCACGAACCGGACACAGATCGAAGAAGACCGCCCTCGCACCGCGCCAAGCCGAGATCGCCATCGAGCGAATCGGCGGGCAGGGCGACGGCATCGGCGCCTTCGATGGCCGCCCGGTCTATGTGCCGGCGACGGTCCCTGGCGATCGGCTTTCCGTTCGCATCTTGGCGGCCAAGGGCGACGGGCTGGCGGGCGAGGCGATCGAGCTGTTGGCTGCGGGGCCAACGCGCGTGGAGCCACCCTGTCCCTATTTCGGGCGCTGCGGCGGTTGCGCCCTGCAGCAGCTGCGAGACGATGCTTATGCCGAGTGGAAGGGCGGCCTTCTGGCCGAAGCGCTGGCGCGGCGCGGCCTCGAGGAAGTCACGCGGCGGCCGCTGGCGCGGGTGTCGCCGGGGCAGCGACGGCGGGTCCGGTTCGCGCTCGGCACGCGTGGATCGGGCTTGGTGCTCGGGTTCAACAGGCGCGACAGTCATGCCATCGTCGATATCGAGCATTGCCTGTTGTTGGTGCCGGCACTGGATCGGCTGGTCGGGCCGCTGCGGTCGGGCCTCGCGGGATTGCTCCCGCCGGGCGGGCATGCCGCACTCGAAGCGACGGCCACCGAGACCGGCATCGACCTGCTGGTCGAGCAGACGGGTGCTGAACCCTCGGCCGCCATTCGCGCGCGGCTGGCCGAACTGGCCGAGCGGCTCGATCTCGCGCGGGTGAGCTGGGGCCGCCCCGGCGAGAGCGCCGAGCCGATCGCGATGCGGCGGGCACCCTCGGTGACGTTCGGCGGCACGTCGGTGGCGCTTCCGCCGGGCGCCTTCCTGCAGCCGAGCCGCGAGGGCGAGGCCCTGCTCCTGGCGGAGATTCGCGAGGCGCTCGAGGGGGCGGCGCAGATCGCCGATCTCTTCGCCGGCTGCGGCAGCTTCAGCCTGGCCCTGGCGCAGAACGCCAAGGTCCATGCGGTCGAAGGCGACAAGCCCGCGACCGAGGCGCTTCAGGCGGCGATCAAGCGCGCCAATCTCGGCCATCGCGTCACGGTCGAGCGGCGCGACCTCGAGCGTGCGGCCTTGCAGCCGGTCGAGCTCAAGCGCTTCGATGCGCTGCTGTTCGACCCGCCGCGCAGCGGGGCGAAGGCGCAGGCCGAAAGCCTCGCACGCTCGTCGCTGCCGCTGGTGGTGGCGGTCTCCTGCAGCCCGGCGAGCTTCGCGCGCGACGCCCGCATCCTGGTCGACGGCGGTTACCGCCTCGACTGGGCGCGGCCGGTGGACCAGTTCCCCTGGTCCCCCCATCTCGAGATCGTGGCACGGTTCAGCCGATAGCGCGTCTTACGATCGACAACCCCTCCCCCTACCCCCTGCCGCTCGACGGCTTCGCCGTCGGGGAAGGGGGTGAAGAAAAGAGTCTCACTCCCTTCCCTTGCGGGAGGGGGTAGAGGGAGGGGGCCGGCGC
>Ga0335084_10003928_pt1 | contig 14618 bp, 12 predicted proteins | sample Lox_Sample_44_FD_206721 | JGI IMG/M metagenome (GOLD analysis project Ga0335084, IMG submission 206721) | Soil microbial communities from Loxahatchee National Wildlife Refuge, Florida, United States - Lox_Sample_4.4 | ecosystem: Environmental > Terrestrial > Soil > Wetlands | place: USA...
GCACCCTGCACGGTACAAGCACTGCGACTGCATATGGCCTTACTGTTAACCTCCGTCCCACTACGACAACGGTGAGCTGCACTCCTGATCCGGTGGCCGTAAATCAGGGAACGAGCTGCACTGCTACTGTTACCGATACAAGCGGCGCGGGAGCATCGGCACCTGCTGGCACCGTGACATTTTCCACTGGTGGCACCGGGAACTTTACCCCTGCGAACACCTGCACGTTAGGACCGCTGAGCGCTGATAGCAGCAGTTGCTCGGTAACCTATACTCCCACAAGTGCAAGCACGCATAACATAGGCGCCGGGTATGGGGGCAACACCACGCATGGTACAAGCACTGCAGCACCATACGCACTTACCGCTAGTCCTCCCCCAACGCGTCCCACCACAACAACGGTGAGTTGTACTCCTGATCCGGTGTTCGTAAATCAAGGAACGAGCTGCACTGCTACTGTTACCGATACTGGTGGCGCGGGAGCATCGGCACCCACCGGCACCGTGACATTTTTCACTGGTGGCACCGGGAACTTTACCCCTGCGAACACCTGCACATTAGGAGCGCTGAGCGCTGATAGCAGCAGTTGCTCGGTGACCTATACTCCTGACCATGCCAGCACCCACCCCATCGGTGGAAGCTACAGTGGAAGCACGGTGCATATCACGAGCTCTGCTGCTCCTGATTTCGATCTCGTCGTGGATGCCGTGGTGGCAATCCCCACAATGAACGAATGGGGCATGATCATTTTCCTTGTACTTGCCGGGATAGGGTCTGTTTACTATCTGAGGAGACAACGAAGGGCTTAGAGAAGAGGTTGCATTCTATAAATAAGTAAGGAAGGGCGAGACTCCTATCTCGTCCTTCCTTGTGTGTTCTCCAGTGACTGCCATGGGTTTCGATTTGCAACACCTATCAGGCCGGTAAATTCCGCGGTAAGGGGTGGGGCAGTTTTCAATGAGAATCTGCACTCTGCATTTTTCAGATACTATTCACCGTGCGGCTTTTCCCCCCACAGGATACAACCTGTTCGAAAGAATAAGGTCGCGAAAGAACTGGAGGTAGCAGGCATCTTCCCTCTTGAGTCTCGACAGCGTTTCCTGCCCGGGAGATTCCCCTTGATAGGCGTATGTTTCCACAACACCTTGAGGTGAAGAGACAATCATCACACCATCCCCCACAACAATGTCAAAGTCGCCGTAGGGCAGCACGCCTGTCCCGGGGGACTTGATAAAGGCAGATTGACCAAATGATGCATGGTCATCCGAGGATTTCATAATATCCAGCAGAGTCGGTACAAGGTCCACATGGGTCACCGTCTTCGTAACATACATCGGGTCCACATAACGCGGCGCATAGATTAAACAGGGAACTGAGAATCTCTGGGACAGACTGTTTCCCACTGATGTTCCCTCCGTATGATCCCCCACAACGATAAATACTGTATTGGAAAAATACTGTGCATTCCTGGCCACACCAAAGAACCGGGAAAGGGCATAGTCTGAATATCTGAGTGAATTAAGAAAATCATAAAAAGGCTTTCCCTTTTTATAGAAATGAAACCTCTCATCAGGAAGCGTGTAGGGAGTATGGCTGCTCAGGGAAAAAATAATTGCAAAAAATGGCGTAGGTTGCGCTTCAAAGAGTCTGTGGCTGTAAAGGAAGGTATCTTCGTCATAGATTCCCCAGACTCCATCATCCCTCCCGCCTTCCTTCAGGATATCCTCTTTCGAGATGTAGTGTTCAATTCCTGTCTGCCTTGTCAGAGCGCTGAAGCCCATGGAACCACGCTTTGCCCCATGTATGAAAAAGGTGCGGTACCCCTTCTCCCTCAAGAGAGAGGGAAGGAATCTCACCGGCATCTGGGAAAGAACGCCACTCTGGGACAATACCATTCCGCCTGAAGGCGGGATGGAGGTAATAATCGCAGAGATGGCCTCTATGGACCTCTGCGCATTGGCAAAATAATTCCTGAAGAAAACCCCGTCCTTCGAAAGCCCGCTGAAAAAAGGCGTTGCATCCTCCTCTCCACCCGACGCACCCACATATCTGCTGGACCAGCTCTCCATAATGAATATCACCACATTCAGGGGCCTGAATTTATCTGCCCCATAGGCAAAGGAGCGGTAGAGGGGATAGTTCGGATCAGAGACGTTCTCCCGTTGCACATCTACAATCATTTCCCGGCCTTTTTGAAGTGCTTCTTCCTGGGAACAGGAACGTTTCTCCCATCCCTTCATCTCCCTGTTTTCCCTCATGCTGTAGAAGGTTCTCATGGTGGTGTAGAGCCCATTCAGGGCGAGCTGCCCCAAAAAAGGTGAATTTAGGGCAAAGGCATCACTATATTTAAGAGGCTTCATTTGGAGACCGCCACGCGCCAGTATAATGGAAAGTGCGAGCACTACGACAAAACTGACCGCATCAAGAATGACTTTCTTGGTCAGTGAATATCCGGTCTGGGAGAATCTCCCCAATACCTTTCTGATAACGGTGCAGTATGCAACACCCAATGCCGTAAGGAAGAGAGCGAGACAGAGGACCTGAAAACCGTATTCCGCCAATCCAATCTTGACCACCGGGAGAATATCCCCCCTTGTATTGAAGAGCTCGAAGCTCAGGTGCCTCAGGGAGAACGGATAATACAGAAGGTCCACAAAAAGGTAAATGGTGACTAGGGTAAGCCACAGCAGATTAAGAAGTGGCACCGCCTTCAAATATTTCTCTTTCATAGAGAAGTAGGGAATAAACATACATACGCTTACGGGTACCAGTATATAGGCAGCGGTGGAGAGGTCAAACCTGAGGCCGATAAGAAATGCGAGCACAATATCCTTTATTGTTGACCCGCCGGGATCGGCATACGTGAAGAAAAAGACGAGTCTGTACGAAAAGAGGGAGATCAGCAAGAATCCAAGATTAATGAGAAACAGCGCTGTTTTTTTCATAGGTATTCAATTTCTTATGTTGTTTATAATACCATCATGCAACAGGGGGAGGAAAGGAGAAAAACTGCTGTTATGAACTCCTTCCTTGACATTCATGCTTCCCGTTGATATATTTTTTTCAATCTGGACGCCAAGGAGGGTACTATGAATCGTAGCGTGGCATTTGTGATTGCAGTGATGTTTTTCGTCGTTTCTGTGGCAGTTGCGGGAGAGGTGTATCAGGTTACAGGCCCGGTCCTGGAAGTCAAGGATAACTCCATCACGGTGCAGAAGGGCAGCGAGAAGTGGCAAATAGCCCGGGACAAGGACACCAGGGTCACGGGAGACGTGAAGGTGGGATCCAAGGTTACTGTCAAGTATCAGATGAAAGCGACCACCATAGAAGTGAAAGACGAGGGCAAGAAAGAGGAGAAAAAAGAGAAGAAGAAATAGCAACTAGACGGTATTGTAGTACTTACAAACAAAAAGGATGAGTTGCGATCAGCCCTTTTTTGTTTCAATTCGCTTAACGGATATCTTTATCCCTATGAAAGCGCCGTCATCAGGAACACAGGGAAATGAAAAAGACCTATACCACCAAGGCTGAACTGCGCAGAGAACTGGAGGGGATGAGGCAGAAGCTTCACGATATGGAGCAATGCCGCACCGATTTTCAGAATGTACTGGAGCGGTATGACCGGCTCCTGGAGTCGGCGCCCGACGCCCTCATCTTTGTAAACCGTAAAGGGAACATCGTGCTGGTAAACGCCCAGTTTGAGCGGCTGTTCGGATATGGGGCGGAGGAAGTGACTGGAAAATCGCTCACGGTACTGATCCCCGGGCGTTTCCACGGGGCTCATCGCAACCACGTGGCAGAGTTCTTTGCTAACCCCCGGGTGAGGCCCATGGGCTCTGGAATCACCATTTATGCCCTGAAAAAGGGAGGTATCGAATTCCCTGCAGATATCAGCCTAAGCCCCCTTGAGGCCGAGGGGGAACTCCTCGTGACCGCAGCCATAAGAGACATCACCGAGCGGAGGCGGGCAGAGGAACTCATCGAAAGGAACTACCACATCCAGCGGGCAATCAGCGCTGTCCTCAAGATATCCCTGGAGACAATCCCCCTGGAAGAGCAGATGGAGCAGGTCCTCGATCTCATTGTGACCATCCCAGGCCTTGCTTTCAAGTCAAAGGGCGCAATTTATCTTGTGGAGGACGAGCCTGACGTCCTGGTACTCAAAGCCCCGCGTAAAGGATTTGACGGGGAGATACCCTGCGAAAAAATTGCCTTTGGCAGATGCCTCTGCGGCCGCGCTGCAGAACGGTGCGAGATCGTCTTCACCGACTGTATCAGCGATAGCCACGAAGTGAGTTTCAGCGACGATTCGCTCCATGGGCATTACTGCGTGCCCATCGCCAGCGGAGGGAAAACCATGGGGCTCCTCAATATATTTGTTAAGGAAGGTCACAAGAGGAGTGTGGGGGAAGAAGAATTTCTCACCTCTATTGCACACACCCTTGCCGGCGTTATTGAACGCTATCGGGTGGAGCAGGAAAAGGAGCGGCTCAGGGAGCAGCTCGCACAAGCGGAAAAACTCACCGCACTGGGAAGGGTCACTGCCAGCGTGGCGGATGAGATCAGGAACCCTCTCACCTCTGTAGGCGGTTTCGCCCGGAGGCTTCGCAAGAAGATCTCTGAAAGCTCTCCGGAACGGGAATATGCAGAGCTCATCATCTCTGAAGTGGATCGGCTTGAGGGCATCCTCCATGACGTCCTGGTCTTCTCCCGGGGAGGAGGACCCCACAGGACAGAGACCGACATCCAGGAAGTCGTCAGCGATGCGGTGAAGCCCTTCGAGGAACGGCGCCGCATCCAGTCGATACAGATACAACAATCCTTTGGAAATGTGCCTCACGTGCAAATCGACAGGGAGCAGGTCCAGGAGGCGATAAGGAACCTCATTTCCAACGCCCTTGACTCAATGCCTGATGGCGGCACGCTGAGTATCATTACCGCAATAGAGCTAAGAGAGGGGAAACCTTATGTCACAGTGAGAGTCAGGGACACCGGCAGGGGAATTTCCCAGGACCAGATGACCCTCATCTTCGAGCCGTTCTATACCACCAAGGTAGAACCCAAAGGCACAGGGCTCGGCCTTCCCATTGCAAAAAAAGTCATCGAAGATTACGGCGGGTTCATCCAGGCAGAAAGCACAACCTCGGGCTCAGTCTTCACCCTCTTTTTCCCCTCGATATCCTAAATCGCACTGCTCGCAAAATGACTCGCTCGTGAAGCCACGCCAAACCAAGGCGACCCGGCAGCAGGTTATCCCGCTAACGACCGGGAATTACTGTATCTCCCGCTTCATTGATGTCCTTCTGCTCCCGGACAGAATGTTCAGTGTCTCGACCATCCCTGAAAATCCCATGGCAAAATAGATGTACCCCTTGGGGATATGGAATGCAAGCCCCTCTGCAATCAGCGTTATCCCAACCATCAGAAGGAAACTGAGCGCGAGCATCTTCAATGAAGGGTGTTTATGAATAAATGTGCTTATGGTACCCGCAGCTACAAGCATAAGGATGAGCGCAAGCACGACTGCTGCGATCATTACGCCGGTTTCCTGCGCCATTCCAATTGCGGTGATTACTGAGTCAAGGGAAAAGACGACGTCCATCGCAACAATCTGGAAAACTATTGCAGCGAAGGATCCCCTTGCCCTGACCATGATTTCACCTTCAGGCTTTTCAAACACGTTGTGTATCTCGTGGGTCCCTTTCACGAGCAGAAACAGTCCACCACCGATCATGATCAGATTTCGTACAGAAACCGCTCTGCCCAGTGCACTAAACAGGGGGGTAGTGAGGCCAGCCAGCCAGACAATACTGAGAAGGAAGATAATGCGGGTCACCAGCGCGAGACTGATGCCGATGGATCGCGCCTTCTGTTGCTGCCCTGCCGGCAGTTTGTGCGAAAGAATCGAGATGACAACAATATTGTCTATTCCGAGAATGATCTCGAGGGCTGTCAGCGTTGCCAGACTGATCCAGACGTTTACATCGGTTATCCACTCCATCACTGCTCCTTTCAACCAAAAGACCTTTGCCACGCATCCTCGCATGACAAAGGTCTTGCTTGTTAGTGCTTCCTAACCGGTGGTACCGGGCCTTTTGAACCGTGATGACGATAGCCACCGTCTAAGCTACTCCCCTTTGGTGCCTAATTCTATATGAATTGAAATATGTCCGTCAATATCAGTCCTGAACACGCATAACGATGCGAAGGCAGGCTGAAGTAAACTGCATCTTATGCTACCATGAATATAATGAAATCTGATTTCCTGACATTGCTCGCAATCATCCTTGGTGTTTCCGCATTAGTAGTTTTCCTGCTCCACAAGCTGAAAATACCTTCTATCGTGGGTTTCCTTGTTGCCGGGGTGATTATCGGACCTCATGGTGTCGGACTCGTGAGGGATACACACGCCGTAGAAGTAATGGCAGAAATTGGAGTGATTCTCCTCCTCTTCACTATCGGGATTGAGTTTTCCATCGCCAAGCTTCTGAGAATCAAGAAGGCTGTCATTGTCGGAGGTGGGCTCCAGGTGCTCCTCACAATACTCTTAGCATCCATCGCATCATATATCGCAACCGGAGGTGCGCACAGGTCCATCCTTTTCGGGTTCCTCGTAGCCTTGAGCAGCACCGCGATCGTCATGAAAATGCTCGCGGAAAAAGGTGAGACCGATTCTCCCCATGGGCGAATCATGGTGGGCATACTGATTTTCCAGGACCTCTGTGTGGTTCCCCTCATGCTCCTCACCCCTGCCCTTGCCGGAGAAGGCATAGGTGCAGTGGGTGTGATGGCAAGAATGGGAACGGCACTCCTTATCGTGGCTGCGGTTCTTTTCAGCGCAAAGTGGGTCATTCCGAGATTGCTTCATCAGGTAGTAAGCACAAGGAGCAGGGAGCTTTTTACCATCACCATCATCCTCCTCTGTTTTGGAATTGCCCTGTTGACCTCCCGGTTTGGCCTTTCCCTTGCCCTCGGCGCATTTCTCGCAGGTCTTATCATATCGGAGTCAGAGTATGCGCATCAGGCGACCTCGGATATTTTGCCCTTCAAGGATAGTTTTATCGGACTGTTTTTTGTCTCGGTCGGCATGCTGATGGATTTCGGCTACATGACCAGCAATTATCAAAACATAATCGTTGTAGTTGCATTAATACTCGTACTGAAAGTTGCCACAGGAACTGTTTCTGCTCTCATGGCAGGGGGCTCCCTGAGGGCATCTCTCCAGGCTGGCCAGGGCCTTGTCCAGATTGGCGAGTTCTCTTTCGTGCTCGCCGTCACAGGCAAGGAGCTTGGAATAATCACAGAGGAGTTCTATCAGAGCTTTCTTTCGTCTTCCGTCATCACAATGATGCTAACGCCCTTTATTATAAATGCCGCTCCTTCCGTATCCGCATGGATAACGTCCCGGCATTCGCTCAGACGCCTCAGCCGGTTGAGATCGGAAGGAGAGGGATACCCCAGGAAGAGAGAAGGCCATGTGATTATAGTCGGCTTTGGTCTCAATGGAAGAAATCTGGCGAAAGTGTTAAAGGCAACAGACATCCCGTATGTGATCCTTGAGGTAAACAGTGACACCGTGAGGGAGATGAAAAGAAGAGGAGAGCCCATATACTATGGTGACGGCACGAGCAGAGAGATACTTCATAAACTGAGCATAGACAGGGCAAGGCTTCTTGCGGTAGCAATATCCGACCCTGCCTCTACAAGGGCGATAGTCTCCATTGCGAGACATGAAAATCCTGACCTTCACATCATCGTCAGGACCAGATACCTTGCCGAGGTGGATGACCTGAAGTCACTGGGTGCAAACGAAGTTATACCCGAGGAGTTCGAGACCTCTGTGGAGATTTTCTCCAGGGTCCTTGACCAGTATCACTTCCCAAACAATATGATCCTGGAAATGGTTGATAGGGTAAGGAGCGGCAGTTACACCGCATTGAGGAAACTTGAACTCCCCAGGAGTAATCTTTTTGAGCAGTGCGAGTGGCTCCCTGGAATGGAGGTTGACGGGTACAGGGTAGCCGAAGATTCACCTCTGAGTGAAAAGACCATCGCTGAGCTTCAAGTGAGGAAGAAGACAGGTGTCACCATTATCGCGGTAAGGAGAGGCGCAGAGGTTTTTGCAAATCCTGAGCCACACTTCACATTCAAAGGGGGGGACATCATACTCTTTACAGGCAACCGGGAGAGTATGCATAAGGCATCCACGTATTTCAAGGGTGGAGACCTGTCCCCTCATATATGAGTAGCCTTTTTCCCCGAGCCAGTGCCATCGATCATGAGCCTCACGCATCAGTAGTAAGGGGATGAGCACCGATGTTATTGCTCCATTAACTCCCTGATCTTCCTTAGGAACACCCGGGGTGCTACAGGCTTGGAGAGGAAATGCAGCCCTTCCGTGGGAACAACATGGGCCTTGATGATATCAGCCGGGTATCCGCTCGTGAAAAGCACCCTGACAGAGGGATTGATCGCCTGTGCTTCAGCGTAGACTTCCCCGCCGTTCTTCCCCGGCATGATCACATCCAGGAGGAGAAGATCTACGGAATCGTGGTGCAGCCTGAATTTCATCACGGCATCCACACCGTCCACCGCCTCGATCACCGAATAGCCGAATTCTTCCAGCATTGTCTTTGTAGCTTTTCTGACTTCGCTGTCGTCTTCCACGAGGAGGATTGTTCCCGATCCACGCAGTGCCTGCAGGGGAATCTCCCCGGGGATTTCCTCCTGTAGCGCTCCGGTATCTTTCGTCGGCAGGTAGATCTTAAATGTAGTCCCGGTGCCCGGCTCGCTGTAGAGATTGATGTAGCCCTCGTGTTGCTTCACGATGCCATAGATAATGGCGAGCCCAAGGCCTGTGCCCTTTCCCACCTCCTTCGTGGTGAAAAAAGGCTCAAAGAGCTGCGATTGAACCTCTTCATCCATGCCTGTTCCTGTGTCACTGAATGAAATAAGCGCATATCTGCCGGGCTTGCCGTACCCATGGGTTTTAATGTAGTCTTTGTCGAACAGCACCTGGTCTGTAGCAATTACCAGTTGACCGCCCCCGGGCATCGCGTCCCGCGCATTAGTCGCCAGGTTCATGAGCACCTGCTCCATCTGGAGCGGGTCAGCCGTCACCGCAAGCTTCTCGGGTAAGAGGTCGGTTTGGAATGTGATGTCCTCTCCTATGATCCTCACCAATAGCTTTTCAACCCGCCTGATAACCTCATTGATGTCGATAAGCGCTGGCTTGATCACCTGCTGTCTGCTGAAGGCAAGAAGGCTCTGCGTCAGTTTAGCGGCCTTATCTGCGGACAAGAGGATATTATCGAGGTACACCCGATTAGGATCGTCGTCCGCCATCTTAAGCTGCATAAGATTGCCGAAACCCATGATGGCAGAGAGGATGTTGTTGAAGTCGTGTGCCACGCCACCTGCAAGCCGGCCTATGCTCTCCATCTTCTGGGCCTGGAGAAGCTGGGACTGGAGCCGGGTATTCTCGGTGATATTCCGACCAACCTCCACCACCTTTGTGATCATCCCAAGCTCGTCGGTAATGGGAACAGACCGCAGTTCCCAGACCTGACCGTCGGGTGTGGTGACCTGCTGGGTGCAGGGCATACCGGTACGAAAACTCTCCTGCACCGGACAGGACATGCAGGGAGCCGATCGCTGATGCCAGAGGGAGAAGCAGTGCTTGCCTTCGAGGTCGGTAACGTTCTTGCCGAGCCCTAAGGCTGCGCCCTGGTTTGCCCAGATGATCTTGAGGTCGGGACCTTGCAGGGTAAGATTGTCAGGAATTGCATCAAGCAGAGCCCGAAACTCCTGCGAGAGATTCCGGTACTTTCGCTTGCTCTCCCTCAGATTCTCCTCGGAGCCGGAGGGGGCACTGCTTGCAGCGGACGACCTTTCGGCTTTCTTCATCCTGCGCATATGGTTATAAACGTGGGCCACTGAACAAGTGGCCACCTGGCATTTCCATGTTCTCCCCTTCTGTCTGCACGGCGAAAACAGTTTCCTATCAATGTCTTGTTTGCAATTAGAGTGCCTGATGGGGAAGGTACTGTATCACTTTGAAATTTAATAAAAATATGATAGCCCTGACCACAACACGGAGAACCTCTTAATGTCAGATTTTCAGACACCTGCCTGAAAATGGTACATAGCTTGCGAGGACCATAGTATCTCAGTCGTACTTCTTCGCAGGGAATGTAATCGAATCCTGAGGGACAGGGCATCTTGCCTGTCATTGTCGATAGTGGCATTGTTATGACCTTCGTTGTTTAAGGAGGGATACCTTGATCGTGAAACATTTTTTATACTAAAAACCTCATAATATCAATATGTTGTAGTTTTATGGTGTCTATAGAGTTTAAACAAAAAGAAGCCTTGACAAGTTACATTTGTATTACTATAATATTACTAAAGGGATACTTTAGATGGCACTTAAAACAATTAGCCTAAAACTGGATCAGGAGGAATACGAGAAGCTGAAGGAGCACCTCAGCAAGTTCGGTGACCCTGATATTAATGTGGCATATGTGCTGAGGGGTTATATACGGGACCTTAACAGGGCCTTACCACTCCTGGCTACTTCAGGATGGGACCTGAAAAACTATCTCGGACTGGCGGGTTTGTGGCTGAGACAGGTCGGCGCCATTACTGATATGGAACTGTTTGCCAGGATGATGCCCTCACCGCGGTCTCTGAGGAGCAGGGAGGACACCAGCGATGAAGGTTCCGACCAGAAGACCGCCAAGGAAAGAGGGGGTGGTGACTAAAGAAAGGAAAAAGGGACACATTGTTCATCGCATACGCGACATTGTCGCGCTAAACAATATCTCAAAAAATAAGGAGAAACGAAAATGGAAACCAAAACAGCATTTCCCGGAGTCGACGTGAAGGGTATTAACGACAATTTCGTGCATTTCATGAGGTCTTCTCTGGATGCCACCTACAAGGCCGTGAACATGACACAGGACATCGGAATCCAGATATTCAAGAACGTCCTGGAGTCAGGCAAGCAGATCCAGACCGAAATGACAAAGATAGTGGATGTCGTGGTCGAGAATGCGAAGAAAGGTACAGAAGAGTACAAGAGAATCTGCGAGGAAGGCCTCAAGACTGTAGAAAACATCTACAACTAATCCCGGATGGATATTCTCATAAGGGGACGCGCCTGAAGCGCATCCCCTGTTCTTTCCAAAAAATCACCCTTTCAACTATCGCAATCCGAAAGAGGTCCGGGTTACCCGCCGGCAGGTGGAAGTGAAGGAAATCCGTGCAGTATGTCCTTCACTTGCCGCAGTGAGTTTCACTGCTTATTTTGTCGCCTTCAACCCTTCCAATACACTTCAGGATCTTCTCTTCGCTTTTGAGGGGAAGGAGGCCCACTATTTACGAAAAGTCTATGTGACAAATACAGTCGCCCTCTTCAGCTCGTTCAACTTGGCGAGAAGGTTATGGTGTTTCTGCTCGTCCGCGATGAGGTACGAAAGGATATACCGGGTGATGAAAAGCTCGCTGTTATCAAGTGCCGCATCAGCAAGTTCAAGGGACTTTGCCTCTGCAGCAAGATGCTTGTTGAGGGTATCCGATAGGGCTGCGAGATCATCCGGTGTGAGGACAAGGGGTTCCCTGGTTATGCTGTCGATCAGCATCTTCTGCATAGCCTTGTGTTTCTCTGAATCATGCTTGATCATCTCCATCGTCATCCTGACGAGTTTGTTCTTCGTCTTCTTCATCGTGGAGTTCGCATGCTTGATCGTCTCATCTTCAAGCTTCAGCCACTCTTTCAGGCCACCAATAAATTCTGCTGACTCCTCTGCTGATTTTTTCTTCCGTACCATTATCCGCTCTCCTTTCTTTCGTTAAACAAACTACTTGTTCATCCTTACAAAAAGAACCCGCCGTCCCTCCGTGTTGTTCTGTAGCTTACCATGATTCCCTGCTACACGTGTATATTCTCGTGCTTAATTTACTAAATTTCGCGATAAGTAAATGTTATCAGCCCGCGCCACTTGCGTTGCTTAACCACTTCACTCCAAGGTAAAAAGAACCGCTATGTTCGGTCGTAATATGGATGCAGGGCTGTGGGGTGAGAACCTCACATGTCCATCTCCTGAGACAGAAAATAAGATTGCCAAGAGCAGGGAAAAAGGGTAGAGTTTAGGTATGGAAAGGTCCCGCGGCCCCATGAAACAGACCAAAAAGGTGCGGGGCTCCTTTTCCCTCGGCACTTTTCTTCTCCAGGTACTGCGCGGGTTCAGACGGAACCAGGGCCTTCTTTTGGCAGGTGCCGTCGCGTATTACACCCTCCTCTCCCTCATGCCCATGCTGATTCTCACACTTGTGGGGCTCTCCCACGTGGTCGAGGAGCAGGAACTCTTCCAAACCGTGTCTGCCCACCTTGAGATGGTCATCCCGGGTTATGCATCAACCCTCACTGAGCAGGTGAAGACATTTATCGCTCACCGCCATGTAGTGGGAACTGTTGGGTTCATAGTCCTCCTTTTCTTCAGTTCCACCGCATTTACGGTCCTTGAAAACGCCATGTCGGTAATCTTTTACCACCGTGTACGGATAAAGCGGCGACACTTCCTTGTCTCTGCGGTAATTCCCTATGCGTTCATCGGACTCCTTGGCCTGGGCGTCATGCTGGTGTCCTTTATCGCGGGTGCGCTCCAAACAATGGAGAAGGACAGTCTCGTTATTTTCGGCAGCAGGATAGACCTCAGGGGCGCTTCTGTTGCAGTGCTGTATGTAATGGGCCTTATCGGCGAGGTATTCATGCTCACCTCCCTCTACATGGTGATGCCGGTGGGAGGCATCACCTTCCGCCACGCACTCCTGGGCGGAGCCACCGCAACAGTCCTGTGGGAGATCACCCGGCGGGTTCTTGTCTGGTACTACTCCACCCTCTCGATGGTGAACGTCATCTACGGCTCGCTCGGAACTGCCATTGTTCTGCTCCTCACGATCGAAGTTGCTGCCATCATCCTCCTGCTCGGGGCCCAGGTAATCGCCGAGTTCGAGCGGTCGAGGGGAATCCTTGCTCATGACAAGGGTTCGGGGTTCCAGACATAACCACGCATCCTTTCCTTGCCAGCCTTTACACTCTTCCGGCCACGGGTGATGAGATTGCAAAGAGTGGGAAAAAGCGTTAAAGTGAAAATATGGGAAGGTCGGTCCTGGGGATATTTGCAGTTGTGCTCTTAGTTACGGTATGTTTGTGTGCCGGCACAATTGTGGCAGGGCAGGACAAGACCTGCACACCGACTGAGCCCGACATGCTGGGTCCTTTCTACAAACCGGGTGCGCCTGTCCGTTCCAGTGTTGGGAAGGGATATGTTCTGAGCGGAGTGGTAAAGTCCTCTGCTGGTTGCGCACCCATAAAAGGTGCACAGATAGAGTTCTGGCTCGCCGGACCGGACGGAAAGTACAGCGATGACCACCGTGCCACTATTCTTTCTGACGAGAAAGGTTCCTATTGGTTCGAGTCAAACGTCCCGGGACCCTACTTCGGTCGTCCTCCGCACATCCATGTCAAGGTCTCTGCAAAAGGCTTTAACACACTCATCACACAGCATTATCCTGAAAAGGGAAAAACAAGCGCATCCTTTGATCTGGTGGTGCTTCCCTCGCAGTAGTTCAGTTCCTCTTCCCCTCCCGTTGCCGTTCAACGGTCATACTGCTGAGGGTTTGATGTTCTGGTTCATGCGGAAGAAGTTAGTCGGGTCGTACCTGCTTTTCAGGGCTACGAGCCTGTCATATTTGGCCGGGGCATATGCTGACCTGACCCTGTCTTCGCCCTCTTCTCCCAGGAAGTTCACATACACGCCCCCTGTTGAAAAGGGTCTCATGGCAGATTCAAGGTCCCGGGTCCATGCGATATGCTTTTCCGTATCACGGGAATCATGCCATTTTGTAACGACATTAAGCACGCATAGCGCTTCACGGTGGCCAAAGGCCATTGCGTCTTCACCTACCCTGGCCATCGCGCCTCCAAGGTGCTGAAGATGCACCTGCGAAAGGGGTGAGGTGATCCCGCCACAGTAAGAAGCAAGGACATCGATTGCTCCATCGCTCAGGTCTTTCAAGTGGGAAGATTTCCAATAGTTCAGAAGACCAGGGGCTGCGCCGGAATCGAGCATTGACTGTAATTCGCAATAGGGCATTATGCGCACGTCATCTTTAAGGAGAGTTAACGTTCTGAGGGGTTCCACGACATTCTTACCTTCTGCAATATTTCCTGTGTAACAGACATGGATGGCAAGCACCGGAGCGCTACGGAAAGATCTGGAGAGGGGCGTCATAGATGAATTCGCGATATAGGCGAACATTGTCGTGAGCTCATCAGGAACAAAGCGGATAAAATCTCTGTAGAATCGCAGGATTTCACTGATCCTGTCAGAGGGATAGTAAAGTGTGCCTGCCAGCACAGGGCCAACTTCATGGAGGCGGTACTCAAATTCAGTTGCGATACCGAAGTTTCCACCTCCGCCCCTCATGCCCCAGAAGAGGTCCTGGTTTTCACCAATACTGGCAGTCAGGGGTTTTCCGTCTGCTGTAACAATATTCATTGACAGGAGATTGTCGCAAGTTGTGCCGAACTTCCGCATGAGCCAGCCGATCCC
>Ga0335084_10003930_pt1 | contig 14613 bp, 13 predicted proteins | sample Lox_Sample_44_FD_206721 | JGI IMG/M metagenome (GOLD analysis project Ga0335084, IMG submission 206721) | Soil microbial communities from Loxahatchee National Wildlife Refuge, Florida, United States - Lox_Sample_4.4 | ecosystem: Environmental > Terrestrial > Soil > Wetlands | place: USA...
CCTGTGCGTGCTGAGCGGCGGCCTCGCCGGGGGCCTGGGTGTGCTGCGGGCGTGGCGCGCCACGCCGGACGCGCCCGTCGCCGTGCTGCGGCGATGCATCGCGGTGCTGCGAGCGGGCGCGTGGCTGCTCGCTGCGGCGCAGGCGCTGAAATTCCTCGCCAAGCTGGCGGTGCTCGCCGCGACGCTCGGCGAGGTGCCGCTCGCGACGTACGCGGCCACCGTGCAGTTCCGGGCCGGCGTGGTTCGCCTCGTGCTCGCGGTCGCGGTGGCGCTCGCGGCATCCCGGCTCGCCGCCGCCCCCGCGTCGCGGCGGCGCTGGGCGCTCGTCCTCGTGCTCGCGGCGCCGCTCGCGGCGAGCGGGGCATGGCTCGTGCACGCAGTGGGCCGATTCGATCACCGCGCGCTCCTCATGACCCTGACCGTCGTCCATCAGCTCGCAGCGGCCATCTGGGTCGGATCCGTGATCCAGCTCTTCGCGCTGTGGCGGCTCGCCAGCGTCGATCCGGAGGCGCGGCGCGTCTGGCCCGCGGTGGTCGCCCGTTTCTCGCCGTTCGGCGTCGCTGCGGTGAGCGTGCTCGCGGTGAGCGGCATCGCGCTGGCGTGGTACTACGTCGGCTCGTGGGAAGGGATGCTCGGGACCGGATATGGCAGCCTGGCGACGGCGAAGGTGCTGCTCCTCGCGCTGACGCTCGGCTTCGCCGGCCTCAACTTTCGCGCGGGGCGCGGCTGGCTGCGCGACCCCGGCGCCGCCACCGTCGTCACCCGGGTGCCGTACTACATCGAGGCCGAGGCGCTGCTGCTGGCGAGCATCGTGTTCGTCGCCGCGACGCTCTCCTCGCAGCCACCCGCCGTGGACATTCCCGGGCTGACCGCGAGTCTCGCCGAGGTGCTCGACATGTTCGCCCCGAAGGCGCCGCGGCTGACCTCGCCCACCCACGAAGCGCTCCTCGCGGGCGAGGCGGGGCGTCTCGCCGTGATCGGCCGCGTGCCGTCGAGCGCAGCGACGGAGTGGTCGGACTACAACCACAACGTCGCCGGCGTGTTCCTGCTGGGGATGGGCGTCATCGCGCTCGCTTCGTACGTGCGCGGCTGGGCCTGGGCCCGCTACTGGCCGGCCGGATTCGTCGGCCTCGCGATCTTCCTCTTCTTCCGCAGCGACGCCGAGTCGTGGCCGCTCGGCCCGATCGGCTTCTGGCAGAGCACCCTCGGCAATGGCGAGGTCCTGCAGCATCGCCTGGCGACGCTCCTCGCCTTCGCGCTCGGGATCGTCGAGATGCGCGCGCGCGCCCGCGGGACTGGCGAGCGCCTGCCCTACGTCTTTCCGATATTGTGCGCGCTCGGCGGTGTCCTGCTGGTCACGCACGCGCATGTGCCGTTCGAGATCAAGACCGACTATCTGATCCAGTCGACGCACCTCGTGATGGGTCTGCTCGCCGTAGTGATGGCCACCGGCCGGTGGCTCGAGCTGCGCCTCGGCCACGCCGGAGCCGCGACCCAGTCCCGGGCCGCCGGCCTCGTCGCCGTCGGCGCGATGCTGATGATCGGCGCGGTGCTCCTGTTCTATCGCGAGCCGCTGTACTAACGTGCGAGGAGACTGCGTGCCGCCAATGGTGACCCTCAGGCGCTGCCAGCCGGGCGACTCCGCCGCGATCCTGGCGATCGTCAACGACGCGGCCGAGGCCTACCGCGGGCACATCCCCGCCGATCGCTGGCACGAGCCGTACATGCCGGCGGACGAGCTCGAGCGCGAGCTCGCCGCGGGGGTCGAGTTCTGGGGCTACGAGGAGGCGGGGGCGCTCGTCGGCGTCATGGGTGTGCAGGACGTCCGCGACGTCGCGCTGATCCGCCACGCGTACGTGGCGACCGCGCTGCGCGGCCGGGGCATCGGCGCACGGCTTCTCGGGCACTTGCTCGCGCAGACGACCCGCCCGGTTCTCGTCGGCACGTGGGCCGCGGCGACCTGGGCCGTGCGCTTCTATGAGCGGCACGGTTTCCGGCTCGTCGCCCCGGCGGAGAAGGAGCGGCTGCTCCGTGCGTACTGGACGATCCCCGACCGGCAGATCGACACCTCGGTGGTGCTCGCCGATGCGCGCTGGCGTAGACTTCACCCCTCTTCCGACACTCCCCGTCAGCAGGAGGACCCGTCATGAAGCTCTATTACCACCCCGCTTCCACCACCAGCCGCATCGTGATGCTGTGCGTCGCCGAGGAGAAAATCGACGTCGAGTACCAGGTCGTCGACCTCTTCACCGGCGAGCACATGAAGCCACCCTACACCGACAAGAACCCGAACTGCCTGGTGCCGATGATCGAGGACGGCGACTTCCGCCTGACCGAGAGCTCGACCATCGTCAAGTACCTCGCGGAAAAGGCCGGTTCGCCGTCGTATCCGAAGGAGCTGCGCGCGCGGGCGAAGGTCAACGAGATGATGGACTGGTTCAACACCAATCTCTATCGCGACTTCGCCTACGGGCTCGTGTACCCGCAGGCGTTCCCGACCCACAAGCGCCGCAGCGACGAAGCACACGCGGCGACGCTCGAATGGGGCAAGGAGAAGTCGAAAGTCTGGCTGAAGGTCCTCGATCAGCACCTCATCGGCCCGAAGAAACCCTTCCTGCTCGGCGGCTCGATCACCGTCGCCGACTACCTCGGCGCGGAGATGGTGGGCGCCGGCGAGCTGATCCGCTGCAACTTCTCGGCCTATCCCAACGTCGAGCGCTGGATGCGCAACATGAAGGCGCTCAAGAGCTGGGCCAAGGTGCACGAGGTCTTCTACGGCTTCGCGGGCTCGCTCAAGGACACGCCGTTCGTCGCGATCTAGGGGGCGGCCATGATCAAGGGACTGCATCACAACGCGTACCGCTGCCGCGACTCCGAGGAGACGCGGAAGTTCTACGAGGACTTCCTCGGCCTGCGCCTCGCCGGCACGCTCGAGATCGGGGAGACCAAGTCGGGGCGCAAGACCTCGGCGCTGCACACCTTCTACGAGCTCGACGACGGGTCGTACCTCGCGTTCTTCGAGACGCCCGACATGGCGTTCGAGTTCAAGCCGCAGCACGACTACGACCTGCACATCGCGCTCGAGGTGGAGCGGTCGGTGCTCGAGCCGATGATGGCGAAGGGGAAGAGCGCGGGCATCGAGGTGCGCGGGATCTCCGACCACAGCTTCATCGATTCGATCTACTTCCGCGACCCGAACGGCTACGTGATCGAGCTGACGGCGAAGCGGGCGAACCACGACCGGGAGATGGACCCGGCGACGAACGGCGCACGCGTGAAGCTGGACCGCTGGCAGGCGGCGAAGCGCGCGAGGGCGGGCACCACCGGCTGAGGTCCGGGCCGGGGGACGGCCGGTGGCCGGGGAGGGCGCGGTCGACGCCTGGCGCGAGGAGATGCGCTGCGCGCATCTCTACCGCACCATCGCCGACGCCGAGCAGGGCACGCCACGGGAGTCGCTGTTCCGCGGCCTCGCCGCGGACGCCGAAGCGCGTGCCGTGCAGCGGGGCGGTGCAGTGGCGCCGGCGCGGTACCGGCCCGACCTCCGCACCCGCATCGTCGACCGGCTCGTGCACCGGTTCGGCCCGCGCGCGGCCCAGGGGATCCTCGCCACGCTGGGTCTCCGCGGGCTCTCCGTCTACCACCAGCCCGACCTGCCCCCACCGCGCCCCGCCACGCTCGAGGAGATGCGCGAGCGCCGCCGCGGCGCCGGCACGGGCGGCAACCTGCGTGCGGCGGTGTTCGGTGCGAACGACGGGCTCGTCTCCAACGCGAGCCTGATGCTCGGTGTCGCGGGCGCCTCCGACGCGAGCGCGGCAATCCTGCTTGCGGGCGCGGCGGGTCTCCTCGCCGGCGCCTTCTCCATGGCGGCGGGCGAGTACGTGTCGGTGACCTCCCAGCGCGAGACGTTCGAGCACGAGATCGATCGGCAGCGCGCGGAGCTCCTCAGCTACCCGGCCGAGACCGCGCAGGAGCTCGCGCGGCTCTACGGGGGTCTCGGCGTCGACCCGGACGATGCGGCCGCGCTCGCGGTGCGAAGACTCGTCGACAAGGAACGCGCGCTCGACCTACTCGCGCGCGGCAAGCTCGGCCTGAACCCCGACGAGCTCGGTTCGCCCGCGGGCGCGGCGATCTCGTCGTTCTTCTCCTTTGCCGCCGGTGCGTTCGTGCCGGTCGCGCCGTTCCTCTTCGCGACCGGCAGCACCGCGCTCATGGCGTCGATCTCGCTCGCCGCCTGCGCGTTGTTCGCGATCGGCGCGACGATCAGCCTCTTCACCGGGCGGAGCGCCCTTCGCGACGGCCTGCGCATGCTCGCCATCGGCGGCGGGGCGGGCGCCGCGACCTATCTGATCGGCCGGCTGCTCGGCGTCTCTTTGTCGTGACCCGGTTGACGTGACCCGTCTGTCGTGACCCGTCTCTCGTGAACCTTTTTGCCGTGACCCGCCCGTCGTGAGCCTGGCGCTGCAGAGCCTCTTCGGCTTCTTCGCGCTGCACGCGCTCGCGTGGCTCGTCTCGGAGCGCCGGGCGGCGGTCGCCTGGCGGCCGGTGATCGCGGGCATGGCGCTCACCGTGGGGCTCGCGATCCTGTTTCTCAAGCTGCCGCTCTTCGCGGAGGTGTTCCTCTGGCTGAATCGCGCGGTCGGCGCGCTCGACCGCGCGACCCAGGCCGGCACCTCCTTCGTGTTCGGCTATCTCGGCGGCGCGCCGCTGCCGTTCGAGGAGAAGCCGCAGGTGTCCTCGTTCGTCCTCGCGTTGCGTGCGCTCCCGCTCGTCCTCGTGATCAGCGCGCTGTCGGCGCTCTTCTACTACTGGCGCATCCTGCCGTGGCTCGTGCGCGGCTTCTCCTGGGTGCTCGTGCGGACGATGCGGGTCGGCGGCGCGGTCGGGCTCGCGGCGGCGGCGAACGTGTTCGTCGGGATGGTGGAAGCGCCGCTCGTCGTGCGCCCGTACGTCGCCGCGATGAGCCGCAGCGAGCTCTTCGTGACCATGAGCTGCGGCATGGCGACGATCGCCGGGACGGTGATGGTGCTCTACGCGACGTTCCTGGCGAAGACCGTCCCCGACGCGCTCGCGCACATCCTGATCGCGTCGATCATCGCTACGCCGGCCGCAATCGCGGTGGCGCTGCTGATGGTGCCGCCGGCGCCCGGCGAGGCGACGGACGGCACGGACGCGAAGCTCGTGCCGTCCGACGCGACCGGCAGCATGGACGCGATCACCCGCGGCACGATGGACGGCGTACAGCTCCTGATCAACATCGTGGCCATGCTGCTCGTCTTCGTCGCGCTGGTGAACCTCGCGAACGCGGCGCTCGGGCTCCTGCCCGACGTCGCCGGGTCCGCGATAACGATGCAGCGGGTGCTCGGGCTCGCGATGGCGCCCCTTGCCTGGCTCGCGGGGATCCCGTGGTCGGAGGCCCACGTGGCGGGGCAGCTCCTGGGAACGAAGACCGTCCTGAACGAGCTGATCGCGTACCTCGATCTCTCCGCGCTGCCGGAAGGCGCCCTCGCGCCCCGGAGCCGCCTCATCATGACCTATGCGCTCTGCGGATTCGCGAACCTCGGCAGCCTCGGCATCATGATCGGCGGGCTGGCGACCATGGCGCCGGAGCGGCGTGCGGACATCGTGCGCCTCGGCGCGAAGACGCTCGTCTCGGGCACGCTCGCCACGCTGATTGCGGGGAGCGTCGTCGGCGTGATCTACTGATCCCGTGCCGGACGCGCTCGCACTCATCGCCGAGTACCTCGCGAGCCCCGCGAGCGGGTGGAGCATCGGGACCTACGGCGTGCTCGCCGAGTTCGCACGCGAGTCGGACGAGCCGTGCGACCGGGACGACCTGCAGGCGGTCACTGCGCGCGGGGCGATCCGCGTCGAGGCGAATCCGGCGGTCGCGGCGCGGGCCTACGAGGTGCTGAGCGCGCTGCCCGCGCTCTGGCACCACGGCGTCCTGTTCTCCCTCCCGGAGCGCGAGAGCGCGATGCCCGCGCGGCGCACGATCACCGAGCTGGGCCCGGATCGATTCGCGATCCGCCCGGGCGATCGCGCGGCCGTCCTCTTCGACCTTGGCCTCGGGTCGCCGGCGTTCGCGTTCTGCGTGCGCACGTCCGATCCCGCGCTCGCCGCGACCTTGCGCCGGGCCGCGGGCACTGCCCTGCTCGCGGCCGGACGGGAGCTCGCGGACGCGCTGGTCGCGGCGAGCCCGCACCGGGTGGCGTTCTCGCGTCTCGCACGGATCGAGGTGTATCAGCCGATCGCGCGGGAGGGTGGCGCAACGCCGACCGGGCCGCATACCCATCTGCTGCCGCGCCTGCTGCGTCCGCTGCAGTCGCACTCGGCCAACATCCGGCTGCCCGCGGGCGCCCTGCCGGGCCTGACTCTGTATCCACCGCATCCGGCCAAGGACGAGGCGGGCGTGCGCAAGCCGTTCTCGGACGCCGAGCACGACGCCTTCCAGGCGGTCTTCGGGCGGTTCGCCGATCCGCAGGCGCGCGCGGCGAAGGACGCCGTGGTGTCGGCGCTCGAGCAGGGCGAGCCACCGGAGCGAAAGCCCGCGACGCGGATCGGCCGCCAGGCCGCGCGCATCGCGCTGAGGCAGCTTCGCCTTGCCGGGATCGCCGGGCCGGTGCTCGAGGCCTGGGAGCAGGCGCTCGAACCGCCGGTGGCGCGCACCGCAGCCGCCTGAGCGCCGGCGGACGCGAGGGCGCACGGCCTGGCGACCACGCGCGCGGGCGGCGTTTGCCTCGCCCGTCGATTCCGGCGAAAATCCCGCCTCTTCAATCATTTGCCGTCCATGAAATCCGCCGAGATCCGAACGAAGTTCCTCGAGTTCTTCGAGGCGCGCGGCCACGCGATCGTGCCGTCGTCCTCGCTCGTGCCCGGGAACGACCCGACGCTCCTCTTCACCAACTCCGGGATGGTGCAGTTCAAGGACGTGTTCCTCGGCAAGGAATCGCGCGCCTACAAGCGCGCGACGACCGCGCAGCGGTGCGTGCGCGCCGGCGGCAAGCACAACGACCTCGAGAACGTGGGCTACACCGCGCGCCACCACACGTTCTTCGAGATGCTCGGCAACTTCAGCTTCGGCGACTACTTCAAGCGCGACGCGATCCACTTCGCCTGGGAGCTGCTGACCGGGGTCTACAAGCTGCCGGCCGACCGGATGTGGGTCACCGTCTATCACACCGACGACGATGCCTACCGGGTCTGGTCGAAGGAGATCGGCGTTCCCGAGGACCGCATCGCGCGCATCGGCGACAAGCCCGGCGGGACACCGTTCCAGAGCGACAACTTCTGGCAGATGGGCGACACCGGCCCGTGCGGGCCGTGCTCGGAGATCTTCTACGACCACGGCCCCGAGGTGCCCGGCGGACCGCCCGGCACGTCCGAGGCCGACGGCGACCGCTACGTCGAGATCTGGAACCTCGTCTTCATGCAGTTCAACCGGGACGAGTCGGGCCGGCTGAACCCGCTGCCGAAGCCCTCGGTCGACACCGGCATGGGGCTCGAGCGGATCGCCGCGGTGCTGCAGGGCGTGCACTCGAACTACGAGATCGATCTCTTCCAGGACCTGATCAAGGCGGCGGCGCGCGAGACCGGCACCGAGTACCTGTCATCGAACTCGCTGAAGGTGATCGCCGACCACATCCGCGCATGCTCGTTCCTGATCATCGACGGCGTGATCCCGGGCAACGAAGGCCGCGGCTACGTGCTGCGCCGGATCATCCGCCGCGCGATCCGCCACGGCTACAAGCTCGGGCAGAGGCACCCGTTCTTCCATCGCCTGGTGGACGACCTCGCGAAGACGATGGGCGGCGCCTACCCGGAGCTGCCGCAGAACGCGGAGCGCGTCCGGAGCGTCCTCAAGACCGAGGAGGACCGCTTCGCCGACACGCTCGAGAACGGCATGAAGGTGCTGGAAGGCGCCCTCACCCGCGAAGACAAGCTGCTCGACGGCGAGACGGTGTTCCAGCTCTACGACACCTTTGGCTTCCCGGTGGACCTCACGGCGGACATCGCGCGCGAGCGCGGCGTGCGCATCGACTACGCCGGGTTCGAGGCGGCGATGGAGCGCCAGCGCGAGCGCGCCCGGGCAGCCTCCAAGTTTCGCGTGGGCTCCGGGGTCGAGTATTCGGGCGGGGCGACCGAGTTTCACGGCTACGACACGCTGACGCTCGAAGGGACGGTGCAGGCGATCTACGTCGAAGGGGCGCAGGTGCAGGAGATCGGCGCCGGCGACGCGGCGGTGGTCGTGCTCGACCGCACGCCGTTCTACGCCGAGTCGGGCGGCCAGGTGGGCGACCGGGGCGAGCTCGCCGGCGCGAGCGGGACGTTCGTGGTCGAGGACACGCAGAAGATCCAGCCGGAGGTGTTCGGGCACAAGGGCGCGCTGAAGACCGGGAAGCTCCGCGTCGGCGACAAGGTGCTCGCCGCGGTGAACGGCACCGCCCGCGCGCGGACGATGTGGAACCACTCCGCCACGCACCTCATGCACGCGGCGCTGCGGCGGGTGCTCGGGCCGCACGTGCAGCAGAAGGGCTCGCTCGTCGACGCCGACAAGACGCGGTTCGACTTCTCGCACAACGAGCCGGTGACCGACGAGCAGATCCGCGAGGTCGAGGCGCTCGTCAACCGCGAGATCCGCCGCAACCACGACGTCAGCGCGCGGATCATGAAGTACGACGAGGCGATCAGGTCGGGCGCGATGGCGCTCTTCGGCGAGAAGTACGGCGACGAGGTGCGCGTGCTCGGCATGGGCGATTTCTCGACCGAGCTCTGCGGCGGCACGCACGTCCGCCGCACCGGCGACATCGGCTTCTTCAAGATCGTGTCCGAGACCGGCATCGCGGCCGGCATCCGCCGCGTCGAGGCGGTGACCGGCGAGGGCGCGCTCGACTGGGTGCAGGGGCGCGAGGCGCAGCTTGCCGAAGCGGCGGCCGCGCTGAAGACGAATCCCGACGAGGTCGCGCAGAAGATCGCGCAGATGCAGGACTCGGTGCGCGCGCTCGAGCGCGAGCTCGCGCGGCTCAAGTCGAAGATGGCGTCCTCGCAGGGCGACGAGCTCGCCGATACCGCGGCCGACGTGAAGGGCGTGAAGGTGCTCGCCGCCACGCTCGACGGCGCGGACGCGAAGACGCTGCGCGAGACGCTCGACAAGCTGAAGGACCGCCTGCGCTCGGCGGCGATCGTGCTCGCCGCGGCCGAGGGGTCGAAGGTGAGCCTCGTCGCCGGCGTGACGAGCGATCTGACCGCGAAGGTGAAGGCCGGCGAGCTCGTCAACTTCGTCGCCCAGCAGGTCGGCGGCAAGGGCGGCGGCCGCGCCGACATGGCGCAGGCGGGCGGCACCGACTCGTCGAAGCTGCCCGCGGCGCTCGGCTCGGTCAGGGACTGGGTCGCGCAGCGCCTGCAGTGACGGGAGCCCCTCCCCCGAGCGAGCTCGCGCGCGCGCTCGCGGACGGACGGTTCGTTCTCACCGCGGAGCTGTCGCCGCCGGTTGCGACCGATCCGGCCGCGTTCCTCGCCGCCGCCCAGCCGCTGCGCGGCCTGGCGACCGCAGTGAACGTCACCGACGGGGCGAGCGCGAAGGCGCACCTCTCGAGCCTCGCCGCCGCGCATTTCCTCGCGCGGGAGGGCATCGAGCCGATCCTGCAGATGACCTGCCGCGACCGCAACCGGATCGCGCTGCAGGGCGACCTGCTCGGTGCGGTCGCGCTCGGGATCCGGAACATCCTCGTCCTCCGCGGCGATGATCCGTCCGCCGGCGACCAGCCCGACACGAAACCGGTGTTCGACATGGGCACGACCGCGGTGCTCTCGATGGCGCACCGGATGCGCAGCGAAGGTTGCCTGCCGTCCGGCGCGGCGATCGCCGGCAGCGTGCCGCTTTTCCTCGGCGCCGCGGAAACGCCGTTCGATCCGCCGGCCGGCTGGCGTCCGGACGGGTTGATCGCAAAGGCCGACGCCGGCGCCGACTTCGTCCAGACGCAGTTCTGCATGGACACCGGCGTCGTGCGGCGCTACGCGGCCCGTCTCCTCGAGGTCGGCGTGGCCCAGCGCGTGCCCATCCTGATCGGCGTCGCGCCGATTCCCTCGGCGCGCTCGGCGCGGTGGATGCGGGAGAAGCTCTTCGGCACGCTGATCCCCGACGCGATCGTCGAGCGTCTCGAGCGGGCGGGCGATCCGAAGCGGGAGGGGCGCGCCATCTGCGTCGAGCTCATCCGCGAGCTCGCGGCGATCCCCGGCATCGCCGGCGCGCACGTGATGGCGCCGCGCGACCATTCCGCGCTCGCCGAAGTGCTCGCGGCGAGCGGGGTCGGCGGGAAGCAGCGCGCGCGGATCGCCTGATCCGCGTCGCCCGGGGGAAGGCGGCTTACTCCAGCGTGACGTTGAGGTCGCGGATCACCTTGCCCCACTTGTCCGACTCGGCGCGAATGTAGACCCCGAAGTCGGCCGGCGTGCTCCCGACGACGATGAAGCCCTGGCCCGCGAGCCGCTCGCGGAGGTCGGGCCGCGCGAGCGCCTTAGCGGTCTCGGACGCGAGCCGCGCTACTACCGGCTGGGGCGTTCCCGCCGGCACGAGCATGCCGACCCACGACTGGGCCTCGAACCCGGCGAGCGTGTCCGCCACGGTGGGTACCTGCGGCAGCTGCGGCGCACGCTCCCGGCCCGCGAGCCCGAGCGCCTTGAGCTTGCCGCCGCGCACGTGCGGAGCCACGAGCGGCATCGAGATGAACGCGTACCCGACCTGGCCGCCGAGGAGATCGTTGATGAGCGGCGCGCCGCCCTTGTACGGCACGTGGAGCGCCTCGTAGCCGCCGCGCTGGGCGAGCAGCAGCGCGGCGAGATGCCCGGAGTTCCCGGTGCCGGTCGAGCCGAACGCCACCTTGCCCCGGTTCGCCTTCGCGTACTCGACGAGCTCGGCCACGTTCGCGGGCGGGAAGCTCGTCGCGCCGACGAGCAGCAGCGGCGACTGCACCATCAGACTCACCGGCTCGAACGCCTTGAGCGGATCGTAGGGCAGGTTCTTGTAGAGATGGTGGTTGACCGCGTGGTTGTCGAACACGACCAGGACCGTGTGGCCGTCCGGCGCCGCGCGCGCGGCTTCCGCGGTCCCGATCGTGCCGCCGGCGCCGGCCTTGTTCTCGACGAGGACCGGCTGCCCGAGCGACTCGGCGAGCACCGGCGTCACGATGCGCGCGACGAGATCGGTGGTGCCGCCGGCGGGGTAGGGCACCACCACGCGCACCGGCTTCGTCGGAAAGGTCTGCGCGAGCGCCGCGGGCGCGCCGGCAACCAGTGCGGCGAGCGTCGCAGCGATGAGCCTGTGCATGTCTCCTGCCCTCCTCCTACCCGTAGACGGACGGCTCTCCCGGAGGCCGCCGCCGAAACCGAGCATAGCTCCACCAGTACTGTGCGGGGAACCGGCGGATGCATTCCTCCAGCCCGCGGTTCAGCGCGGCGCAGGCACGGGCGTCGTCCGGGTCCGCGACGTCGGCCGGCGCGGGGACGATGTGCAGGACGAAGCCGCGTCCCCAGCCGAGTCGCTCGGCGAAGACGTAGAGCACGGCGGCGCCGGTGCGCCGAGCGAGGCGCGTCGCGAGGACCGGCGTATGCGCCGCGATTCCGAAGAACGGCGCGAACGCGCCGCTGCCTTCGGGCGGATCCTGATCCGGCAGCACGCCGATCGTGTCCCCGCGCCGCAGCGTCTCCAGCTGCTCCCGCACTCCGCTGCGATCGCTCGACACGAGCCTGGCGCCGAACCGCTCGCGGCCGCGCTTCATGACGTCGTCCCACGCGTTGCCTTGAAGCCGGTACATCGAGACGATCGGATGCCGCCGGGAGTACTCGAGCCCTGCCATCTCCCACGCCCCGAGGTGCGGCGAGGCCGCGACCACCCCCTTGCCGGCGGCGAGCGCGCGATCGAGATCGTCCATGCCGCGCACCTCGCGCACCAGGCGCTCGACCCGGGCGACCGGGCCGGACCAGAGCACCGGCAGCTCGACGAACGCCTTGCCGGATTCGACGAGCGTGCGGACGACGAGCCACTCGCGCGCCCCGCGACCGAGCTCGGGCAGGCACAGGGCGATGTGGACGCGCGTCCGGCGCGTGAACTTGTTCGGCACGAGCCACGCGAGCACGCCGACCGCCGCGCCGATCGCGTGCACGACCGGCAGCGGCAGAAGAGCGGCGCTTCGGTAGAGAAACTGCAGCACGTAGCGGTTCGCAAACGGTCCGGTCGATCGGGCGGCGATCATAGCGTGCTCCCTGGCCGCCCGAGGCTGGTATAGTCGCCGCGACCCGAAGGAGACCTCCATGACCGTGCACGCGACGACTCATACGTGGCGCGCGCTTGCCGCCGGGGCGCTTGCTTCGCTCGCGCTCGGCGTGGCGCACGCCCAGACGCCGATCGAAACCACGACCCCGGCCGGCGACCGGATCCTGCTCTATCCCGACGGCCGCTGGGAGTACGCCGACCCGGCGAAGCGCGCCGCGACGCCCAAACCGCCGCCGCCGCCGGCCGCCGGCGGCGCGACCCCGGTCGCCGCGAGCACCACCCCGACCGGAACGGGCGCGTGTCCGCCCGACACGCAGGGCCATGTCTTCTGGCTCGGGCGCTGCGTCCCGCCGGGCGACAAGGACTACAACCGGGGCTCCCTGAGCGGCAAGGGCCGCTGAGCATGCGAGTCGTCGGTGCCGTCCTCGGCGTGATCGTCCTCGTCGCCGGCTATTTCTGGGTGGTGCTGAGCTGGAACTATTCGACCGGCGAGCGGGCCGGCTGGGTGCAGAAGTTTTCGAAGAAGGGCTGGCTCTGCAAGACCTGGGAAGGGGAGATGGCGATGGTGTCGATGCCCGGCACCACGACCGAGAAGTTCTTCTTCACCGTGTGGGACGACGCGGTCGCCGAGCGCATCAACAAGGCGATGGGGACGCGCGTTTCGCTTCACTACGAGGAGAAGGTCGGGCTGCCGACGTCGTGCTTCGGCGAGACCCGTCACTTCGTCAAGGACATCACCCAGGTCGAGGAGATCCCGCTCGCACCGGGGATCGTCGTGCCGACGCCGCGACCGCCGCCGGCCGAACCGGCGAAATAGGACCGACGGAACGGGCCCCATGGTAAGGATTGCCAGCATCGCATTTGCCACGCTCGGGCTGCTCGCGCCGGGCGCCGCGGTGACCGCGGCGGAGATCCTCGTCCTGAGCGCCGGGGCGGCGCAGTCGCCCATCAAGGCGGCATTGCCCGCTTTCGAGGGTCGCACCGGCCACAAGGTGGCGATCGCATTCGGGCCGGCGGGCGAGATCGCGAAGCGCGTCGGCGCCGGCGAGGTCTTCGATCTCCTCATCCTCCCGGCCGAGAGCGTCGAGGCGTACACGAAGCAGGGCAAGGTGGTGCCGGGCAGCGCGGCGCCGCTCGGCAAGGTCGGGATCGGCGTCGCGGTGCGCGAGGGCGCGCCGTCGCCCGACATCGCCACGCCCGAGGCGTTCAAGCAGGCGCTGCTCGCGGCGAAGTCGATCGTGTACATCGACCCGGCGCGCGGGACGAGCGGGAAGCACTTCGCCGGCGTGCTGCAGCAGCTCGGCATCGCGGACGCGGTGAACGCCAAAGCCCAGCTCGGTTCGGGCGGGTACGTCGTGGCGCCGGTCGGACGCGGCGAGATCGAGCTCGGCGTCCATCAGATCAGCGAGATCCTGCCGGTGCCGGGCGTGAAGCTCGTCGGCCCGCTCCCGGAAGCGCTCCAGAAGTGGACGGTCTACACCGCGGTGGCGATGCCGGGCGCGAAATCGCCGGACGCGGCCCGCGAGCTGGTGGCGTTCCTCACCAGCGCGGAGGCGCGGGCGCTGTTCGCGCCGAAGGGTTTCTCCGCGCCCTAGGCGGGGCCCCGCTAGAACCCGATCCGGGCCTTCCGCGCGGTCCGGCCCTCGGGCAGGTCGTCCATCTCGATCTCGTCGTGCCCGGCGAGCTTCGCGTTGCCGAACGCCGCGAGGATCGTCCGGCGCATCTCCCGCGGGCTCAGGCCGGCGAGCCGGTCGAGCACGTCGGCGTCGATCCGCTCCGGAAACTGCCGGCCCCAGTCGTGCGAGCCGCGGATGTCGTCGTAGATCGCCTGCGCGATCCTCATCGCGCCGTCGTGATCCGGCGGATCGATCTCGTACACGTTCATCCGGTTGAGGATCGGGTCCGGGATGCGCGCCGCGTCGTTGGCGGTCGCCACCCAGAACGCGTTCGAGGCGTCGATCGGGATCTCCACGAACTCGTCGATGAACGCGCGCGCGGTGTCGGTCTCGAGCAGCGAGTAGAGCGCGCCGAGCGGGTCGTACTGCGAGTCGCCGGTCGCCTTGTCGATCTCGTCCACGACGAGGAGCGGGTTCGCATACTGCCCGTTGAGGAAGGTTTCGAACACCTTGCCCGGCTTCGAGTTCTTCCACTGCGAGGACGAGCCCGACAGGATCCAGCCGGCGGTGAGCGAGCTCATCGAGACGAAGCCGAACCCGGTGCCGAGGAGGTCGGCGATCTTCCGCGCGAAGTGGGTCTTGCCGATGCCCGGCTCGCCGAGGAGCAGCATCGGCGCGAGCTCGAGCGGGTCCGACGACGAGTCGCAGAGCGCGATCTGCTTCTTCACG
>Ga0335084_10003931_pt1 | contig 14612 bp, 14 predicted proteins | sample Lox_Sample_44_FD_206721 | JGI IMG/M metagenome (GOLD analysis project Ga0335084, IMG submission 206721) | Soil microbial communities from Loxahatchee National Wildlife Refuge, Florida, United States - Lox_Sample_4.4 | ecosystem: Environmental > Terrestrial > Soil > Wetlands | place: USA...
TGCCCGCCATCGCCGCACAATCGTTGCGCTCGGCGGTCAGGCGGGCCGCTTCGGCGTTGCTGTTGACGGGCACGCGCGCCACACCGGGCAAATGCGAGTCGAGCCAACGTCGACACTGCGCGAACAACTGCGAGTGCGCGTAGATCGTCTTGATCGCATTGCGCTCCGTCGTCGGCGCTGCCATGAGACACACGTGGATCGGCAATTCGACCTCGGCGCAGATCGAGAGCGCCGACGTCATGAAGCAATCGAGCGTATTGTTCACCATGCCCTCGGTCGAGTTTTCGACCGGCACCACGCCATAGTGGGCCGCGTCCGCTTCGACCTCTCGAAACACCTCGTCGATCGTCGCGAGCGGCCGGGTCGTCGCGAAGTGCCCGAACTGTTTCACCGCTGCCGCTTCGGTGTACGTACCGGTCGGGCCGAGATAGGCGACGGTCAACGGCTGCTCGAGCGCGAGGCAGCAGGAGATGATTTCGCGGAACAGATGCGCCATGTCGTCGTCCGACAGCGGGCCTTTGTTCTCGCGTTTGACGCGCGTGAGGATCTCCGCCTCGCGCTCCGGACGATAAAACACCGGCGCTTCGTCGCCGGAGTCCGCGGTCTTGATTTCGGCGACGCGCAGGCAACACGCCGCCCGATCGTTGATCAGGCGCTGTAGTTCGCGGTCGATCGCATCGATGCGCGCGCGGACCTCGCGCAGTTGATCGACCTTCGGCGCGTCGTCGGTCATCAGCGGTGTTCCGCCTCGAACGCAGCCATGTAGTCGATCAACGCATCGACCGCCGCTTCCGGCACCGCGTTGTAGATGCTCGCGCGCATGCCACCGACGCTGCGATGGCCCTTCAGGTTGTACATCCCGGCCGCCTCCGCTCCGGCCACGAATGCCTTGTCGAACGCTTCGTCGGCGAGCGTGAACGTCACGTTCATCAACGACCGATCCCGCTCGACGACCGGACAATGATAGAAGTTGCTCGAGTCGATCGCGCGGTACAGCTTTTGCGCCTTTGTGCGGTTGCGCCGTTCCATCTCGACGAGCCCGCCCTGCCGCTTGATCCAGCGGAACACGAGACCGGCGATGTACCAAGAGTACGTCGCCGGCGTGTTGTACATCGATTCGTTCTCCGCGTTCAGCGTCCAATTCATCACGCTCGGCGTGTCGGCGCGCGCGCGGCCGAGCAGATCGCGGCGCACGATCACGAGTACGAGACCGGCCGGACCGATGTTCTTCTGCGCGCCCGCGTAGATCGCGCCATAGCGAGACACGTCGATCGGCCGCGACAGCAGCGTGCTCGACATGTCGGAGACGAGCGGCACGCCGCCAACGTCCGGGACTTCGTTGTATTCGACGCCGCCGATCGTCTCGTTGCCGATGATGTGGACGTACGCCGCGTCGGGATCCAGCTTCCATTCGGCGCGCGGCGGGACGCGATCGTACTTCGTCGCCTTCGAGCTCGCGACCACGTTCGCTTTGCAATAGCGCTGCGCTTCTTCGATCGCCTTTTTTGCCCACGCGCCAGTGTCGACGTGGTCGGCGCTGCGCTTACCACCGAGCAGATTGAGGGGCACGGCGGCGAACTGCGCCGTCGCACCGCCTTGCAGGAACAGCACGGCGTAGTCGTCCGAGATCGCGAGCAGATCTCGCACATCCGCCTCGGCGCGCCGCGCGATGTCGACGAACTCGTCGCTGCGGTGACTGATCTCCATCACCGACATGCCGGTGCCGCCGTAGTCGTACAGCTCTGCCGCGGCCTCCTGCAGCACTTCGAGCGGCAACGCCGCCGGTCCCGCCGAAAAATTGAATGAGCGTTTCATCGGTTCGCCAAAGGTTCGTCGTAGATCAGGCGTTCTCGGTATCGTCGCCCGTGGAGTCGCCGGCCGTCAGTTCGTCGCCGATCGCGGCGTCGCCATTGTCGCTCACCGACTCGACGATCCGCGCGATGCTGACCAAACGTTCGTCGTCGCGCACCGCAATCAACCGGACGCCCTGCGTGTTGCGACCGACCAGCGACACCTGATCGGCCGGAATCCTGACCAGCGTGCCTTGGTCGCTGATCAGCATCAGTTCGTCGCCGTCGAACACCTGCACCGCCCCGACCATCGCGCCGTTGCGCTCGCTGACCTGCTGCGCGATGACGCCTTGCGTGCCGCGACCTTTCAACGGGAAATCGCCGACCTGAGTGCGCTTGCCGTAGCCGTGCTCGCTCGCGGTCAGGATGTAGCCGTTCGTCTGCGGGACGATCAACGCGATCAACCGGTTCGCGCCGGTCAACCGAATACCGCGCACGCCGCGCGCCGACCGCCCCATCGCACGCACGTCCGATTCCTTGAACCGGGCGGCCTTACCGGAACTCGACAGCAGCAACACGTCGCAGTGACCGTCGGTCAGCGCGACGCCGACCAACGTATTACCTTCGTCCAGATCGAGCGCGATGAGTCCCGTGCTGCGCGGTCGCGAGAATTGTTCGAGCGGCGTCTTCTTCACCGTTCCGTTGGCGGTCGCCATGAACACGAACGCATCTGCGGTGAAATCGCGAATCGGCAAGATCGCCGTGATGCGTTCTTCGGCGTCGAGCGGCAGCATGTTCACCAACGGCCGCCCTTTGGCGCCGCGGCTCGCCTGCGGAATCTGATACGCCTTGATCCAGTAGACCTTGCCGAAGTTCGAGAAGCACAACAGCGTGTCGTGGCTCGACGTGACGATCAGGTGCTCGACGAAGTCCTCGTCCTTCACCGCGGTCGCGGCGCGTCCGCGCCCACCGCGGCGCTGCGCTTGGTAATCGCTCACCGGCTGCGTCTTCGCGTAGCCTTGATGGGAGACGGTCACTACCACTTCTTCCTCGGTGATGAGGTCCTCGACCGACAGGTCGACTTGGCTACTGACGATTTCGGTGAGGCGATCGTCGCCGTACTGCTCGCGAATGTCCTTCAATTCGCCACGGATCACGTTCAGCAGACGTTCGGTGGAGCCGAGGATGTCGAGCAGGTCGACGATTTCGTCGAGGATCGATTGGTATTCCTCGATGAGCTTGCCTTGCTCGAGCGCCGTCAGGCGGTGCAAGCGCATGTCGAGGATCGCCTGCGCCTGCTCCTCTGACAGGTGATACAAGCCGTCCCGGAAGCCGTAGCGTTCGTCCAAGCCCTCTGGGCGACAGACGTCCTTACCCGCCTTCGCGAGCAACTCCGTCACATTTGCCGACGTCCAACCGCGCGCCATCAGACGCGCGCGCGCCTCGGCCGCATCCGGCGACGATCGGATCAAGTCGACGACCGCATCGATGTTCGACAGCGCGACCGCCTGTCCTTCGACGATGTGACCGCGCTGCCGCGCGCGACGCAACAGGAACACGCTGCGCCGCGTGACGACCTCGCGGCGGTGTTTGACGAATTCCTCGAGCATTTGCTTGAGGTCGAGCGTACGCGGTTGGCCGTCGACGAGCGCGACGCAGTTGATGCCGTACACGCCCTGCAGCTGCGTCTGGCTGTACAGATTGTTCAGCACGACCTCGCCGGACTCGCCGCGCCGCAACTCGATGACGATGCGCATGCCGTCCTTGTCCGACTCGTCGCGCAGTTCCGTGATGCCCTCGATCTTCTTCTCTTTGACGAGCTCGGCAATCCGTTCGATCAGCCGCGCCTTATTCAGCTGATACGGAATCTCGGTGACGATGATCGTGTCCTTGCCGGACTTCTCGTCCGTTTCGACTTCGGCGCGCGCGCGCACGAAGATCCGGCCGCGACCGGTCTTGTAAGCTTCGACGATGCCGGCGCGGCCGTTGATGATCGCGCCGGTGGGGAAATCTGGGCCTTTGACGTGCTGCATCAGGCCGTCGATCGAAATCGCCGGATCGTCGATCAGCGCGAGACACGCGTCGATCACTTCGCGCAAGTTGTGCGGCGGAATGTTCGTCGCCATGCCGACCGCGATGCCGGACGAACCGTTCAGCAACAGATTCGGCACGCGGTTCGGCAACACCTCCGGCATCTGCAGCGTGTCGTCGTAGTTCGGCACGAACGGAACGGTTTCTTTGTCGAGGTCTTCGAGCAGTTCGCCGGCGATGCGCGACATGCGCACCTCCGTGTAGCGCATCGCCGCGGGCGGGTCGCCGTCGATCGATCCGAAATTGCCCTGCCCGTCGACCAACGGGTAGCGCATCGCGAACGATTGCGCCATCCGCACGATCGTGTCGTACACCGCCCCTTCGCCGTGCGGGTGGAATTTGCCGATGACGTCGCCGGCGACGCGCGCCGACTTCACGTAGCCACGGTTGTACGTGTTGTTCAGTTCGTTCATCGCGAACAACACGCGGCGATGCACCGGTTTGAGGCCGTCGCGAACGTCGGGCAACGCGCGCCCGATGATCACGCTCATCGCGTAATCGAGGTACGACTTCTTCAGCTCGTCTTCGATCGCGACGGGCAGTATTTCTTTTCCGAAATCAGCCATGAATTGCTACAAAACGGCAGGCGCGAAAAGCGCGTTAGTCTACCACGGCGACGCATCGATCCGCGCCATCGGCGACACTCGCGCGCCCTGCGCGCGCCCCGCGCATATAATCGCCCGATGCCGACGACCGCCGATCTCATCCTCGAACCGACCTGGTTGCTGCCGATCGTGCCAGCGCGGACGGTGCTCACCGAACACAGCGTCGTCGTACACGATTCGCGCATCGTCGCGCTCGGGCCGACGCGAACGGTCGCTGAGCGATATCGCAGCGACGATCATCGGCGACTCGACGGCCAATTGCTGATGCCGGGGCTCGTCAATGCGCACGGTCACGCTGCGATGGTGTTGTTGCGCGGCCTCGCCGAAGACTTACCGTTCGATGCATGGTTGCGCGATCGCGTGTGGCCGATCGAAGTCCGCTTCGTGTCGCCGGAGTTCGTCGCCGATGGCGTCGCGCTCGCGATGCTCGAGATGTTGAAGTCCGGTACGACCTGCTTCAGCGACATGTACTTCTTCCCTGAAGTCGGCGCACGGCGCGTGCGCGACGCCGGCATGCGCGCGCAGGTCACGTTCCCGCTCGTCAAATTCCCGAACGCGTGGTCGAGCAGCACGGCCGACGGCTTCCACAAAGGACTCATGCTGCACGACGAATATCGCGACGACCCCCTGATCCGCATCGGGTTCGGACCGCATTCGCCGTACGCGCTCGATCGAGACGACTTGCTGAAGACGCTGACGCTCGCCGACGAGATCGACGCGCCGATCCACATGCACCTGCACGAGACCGCCGAGGAAGTCGCGAATGCACGCAAGGACCAAGGATCGAGCCACATCGAGATGCTCGCCGAGCTCGGCATGTTGGTACCGCGCCTGCAAGCGATTCACCTGACGCAGGTCGACGATGCCGAGCTCGATTTGCTCGCCGAAGGGGGGGTCCACGCGGTGCATTGTCCGCAGTCGAACCTGAAGCTCGGCAGCGGCCTCGCCGACATCGAACGGCTGCGTCGGCGCGGTATGTCCGTCGGGCTCGGCACCGACGGCGCCGCCGCGAACAACTCGCTCGACCTCTTCGTCGAAGCGCGGGTCGCGGCATTGCTCGCGAAGACCGTGACGCGCAACCCCACCGCGCTCGACGCATTCGCCGCGCTCGAACTGATGACGCTCGGCGGCGCGCGCGTGCTCGGGCTCGACACCACGATCGGTTCCGTCGAAGCCGGCAAGTCGGCCGATCTCGTGTCGATCGATCTCACTCACAGCGGTGCGCTGCCGGTCCACCGCCCGGAATCGACGCTGTTGTACACGGCGTCCGGCAGTCACGTCTGCAACGCGTGGATCGCCGGAAAACAGCTGTTGGCCGACGGCCGGCCCACGACGCTCGACGAAGCCGACATACACGCCCGTGCGGCGGCGTGGACCACGCGACTCGCTTCGCCGAACTGACTGCGCGAGGGCACCGCCGTGGCCGAAAACGTCGACCGTTCCGAGATCGCGAAGTTCGAATCGCTGGCACACCAATGGTGGGATCCGGAGGGCGACTTCCGCACGCTCCACGACATCAACCCGCTGCGGCTCGACTTCATCGTTCGCCATTGTCCGCTCGTTGGGAGGCGTGTCGTCGACCTCGGCTGCGGCGGCGGCATTCTGGCGGAGGCCATGGCGCGCGCCGGCGCTGACGTGCTCGGCACCGATCTCGCCGATGGACCACTCGGCGTCGCCCGGCTGCATGCGATCGAAACCGAGACGTCGATCGCGTATCGCCAGGTCAGCGCCGAGGCGCTCGCCGCCGAGATGCCGGCGTCGTTCGACGTAGTGACGTGCCTCGAGATGATCGAACACGTTCCCGATCCAGCATCGATCGTCGTCGCGTGCGCCGCGCTCGCGAAGCCGGGCGGCCACGTGTTCTTCTCGACGATCAACCGCAACCCGAAGGCCTGGGCGTTGACCGTGGTCGGCGCCGAGTACCTGCTGAACCTCGTGCCTCGCGGCACGCACGACTACCGCAAGTTCATTCGTCCGTCGGAGCTGTCGCGCGCGGTGCGCGACGCGGGGCTCACGGTTCGCGAGATCGTCGGCATGATGTACAACCCCTTCACGCGCAAGGCGACCCTCGGCCGCGACGTCGACGTGAACTATTTCGTGCATGCCACCAAACCCGATGTACGCTGAACTCGAGCTCGCCGAACGGATGTGGCGATATCGCCCCTCGTTCGACTTGTTGGCGAATCGGGTGATCCTGGTGACCGGCGCCGGCGACGGCATCGGCCGCTGCGCGGCGCGCACGTTCGCCGCCTACGGCGCCAACGTGATCTTGTTGGGCCGCACGCAGAAGAAGCTCGAGGACACCTTCGATTCGATCGTCGCCGAGACCGCGACTGATCCGACCGTCGTGCCGTGCGATTTCGAGACGGCGACGCCGGAGGCTTTCACCGACCTGAACGAGCAAATCGTCGACCACTACGGTCGTCTCGACGGATTGCTGCACAACGCCGGTATGCTCGGTCCGCGCGTGCCGATCGAGTTCTACGACGCGACGGTCTGGCGGCGCGTGATGCGGGTCAACGTCGACGCGATGGTCGCGCTGACGCAAGGCGTGCTGCCGGCATTGCACCGTTCCGACGCCGCGTCGATCGTGATCACATCGTCGAGCGTCGGTCGCGTCGGGCGCGCGTATTGGGGCGCTTACGCCGCCTCGAAGTTCGCCGCCGAAGGCTTTGCCCAAGTACTCGCCGACGAACTGGCCGATGCAGGCCGCATCCGCGTCCGCACGCTCAACCCCGGTGCGACCCGCACCGCGATGCGGACGGCCGCGTATCCCGCAGAAGACCCGACCACGGTGCCGCCGCCGGAATCGAAGATGGACATTTACTTGTACCTGTTCGGACCCGACGCGCGCGCGCTCGACCAAATCCAATGGACCGCCCAGGATTGGTCGCCGCAGCGGGCGCGAGCGCCGACGAATTGACCGACCTGCCGGACCTCGTCGCGAGTCGTTTCGATCCACGCGTGATCACGCGGTAGCCGATTTCAACTCCGGATACGGGATCAGCACCGACGCGACGCGCCCGCTCGCGGCGCCGACCTTCGGTCGCGGCAACCCGAGGATTCGATACAGCTGCACCACGTCGGCCGGCGCGATTTCCATCCACTGGCCGCGCCGCAACGACGACGGCAGCACCACCGGCCCGTACCGCACGCGCTTCAAGCGCGACACTCGGACACCCTGCGATTCGAGCAGTCGTCGGACTTCCCGGTTGCGGCCCTCCGTCAGCGTGACGTGATACCACTGGTTGTAGCCGGAGCCGCCGTGCGCCGCGATGTCGGTGAACCGCGCGACCACGTCGTCGAGCAGAACGCCCTCACGCAACGCGCGCTCCATGTCGGCGTCGAGCCCGCCCGTGACCCTTACCGCGTATTCGCGATCGATGCCGGTCGACGGATGCATCAATCGGTGCGCCAGTGCGCCGTCGTTGGTGAGCAATAGCACGCCGCTCGAATTGATGTCGAGGCGGCCGACGACGATCCATCGTTCGTTCGTCAGCTTCGGCAAGCCGTCGAAGCACGTCGGCCGACCTTCCGGATCGCGCCGCGTGCAGACGACGCCGTCGGCCTTGTTCATCAGCAGCACGCGCGCGGTAGTGACGGCGCGCCGCTGCAGCGGCTCACCGTCGACGGCGATTCGATCGTTCGGTTCGACGCGCGCGCCGAGCGTCGCGACCGCCCCGTTGATCGTTACCCGGCCGAGCAGGATCCAGCGTTCCATTTCGCGCCGCGAACCGAGCCCCGAGTCGGCGAGCACCTTGTGCAGTTTGTCGCGGCGGGCCGGCGCGTCTGCTGGCGACCGTCTCGGCGGTGTGGACGGAACCCGACGCGAGCGGCCGCCCTTCACCCTTCGCGTTCCGCCGGCAGCGGCTCTTCGTCGTCAGCGGCCGCTTCCGCACTGCCGCCGTCAGGCGGGAATTCGACGCGCGGACCTTCGAGGTATTCGGGTCCGGCGCCGGCGAGTTCGGCCTCGATCGGCTCGATCAATGCCTTGATCTCCGGCAACGACGGCAATTCGTCGAGACTCTTCAGGTTGAAGTAGTCGAGAAAGGTCTTCGTCGTGCCGTACATCGCCGGCCGTCCCGGCACTTCGCGATAGCCAACTACGCGGATCCAGTCACGCTCGAGCAACAGGCGCACCATGTTCGAGTTCACCGCGACGCCGCGGACCTGTTCGATGTCGCCGCGCGTGACCGGCTGCTTGTACGCAATGAGCGCGAGCGTTTCGAGCAGCGCGCGCGAATAGCGCGGCGGCCGATCCTCCCACATGCGGCTCATCCATGGCGCGAGTTCCTGCCGCACTTGGAAGCGATAGCCCGACGCGACCCGTTTCAGCTCGACGCCGCGCGTCGCGCAATCGGCTTCGATGTCGTCGAGCACGGCCTTCAACGTGGCTCGCTCGCACTCGCCGTCCGCAAACAGGCGTTCGAGCAGATCGAGCGTCAACGGCTCGTCGGCGCACAGCAGCGCCGCCTCGACGATCTGCTTGATTTGCTGCAATTCCAACATGTCGGAGCCCTGCTTCAGTTGACCGCCGCGCGCAAGTAGATCGGCGCAAACGGCTCGTGTTGTACCAGGTCGATCAAGCCTTCGCGGATCAACTCCATCAGCGCCAGGAACGTGACGATCACGCCGAGGCGACCCTCGCGCACGCTGAACAAGCTCACGAAGGGGACGAATTCCTCCGGAGCATCATTGACGCGCGCGAGCACGTCAGACATCCGTTCGCGGACCGACAGCGGCTCGAGCTTCACTGCGTGCCGCTGAAACATCTCTGCCCGATGCAAGACGCGCGCGAGCGCGACCAGCACTTCGCGCAGGTCGACATCCGGCTCGATCTGTTGACGCGTCAGCGCCGGACGCTCGGCGTACGCGCGATGCACGTCGCGTTCGAGCCGCGGCAGCGTATCGAGTCGTTCCGCGGCGATCTTGAAGCGCTCGTATTCCTGCAGGCGTCGGATCAACTGCGCACGCGGATCGTCTTCGTCGTCGAGGTCGACGGCGAGCCGCGGCAACAACATCCGCGATTTGATCTCGGCGAGCAGCGCCGCCATCACGAGATACTCCGCCGCGAGCTCGAGCTGCAGCGCCGACATCAATTCGATGTATTGCATGTACTGGCGCGTAATCTCGGCGACTTTGATGTCGAGGATGTCGAGGTTCTGCCGGCGGATCAGATACAGCAGCAGATCGAGCGGCCCTTCGAACGTCTCGAGGAACACTTCCAGCGCGTCGGGCGGGATGTACAGATCGGTCGGCATCTCCGTGAACGCTTCGCCGGCGACGATCGCATAGAGCTCGTCGGTTTCGCCGGTGCGCTGTTCGCGCAGCGCCCGCAGACGGTCGCCCGGCATGGCGGAGGCCGCGCTCTGTTCGGACACGTCGCTACTCACCGGTGCGAGATGCCGATCGCCGCACGCACTGCCTCGAGTGTTTCACGCGCCATGTCGCGCGCCTCCTCCGACCCTTCGATCAATATCGACTGCACCATGTCACGATCGCGTTCGTACTGCACGGCCCGTTCGCGAATCGGCGCCTGCTCGGCCTTGATCGCGTCGATCAGCGGGCCCTTGCATTCGAGGCAGCCGATGGCCGCGCTCCGACAGCCCTCGGCCGCCCACGCGCGCACCTCGTCGCTCGTGTAGATCTGGTGCAACGCGAACACCGGACATATGTCCGGATTGCCCGGATCGTCGCGGCGCACGCGCGCCGGATCGGTCTTCATCGTCTTGATCTTCTGTTCGATCGCGGCCGGTTCTTCGCGCAGGCTGATCGTGTTCGCGTACGACTTCGACATCTTCTGGCCATCGAGGCCGGGCACCGTCGGCGTCTCGGTGAGGAGCGCGCGCGGCTCGGGCAGGATGATCCGCCCGCCGCCTTCCAGATAACCGAACAACCGTTCGCGATCGCCGACCGACAAATTCTGTTGCTCGGCGAGCAGCGCGCGCGCCTTCATCAGCGCCTCGACGTCGCCGCTCGTCTGGTACGCCTTGCGCAAGTCGCTGTACAAACGCGCGGCCTTCTTGCCCATCTTCTTGACCGCCGCTTCGGCGTGTTGCTCGAAGCCGGGCTCTTTCCCGTAGATGTGGTTGAACCGGCGCGCGATCTCGCGCGTCAGTTCGACGTGCGCCACTTGGTCCTGTCCGACCGGCACGTTACCGGCCCGATAGATCAGAATGTCGGCAGATTGCAGCACCGGATAGCCGAGGAACCCATAGGTCGACAGGTCGCGGTCGGCGAGCTTCGCCTGTTGGTCCTTGTAGCTCGGCACGCGCTCGAGCCAGCTCACCGGCGTCGTCATGGACAACAGCAGATGCAACTCGGCGTGCTCCGGCACCTTCGATTGGACGAACAGCGTCGCCGAGCCTGGGTTCACGCCGGCCGCGAGCCAGTCGACCACCATTTCGAACGTGTGCTGTTCGATGTCGTACGGCTCGTCGTAGTGCGTCGTCAGCGCGTGCCAATCGGCGACGAAGAAGAAGCACTCGTATTCGTGCTGGAGGCGGATCCAGTTCTTCAGCACGCCGTGGAGATGACCGAGGTGCAACCGGCCGGTCGGCCGCATTCCCGAGACGACCCGACGGTCCGAGTCATTGCTACTCAATCGTCCTGACCCATGTTTTTCGAACGCGGCATTATACCTGACGATTTCGCGCAGCCTCGGCTCGAATCGCGTCACTCGAACACGCCGAGTCCCGGACGAACGACGACCGGCGGCACCTCGGTCAGGTCCACCACCGTCGTCGCTGTCAATCCGCACGCCCCGCCGTCGATGACGAGGTCCACCCGCTTCTCGAGTTCGGCGCGAATCTCCTCCGGATCGGACAGCGCATTCGCGGCGTCCGGCAGAATCAGACTCGTCGACATCATCGGCTCGCCCAACGCCTCGAGCAGCCCTTGCGCGACGACGTGATCGGGCACGCGGATACCGATCGTGCGTCGCTTCGGATGCACCAACCGACGCGGCACCTCACGCGACGCGTGCAGCAGAAACGTAAACGGTCCCGGCGTGTAGTGCTTGAGGATGCGATAGCTCGAATTGTCGACGCGCGCATAGATCGATAGCTCTTTGAGATCGCGACAGACGAGCGTGAAGTGATGGAGTTTGTCGAGGCGCCGAATCGCGCGGATGCGATCGAGCGCATCCTTGTCGCCGATGTGACAGGCGAGCGCATACGTCGAATCGGTCGGGTACACGATCACTCCGCCGTTGCGTACGATCTCGGCGGCCTGCGCCAGCAGCCGGCGCTGCGGATGGGTGACGTGAATCGCGAAATACTGGCTCACGTGCGTGCCCGCTCACGGCGTTCGAGCGACCAGCGTTCCTTTGAAGACCGCGAATCTCTTATCATCGCGCGAAGTGAAACTCCGTAGCCGTGCATGCAGCTGGTCGAATTCGTTCCGATTCTAGTCTTTGTCGCTGTCTACTACGCATCCGGCATCTTCTACGCCACTGCAGCCCTGATGGCGACCGTCACGGCGCAGGTGGGCTTCCTCAAAGTCACGAAGCGACCGATCTCCGGGCAGATGAAGTTCACGTTCTGGCTATCGCTCGTCTTCGGCGGCCTGACGTTGCTGTTGCACGACCGCACGTTCATTCAATGGAAGCCGACCATCGTCAACTGGGCGATGGCGGGGCTGTTGCTCGGCGGGCACTTCGCGAAGCGCAACTTCATCGAGCGGATGCTCGGCGGTCAGCTGAAGCTGCCGCCGCCGGTGTGGACGCGGCTCAATTTCGGCTGGGCGTTCGGGTTTTTCGTCGCCGGCGCGTTGAATCTCTACGTGGCGCGCAACTACTCCGAAGCGTTCTGGGTGAATTACAAGTTGATCGGCGGCGTGGCGATCACCCTCTTCTATGCGCTCGTCACTGCCGCCTATCTCGGCTTCGGCGGCCATCTCAGCGATCAGCCGCGAGCAAACAAAGCGGACAATCCGCTGTGATCGCACGTGCCTTGCTCTGCTTCGCGGTAATGGCCGCGTCGGCAGCGGCGTCCGCTGAAACCGTCTGGATTTCGGACGAATTCACTGTGCCGCTGCGCAGCGGCCCGTCGAACGAACACCGCATCGTGCATCGCGGTTTGCCGAGCGGTACCGAACTGCAGGTCCTGGGCGTCGACACCGCCGCCGGCTACACGCACGTGCGCACGTCCGGTGATCTCGACGGCTGGATCAGCTCGCAGTACCTCGCCAAGGAGCCGATCGCGCGGATTCAACTCGCGAGCGCCAACAACAAGATTCAGGCGCTCGACAAACAACTCGCACAGCGTAACGAGTCGTTGTCCGAGTTGCGCACCACGAGTTCGGAAGCTGCGTCGAACGGCGACCGGTTGGCCGCGCAAGTCGCACAACTCGAGGCGGAACTCGCCGAACTGAAGCGCGTGTCCGCCGACGCGATCGGCGAGCACGCCCGCAACCTGGAACTCGCGAGCCTCAACGAACGTCTGCGCGCGGAAGTCGACGATCTGACCGAGGAATCGCAGCGCCTCGAAGACAACACCGAGCAGCGTTGGCTACTGACTGGCGGTGCTCTCGTCGTCGCGGGCTTGCTCGCCGGCGTCGCGATCAAGGCGCGACCTCGACGCAGCGGCTGGTCGTGATCGAGCTCTCCGTCAACCTCAACAAGATCGCGTTGCTGCGCAATTCGCGCGGCGGCGATCTACCGAGCGTCGTCGAGGCGGCAGAGACCGCCATCGGCGCCGGCGCGTACGGGATCACCGTGCATCCGCGACCGGACCAACGCCACGTGCGGCCGCACGACGTCGACGACCTCGCGCGCCTCTTGCGTGCGCGACATCGCGGCATCGAATTCAACATCGAAGGCAACCCATTCGCCGGCCCGCGCGCCGACGGTTACCCCGGCTTCGACGCGCTGATCGAAGCGGCGCGACCGGACCAAGCGACGCTCGTGCCGGACTCGGACTCACAGCTGACGTCCGACCACGGTTGGGATCTGCGCGGCGACAATGCGCGCCTGATCGCGGCGATGCGGCGCTATCACGCGGCCGGCGCGCGTGTCAGCCTGTTCATGGATCCGGATCTCGAACAGATCGAACGCGCGGCGAAGCTCGGGGTCGAACGGATCGAACTGTATACCGGCCCCTTCGCGGAAATGGTGAGGAACCACGGCGCCGACAGCGCGCAGGCGACGGCGAGCCTCGAACTGTATGCTCGCGCTGCCCGTCACGCGACGACGCTCGGCATCGGCGTCAACGCCGGACACGACCTCGACTTGGCGAACTTGCCGATGTTCCGTCGCATCGAAGAAGTGCTCGAAGTGTCGATCGGCCACGCGTTGATCGGTGACGCGCTGCGGGTCGGACTCGCGGCGGCGGTCGCGGCTTATTTGAAGGTATTGCGAACATGAAGACATTCGCGCGCATCGTGCTCGCCACGTCTCTCTGCATCGTTGCCGCCTCCGGTTGGGCCGCCACCGTACCGCTCGAACGTGTCGCCTTGCAGACCAACAAAGGCACGATCGTGATCGAGTTGTTCGCCGACCGCGCCCCCGTGACCGTCGCGAATTTCCTGAGATACGTCGATGCCGGCTTCTACAACGGATTGGTGTTTCATCGCGTGATCGACGGCTTCATGATCCAGGCCGGCGGTTACGATGCGGACCTCAAACCGCGCCGGCCGAACGCGCCGATCGTGAACGAATCGAAGAACGGATTGCATAACATCGTCGGCGCGGTCGCGATGGCGCGCACGAACGCGCCCGATTCCGCGACGTCGCAGTTCTTCATCAACGTCGCCGACAATACCAGCCTCGATTTCGTCACCGGCCAGTCGGGCTATTGCGTCTTCGGCAAGGTGGTCGGCGGTATGGACGTCGTGCAAACCATCGCGACGGTGCAGACGACGTTCAAAGGCGGCATGCAGGACGTGCCGATCGAGCCGGTCGTCATCGAATCGGCCAAACGGGTCACGCCGACTTCACCATGACGAAACGCATCCTGTCCGCCGGCGTCGTCGCGCTGTTCCTCGGATCCGTCGCGACCGAAATCCACTCGCGGCTGTTCGCGGGGCGCTATTTTCCGCTGCTCGTGCTTACGACGATCGCGATCTTCATCGGCGCGCTCGTCGTCATGCGTCTCGAGTCCTTCGACGGTGTCGCCGCGCCGCGCCG
>Ga0335084_10003932_pt1 | contig 14612 bp, 18 predicted proteins | sample Lox_Sample_44_FD_206721 | JGI IMG/M metagenome (GOLD analysis project Ga0335084, IMG submission 206721) | Soil microbial communities from Loxahatchee National Wildlife Refuge, Florida, United States - Lox_Sample_4.4 | ecosystem: Environmental > Terrestrial > Soil > Wetlands | place: USA...
TTGACGTCGAGGCCGTCGAAAAGCAGGCCGAGCATGCGCTTGACCTTCGCCGCATCAGGTATCGGATAGGCAGTCGCCATAGTTGTCGCTCGTCAGTTGAAGAACGGCCCGAGCGCTTCCTTGAACGACTCCGGCGTGAACGGCTTGGAGATCAGGAACTTCGCTCCGGCGGTCGTGGCGCGCACGCGCATGTCGGCAGTCGCCTCGGTGGTCACGAAGCCGAACTTCGTCTTGATCCCGCTCGCCGCCAGCTGTTCGAGCAGCTCGATGCCGCTCATGTTCGGCATGTTCCAGTCCGACAGCACGAGGTCGGGCGCGGCGCTGCGAATCGCCGCCAGCGCCTTGGCACCGTCCTCCGCCTCGGAGATCTCGTGGCCCTCGAAGCCGGCCTGGCGCAGGGTCTTCTTGACGATCATGCGCATGGCGGCGGAATCATCGACGATCATGATCTTCATCGGCTCACTCCGAATTCGAACGCTGCGTCGCCGCCGACGCGTCCGGTCGCTGCGTGCCGTGCCGGGCGCGGCATCCCTCAGGGGTTGTCGGCCCGGCGGCGGCGGATCTTGAGCGCGCGGCCGGCGGCGCCGGGCGACATCCGCGGCCGGTTGCGTCATCTGTGAAGCGCGTCACGCGACGTCGTGGCGCGCGGCGTCGCGCTCGGCGGCGAGCTGCATCACCTTGGCCGCGATCGCCTGCAGCGGATGCAGCGACTCGGCCGCACCGAGCTCGTGCGCCGCGCCGGGCATGCCCCACACCACGCTGGTGGCCTCGTCCTGGGCGATGCAGGCGGCGCCGGCGTCGCGCATCTCCTTCATGCCCTCGGCGCCGTCGCGGCCCATGCCGGTGAGCAGAACGCCGATCGCATTCGGCCCCGCGTTCTGCGCCACCGAGCGAAACAGCACGTCGACCGATGGCTTGTGCCGCTGCACCGGCGGCCCGTCGTTGAGGCGGCAGCGATACTGGGCGCCGTCGCGCACCAGCAGCAGGTGCCGGTCGCCCGGTGCGATGTAGACATGGCCCGGCAGGATCTGCTGTCCGTCGCCGGCCTCGCAGACCGCCAATGGCGATACGCTGTTCATGCGGCTGGCGAAGGCACCACTGAACGCCTTCGGGATGTGCTGCGCGATCACGATCCCCGGCCCGTCCGGCGGCAGCCGCACCAGCACCTCGCGGATCGCCTCGGTGCCGCCCGTCGAGGCGCCGATGGCCACGATCTGTTCGGTCGTGCGGATGGGCCGCGGCTGCGCCGCGCGCGGCAGCACCGCGTCCGCACTCAGCTTCTCGGTGATCTGCAGGGCGGCGGCCGGCGCCGCGCCCCGCGCGGGCTGCGCCGATGGGGCGCGGATGCGGGCCCGCGCCGCCGCCTTGACCTTGGCAGTGATCTCCTGCGCGTAGTCCTCGAGCCGGTAGGCGAGATCGACCTTCGGCTTGGTGACGAAGTCCACCGCGCCGAGCGCGAGCGCATCCAGCGTGACGTCGGCACCGCGCCCGGTCAGCGACGAGCACATGACCACCGGCATGGGCCGCAACCGCATCAGGTTGCGCAGGAACTGAATGCCGTCCATCTTCGGCATCTCGACGTCCAGCGTCAGGACGTCCGGGTTGAAGCGCTTGATCTTCTCGCGCGCCTGGTAGGCATCGTGTGCCGTGCCGACGACCTCGATCGCCGGATCGGCGCCGAGGATCTCGCTGAGCAGCTGGCGCACGAGCGCCGAGTCGTCAACGATCAGGACCCTGATCCGCCTGCTGCTCTTCGGCCGGGGCTCCACGGGCATCTCCTAGAAGAGCTCGATGTCGCCGGCCAGAGGCGCGGCGCTGACCTGCTGCAGGTAGCTGCGCTCGCGGGCGAAGATCGTGTCGTTGCGGGTCGAGAGCAGCTTCTTGACGCGTACCCGCCCGGTCTCCGGGTAGAAATGGACTTTGCGCGGGTATACATCGCCGAGGTCCTCGCCGGCCACGGTGAAGCCCTCGGTGCGCATGTAGTTGCGCACGAAATCGATGTTTCCGGCGCCGACGTCGGTCATGGCGGCGAGCACGCGGCCGCCGCCGACCAGCTTGAACTCGAGGTTGGTGCGCTTCGCGCCGGCCTTCAGCAGGTCGTTGATCAGCTGCTCCATCGCCACGTTGCCGTAGCGCGTCGCGGCGCTGGTGGCGTCCGCCCACGGGCTCTCGCCGCGCGAGCGGTCGAGCGGCAGCATGAAGTGGTTCATGCCGCCGATCCCGGTCGTGCGGTCGCGCACGCAAGCCGAGACGCACGAGCCGAGCACCGTGCAGATCATCTCGCCGCACAGCGTCACGTAGTACTCGCCGGGCAGCAGCTTCGCGGCAAAGCGCTCGTGCTGCGGGTCCCAGTAGCGGCGGATGTGGCCGAACTGTGGCAGCGCCGCTGGCAGCTCGGCGGGTCCGAGGCGCACGGCCACGGGGCGCGGCGTGGTCATGGGACCCTCTGGTAGATCGTCTTGCCGATCGGCTGGTAGCGGTCGCAGATCTTGAACAGCGACTCGGAGTGGCCGATGCACAGGCGGTCGCCCTCGCGCTGCAGCTCGGCGATGCGCCCGAACAGGGCGCGCTGCGTCTCCTTGTCGAAGTAGATGACGACATTGCGGCAGAAGATGACGTCGAACGGCCCCTTGAACGGCCAGCGGTGCAGCAGATTGAGCTGGCGGAACGTGATCAGCGACTTCAGCGCCGCCGAGGCCGTGAGCGTGCCCGGCCGCCCCGGCTCGAACCAGCGGTCGCGGCGTGCCTCCGCCATCTTCTCGAAGCGCTCGGGCCGGTACTCGCCGGCCTGGGCGTGGGCGACGACCCGTGAATCGAGGTCGGTCGCGAGGACCCGCACGTCCCAGCCGCGAAACCGGGCCTGCGCCTCCCGCAGCACGATTGCGATCGAGTACGGCTCCTCGCCGGTCGAGCAGCCGGCCGACCAGATGCGCAGCCGGCGGCTGGCGGCATTGCGCTTCTCGAGCGCCGGCAAGATGCTGTTCGCGAGGAACTCGAAGTGATGCGCCTCGCGGAAGAACGACGTCAGGTTGGTCGTGATCGCGTTGCAGAACTCCTCGAGCTCGGCCGGCTCGCCGCGCGCCAGCAGCTCGAGGTAGTCGGCGAAGTCCGGCAGCGCCAGGTGACGCAGGCGGCGCACCAGCCGGCTGTAGACGAGCTCGCGCTTGGATTCGGCGAGCGAAATCCCGGTGTGCTCGCGCACCAGCCGGCGGATCTCGTCGAACTCGCGGTCCGAGAGATGGAATTCGCGGTCGCTCGCGCTGGCCGGCTGCACGGCTGCCCGCCTAGAACAGGTCGACGTGGCCCGCCGCCCCGTTTGCCCGCATCTCGGCGAGCGCCTTGAGCACCTGCTCCGGCGTCGCGCCGCCGACCAGCAGGTCGAACATCAGCCGCTCCGGCTCCATGCTCAGCTGGCCGCGGATGTGCCGGCGCAGCCGCTCCCAGTGGCTGCCGGAGTCCTGCGGCGAGCGCTCGCCGAGGAAGGTCGCGAGCGCGGCGAGCGCGTCGCGCACGTGGGTCAGCCGCTGCGTCAGGCGGTCATGGAACTGCAGCGCCGCCGCCGCCGCCGAGCCCTCGGCGGTCGTGCCGAGACCGGCGACGATTTCGGCGAGTTCCGCGACCGGCGGTTCCGCCTCGCGCAGGGCGACCTCGATCTGCGATGCCGCGAGCCCGAGCAGGCTGACGAGTTGCGCGTCGCCGGCCGCCGCAGGAAGGCGTGCGTCGCTGGTCGGGGCGGCGCCTTCGGCCATCTCAGCCGGGCCTCGCGATGCCAAGGATTCCGGCGACACCGAGGCGGGTGGCGGCCTCGACCAAGCTGCTCGAGGCGCCGGCCCAGCGCAGCGCACGGCCGTGAGCCGCGGCCGTCCTGCCGGCAGCGAGCAGCAGCTGCAGGCCGGCCGTGTCGACGCTGACGACACGGCTGGCGTCGATGCTGTCGATGCCGCAGTTGACCGCGGACCTGAGGAACTCGAAGGTCTCGCCGATCCCGCGAATGTCGAGTGCCGCGGGCAGTGCCGGGAGTGCGCAGGCGCGCTTCGCGACGGCGGCCTCGCCGGCCGCGACCGCCGCTTCGCCGGCCGGCTCGCGGCCGACGGGATTCGCTCCGGCGCCGGCGCGTGGCGCGGTCGCGGTGCGCTTCGGGCGGCGGTTCGTGCGCTTGGCGCGGCTGGGGTGCTTCACGGCTCGGTCCTCAGGCGGCGGCGCCGATGCCGTCCAGAATGCTGGCGTTGATCAGGCGGTCGATGTCGAGAACGATCAGCATCTTGTTCTCGACCGTGGCAATGCCCTTGACGAATGCCGTCTCGACGCTCGCGCCCACCTCGGGCGGCGACTTCAGATCGGCATCCGCGATGTTGTAGACCTCGCAGACGGCGTCGACGACCATCCCGACGGTGCGCTCGCTGTCGGCGCCCGTCACCTTGACGACGATGACCACGGTGGTCGGGCCGAACTCCGTCGACTCCAGCGCGAAGCGCTTGCGCAATTCGATGATGGGTACGATCGCGCCGCGCAGGTTGATCACGCCGAGGACGTATTCGGATGCGTGCGGAATGCGCGTTGCGCGCTCCCAGCCTTTGATCTCCTGCACGCGCAGGATGTCGACCGCGTACTCCTCGCGACCGAGCTGGAAGGTCAGGTACTGGCCCGCGTCCTCGGGCTTCTCGAGGCGCTTGTCGCCCTGGGTCGTTGTCGTGCTCATGCGCTGCTCCCGATACGGCCGTCCGCCGTCCCCGCTGTCACTGCCGTTGTCCACTGCCGCCGCGACCTCAGGCCGCGAGCATTCCTCTGCTGCCGACTGACCGGTGGAATACCTGCACGAGCCCCGGCACGTCGACGATCAGCGCGACCGTGCCGTCGCCGAGGATGGTCGCGCCGGCGACTCCCGCCACCTGCCGGTAGTTGGTGTCCAGGCTCTTGATGACGACTTGCTGCTGGGCGAGCAGGTCATCGACCAGCACCCCGAACCGGCGACCCTCGGCCTCGACGACTACCAGCAGGCCGTCCTCGATCGCGCGGCTGTCCGGCTCGACGCCGAACATCTCGTAGAGGCGGACCACCGGGATGTACTCGTCGCGCAGCCGGAACAGCTCGGCACCGCCCGGCACCGCGTTCAGCCGGTCTTTGCGCACCTGTATGGTCTCGACGATCGCGACCAGCGAGATCACGTAGGTCTCCGCGCCGATCCGGACCAGCTGGCCGTCGAGGATCGCCAGGGTCAGCGGCAGGCGGATGCGGATGGTGCTGCCTTGCCCGTGCACCGAGGAGATCTGCACGACCCCGCCGAGGTCCTGGATGTTGCGCCGCACGACGTCCATGCCGACGCCGCGCCCCGAGACGTCGCTGACGACGTCAGCAGTCGAGAAGCCGGCGGCGAAGATCAGATTGTGGATCTGCTCGTCGGACAGCTCCGCGTCGGCGGCGACGAGGCCCCGCTCCCGCGCGCGCTGCAGGATCTTGGCCTTGTTGAGGCCGCTGCCGTCGTCCTTGACCTCGATGATGATGTTGCCGCCCTCGTGGAAGGCCGCGAGCTCGATCGTGCCGGTCTCGGACTTGCCGGCGGCGAGGCGCACCTCCGGCTGCTCCAGCCCGTGATCGAGCGCGTTGCGCACGAGGTGCACCAGCGGATCGGCGATCTTCTCCAGGACCGTCTTGTCGAGCTCGGTGCCCTCGCCCGACAGACTGAGCTCGACCTTCTTGCCGAGCTTGCGCGACAGGTCGTGCACGAGGCGCGGGAAGCGGTTGAATGCGAAGCTGATCGGCAGCATGCGAATCTGCATCACGCTTTCCTGCAGTTCGCGCGTGTTGCGGGTGAGCTGCGTCAGCCCGTCGCGCAGCTTCTCGAGCTCATCCGCCGAGCAGCCGTCGGCGAAGCGCGACAGCATCGACTGCGTGATCACGAGCTCGCCCACGAGGTTGATCAGGTGGTCGACCTTGGTCGTCGAGACGCGGATCGAACCGGCGTCGCCGCCGCCCTTCGGCGCGGCCGACGACGGTGCCGCGGCGGCCGGCGGCGCCGCCGGCGCTGCGGTTGCGCCGGCAGGCAACGCGACCGGCCCGGCCGCGAGTGGCGCCGGCGCCTCGCCACCGGCGAAGAATCGGTACTGGATCGCGCAGTTGGCGTCGACCCAGTCGAACACCTCCTCAATCTGGCGCTTCTCGACGGCGCCGGCGAGCTCCAGCCGCCAGCGCAGGTAGCAGCCGTCCGGCTGCAGGCCGCTGAGCGGCGGCAGCTCGCCGAGGTCAGCCGTCGCATTGAGCGCGCCGAGGCGCTCGAGCTCGGCGAACATTCGCAACGGCTCATTGTTGGTCTTCAGCATGTCGTGGTGCGGGTGGAATTCGATCACCCAGCCGGGCCCGCCGCGCAGGAATTCCGGCGCGGCATCGGGCGCGCCGGCTGCGCGTGGCGCCGTCCCGGCCGGGCCGTCACTCGCCGCGGCGCCGGGTGCCGCTGCCAAGTCCCTGCTGCCGTGGCGCGCGAGCAGCCGGGCGACTTCATCACTGAGATGCGCAGTCCGCTTGGCATCGACCGGGCGCTTGGCCTGCACCGCCCGGACCATCTCGCGCAGTCCATCGACGGACTGCAGCAGCAGCTGGATCGCGTCCGGCGTCACCGGCCGGGCGCCGTTGCGCATTTCGTCGAGCAGCGTCTCGACGCCATGCGTGAAATTCGAAACCTCGATGAAGCCGAAGGTCGCCGCGCCCCCCTTGATCGAATGCGCGGCGCGGAAGATCGTCGCAATCGTCTCGCGGTCGGCGTTGACGTCGAGATTCAGCAGGCCCGACTCCATGGCGTCGAGACCTTCGAAGCTCTCCTCGAAGAAGATCTTGTGGATCTCCTCCATCTCCAGGTCGAGCGACATTGCGTTCTCCCCGCCCAGGCCCGCTCAGAGAACGCGCGCGATCGTCGCGAGCAGCTGCTCCGGATTGAACGGCTTGATGATCCAGCCGGTCGCGCCAGCCTGCTTGCCCTGCATCTTCCTGTCCTGGCTCGATTCCGTCGTCAGCATCAGCATCGGCGTGTAGCGGTACGACGGCAGCGCGCGCAGCTCCTTGACGAGCGTGATGCCATCCATGCGCGGCATGTTGACGTCGGTCAGCACGAGGTCGACGCTGTGGCAGCGCGCGTATTCCAGCGCCTCGAGGCCATCGACCGCCTGCACGACCTCGTAGCCCGCGCCCTTGAGCGTGAAATTGACCATCTGCCGCATGGAGGCGGAGTCGTCTACCGCCAGAATGACGCCTGCCATAAGCCTCTCATCCGTCCGTTTCGCCGGCCTGCGACCCGATAATCGGCCCGTGGCCGGCGAAATTGAGCCACGTCACGGTTGTGCTGCCGTGGAAAGCGAGAAGTGGCACTCACTTCAGGGGCATTGGGGATTCCCCTGAACCCGGTACGGCCCTGCGGCCCCGGGTGCGTCGCCGTCGGCGGCACTGCGCCGCGGCGAGGCGGGCGTCAGGCGCGCCCGAGGCCGGGCGAGTTGCTGCTCTGGAAGCGCTGCCGCACCTCGGCGTCGCGGACGCGCTCGTCGTAGTGACCGCGCGTGTAGTCCATGACGGTGCGACGCCAGAAGCGCACGGCGCTGTCGTTCGCGCTGGCTTCGACGATCTCCCAGCGTCCGGCGAAACGGCTGAAGATGAGGCCGGCGGCGGTGCGCCCGACACCGCGCCGGCGGAAGCTGCGGCGAATGAAGAATTCCGCCATGCGGTATTCCGCGGACTCGGTGGTCGCGGTTCCCGCCAGCGGACGGGCGACGAGTGCGAAACCTGCGGCGCGGCCGTCGTCGAGAATCAGCAGCGGATGGGAGCGGTCGTCGCGGAACCAGCGAGCCAGCAGCTCCGCGTGCCGGGCGCCGTGCTCGCCGAGAACCGGGAACACGCCGGTGCCCGAGCGGGAGACCTCAGCCAGCTCGTCGAGGTACTCGGGATAGACGCTCTTGATCCAGAGCTGATCCTCGTCGGTCCGCTTGGCATCGCGCAGCGTGACGCTCATCGGGTGGCTTCACCGGCGGCGGGCCGTGCCCCGCCCGCGCAAACTAAAAAACCGGGCGGACCCGCCAGCACAGCTGGGGACCCGGCCCGGTTCATATCGCAACCGCTTGCGCGTTGCGATTACTGCTTCGGAGCTTCCTTCGGCGCTTCGGCCGGAGCAGCAGCCGGAGCAGCGCCCGCAGCCGGAGCAGCGGCGTCGGCAGCCGGAGCGGCAGCCGGAGCAGCGGCCGGAGCGGCGCTTTCGGCAGCGGGAGCAGGAGCGGCCGCCGGAGCCGGGGCCTCTTCCTTCTTGCCGCCGCAAGCGGCGAGCACCAGCGCCAGAGCGGCGGCGCCAAGGGCGATTTTAACGTTCATCTGTCGATACCCCAAATTCCAGGTGTGGTTAGAAATCGCGGCCGGGTTGGCGGTGGATCTCAAGGCCGGTCCCGGTCCACGGCCAGCGATTGTACAGGCTTTCGGGCCAAATGCGCGCAAATGTTGGCCGTGGCGCCCCTCTGCCGGGGCCGTCTACACTCGCGCGCTGCGGGGGGCCGTTTCGGCCGCACCGCGGGGGAAAGCGATGGACACGCCCGACGCTCTCGACGCCTTGTTCCCGGCCCATCTGGCCGCGCTTTCCGGCACCACTGGCCGGGCTCTGGCCGCGACCGGGAGCGCTGCCTTGGTCGTCGGATCCGGATTCACCCGGCTCCGCTTTCTCGACGACCAGCCCGATCCGTTCGTGGTCAATCCGCACTTCAAGGCCTGGGCGCCGATCCTCGACGCCCCGGGCTCCTTCGTCGTGTTCATACCGGGTCGCAAGCCCGAGTTGCTCTTCCATCAACCGGAAGACTACTGGCACAAGCCGCCGACGATGCCGACCGGGGAATGGCTCGACTCCTTCGACGTCCGGGTCATCCGCAACCCGGCGGAGGCCCGTGCCCACGTGCCGGCCGGGGCGGCGTACGTCGGTGAGCCCTTCGCCGGATGCGAGCAATGGGGCTTCGGCGCGATGAACCCGCCGGCCCTTCTGCAACGCCTGCACTGGGCCCGGGCGACCAAGACAGCGTACGAGCTGGCGTGCATGCGGCGCGCGGCGGCAGCCGGCGCACGGGCACATCTCGCGGCCGCGGCCGCCTTCGCCGCCGGGGCTACCGAATACGAAATTCACGTTGCCTATCTGGAGGCCGCCGGGCACACCGAGGCGGAATTGCCGTACCCGAACATCATCGCGCTCAACGAGGGCGCGGCGATCCTCCACTACACGGACCTCAAGCGCGCACACCCGCCGGCACGACGCTCGTTCCTGATCGACGCCGGCGCGCAGTTCCGCGGTTACGCCTGCGACATCACGCGTACCTACGCTGCGGCGCCGAGCCCGTACTCCGATCTCATTGCCGGCGTCGATGCCCTTCAGCAGCGCCTGTGCGCGATGGTGCGACCCGGCACGTCGTACCCGCAGATCCACCTCGCCGCGCATCGCATGGTCGCGGAACTGCTCGTCGAACACGACATCGTGACCTGCTCTGCAGACGCCGCCGTTGCGACCGACGTCACGAGCGTGTTCTTCCCGCACGGCGTCGGCCACCTGCTCGGCCTGCAGGTGCATGACGTCGGCGGCCACCAGGCGGCCGAGGACGGCGGCAACGCGCCGCCGCCTGCCGCCCATCCGTATCTGCGTCTGACGCGACGCCTCGAACCCGGAACGGTCGTGACCATCGAACCTGGCGTCTACTTCATAGGCCTGCTCCTGGACCGCTCCCGCCAGGACGGTCGCAGCCGCAGCATCGACTGGAGCACGGTGGCCGATCTTGCGCCCTACGGCGGCGTGCGTATCGAGGACGACGTGGTCGCAACGCCAGCCGGTCCGGAGAATCTGACCCGCGCGGCCTTCGCCGCCCTGAGTGCGTAGAGTCGGACCGACCAACCGGGGGAACGCAATGCCCGACGAGAAGCCGCGCCTCAGCGCCGATCCGATGTACCTGCTCATTCGCGAGGGCCGGGTGGGGGAGTTCAACCGTCGCAGGGCCGCCGGCGAGAAGTTCGACCTGCGCGGCTGCAACTTCCGCGGCCTCGACCTGCGCGAACTCGACGCCACCGGCGGGATCGATCTGTCGAATGCCTACCTGCGCCAGGCCGACCTGCGCGGGCTCAATCTCTCCAAGTGCCGGCTCGAGGGCGCGAGCCTGCACGCGGCGCACGTGTCAGGCGTGCTGTTCCCGGTCGAGCTCGAGCCGGCGGAAATCGAGATGTCGGTGCGCATCGGCACCCGATTGCGCTACCGGCGCTGAAAAAAAAGGCCGGGGAGTGACCCCGGCCTACTACTATGGCGACCCGGGGCTCAGAAGCGGCCACCGGAATTCGCCGGACTAATCGTTCCCGCTCAGGCCGCCGCCTTCTTGCGGCGCGGCTTCTTCGCGGCCGGCGCCGCCTCGGCTGCCGCCGCCGGCGCGGCCTTGCGGGCGCGCTTCGGCTTGCTGGCCTCCGGCTCCGGGGCGGCCTCGGTCTTGGCCGCGGCCTTGTCGACCAGCGCCACGAGCGCCATCGGCGCCGAATCGCCAGGACGCGGCTCCATCTTCAGGATCCGCGTGTAGCCTCCGGCGCGCGCCTTGAAGCGCGGCCCGACATCGGTGAACAGCTTCTCGACGAGCGCCTCGTCGCGCAGCTGCGAGAACGCGCGGCGGCGCGCCGCGGTGCTGTCGATCTTGCCGAGCGTGATGATCGGCTCAACGACGCGACGCAGTTCCTTGGCCTTCGGCACCGTCGTCCGAATCGTCTCGTAGCGCAGCAACGCGATCGCGAGGTTCCGCATCAGCGCATGGCGGTGCGAACTGTTGCGGGACAGCTGGCGGCCGGAAAGATGATGACGCATAGGGTTCTATATCCGCTTGAGCCTCGACGCGTGCGTCAGGCCGTCTTGTACTCGTCTTCGCGCCGCAGGGTCGGCGGCGGCCAGCCCTCCAGCCGCATGCCGAGCGACAGGCCGTGGCTCTCCAGCACTTCCTTGATCTCGGTGAGCGACTTCTTGCCAAGATTGGGCGTGCGCAGCAGCTCCACTTCGGTGCGCTGCACCAGATCGCCGATGTAGTGGATATTCTCGGCCTTGAGGCAGTTCGCGCTGCGGACCGTGAGCTCGAGCTCGTCGACCGGCCGCAGCAGGATCGGATCGAACTGCGTCTCGACCGTCTTGGCCGCGCCCTCCTCCTGGCCCTGCAGGTCGACGAACACCGAGAGCTGGTCCTTGAGGATCGCGCCCGCCCGGCGGATCGCCTCTTCCGGGTCGATCGTGCCGTTGGTCTCGATGTCGATGATCAGCTTGTCGAGGTCGGTGCGCTGCTCGACGCGGGCCGATTCGACGTTGTAGGTCACGCGACGCACGGGCGAGAACGAGGCGTCGAGCTGCAGCCGGCCGATCGGACGCGTCTGCTCCTCGAAGCCGCGGGCGACCGCCGGACGATAGCCACGGCCGCGCTCGATCTTGAGCGTCATGTTGAGCTCGCCGGCCTTGGTCAGATTGGCGATCACGAGATCCGGATTGAGTATCTCGACGTCGTGGTCGCCCTGTATGTCGCCGGCGCGGACCGGGCCCGGCCCCTTCTTGACCAGCCTGAGCTCGGACTCATCGCGAGCGTGCATGCGCACGGCGACCTGCTTGAGATTGAGCAGCACGTCGACGACGTCCTCCTGGACGCCCTCGATCGAGGTGTACTCGTGGAGCACGCCGTCGATCTCGACCTCGGTGATCGCCGCGCCGGGCAGCGACGACAGCAGCACGCGCCGCAGCGCATTGCCGAGGGTGTGGCCGAAGCCGCGCTCGAACGGCTCGATGACGACGCGCGCGTGCCGGGGGCCCTGCTCGGTCACCTTGACGACGCGCGGCTTCAGAAACTCAGCGACTGATCCCTGCATATGCGGCACCTGGGTCTGAAACTGCGACCCGCCGTTGGAGCCGGCGGGCCAGGGGTTCGATTACTTCGAGTACAACTCGACGACGAGGTTCTCGTTGATGTCGGGCAGGATCTCATCGCGATCCGGTATCGACTTCAGCGTGCCCGTCATCTTCTTCTCGTCGACCAGCACCCAGTCCGGGAAACCGGCCGAGGCGGCGATCGCCAGCGCGCCCGCGATGCGACCCTGCGTCTTCGCGTGTTCACGCACCTCGATCGTATCGCCCGCGCTGCACTGATACGAGGCGACGTTGACGACCTTGCCATTCACCACGATGCCCTTGTGGGACACCAGCTGGCGCGCCTCGGCGCGCGTCGACGCGAATCCCATCCGGTAAACGACGTTGTCGAGGCGCCGCTCGAGCGACTTCAGCAGGTTCTCGCCGGTCGCGCCGGGGCGGCCCGCGGCCTTCGTGTAGTAATTGCGGAACTGACGCTCCAGCACACCGTACATGCGGCGCAGCTTCTGCTTCTCGCGCAACTGCACGCCGTAGTCGGACAGGCGCTGCTTGCGCTCGCCCTTGATGCCTCCCGGCGGCACCTCGAGCTTGCACTTCGACTCGAGCGACTTGACGCCGCTCTTCAGGAAGAGGTCGGTGCCCTCGCGGCGCGAGAGTTTGCACTTGGGTCCGAGATACCTAGCCATTGCGTTCCTCGAATTCGGTCGCGAGAGCGCCGGTCAGACGCGCCGCTTCTTGGGCGGGCGGCAACCGTTGTGCGGGATCGGCGTGACGTCCGCGATGCTCGTGATCTTGAGTCCGCAGGCGTTCAGCGCCCGCACCGCCGACTCGCGGCCCGGTCCCGGGCCCTTGACCTTCACCTCGACGTTGCGCACGCCGTATTCCTGCGCGGCGACGCCGGCCTTCTCGGCGGCGACCTGTGCGGCAAACGGCGTGCTCTTGCGCGAACCCCGAAAGCCGCAGCCGCCCGACGTGGCCCAGGAGAGCACATTGCCCTGCCGGTCGGTGATCGTGATGATCGTGTTGTTGAACGACGCATGCACGTGCGCGACGGCGTCGCTGACCTGGCGACGGGCCTTCTTGACGCGCGGCGCCTTCTTGGTGTCGGCGGCGCCCTGCTGCTGTTGCTTCTGATCGGCCATTCGCGAGTGTTCCTAGATGAGGAGGTTCAGACCTTGCCCGGAGGTGCGTTCAGCTTGACCGCCTGCTTGCGCGGTCCCTTTCGAGTGCGCGCATTGGTACGAGTCCGCTGGCCGCGCATCGGCAGGCCCTTGCGATGGCGGATGCCGCGGTACGACCCCATGTCCATCAGGCGCTTGATGTTCATCGCCGTCTCGCGGCGCAGGTCGCCCTCGACGGTCACCCGCGAGAGGAACGAGCGCAGGGCGGCGACCTCGGCCTCGGTCAGGTCCTTGGTCTTCGTGGTCGGCGCGATGCCCGCGGCGGCGCAGGCCTTGGCCGCGGTCGAATGACCGACGCCGAAGATGTGAGTCAGCCCGATGACAATGTGCTTGTTCATCGGGATATTGATGCCGGCAATGCGCGCCATGTGCTGCCCTGGAAAAGCTCTGGGAAAAGTTCAGTACTTTAGCAAAAAACCCGGTTTCTCTCAACTTCGCCGGGGGTGTCCCGACCGCCGCGCAGGCCCCGGCGGACCGGCGGGCGTCCCGCCGCGGCCCTCGGCTCCCGCGCCCGAACCTCCGGCGCGCCCTAGCCCTGCCGCTGCTTGTGGCGGGCGTCCGAGCAGATGATGTAGACGACGCCGCGACGGCGCACGACCTTGCAGTTCTTGCAGATCTTCTTCACGGACGGACGGACTTTCATGGACGGAAACCTCGGATGAGCGCCACTTGGCCGCCGCTTAGCGCGACGGACCCGAGCGGCCCGCGCCGCGCAGGTTGGTTTTCTTGATCAGACCTTCGTACTGGTGCGACATCATGTGGGCGTTCAGCTGGGCGATGAAGTCCATGACCACGACCACGATGATCAGGAGCGACGTGCCGCCGAAGTAGAACGGCACGTTGCCCCAGGAGATCAGGAACTCCGGCAGCAGGCAGACGAGCGTGACGTACGCCGCGCCCCACAGCGTCAGGCGCGTCAGCACCCGGTCGATGTACTCGCCCGTCTGCTGGCCCGGACGGATGCCCGGGATGAACGCGCCGGCCTTCTTGAGATTGTCCGCGGTCTCGCGGGAGTTGAAGACGAGACCGGTGTAGAAGAAGCAGAAGAAGATGATCAGCGCGCTGTAGAGCAGCATGTGCAGCGGCTGCCCGTAGCCGAGCGAGGCCGCCAGGTTCTGCATGAAGGTCTTGAGGCCGCCGCCGAGACCCGTCTCGCCGGCACCGGTGCCGGCGAAGTTCGCAAGCGTCGCGGGGAACAGCAGCAGCGACGAGGCGAAGATCGGCGGGATCACGCCCGACATGTTGAGCTTGAACGGCAGGTGGCTGGACTGGCCCGCCACCATGCGCCGGCCGACCATGCGCTTCGCGTAGTTCACGGCGATGCGGCGCTGGCCGCTCTCGACGCGCACGACGAAGAACGTCACGCCGCCAACCACCAGCAGCAGAATGATCGCGAACGCCGGGTTCATCTCGCCGGTGCCGATCTGGCTGATCGTATTGCCGAGCGCCGCCGGCAGGCCGGCGATGATGCCCGAGAGGATGATCATCGAGATGCCGTTGCCGATGCCACGCTCGGTAATCTGCTCGCCGAGCCACATCAGGAATAGCGTGCCGGTGGT
>Ga0335084_10003935_pt1 | contig 14610 bp, 14 predicted proteins | sample Lox_Sample_44_FD_206721 | JGI IMG/M metagenome (GOLD analysis project Ga0335084, IMG submission 206721) | Soil microbial communities from Loxahatchee National Wildlife Refuge, Florida, United States - Lox_Sample_4.4 | ecosystem: Environmental > Terrestrial > Soil > Wetlands | place: USA...
TCGCCCGCCTGGCCTTCGTCGAGCAGCTTCCTGAACATCTCCACGCCCGTGCACACCGTCTTCTGCGTCGGACGGATGCCCACGATCTCGATCTCGTCGCCCACCTTGATGACCCCGCGCTCCACCCGGCCCGTCACCACCGTGCCGCGCCCCGAGATGGAGAACACGTCCTCCACCGGCATCAGGAACGGCTTGTCGATCTCGCGCTTGGGCGTCGGGATGTAGGAGTCGAGCGCCTCGGCAAGCTTGTAGATCGACTTCACCCCCAGGTCCGTGTCTTCGCCTTCCAGCGCCTTGAGGGCGCTGCCGATCACGATCGGCGTCTTGTCCCCCGGAAACTCGTACTTGGACAGAAGCTCTCTGACCTCGACTTCCACCAGCTCGAGCAGCTCCTTGTCATCGACCATGTCGGCCTTGTTCAGGTACACGACGATGTAGGGCACGCCCACCTGGCGCGCGAGCAGGATGTGCTCGCGCGTCTGCGGCATCGGGCCATCAGCCGCCGACACCACCAGGATCGCGCCGTCCATCTGCGCCGCCCCCGTGATCATGTTCTTGATGTAGTCCGCGTGCCCCGGGCAGTCCACGTGCGCGTAGTGGCGCTTCTCCGTCTGGTACTCCACGTGCGCCGTGTTGATCGTGATGCCGCGCGCCTTCTCCTCCGGCGCCGCGTCGATCTGATCGTAGTTCTTCGCCTCGCCGCCGAACTTCTTCGCCAGCACGTGCGTCATCGCCGCCGTCAGCGTCGTCTTGCCGTGGTCCACGTGCCCGATCGTGCCCACGTTCACGTGCGGCTTGGTCCTCTCGAATTTGCCTTTTGCCATGTCCGTTCGCTCCGTTACTTCTTGGCGTCCTTGTCGTCTTTCTTGATGATCGCGTCAGCGATGTTCTTCGGCGCCTCGGCGTAGTGCTTGAATTCCATCGTGTAGGTGGCGCGCCCCTGCGTCAGCGAGCGCAGCTGGGTCGAGTAGCCGAACATCTCGTTCAGCGGCACCTCGGCCTTCACCGCCTTGCTGCCGGGCAGGTCTTCCATGCCCTGGATCACGCCGCGCCGCGAGGAGAGGTCGCCGATCACGTCGCCCATCTTCTCTTCCGGCGTCTCGACCTCGACCGCCATGATCGGCTCGAGCAGCACCGGCTGCGCGCTGCGCATGCCGTCCTTGAAGGCGAAGATCGCCGCCATCTTGAACGCGTTCTCGTTCGAGTCGACCTCGTGGTAGGAGCCGTCGAACAGCGTCGCCTTGACGTCGACCACCGGATAGCCGGCGAGCACGCCCTCGTTCAGCGCCTCGTCGATGCCCTTCTTCACCGCCGGGATGAACTCGCGCGGCACGCGGCCGCCCTTGATGGCGTCGACGAACTCGTTGCCCTTGCCCTGCTGCGGCTCGAGCTTCAGCCAGACGTGGCCGTACTGGCCGCGGCCGCCCGACTGCTTGATGAACTTGCCCTCGGACTCGAGGCTCTTGCGCATCGTCTCGCGGTACGCGACCTGCGGCTTGCCGACCGAAGCTTCCACGCCGAACTCGCGCTTCATGCGGTCGACGATGATCTCGAGGTGCAGCTCGCCCATGCCCGAGATGATGGTCTGGCCCGACTCCTCGTCGGTGCGCACGCGGAACGACGGGTCTTCCTGCGCGAGGCGGCCGAGCGCCACGCCCATCTTCTCCTGGTCGGCCTTGGTCTTCGGCTCGACCGCCTGCGAGATGACGGGGTCCGGGAACTCCATCTTCTCCAGCGTGATGATGTTCTTCACGTCGGAGATGGTCTCGCCGGTGATGACGTCCTTGAGGCCCACCACCGCGGCGATGTCGCCGGCGCGCACTTCCTTGATTTCCTGGCGCTCGTTGGCGTGCATCTGCAGCAGGCGCCCGATGCGCTCCTTGCGGCCCTTCACCGAGGTGTAGACGGTGTCGCCCGACATGAGCACGCCCGAATAGACGCGGATGAAGGTGAGCTGGCCGACGAACGGGTCGGTCATGATCTTGAAGGCGAGCGCGGCGAACGGCTGCGCGTCGTCGGCGCTGCGCGTCGCGGGCTGGCCGCTCTCGGTCTCGCCCTTCACCGGCGGGATGTCGACCGGCGAAGGCAGGTAGTCGATCACCGCGTCGAGCATGGCCTGCACGCCCTTGTTCTTGAACGCGGTGCCGCACAGCATCGGCACGATCTCGTTGGCGATGGTGCGCAGGCGCAGGCCGCGCTTCACCTCCTCGGCCGAGAGATCGCCCGACTCGAGGTATTTGTTCATCAGCTCTTCGTTCGCCTCGGCGGCGGCTTCCACCATCTTGCCGCGCCACTCTCTTGCCTCGGCCTCGAGCTCGGCCGGCACGGGCTTCTTCTCGAACTTCATGCCCTGCGAGGCTTCGTCCCAGTAGATCGCCTGCATGGCGACGAGGTCGATCACGCCGGCGAACTTCTCTTCCGCGCCGATCGGAATCTGGATCGGCACCGGGTTGCCCTTCAGGCGCTCCTTGATGTGGCCGTAGGACTTGAAGAAGGTCGCGCCGACGCGGTCCATCTTGTTGATGAAGGCGAGCCGCGGCACGCGGTACTTGTTCGCCTGGCGCCACACCGTCTCGGACTGCGGCTGCACGCCGGCCACCGCGTCGTACACCATGCACGCGCCGTCGAGCACGCGCATCGAGCGCTCGACCTCGATGGTGAAGTCGACGTGGCCCGGGGTGTCGATGATGTTGATGCGGTGCTCGGGGTAGGACAGGTCCATCCCCTTCCAGAAGCAGGTCGTCGCCGCGGAGGTGATGGTGATGCCGCGCTCCTGCTCCTGCTCCATCCAGTCCATGGTGGCCGCGCCGTCGTGCACCTCGCCGATCTTGTGGTTCACGCCGGTGTAGAAAAGGATGCGCTCGGTCGTGGTCGTCTTCCCGGCGTCGATGTGCGCCGAGATGCCGATGTTCCGATAGCGTTCGATGGGAGTTTTGCGGGCCACGGCCACTGTCTAGAACCTGTAGTGAGAGAAGGCCTTGTTAGCCTCGGCCATGCGATGGACCTCTTCGCGCTTCTTCATCGCACCGCCGCGGCCTTCGGCCGCTTCCTGCAGCTCGCCCGCCAGGCGAACCAACATCGACATCTCGCCGCGCTTCTGCGCCGCCTCGCGGATCCAGCGCATGGCGAGGGCGACGCGGCGCACCGGGCGCACTTCCACCGGCACCTGGTAGTTCGCGCCGCCGACGCGGCGGCTCTTCACTTCCACGATCGGCTTGACGTTCTGCACCGCCTGCGTGAACACCTCGATCGGGTCCTTGCCCGACTTCGACTTGATCGTGTCGAGCGCGCCGTAGATGATGCGCTCGGCAGTCGACTTCTTGCCGCGCGTCATCAGCACGTTGACGAACTTCGCCAGCTCGACGTTGTTGAACTTCGGATCCGGCAGGATCTCGCGCTTGGGAACTTCTCTGCGGCGTGGCATCTGCGGGGATCCTTATGCCGACTTCGGCGCCTTGGCGCCGTACTTGGAGCGGCCCTGCTTGCGGTCCTTGACGCCCTGCGTGTCGAGAGAACCGCGCACGATGTGGTAGCGAACGCCGGGCAGGTCCTTCACGCGGCCGCCGCGGATCAGCACCACCGAGTGCTCCTGCAGGTTGTGCCCTTCACCGCCGATGTAGCCGATCACCTCGAAGCCGTTGGTGAGGCGGACTTTCGCCACCTTGCGCAGCGCCGAGTTCGGCTTCTTGGGCGTCGTCGTGTAGACCCGCGTGCAGACTCCCCGCTTTTGCGGCGAGCCGGCGAGCGCCGGAACTTTCGACTTCGGACGCTTGGCGACGCGCCCGTGACGCACTAACTGGCTGACTGTCGGCATGTTTTTGCGGTTCCAGAAACAAACCGGGCGGCCACGATTGCTTCTCCGTAGCCGCCCCGGGGCTAAAAAAGAGGCCGGATTATAAAGAGGAAATCCGGCCGGCGCAAGAAAAGCGACGCCGTTTCGCGAAGCGATCGATCATAGGAGGTTGCAGCGCAGCGAAACGGCCCCTGCAGTTACGTCTCTTCCACCGAGTTCAGCCCCCTTGCGGGCTGGCGACAAAGCCGAATCGGGCCGGCACTTCCGCCTTCCGCAAGCCCGGCAGCCGCTCTCCCCCGTCCGCGTAGCGGTGCAGGTCGCGATCGTCGAGCAGCGCGATCTTTCCCTCGCCCGCCAGGAGCACCGACCCTTCTTCATCGACGTAGGCTTCGCGCGCGGGAAAGCGCTCGCCGCACTGGTCGAACACCGCTTCGCCTTCATAGTGGACGACGAAGGGCGTGTAGGCGAGCGCGACATAGACGCGCTGCGGCCCGTTCTGGAAAAACCAGCGCCCCTGCTCGTCGGCGGCGTAGTTGCGCGCGATGAAGTCCCGCAACGCGGCGTTGGCGATCCGCTCGCCCTTGATGCGCCAGTTGCCGCGGCGGTCGAGCTCGAGCCAGCCGTAGACCGCCGGCACGTTCGGCCACTTCGCCAGGCTGCGGACGACGATCTCGTCCATGGGGCTAGAATCTTCTGCGGAGGAGCCGATGGGAGCAAGCGAGCCCGCTGCGTCCGCATACCTGTCCAGGCCGTGGCTGAAGCACTACCGCCAGGGCGTGCCGGCCGACGTCGAGGTGCCGCTGCGCTCGGTGGTCGACGCCTTCGACGAAGCGACCGAACGCGATCCGCAGCGCACCGCGGTCGTGTTCTACGGCCGCTCGATCTCCTACCGCGAGCTGCGCGACGCCGCCGACCGGCTCGCCTGCGCGCTCGCGCGCCTCGGCGTGAAGAAAGGCGACCGCGTCGCGCTGTACCTCGTCAACAGCCCGCAATTCGTCATCGCCTACTTCGCCGCGCTGAAGTGCGGCGCGACGGTGACGCCGATCAGCCCGGTCTACACCAGCCACGAGGTGCGCTATCAGCTGAAGGACAGCGGCGCGAAGGCGCTCATCTGCCAGGACGCGCTCTACGAAAAGGTGGCGAAGACCGGCGTCGAGCTCGACGCGGTCGTGGTGACGAACGTCGGCGAGTACCTGCCGGCGCTGAAGCGCCTGCTCGCGAAGCGGGCCGACGTGCCGGGCAAGGTGCACTGGCTGCACGACCTGCTGAAGGACCATCCGCCCGAGCCGCCGGCGGTGACGATCGACCCGCGCACCGACCTCGCCGCGCTGCCCTACACCGGCGGCACGACCGGCAACCCGAAGGGCGTGATGCTCACGCACTACAACCTGATGGCGGCGCAGGCGCTCGGCGAGGCGGCGTTCCCCTCGCTCGAGCGCGGCAAGGAAGTGATCCTCGCCTTCCTGCCGTTCTTCCACATCTACGGCCAGGTCGTGATCATGCTGAACGGGCTCTGCCAGGGCAGCCTGCTCGTGCTTTTCACCAGCCCCGACACCGAGGCGATCCTCGCCGCGATGGAGCGCTACCAGGCGACCGTGTTCTACGGCGTGCCGACGCTCTACGAGTACCTGAAGGACCACAAGGACACCAACAAGGCCGACTGGAAGCGGCTCAAGCTGATCGTCTCGGGCGCCGACACGCTGCACGAGTCGACGATGAGCGGCTGGGCGAAGCGCACCGGCTCGAGGATCACCGAGGGCTACGGCCTGTCCGAGTGCTGCGCGACCAGCCACATCAACCCGCTCGAGCGGCCCAAGCCCGGCTCGTTCGGCTGCCCTGTTCCCGAGATGCGCGCCGCGGTGGTGAACCCGGAGACGCTCGAGTTCGTGCCGCCGGGCGAGACCGGCGAGCTGGTCCTCTCCGGCCCGAACGTGATGGCCGGCTACTGGCAGCGCCCGGACGAGAGCGCGCAGGTGTTCTTCGAGCGCGCCGGCCGGCGCTGGCTGCGCACCGGCGACCTGGTGCGCATGGACGAGGAAGGCTACTTCTTCTTCCACGACCGCTCGAAGGACCTGATCAAGTTCAAGGGCTACTCGATCTTCGCCAAGGACGTCGAGGACGTGCTCTACGCGCACCCGCAAGTCAAGGCCGCCGGCGTGATCGGCGTCGCCGACCCGGCGGTCGGCCAGCGCATCAAGGCGATCGTGGTGCTGCAGGGCGAGGCGCGCGGCAAGGTGAGCGAGGAGGAGATCAAGAGCTACTGCCGGCAGAGCCTCGCCGAGTACAAGGTGCCGCACATCGTCGAATTCCGCGGCGAGCTGCCGAAGACCGACGTCGGCAAGATCTCGCGGCGTGAATTAAGGGATGAGCACGCCTAAGCCGTGATCGGCGTACCGATCGGCTGCGGCTGGTAGATGCCGAAGCCCTGCGCGTAGCCGACGCCGAGCTCCTTCAGGCGCAGCAGGATCTCCTGCTCCTCGACGCATTCGGCGATCACGCCGAAGCGCAGCGCCTCGCCGACCTTGAGGATGGCGCTCAGCTTGTTCTGCGCCGACTCCGAGGCGAGCAGCTTGCGCGTGATGCTGCCGTCCACCTTGACGAAGTTGACGCCGAGCGCCTTGATCGCGGCGAAGGACACCGAGCGCCGGCCGAAGCCGTCGATCAGCACGCGGGCGCCGAGCGCGCGCGCCGCGGCGGCGAACTGCTGCGCCGCCTGCGGCTGGGCGAGCGTGTCGTTCTCGTCGATCTCGAAGGCGAGCCGCTCGGCCGGCACCTGGTGCATGCCGAGCTGCGCCGCGACGAAGCGCGGGAATTCGGCGTCGGCCAGCGTCTGCGTCGAGACGTTGAGCGTGAAGCAGTGCAGCCGCGAGCCGGCGAGCAGCCGCTTCACCGTGTGCCGCAGCACCCAGCGGTCGAGCTCCGGCATCATGCGGTGGTGCTCGAACATCGGCAGGAACTCCCCCGGCGGCAGCAGCGCGCTCTCCTCCTCGCGCAGCCGCACCAGCACCTCGGCCATCGGGTAGCCGCCGGCCGCCTCGCCGGCGAGCGCGAGCATCGGCTGGCAATAGAGCGCGAACTCGTCCTTGTCGAGCGCCTGCCGCAGGCGCGCCCGCGGGTCGGACCAGCCGGTGAGCGCCGTGTCGGCCTGCTGCAGGAATTCCTCGTCCATCGCGGCGATTCTAGCGGCCCGCTGCTGCGCTAACATCGGCGCAGAACGAAACGATAACTCCGCACGAAACTTCACACGCATGGGCGCCGAATTCTTTTCCGTCGAGCGACTCACCAAGCGCTTCGGCGGGCTCACCGCGGTGAACAGCGTGAGCTTCGCGCTCGCGCGCGAGGAGATCGTCGGCCTGATCGGCCCGAACGGCGCGGGCAAGACGACGCTGCTGCGCCTGATCACGAAAATATTGCGGCCCGACAGCGGCCGCATCGCCTTCAACGGCGAGGACATCACCGGCCTCGCGCCGTGGGACGTGGTGAACCGCGGCATCGCCGGCACCTTCCAGAACACGCGCCCGTTCCGCCACCTGCCGATCGTCGCCAACGTGATGGTGCCGCTGGTCGCGCCGCGCGCGCGGCGCGGCGGCGAGTGGGTGAAGCGCATCGAGGCGAAGGCGATGGACGCGCTCGAGTTCGTCGGCATCTCGGACATGGCGCTCGAGCCCGCCTCGGCGCTTTCGCAGGGCGACCTGAAGCGCCTCGAGGTGGCGCGCGCGATCGCCACCGAGCCCGAGCTGCTGCTGCTCGACGAGCCGCTCGGCGGACTGAACCCGGCCGAGTCGGAGCTGCTCGCGCGCTCGATCCGGCGCCTGCACAAGGGCGGGCGCTTCGGGCGCCTGCATTCCGAAGGGCCGGCGGTGCTGATGATCGAGCACAAGCTGAAGGAGCTGATGGCGATCGTCGACCGCGTGATCGTGGTCGACTACGGCGAGATCATCGCCGACGGCACGCCGGCCGAGGTGGTGAAGAACCCGCGCGTCATCGAAGCCTATCTGGGGAACCAGGATGCCGCTGCTTGAGGTGAAGAACCTCGCGCTGCGCTACGACAAGGCGCAGATCCTGAACGGCGTCTCGCTCGCCGTGAACGAGGGCGAGTTCGTCGGCCTGGTCGGCCCGAACGGCGCGGGCAAGTCGACGCTGCTGCGCGCGATCTCGGGCCTGGTGCGCTTCGAGGAGCGCATGAAGCGCGGCACTGCGGGCGACATCGTGCTCGAGGGCGAGGTCTGGCTCGCCGGCGAGCGCATCGACCGGCTGCCCGCGCACGAGATCCGCATGCGCGGCCTGGTGCTCTGCCCCGAGCGGCGCCGGCCATTTCGCGAGCTCACCGTTCTGGACAACCTTCTGGCGGGAGCGTTCCTGTCGAAAGACAGGCAGGAAACGCAGCGGCGCCTGGAGCGCTGCTTCGCGCTCTTCCCGCGCCTGTCGGAAAGGAAAACTCAGATCGCCGGCACGCTCTCCGGCGGCGAGCAGCAGATGCTCGCCACGGCGCGCGCGCTGATGTTCGAGGCGAAGCTGCTCGCCATCGACGAGCCCTCGCTCGGCCTCGCGCCGAAGATCCGCGAGGAGCTGTTCGGCGCGATCGGGCGCATCCATGCCGACGGCGTGCCGGTGCTGCTGGTCGAGCAGGAGGTCGCGCAGGTGTTCCGCATGGCCGACCGCAACTACGTGCTCTCCCAGGGCCGCATCATGGCCGAGGGCAGCGCGCAGTCACTGATGGCCGACGAGACGCTGCGCGCCGGGTACTTGGGGCTATAGCTAGGCAAGGCTCCGCAACTCGTGTCTCGCTAGGTCAGTATCCGGAACGAGTTGAGGATCGCCAGCAGATCTTCGCGCAACCGAGCGGAGATCAGATTGTCAGGTGGCAGCTGGCTCGCGGTCACGACATACCCGTTGCCGTGCGCTATGACGATTCGCTGCACCTGGTAGATGTTGCCGCCGCCGGGGCTCTTGCCGAGCAAGACGATGAATCCGGCGTTGGTGGCTGCATCGACGGTGGTGCTCAACACCTGCCATCCCATTCGAGCGTAGTTCAGCGTGCTCGCATCGACGTAGGCTTGGATCTGCATCTCGCCGACCCGCTCGACCACGACGTTCACGTTGGGTCGGAAATTGGCCACTGCCTCCTTGTGAAGAACGATGATGGGCACCGAAACCGTCGGCGGAAGCCCGAGCTGCTTCGCCAGCGATTGCCCCATGTCTTCGCTGGCCGACCACTGGGCGGCATCGGGCCAGGAAAGCTGGAATTTGTATTGCCGGCTCGTGTAGCGGTTGCCTTCGATGCCGGAGGCCGAGGTTTCCGATTGCTTGACCGTTGTCGCCGAAACGTTGGCCTGGCCGAGCGGGGTGTCGACGGTCTTGATCCGAATCCCATCGGGCGTGATCGACAGGTCGGAAGTGCGGTCGAGCAGCCGCCCCAACTCCTTGTTGAACAGCACCATGAACGCCAAGGCGACGATTCCAAGCACGATCCACTTGATGTGAGCGGCACCTCCAGCTTTCGCCGAGGATTCTTCGGTAGCAGGCTTGCGAGCCACGGCTACGCCCTCCGCTGGTCGTCTTGAAACAACGCTAGACGATTACGATTCGTGCCGCAAGCTGGTATTACGCTGGCTTTATCTTCGCGTCGGCTCCGGAGAGCGGCGCGCCGCACAGGCGGCAGACGCTGCGCCAGGCGCGGTTCCTCTGCTTGCAGCGCGGGCACGCGGTCTCCAGCTTGTCGCGCAGCCACGGCGTGAGGCCGCGCGGCATGAAGAGCAGCACGAGCAGCACGATCACCGCGAAGATGAGCAGGCGCAGCTCGCCGAAGGAGCGGAAGCTGCCGAGCCACTCGGTGAGCGGATAGAGGATGAACACGGCGACGACCGGCCCGTAGATCGTCGCGACGCCGCCGAAGATTCCCCAGATCACCACCTGAAAGGAAAGCGCCACCTCGAGCGTCGAGGGCCCGGCGACGCGCAGGTAGTGCGCGAACAGCGCGCCGGAGAAGCCCGCCGCGGCGGCGGACAGCGCGAACACCGCGAGCTTGTAGCGCAGCGTGTTGATGCCCGAGGCGCGCGCCGCCACCTCGTCGTCGCGGATCGCGTGCAGCACGATGCCGAAGCGCGAGTCGGCGAGCTTCCACAGGCCGAGCACGATGGCGAGCATCGACACGGCGGCGATGTAGTAGTTGGGCGTCGGACCGTTGGCGAGGCGCCGCAGGCCGGAGATGCCGAGCTCGCCGCCGGAGAACTCGGGAAAGGCGAACAGCAGCCCGAGCGCGATGAGCGGGAAGGCGAGCGTGGCGAGCGAAAGATACGAGCCGCGCAGGCGCAGGCAGAGGTAGCCGGCGAGATAGCCGAAGAGCAGCGCCACCGCCGCGCCGGCCCAGATCGTGATCCACGGCGTGATGCCGAGCCTGAGCGAGAGCAGCGCCGAGGTGTACGCGCCCGCGCCGAAGAAGAGCGCGTGGCCGAAGTTCACCTGGCCGGTGTAGCCGGCGAGCAGGTCCCAGCTCGCCGCGAAGATGGCGAACAGGCACGTCATGGTCAGGATGCGCAGCACGTACGGGTCGTCGTAGACGAGCGGCAGCAGGAGGAGGCCGAGCGCCCAGACGAGGGCGAGCGTGCGCGAAGGCAGCACGAACACCTCGTCGCGCAGCTCCGCCCAGGCGCGGCGCAACCAGTACATGTCAGCGCTCTTCCTCGAACGCGACGCCGAACAGGCCTTCGGGACGCACGAGCAGCACCGCGACCATGATGCCGAGCGCCACCGCGCCCTTGAGATAGGCGCCGCCGGGGAGCGCGAACACCGTGATCGCCTCGACGTAGCCGATGATGAGCGCGCCGATCAGGCTGCCCTTCAGGCTGCCGAGGCCGCCGAGCACCACGATCGCGAGCATGGTCACGAGCGGCGCGAGCCACATGAACGGATCGACCACGAACACCGGCGCCACCACCACGCCGGCGACCGCCGCGAGCGCCACCGAGGCGGCGACGCTCGCCATCGCGACGCGGTGCACGTTCATCCCCATCAGGTTCGCCACCTCGAGGTCGTTGGCGGTGGCGCGGATGGCGAGGCCGAGGCGCGTGCGGTAGAGGAAGAACCAGGTGGCCGCGAGCATCACGGCGGCGACGACGAGGATCAGCAGGCGCTGGTAGGGAATGCTGACGCCGAGCACTCTGACTACGCCTTCCAGCGTCGAGGGGATGCCGAGGTAGTTGCCGCCGAACGAGTAGAGCATCAGCTCCTGGAAGATGAGCGCGAGCGCGATGGTCGCGATCAGCACCGCCGACTCGTGCTCGCGCACCGGCTCGATCACCAGGCGGTAGCAGACGACCGACAGCGCGGTCACCGCCGCCACCGCGATCACGCCGGAGAGCGCGAAGCCGAGGCCGGTCTTCGTCAGCAGCGCGTAGAAGCAGTACGCCGCCAGCATGTAGAAGGCGGTGTGCGCGATGTTGACGATGCGCGCGACGCCGAAGATGAGCGAAAAGCCGATCGCGAGCAGCGCGTAGACGCCGCTGTTGACCAGCCCGGTGACGAGGATGTCCTGCAGCACGCGGCGCCGCGCGCCGGGGCGCGCGCTAGTTGCTGTGCGGCATCTTGAAGGGCTGCATGCCCTTCACGCTCGGCGGCCAGAACGGCACCTTCTTGCCGTCCTGCCACTGCACCGCGATGCCGGCGGTCTTGCCGACCGCCCAGACCAGGTCGTGGCGCTTGTCCCAGGTGTCGGTGCCGGCGGCGCCGACGTACTCCATCTTCTCGATCACCGGGATCAGCTTGTCGGCCTCCGTGGTGCCGGCCTGCTCGATCGCCTTCTTCAGGATCATGATCGCGTCGTAGGTGGCGGCGTTGTAGGTCGGCGCCTTGCCGTAGCGCGCCTTGAAGGCGCGCACGAACGCGACGGTCTGCGGCGTCATCTCCACCTCGGCGAAGGTGTCGAGCGTGGAGACGTACTGCGCCTTGCCGGCGGTCGCCTGCCAGAACTCCTCCTTCTGCCCCTCGACGTTGATGCCCCACGCCACCGCCTTCATCCTGCGCTCGCCCATCTGGCGGCCGACGGTGATGCCGACCACGTCGGAGAGGATGGTGAAGACGATGTGCGCGCCGCTGCGCTCGATGGCCGACAGCTCGGCGGTGACGTCGGTCGCCTTCGCCGACGGCTGCCAGGTGCCGACCACCTCCATCTTCATCGCCGGCAGGTTCTTCTGCACCGCCGCCACCAGCGCCTCGGTCCAGATCGCCTTCTCGGCGAGGATCGCCACCTTGGGCGTGTCGGTCTTCAGGTCGGTGCGGATCTGCTGGCCGATCGAGCCGAGCACGGCGAACAGCGTGCGCACGAGATCGACGTCCTTCGTCGGCGCGATGCGGAACCAGTACTTGTAGCGCTCGTAGTTCTGCTCGACGTTGAGGCCGAGCTTGGAGTGCGCCGCGCCCGCGCCGAGGAACAGCTTCTTGTAGTCCATGGCGATCTCCTGCATCGCCAGCACCGCCTCGGAGCGGAAGCCGCCGACCAGGAAGTCGGCCTTGTCGCGCGTGATGACGCGCTCGATCGCGTTGGTCGCGTCGGGCACCGAGTTGCTCTCGTTGGTGTCGGCGCGGATCAGCTCGATCTGCAGGCGCCGGCCGCCGACGTGGACGCCGCCCGCCTTGTTGATCTCGTCGCGCGCCATCTCGGCGCCGGCCCAGTGGTTCTCGCCCTGCACGAAGGCCATCGGGCCGAGGATGGCGATCTTGATGGTTTGCGCTTGCACACCGGAAGCGAGGGCGAGCGCCCCCAACGTGGCCAGGATCCTCAGCATGTTCATCTCCCTTTGCACTAGACTTTATCATGCCGAAACGGGATTACGTCTGCACGCCGCAGCTGCGCGTGCGCTGGGCCGAAGTCGACATGCAGAAGATCGTCTTCAACGGCCATTACCTCACCTATCTCGACACCGCGGTGGCCGAATACTGGCGCGCGATCGGCCTGCCCTACCCCGACGGCTACGTCGAGCGCTACGCCAACGACATGTTCCTGCGCAAGGCGACGGTCGAGTACCTCGGCTCGGCGCGCTACGACGACCTCCTCACCGTGTGCTGCCGCGTGGCGAAGCTCGGCCGCTCGAGCATGACCTTCGCCTTCGAGATCTACCGCGAGAAGGAGGCGGCGGCGCTCGTCACGGCCGAGCTGGTGTACGTCAACGCCGACACGAAGACCATGAAAGCGGCGGCCCTGCCGCCGGAAGTCCGGGATCGAATTTCTTCTTTTGAAAAGACGAAACCCGTTTCATGAGCGCGAAGATCGAGCTGAACCACAAGGTCCACGTCCTCACCAAGAAGGAGGAGCTCGACACGGTGCGCGTGCAGGGCAAGGTGGTGGTGGTGCTCGACGTCCTCTTCGCCACGACGACGATGGTGACCGCGCTCGCGCACGGCGCGACCGAGATCGTGCCCGTGCTGGACGAAGCGGCGGCCCGACTGCACTGCAGCGGTCTCGTTCAGGATTCATTTGTGATGTCGGGCGAGCTGTACGCCGAGACGCTGCCCGGCTTCGCGCACCCGGCGCCGCTCTCGCTCCTCGAGCACGGCGTGCAGGGCAAGTCGGTGGTGTATTCGACCACCAACGGCACGGTCGCGATGCAATGCGCGGCGGGCGCGGCGCGCGTGTACTGCGGCGCGCTGCTCAACGCGGGGCGCCTGGTCGAGCACATCGTCGCCGCGCATCCGGGCGACACCGTGCTCATCCTCTGCTCGGGCTCGGGCGGCAACTTCAACCTCGAGGACTTCTACGGCGCGGGCTGCTTCGTCGAGCGGCTCGCCGCGCGCCTCGGCGGCGCGGCCGACCTGTCGGACGCGGCCAAGGCGGCGCTGGCGATGTACCGCCATGCGCGCCTGCCCGACGCGCTGCTCGACTGCCGCGTCGGCCGCATGATGGTCTCGCGCGGGCTGCGCCGCGAGGTCGAGTTCGCCTGCGGGATCGACAGCCTGCCGGTCGTCGCGGCGCTCGAGGCTGGCCGCGTGCGCCGGGTCGGCTAGAAGGCGCGCTTTCTCCTCTAGTGGTAGCGCTCGAAGCCGAACAGGCTGATGAGCGCGCGCGCGAGCGCGTAGCCGAGCCAGATGCGCACGCGCACGAGCAGCGGCTGGTCGCGCCACAGCCGCGGCGGCAGCGGGCTCGACCCGGTGCGGATCGCCTCCTCGAGGCTCGCGCGCAGCTCGGCGGCGAAGCCGCGGTCGTCGACGAACACGTTCGCCTCGCGCGCGAGCATCAGGCTGAACGGGTCGATGTTCGACGAGCCGACGCAGGCGACGCGGCCGTCGAACACCGCCACCTTGGCGTGCAGGATGCTGCGCTGGTACTCGCAGATCTCGACGCCGGCGTCGAGCAGCACGCCGTACAGCGCGCGCGAGGCGTAGCTCACCAGCGCGTATTCCATCTTGCCCTGCAGCAGCAGGCGGACTCGAACGCCGCGCGCGGCGGCGACGATCAGCGCGCGGCGGAAGCGCCGGCCGGGGAAGAAGTAGGCGCAGGCGATGAGGATCTCCTCGCGCGCCGACTCGATCTGCGCGAGGTAGGCGTCCTCGATGTCGCTGCGGTGGCGCAGGCTGTCGCGCACGACCAGCGCCGCGCGGTGCGCGCCGCTCGGGCCGGGCGCCGGCGGCGCCGGCGGCACGCGCTGGCGCCGGCGCAGCGCCGCCCAGGCCACCTGCTGCCACTGGCGCGCCGCCGCGGCGCGCACTTCCGCGGCGAGCGGCCCCTCGATGCGCACCGCGTAGTCGTAGCGCGGGCGCCGCTCGGTCGGCGAGTCGAAGTCGTCGATCACGTTGATGCCGCCGACGAAGGCCAGCGCCGCATC
>Ga0335084_10003936_pt1 | contig 14610 bp, 12 predicted proteins | sample Lox_Sample_44_FD_206721 | JGI IMG/M metagenome (GOLD analysis project Ga0335084, IMG submission 206721) | Soil microbial communities from Loxahatchee National Wildlife Refuge, Florida, United States - Lox_Sample_4.4 | ecosystem: Environmental > Terrestrial > Soil > Wetlands | place: USA...
TTACGACTGCGAAGGGAACGGCTCTCAAGATGTCCGATTCCGGCTCCCCTGGAGTTGGGTCGAACATCGCGCAAGTACGGAGCATCTCGGGGCCAACCGTCAAACCGAACACGGTCGATGTGACCACTCACGATACCGTCGGGTTCTGGCGGCGAAAGATCGCTGTATTGATCGATCCGGGCAACCTCTCGTTCGAGATCAACTTCGACTATCTGGAAGCAACCCACGCGTACGCAACCGGGTTGTGGAACCAGATGATCGGTCTGGTAAAGACCGGGATCGAGATGATCTTCCCGAACTCCGCTGGAGCCCTGAAGTTCCAGTGCTATGTCAGCCAGCACGACTTCAACGTGCCGGTTGATAATGTGTTGTCGGTAAAGATCCAGTTGGACATCACCGATGCCATTACCGGCAGCTTGACTCCGTAGGAAGTCGAGTGTCCGGCCGCAACAGCGTTTGGTGGCCCCGCTTAAAACACCAGTAACACAAAAAGGGGAAAACCGAAATGCCAATTGCCGAGGTGCATATCCCGGTCAAGCTGGACCGCGAACGCACCATGATCTTCAACCTCAACACCCTGAGCCGCTTTCAAGAGACCTCGGGGCTTTTCTACTTCGACTTCATCACCAACCTGCAAACCACGTTCAACGATGTGGTTGAGAATGCCCGGCGGGCGGCCCTCGCCAAAAACCCCGGCGCCGATCTGCGGACGATTCTGTTCAACATGAACGATGTTCTCAAGCACATCGACCTCCGTGCCATTCATCATCTGGTGGCCGCGGCCGTCCACGAGTACGACTCCGACGATAACCCGGTGTGGCCGCTGACCGTCGGCAAGGTGGGGCGCTACATCAGCACTATCGATGTCTACCCGCTCGTGCGAAAGATCCTCGACGGGCACATGCAGAATGCTCCCACTCCAACCGAATTGGGGGAAGCTTCACCCCGGCCCGCCGCGAAGCCGGGGGTCGCCGGAGAGACCCAGAACGGGTCCAATGGGAATGGTGGGGTGCCGTCTTTAGAATTGGTTGCGGCAGATTTCACCTGACAAAGCGGGAACTGGGGCGGCTTACCTTGCGGCAGTTCCATCTGCTGATGGCCGAGTGGAAGCTGAATCACAAGCTCCAGGATTTCCGGTTCTACCAGTTGTTCCGTGCATGGGTCGAGAAGCCTCCGGAACCGGGAGACATCTTTCCCATGCTGGCCGAGAGTGCGGTCGGAGGGGATAGCGGTTACGATGACGATTTCACTCTCGGGGATTACGGGGCCGAAGACGACCGGATGGTTGCGCAAACCGTAATGGCCAGCCTCGGCGCCCAGTAAGATTTATCGGAAGTGTGTTTTAACCAACCCTCGTTTTTCAAAAGGAGAATATGACAACACCGATTGTGGTTCCGCCTGGGTATTTCAGCCAGGCGGTTGCCAATCAAAACGCAGCTCGGCAGGTGAACTGCGATCTGCTCAACGACACTTTGAAGAAGGTTTACGCCAATCGGGTCAACAGCTACAACGATAACATGGCCAGCGGCGAGACGGTTCCGCCCGAACGTCAACACGCCCCCGTACCGCCGGCTTCGTGGGTTCTCGGCCTCCCGGACGCAAACGGATTCCAGGACGAAGTGCAGACTGGCCCCCCGGTGGCCCCACAGGCGCCGGATGCCGTTTACCACGGCGGCATTCCGCAACTCACGATTGCCAACGCGCCGCCGAACGTGATTCACATCAGCCCCACGCCCCAGACTCCGGGGTCGAAGTGGTACTCGGCGCTGCCGGGTGATACCTTCCCCAACGGCAAGACCACGCCCATTCAGCCGGATGGCCACGAATACGAGAAATTCGGTGCACCGGTTGGCTGGGGCTGGTATCTGCAAACCAGCTAAACTCTCAACTCCACAGGAATACCAAAACATGACATCGATCACCATCACTTTCGACGAAAACGACCCTGTTGCGAAGAACGTTGCAACGGCCGTGCAACCGGCCCTCGATACACGGGCGGCTTTTGTTTCTTCTATTCCTACTGTGCAGGCGTTAGCCGTGGCGCAGCAGCAGGCCTACAACGCTTGGACGAAGGCCAAGGGGCTCCTCGGAACCGGAACGACTGCCGAGCAAACCGCCCAGCAGAATATGGATGAGGCGGTAGCGCGGTTCGCGCTCATCGCGGCACAGAACAAGTACAACGTGGCCGTGGCCAATCAGGCTCTCTTACACAACCAGCGTGATATCGCGTACGGCGCTCTCAACACGTCCGTGCCCGAATTGCTCACCAATCCGGGTGCCCTCGAAAACGTCACCAGCCAGGGCACCGGCGCCGGACTCTGAATGAGCTTCGCGTCGATTCTCAGGCAGTGCGGCGGGGTCGCTGAAGAAGTCGGTAAAGCGGCCCTACCGATACTACAAACCATACCGCAAACCCGAGCAGCGGCCACAGCGGCAGGAGTTGTGCTCAACGCTGTGGCACCATTGGTGCAAACGCCGCCTGCGGGTTCCTCTGTTGCGGTATCGGGTGTTATTCCCCTTCCTCCTGCTACGAAGCCGTCAACGGCAGCGCTGCCTGTCAGTACGGTTGTTGCCGCCGCTGGTGCGGTCTCTTCGGTGGTATCGGCGGTACAGTCATCGATCCAGAAGCAGGAAATCACGAACCCGACTGGCGGCGGAGCGACGAAATCCGCCGCCGTTCATTTGGACCTCAGCCAGTACGTCTCGTTCATGCAGGAGATTCTGTCGGCCAACGGCTTGTCAGTCTCGTACGACGCCAGTCTGCTGCAATCGGCCATCGACTCGCAGGTGGCCGCCTACAACTCACTCGCGGCTTTTCAAGCGAGCTTCAAAATCACACCGGTAACCAAGGCTCCTTGAACAACGAGGGAGAACCCCGCTTCGACTGTCTGCTGGTCCTTCCCCTGTCCAGCGCAACCGGAGCGGGGATTACGAAGTGCCCGGAACTGTTTGAAAGAGTAGGGTGCTGTGACAACCACATCGGCGGCTGGGTGAACGTCGATGTGGTTTCTTTTTGTTCGGTGAGTAGAATTCCAGACATGAAGATGTTTTGGGCTAACCTGACGGAGCAAGTGGGAATGTGGGTGTGCCGTCACCTGCATCGGAAAATCACGGTGCCGGTTCGCGGCAAGTACACCTGCTTGCACTGCCTGCGCGAGTACGACTTCCCGAAGCCGGCCATCGGCGCGGGGGTAGATTTCACACCAAGGGTGAAAGAGGTATGTCAACAATAAGCATCAGTGATTTCGTTTCGGCGGCTCTGATAGTGTGGAGCTTGTCGTTGGGTGGATCTGTGCTCCTGCTGGTCTTTGCCAAGCGGTATCATCGGCGCAAGACCCGTCAGCGCCGTCTGATTGTTCTGCTGCGCGAACAGCTTCAGTGCCCCCACAACAGTTGGACCACCGAAGACGACTAAATGTCCTACACCGTAATCATTCTTTCCAAGTCCGCTGAGAACATCATCCCGTGCCTGACAGCACTGCGGAAAAACGAGCCGTTCTGCCGGGTGGTTATCATCGATGGCGGTATCGGACAGCAGGGGATCGATCAGGTGCGGTTCTTCGATCCGGTCACGGTTCTTCCCGGCATCAAACCGTTCAACTTTTCGCGGAATTGCAACATCGGGATCAGTACGGCGGTGAAGTACCACGATCATGCCATTCTGCTCAACGATGATGCGTTGCTGGAGTCACGTGACGGATTCACGATACTGCATTCGGCCATGCGCTCTAACCCCGAGTTCGGCGTCATCTGCGCAACGACCGATGCGACTGACCAACCGCTTCAGAAGCGGCGAATTCACAACGGTCTGCGGGAGGTGCCGTGGGCTGATTTCGTTTGTGTGATCATCCCAGCGTCTACAATCCGGCGAGTCGGTTACTTCTTCGAGGAAGGGTTCAGCCTTGAATACGGATGGGAAGCCCGTGACTACTGTGAGCGGGTAAAAGCTGCCAAGCTGAAGGTCGGGGTACATGATGCCTGCTTTGTGTCGCATTCGACCTTGCGGCCTTCTTACCGGGAGGATCATCACGCTGACTGTTTGGTCGGGATTTAAACGGAAAGGAGGTGAAAAACAGTGGACCCGATTACTCTTACTCTCATTATCATCGTTGCCTGCTCCGCTATCTGGGGCTCCTGACGTGAAGCATAATTTGAGAGCAGAACACGGTTGCTCCGCTTCCCTATTTGCTTTCAAGTTATGCTACGCGGCAGAATGGCGATGAAATTTCCCCTCCTTGGTTGCGCAGAGAATGCCTAATTCATGTTCAATTGTCACCCTCAGTGGGTTTCGTGACATCTTCCAGCAGTTCCAAGCCAGCGTCGAGCAGTACGAACTACACAGCCGCAAGATTGTCGTTACCAGTCGCGGTCTGCGTGTTTCGTGCTCGGGGTGGGAAGTTGTTGCGGGAGTTGAGCCCTTCAACTTCTCACGCAACGCCAACCTCGGAATAGCCCATGCCGGTACCGATGATGTGCTGCTGGTGAATGATGATGTGCGGTTCGTTCAGGCGAACCCTATAGACATGCTGCGGAAGATTGCTTACGAGTACACCGACATCGGTGTGCTCAGCCCCCAATTCATCGGCGGGGTCGGGAGTCCGATGCAGCGTATGTCCTATTCCATCAGCGGCATCGGTTTCCCGACTCAACGGCTGGCCTTCACGTGCGTCTATCTCAAGCGTTCGGTGCTGGATGTAATCGGGCCGCTGACCGAATTTCCGGGGTATGGTTGCGAGGATGATGACTACTGCCGGCGGGTTCGCGGTGCCGGATTGCGATTGGCGGTTACTCCGCAAGTGCTGATGCGCCACGGATTCGCCGGTCAGCCACACAGTGCATCGTTCTTTCGGGCGCCGAGCGATCCGGAGATTGCTCGCGTGGCATACGAAGAGAAATGGGGGGAACGTCCTTGAGTCTGGAACGGAAGGCGATGTCGCTGGATGAAATCGGAGGGTGGTTTCCGCAGGAGAACCGCACCGAGCTTGAACGACTGATCAGCCAACACGACATCCACTCGGTTTTGGAGATCGGGTCTTTCCTCGGCTTGTCGGCGGCGTGGTTCGCTTCAAGACCAGGGGTCGAGCGGGTCACGTGCGTGGATCTCTGGCGCGAAACGGCCACCGAAGATTCGCACAACAACCTTTGCGCCACGCTGCGGCGTTTCGGTATTCCCCGTGACTTCTATCGCATTTTTGTATCGAACATGCAGGAGTTCGGCGTGTGGAACCGAATCTACACGGTACGGGGCAACTCCCGCGATGTGCATGGCCGAGTCGGAGACCACGATCTCGTGTACATCGACGGGGACCACTCGTATGCCGGGTGCCTTTCCGATTTGAATCTCTACGGTCCCAAAGCCCGCAAGGTTCTGTGCGGGGATGACTTCCTTGCGCAAGACACGTTCGGTGTGATCGAAGCCGTACGAGGCTACGTAGCGCCGGAACACTTGCACACCAATGGACCATTTTGGTGGACCGCGAAATGAGCGTAGCGGTCATCATTCCAAACCGCAACTACGAGGCGTACATAGCGCGGTCGGTAAACAGTGCTTTTTGGAATCGCCCGGACGATGTGATTGTGGTTGACGGGGAATCGACCGACCGGTCTCCTCAGATAGCTTCTCGGCTTGGTGCTCGCGTGATTGTGACCCCTGCTCGCGGACAGGCCGACGCCCGCAACGTTGGTATTCGTGCTACTACGTGCGACTACATTGTGCCGTTAGATGCGGATGACTGGATTGAGGAAAACTTCGTCGAGCGGTGCCTTCCGCTTATGGATGACCCGGCAACCGGTGTTGTCGCAACGGGTCTGGTGTGGCCCAGTGGCCGCGTGCAGTGGCCGGTTCCCCCATTCACACCGGAGGCCTTTCTGACGGGCAACCGTTTGTTCTGCTGCTCGCTATTTCGCCGGCAGTGCTTTATCGATGTTGGTGGGTATTCAACCGACTCTGGCATTTTTGAAGACTGGGCCTTCTGGGCGCGTATCGTTTTGGCTGGTTGGAAAATTGCCATGGTGCGTGAGCCGTTGTTTCACTATCACCCGCATGAGGGTAGCAGTACGGACAAGATGAAGCACCGTGATGCAGAATACCGGCAGCGGACTATCGGTCTGATTCAATCGTGGATGGGGATTCATGTTTAGCTGCACGGCTTTCATGCCCATCTACAACGAAGCGGATATCATCCCCTGGACGATTCCGCATCTGATTGCACATGGCATTCAGGTGCACGTGCTCGACAACTGGAGCACAGATGGCAGTGACCAAATCGCTCAGAGTTTTGATCTGGCAGGGTTCGAACGGTTTCCAGTTGACGGGCCGAGCCCGTATTACTCGTGGATTCCGATCTTGGACCGGATTGCCGATCTGGCATCGAAATGCTGTACAGACTGGTCCATGCTCCATGATGCCGATGAGATCCGCCGTACCAACCAATCGGGTGAACGCTTGATCGATGGTTTTGCTCGTGCCGACCAAGCCGGATACTCGGCGGTGAATTTCCAAGCCTACCACTTCCGGCCGGTAGATGACCTCTACACCGGGGACCCCGAGAAGCACTTCCGCTACTACACGACTGACCACTGCGATTCGACCATGCGGCAGGTGAAGGCCTGGAAGAACACGGGGTGCCGGGTTGGTCTCTCCCGCTACGGCGGACACTTTGCCGAATTTCCCAATATTCGTGTCTGGCCCGAGAAATTCATTCTGAAGCACTACCCGCTTCGTACGTCCGCACAAGCCGAACGCAAGGTGCTTCGTGAGCGGATGGGGCGCTACGACCCCATCGAGCGGGCAAGAGACTGGCACGTGCAGTACAACCAGCTTGCTGTATCCCGCCAGTGGCTCGGAAGCCCCGAAAACCTGAAAAAGTGGCCGGCGTGTTGAAACTTCACCCGTAGACCCCTCGTTTTTGACGCGGAAACACCCCTAGAATCGATTTTCCCCCTCTGAGGGGTACCTACCCTCCACCCCACCCGAAAAAACGTCTCAAATCGTCTCTAAACGCGAATTTTTATCAAAGGAACCCCATGGATCTCGGAAACGTAACGGTTTCGGCCGCAGTAGACCTGAGCGATGCGTTAACTCAGGTGAAAACGCTCGGCGAGGCGATGCAGTCCCTCGGGGACGACGCCAAAGGTGTTTCCGACGCGACCGGTGATCTGGCATCGGGGTTGACGGCTGCGGGGAGCGCGGCTGGTTCCGCCGCTCCGGCGTTCAGCAACCTCGACGAACAGATCCAGGCGTTTGTCAATTCGGGGATGGCGGTCAAAGAGGCGTTGGAGGCGGCGGCTTTCGGGCCGTATGCCGCTGATGTCCAAGGGTACGCCGATGCTTTGGGGATTGTGGTTGAAGCGGCCAGTGGGGCTTCGACTTCTCTGGGTGAGATGGGCGCGGCGATGGGTTCCGCTGGTAGCTCGGCTGGCGGCGCGGCAGAGCAACTCAGTCTCTTTGACGAAGCGATTTCGGTTCCCTATGCCGACGAAGCCGGGCAACTGAATCTTTTCACTACTGCTTTGGAACCGATTGCCGGGGCAGCAACAACTGCGGCTGAGGCAATGGCTAACGCCGCTGCGGCTGCGGCTGAAGCCGGACAAGCTGCGGAAAATGGAGCGGCCGGGTGGTCGGCGTATGGTGACGCAGCACAAGCTATCGTTGAAGCGCAACGCCAGGCCGATACCGAACTGTCTGCTGCGAAAGAGGCTCTCGACCAGATCGAGCAGGCATATTCTCTCGGTGAAGCAAGCGCCAATGACTTGGCTCGTGCCGAAGAAGCCTTGGCGTCGGCTACGGCAAATGCAAACCCCGCTTTGAAAGAAACAGGCGAAGCAGCCCACGAAGCTGAAGGTGGACTGTCGGAGATGGCCGAGAAGCTGGTTGCTATCGGTGAGGCTCTCGTAGTCACCGAAGGCTTCCGCGAGTTCGCCCAAGAAGCATTGGAAGCATCAGACAATATCGCCCGCGCGAACATTGCCCTGACCACTATCACTGGTAGTGCCGAGAAAGCCGAAGACGTGATCAAAGGGCTCGAGGAACTGGGAGTGTCGGACGGTCTTGCCATGCCATCGCTGCTGACAGCGGCCACCCGCATGCAGCAGCTTCTTCCTGCCGGTTCAGATGTGGTTGGCATTCTGGGAAAGATAGCTGACGGTGCAGCCGTGATGGGTACGGACATTACAACCGCTGCCAACGCCTTTGACCGCATGGTATCGTCAGGAAATGTTTCGGCCCGTGTGCTGATGCAGGTAGGGTTGAACCTTTCACAACTGGCCGCGGCCATGAACGAAGTCAACCCGGCGGCGAACGCCACGGCTGAATCCGTGGCTAAGATGCTCAAGTCGATGGATGGTCAGGATCGGATTCAGGTGTTCGAAACCGCTCTCGACGGTTTGGCCGGTACTGCGCAGAAAGTCGCCGAGCAGACCTTCGGCGGTCAGTGGCAGATTCTGGCGAATCAGTGGGAGCAAATCATGGTCGATGTCGGCCAGGCCATCCTCCCTGTGATTACCAGTCTGACCGATCTGATGAAAGTGGACATTCTGCCGTGGGTCAAGGATGTGGTGGATGCGTTCCGGGCGCTTCCTGCTCCGATACAGGACATTGTGGTCGCTCTTGCGGTGGCGGTTCCTGCCACGGCAGCATTGGCCGGGGGGCTCGGGGCTCTTGGGCTGGCTATGAATGGGCTGACCACTCTCGGGTCGGCTATTGGGGGATTGCTCGAAACTCTCGGTATCGGTGCGGGAGCGGCGGCAACGGCGGTTGAAGGACTGGGAGCGGCCGAAGTAGTCGCCGAAGGTGGTCTGGCCGCTTTTGGTATCGCTCTCGGTCCGATTGCTCTTGCGCTGGCGGCTCTTGGTACGGGAGCGGCATTGGCGTGGTCTGAACTACAAAAGGGCACCGAGTCTTTGCGGGGTCTCAATGATCAGTTCGAAAGCTTTCTGATTTCAGAAGCGGACGCCGCAAAGACCCAGCAGGATTTCGCCAAAGCACAGGATGATCTCAACAAGGCTCTCGAAGCCGGAGCCCTTTCAGCGGACCAGGCAAAAGTCATACAGGGATACCTCACCGATGCGATGGCGACACAGGGCGCCACGGTCGATACGACTGCTACGAAATGGGAGAACCTGACCAAAGCCCAGAAAGCGGCCGCCAGTTCCGACCTGAAGGGAATCATGGACAGCCTTGGTGGGTCAATCAAGATCCTCGGCCAGAACATGACGCTGGCGCAAGCTTCTGCCGAAGCGTCGGTGGTGTCCATGGGGCACCTGAAAGATGCCGTCAGCAACGCGCAGCAGAAATTGATCGATGCGGTTACAGCGTACGACAAGCTCAAAGCGGCAGGTAGCGATCTGACAGCGGCAACTGATTCCGTAACCAAAGCACAAGATGCGCTGACCAAGGCGCAAAACTCGCTGAACTCGGCGCTTCAGGCCACTGCGCCCGTTGTAACGAACGTGGCGCACGCCACCAAGGAATTTGCCGACGATACGTTGAATGCGGTTACTCCCGCGCAGAACCTCGCCAACGTTCTCGATGCTGAGTCTTTGAAAGTCGGAGCCCTGGCCAAAGCATGGAACGATGCGCAGACCCTTTTGAATTCGGTCATGCAACGGTTTCGTGATGGAAATGCCACTCTCCAGGACGTAAACCGCGCTTTGGATGCGGTGCAGCAGTCGTGGAAGAACTACGTAGCTGCGATGAACCAGTTCGACCAAACAGCCGGGGTGGCGCAGATTGCACAGGATGCCATCAAGAAATCCATGCAGGATGCGGCGACCGCTGCCGATAAAGAGAAGACTGCGCTTCAGGGAATGGGTCTCATGCTTACGCAGATGGCTCCTCCAATGACCGCTTTCAATGCAGCGGTAGCCGACTTCTCGGTGAAGGTCAGTACTGCCAAAACGAATATTGATGGGCTTATTGCTGATGTTCCCGCTTTGGTGCAGGGATTGAACGCTGGCAAAGAAAACGCCGGTACGTTTGCTGCGCAAATGGAGCTTCTGTCGAAGGACATTCAGCAGCTGGCTAAAACTGATTTGCCTTTGGCGGTACAGAAGCAGGGAGAGTTTATTGCGGCGTTGGAGAACTCGGGCGCTCCGGTTACGGTGATCCAAACCGAACTCGGTACATACGAGTCGATGATCCAGAAGTTGGCCAAGACCGATTTGCCGGATGCCATACAGGCGCAGGAAACGTACATTGCTGAGCTTCAAAAAGCCGGCGGAGCGTATTCGTCGATTCTCAGCGCTGAAGCACAACTGTTGCAGATGCAGATCGACCAGGCCGCGCAGGCAATGGCCACCGGTCAAGCCGAATCTGGAGCCGCCGACGTCTACATCGAAAAATTGGAAGCGGTTCGGCTGAAGCAGGAGGAGGTAAAACTTTCGACTGCCGGATGGGGCGAGACGTGGGTGAAGTCTATTCAAGCTATCGACCAAGGATTCGACTCCATCGCTAAAGGTCTCGCCGATAACTTGGTTGACTGGAAGAACTGGCACAAAGTGCTTTCGGACCTGTTCGGAAACGTCGCCAAGCAGATCCTTGAAGTGATCATTCAGGGGGCTCTCGCTCCGTTGAAAAAAGAAATGCTGGACATGCTGGGAAGTACGCTACCCAGTTTCCAATTGGGAATGCAGACTACTCAGGGAGCGGTCAACGATCTGAACGCGGCGGCTAAGAATTTGGCCAGCCAGATGCAAAATGCCTCCAAGACTATTGGTGATATGGGGCAGCAGGTACCGGGTGGTGCTCCGGGGCAGACCCAGGGTGGTACGGGATTGGTCGGTTCGTTGGAGAAGCTGACCAATGTCGTTACGGCCATCGCATCGGTGATCTCTGCGATTGCCGATGTCTACTCGGCGGTGATCCTCAAAGCCATCGATGAAAAGCTGTTCACGGTCGAAGACGACCTGCTGAAGATCTTCAACGAAACCGTGAACGCCCGCAACGATGCGTGGTCGCAGTACAACCACATGTACGACCGGCTGGGCGAGGTAAAGAACGACCTCGACAAGCTGGTAGAATTTGCCGCATCCGGCCAGTCCAGTTCAGGAGGGGGCGGTGGGGGTTCGTCCGATTCGACGGATTTAGGAATCATCGCTTACGATGCCAATCTGCTGGTTGTCGGTGTGCAGAACATGGCCAACACGCTGTTGGCCCAGGTGACCAACTCCAACTTGGAAGTTCTCGGACTCCAAAACATAAACGACAACGTTTACGCATCCTTGCAGATGTTGTACACCCTCAACAAGACATGCTCAGACATTATCAGCGCCATTACGGCGCATTCGGAACAGGTTCACAGCAACACGACCCTAACGGCCGACCTGATGCGAACCGCCAGCGCCACGGCACACGCCGATGCGTCCCAAATCCTGGGTGGTCTGGATGCCGTAACGCAAGCTGAATGGGACGCTGCGCAAAAGGCGCTTGAGGCAGCGCAGCAACAATGGTCAGAGGCGCACAATGCTTCGGAGCAGTTGGCTGCCTTACGCGCCGAGGAAGATGCATACAACCAGCTTGCTGTGCTGGCCACTCGCGACGGGCTATCCAATATGGCCGCAGAGTACACGGCGGATGCTCAGAAAGTCCAGAACCTGATCGACATGATAAACGCCGGTCTTTCACAAGACGCGGCGGCGATTGCGTCACAGGGAGACGGAATTCAAAATAGCATCGATGGGCAGACGAGTGCTCTCATCAGTTCTTACGGAACCGGTACCAGCTTGATTGTGTCGGCGGTAGAATCCTCCGCAGTCACAATCGCATCCGCCGTAGCAGAAGCGTCCAGTACCAGTCTGATGCCAGCCACGAACACGATCATTCCTGGTGGTACGCAACTTGGGAGAGGAACACCGCGATCAGGAGAAGGCGCTCCAGGAAATAGCAGTCCTGGTACTGCTACGTCTACTGGAACAGTGGGTAGCGGAGCAGGACCGAATCCGACTGCCGGACCAGCTGCTGGTTCCACTACGCCATACCAGTTGAGCGCGGAAGATATCGCGGCACAGAAAGCTGCGGGAACCTATTCCGGTGGACCGAGTACCGGACCAGGAGCGGCATCGACCGATCCCTACGCGGCACAGCGCGCCATTGTCGCAGCCCAAGAAGCAGCTGCTGCCCAAGCCGCAAAGGCAAATACCTCCACCAATCCGCAAGCGGCTATGGAAGCGGCGCTAGCAGCGCAGGCGGCCGGCCAACAGGGGCAAGCCTACCAAGATGCCTTGGCAGCGTCTCAACAAGCGTACGACGCAGCACAAACAGCGCAAGCTGCCGCCAGTTCGGTCGCGGTGGCAGTTGGGGCTCCCGCTGCCACCGATTTGACTTTCGCCGCCACGGGAACCGTACCTGCGGCCGCCAGCACAACCGCTGCTCCGGCAGGTACGGAGTTGGTGGCTCTTCAATCGCTCGTGACGATTGAGCAGAAGTCATCGACAACGTTGGACACGATAGCATCTCTGCTTCAAGGCGGCTCTGGAGCGTCTATAGCTACCGCGACACCAAACGCTGCGGCGGCATCGGCGGCCGGGAGCGCTACGGTCGCGGCTTCCGGGGCCACCAGCGCTTCGCAATCAGCGCAGACAGCAGTTGATGCTGCGGCTTCCGCTGCTGCCTCTGCAAAGACCGCACAGGGAGCAAAAGCTCCATCTGCTTCCGGCGTTCCGAGCAACTACTTCGCAGGGATGACTCTCTCTGCCGCTTCACCGCTTCCTGAATCTGTGGCCCCGCAACTGCCGTTCAGTTCCATGGGCACTGCTACGGGAACACTACCGGCAACTCCGTACGATCTCAGCACGGCGTTGATGTCTCGTATGACCAATCTTTCTTCGGCTCCGTTTGCAACATCAGGAGCCGGTTCGGACACGCCAGTCATCGTGCAGATTGACGGTCGAGAAGTGGCCCGTGCGACAATCAACACTCTGAAAACTCTGTCACCGAAGTTCCAGGCAAATAGCCAATAATCCATGGTCAAAATCACTCTCCAGGGAACCGACGTAACTGCCGCTCTGTACGACGGTGAGTCCGGCGGTTCCATCAATTCGTCATTCAGCTGGAACCTGTTGCGGGGTTCCCGCGGTTCAGCTACCGTACCGCTGCTTGCCACATCGTCTTTGACGCACACCCCGGCGATCAACGACACACTTTTCATCTACGAGGTGGATGGTGGCACACTGGTGGAAACGTGTGTCTGGTGCGGTGTGGTGCAGCAGATTCAGATCGGGTGGATCGGCAAGCTGGGGCTGTACTTCTTTTCGCTTACCGGTGTGACCTTCGAATCCGATTACGATACGTCCCTCACGTCACCGGATGCCACGACCGCAACCAGCAGTAGCGCAACGAAGTTCTCGGGTCCGTGTGGTTCGATATTCAGTTCCATTGCCAGCCTCGCGGCTTCTCCTCACGTCACGGCTGGTATCGTCGAAGATGGAGTAACGATTCCTCCTATCGACATCACACGCGTTAGCGATGGATTCAATCAACTGGCCTTGTATTCTGCATACGAGTGGTACATCGACCCGAAAGATCAGAGGTACTACTTCACTCCGGCAAATGCTCGTCCCGCCGATATCGTCATAACTGGGGGGATCATCTACGACACCCTTCAGTGGTCGGAGAACGCGGCTGATCTGCGCGGTAAGCAATCCATTGCACAGACCGGAGAAGCGTACGCGCACATTCAAAACGCATCGTGGATATTCCCCGGAGATGGCACTACAACCGACTTTACGTTACCACTTGCTCCGTCGAATGTTGTCGATATCAAGATCACGAAGAATACACCAGCTACCGGGACTCTGACTTTCTCAGCCAACCCGAACCCCGGCGACACGGTAACAATTGGTGCGGACGTTTATACCTTCGACAGCAGTCTTTCAATGGGAGCGCCATTCGGACAAGTACTGATCGGAGCAGACCAATACGCCTCGATGCAGAATCTTGTGAATGCCATCAATTGTGACACTCCGACCCGTGGGGTAACGTTCTCTGCTACGACGTGGCCAAATCCGTCATCGATGGCTACCTATTACCCGTGGTATGTTGCGGTCACAGCCAAGGTACCTGGAACCGACGGAAACAGCATAGTAACGACCGCAACAGGTATTCCGTCATGGGCATCTGGTACGCTTACTGGCGGTACGCAGGTTGACACAGGGTACTCGGGATACACGTCGAAGTGGGATGGTGGAACAACGATCATTGTATCTCCTGCCATTGGGACGGGTCTTTTCGTTGTAGTGGATGGTACAACACCAGCTAGCTTGTCAGCTGTTGATACGACCAACAGCACGCGAGCGCAGCAATTTACGCTTTCGACGGCGTTGACCCCCGAAGGCGTAGCGATGGAAGCCGAGGCGATTCTGGCAGCTTTCGGGCACGTTCCCGCACAGGTGATGTTCCAGACGCGGCAACCGGGAATCGGAATTGGGCGCTGGTTGACTATCGATATTGACAATCCACCAACCGCCGCCGCGTTTCTGAATCGGGGATGGCTGGTACAGGAAGTGCAGGCACAGATGGAGCGCGGGTTCTCCAAACTGGCCGAGCCCTACGGCCACTTCCGGTATACCATCACGTTGATCAGCGTCCTCGATGTCCAGAACTTCGTGCAAGCG
>Ga0335084_10003939_pt1 | contig 14605 bp, 15 predicted proteins | sample Lox_Sample_44_FD_206721 | JGI IMG/M metagenome (GOLD analysis project Ga0335084, IMG submission 206721) | Soil microbial communities from Loxahatchee National Wildlife Refuge, Florida, United States - Lox_Sample_4.4 | ecosystem: Environmental > Terrestrial > Soil > Wetlands | place: USA...
CGCCTGCGTCGGGTACACCGTCGTCGCCGCGAGGCTTCCCAGCGCGGCGCCGACGCGCTCCCGCTCGGCACGAATCGCGCCCGCCTGCTCCTCGATCCAGGAGCAATCGGCGGTCAGTTCGACGATCGCGGCCTGGGTAAGCGCGTTGACATTATACGGCTGGCGCACCTTGTTGAATTCCGCGATCCACTCCGGGGCGGCCACGGCGTAACCGAGCCTCAGACCAGCCATGCCGACCTTCGAGACCGTGCGCAGCACCAGCAGGTTGCCGAATTCCGCGAGCCGCGGGAGAAAGCTCGTCTGCGCGAAGGCATAGTAGGCTTCGTCGACGACCACGAGTCCGGGCGCCGCGCGAAGCAGCGTCTCGACGTCGGACGCCGCAAAGAGATTGCCGGTCGGGTTGTTGGGATACGCCAGGTAGACGAGCGCCGGGCGCTCGCGCTCAATCGTCTCGAGCATCGCCGTCACATCGAGACTGAAATCGGGCCTGAGCGACACGCCGACATAACGCATGCCGGAATAGAGCGCATTCGTCCGGTACATCACGAAGGAAGGCTCCGGCGCCAGCATTGCGGCGCCCGGCCGGGCAAGCGTTGCGGTGATGATCTGAATGAGCTCGTCGGATCCGTTGCCGAGCAGCACGCCCGCCGCATCGGGCAACGCGAAGGCGCGGCGCAGCGCAGCGCGCGCGTCGTCCGCGGCGCCGTCCGGGTAGCGGTTGATCGGCACGCGCGCTAGCGCAGCCTCGAGCCTCGCCCTGACCGCCTCGGGAAGCGCGTAAGGGTTCTCCATCGCATCGAGCTTGATCATGCCCTCGGCCTTGGAGACCACGTAGGCCGACAGCGCGCGTATCTCCGGACGCACGAGCGCCGCGACGAGCTCGCCGGCAGCGGATCCCCTGGCGCGGTCGTTCATGGCGCGTCGACCCGCAGGGACGCGCTCTGCGCATGCGCGGGGAGCCCCTCGCCCAGCGCCAGCGTCGCCGCGAGGCGGCCGAGCGTGCGCGCCCCCTCCCGCGACACCGCGATGATGCTGCTGCGCTTCTGGAAGTCGTAGACGCCGAGCGGGGAGGAGAAGCGCGCGCTGCGTCCGGTGGGCAGCACGTGGTTGGGGCCCGCGCAGTAGTCGCCGACGGCCTCGGAACTGAAGTGGCCGAGAAAGATCGCTCCCGCGTTGTTGATGCGGGCGAGCAGCGGCTCGGGATCCGCCACCGCGAGCTCCAGATGCTCCGGCGCGATGCGATCGGCGAGGACGCAGGCCTCGGCGAGATCGCGTACCTTGACGAGCGCGCCGCGGCGCGCGAGCGAAGCGGCGATCACCTCGCGCCTCGGCATCGTGCTCAAACCGCGCGCAATGCTCGCGGCGACCGCCTCGATCAGCGCGGCATCGGGTGTGAGCAGGATCGCCTGCGCCGACTCGTCGTGCTCAGCCTGCGCGAACAGGTCCATCGCCACCCAATCGGGCCGCGCGGTCGCGTCGGCGATGACGAGAATCTCCGAGGGCCCCGCGATCATGTCGATACCCACGGCGCCGAAGACCCTGCGCTTGGCCGCGGCCACGTACGCGTTGCCGGGTCCGACGATCTTGTCGACGGCGGGGATGGTCGTCGTGCCGTAGGCGAGCGCGGCGATCGCCTGCGCGCCGCCGATCGCGAAGGCGCGCGCGACGCCCGCCAGCCGCGCCGCGGCGAGCACCAGCGGATTTCTCACACCGTCGGGTGCGGGCACGACCATGACGATCTCGGCTACACCCGCGACGCGCGCCGGAATCGCGTTCATCAGCACAGAGGACGGGTACGCCGCGCGGCCCCCAGGCACATACAACCCCACGCGCTGCAGTGCCGTGATGCGCTGCCCGAGTCGCGTGCCGTCGGCTTCGGTGAGCGACCAGGAGCTCGTGAGCTGGCGCTCGTGGAATGCGCGGATCCGGGCCGCGGCGCGTTCCAGAGCCTCGCGCTCGGCCGGCGCGAGCTCCGCGAGCGCCTTGTCGAGCGCGGCGGCCGACAGCTCCAGCGCCGCAACGCTCGGGGCGCTGACCCGGTCGAAGCGCGCCGTGTACTCGAGCAGCGCCGCGTCGCCGCGTGCGCGAACGTCCGCGACGATCGCAGCGACCGCGGCATCCACTTTCTCGTCCTGCACGGCGTCGAACGCCGTCAGCCGCGCGAGCGCTGCGTCGAAGCCGGGGGATGAAGAATCGAGGCGAGTAATCTCAAGCATGAGCGTGAGCCGCGGCGGAGATAGCCTCGATGAGCGGCTGCATCTTCTCGCGCTTGAGCTTGAGCGCGGCCGGATTGACGATCAGTCGCGAGCTGATCGGCAGGATGTCTTCCACGGACACGAGGTCGTTGGCCTTGAGGGTGTTGCCGGTGCTCACGAGATCGACGATGGCGTCGGCGAGACCCATCAGCGGCGCGAGCTCCATCGAGCCGTAGAGGCGGATCAGGTCCACGTGCAGGCCCTTGCCGGCGAAGTGCTCGCGCGCTGTGGTCACATACTTGGTCGCGACCCTGAGTCGCCCGCCCCGTCGGAGCGCGCCGGCATAGTCGAAATCGCGTCTTGCGGCGACCACCATCGTGCAGCGGCCGATGCCCAGGTCGACGGGCTGGTAGAGTCCCTCGCCCCCGTGCTCGAGAAGCACGTCCTTGCCGGCAACGCCGAGATCGGCGGCGCCGTACTGCACGTAGGTCGGAACGTCGGAGGAGCGCACGATGACGAAGCGAACGTCGGGCCGCGTGCTCTCGATGATGAGCTTGCGCGAGGCCTCGGGATCCTCGGCCGGCGCGACGCCCGCGCGTGCCAGCAGCGGCAGCGTCTCGTCGAGGGTGCGCCCCTTGGCAAGGGCGATGGTCAGGGACTGCATCACGGTGCGTGCGGCACGGGTGTGAACGTTCACGTTCATTCTAGCAGCCCGATGCGCCCGGGCATTGCTGGCGAGGGCCTCGATGCGAGCGACGATCGGGCCGCGGCGATCTTTTCAGCGGCCCTTGGCCTTGCGCCAGGCGGCGAAATCGCGCTCTGCCTGCGGATCGGTCGCGGGATAGAGCCCAAGGATCGAGCGGCCCTTCATGACCTCCTCGGCGACGAAGTCCTCGAACGCGGTCATCTCCACCGCCTCGACTGCGATCTCGTCCGCGAGATGCGCGGGAATCACCACGACGCCCTCTGCATCACCCACGACCACATCGCCCGGGAACACCGGCGCGTCGCCGCACCCGACCGGACCGTTGATGTCTATCGCCTGATGACGAGTCAGGTTCGTGGGCGCCGCCGGCCGCTGGTGATACGCCGGAATGCCGAGCCTCGCGATCTCCGGCGAATCGCGGAAGCCCCCGTCGGTGACGATGCCCGCGCAGCCGCGCTGCATCAGGCGCGCCACCAGGATCGAGCCCGCCGACGCGGCGCGCGCGTCCTTGCGGCTGTCGATCACCATCACCGCTCCGGGCGGGCACTCCTCGATCGCCTTGCGCTGCGGGTGGCCGCGGTCCTTGAACACGCTGATCGGGTTGAGGTCCTCGCGCGCCGGGATGTAGCGCAGCGTGTACGCCTCTCCGACCATCGGGCCCGCGTCGGGGTTGAGCGGGCGGACATCCTGGATGTACTGGTTGCGCAGGCCGCGCTTGAAAAGCGCCGTCGTGATCGTTGCGACGCTGACGGTTTTCAGCCTCGCGCGGGTGCCCTCGTTCAATGCCATCGCTCGCTCCGGTCGAGATGGATCGGCTCAGTTACCGGGCAGATCGGGGTCGCATCGTCGTTCCTCCGTGAGGGTCAGGCAACGCGCCTAATGCGTGCGCCAAGCGCGGAGAGCTTCCGCTCGATCGCTTCGTAGCCGCGATCGAGGTGGTAGATGCGATCGATCGTCGTGCGTCCTTCGGCGATCAGGCCCGCGATGACGAGGCAGGCTGAGGCCCGCAGGTCGGTCGCCATCACCGTGGCCGCAGTGAGCCGCGGGACACCCCGGACGATCGCGGTGCTGCCTTCGACCTCGATGTCGGCGCCGAGGCGTTTGAGCTCCTGCACATGCATCATCCGATTCTCGAAGATCGTCTCGGTGATCACCGACGTGCCCTCCGCGATGGTCATCAGCGCCATCAGCTGCGCCTGCATGTCGGTGGGAAAGCCCGGATATGGGGCGGTGCGCACGTTCGCCGCCTTGAGCGGCTCGTGGCGCGACAGGCGGATCGTGTCCTCGTCGGACTCGATTTCGGCCCCTGCCTCGGCGAGTTTCTCCAGCACCGCCTGCAGCGTGTCGGCGCGCGCGCCGCGAAGCGTGATCTCTCCACCTGCCGCGGCGGCGGCGGTGAGATAGGTTCCGGTCTCGATGCGGTCGGGCATCACCGCATGCGTCGTCCCAGCGAGGCGCGTCACGCCCTCGATCACGATGCGATCGCTGCCTGCGCCGCTGATTCGCGCACCCATCGCGTTCAGGCACTCGGCGAGATCCACCACCTCGGGCTCGCGCGCGGCGTTCTCGAGCGTGGTGACACCGTCGGCCAGAGCGGCTGCCATCATCAGGTTCTCGGTGCCAGTCACCGTCACCGTGTCGAAGACGAACGGCGCTCCGGTGAGCCGCTTCGCCTTCGCGTCGATATATCCGTGATCGAGATCGATCGCCGCGCCCATCGCCTGCAGCCCCTTGACGTGCTGATCGACCGGCCGCAGCCCGATGGCGCAGCCCCCGGGCAGCGAGACACGCGCTTCGCCGCAGCGCGCGAGCAGCGGTCCCAGCGCCAGGATCGACGCGCGCATCGTCTTCACGAGCTCGTAAGGGGCGAGCGCCCGCTCCACGCGCGGCGCCGCAAGCGTGAGCACGCCCTCGCCCTGCTCGATCGTCACGCCCATCTGCGCGAGCAGCGCCTGCATCGTGCGCACGTCGTTGAGCCGCGGGACGTTGGTGATCCTCAGCGGTTCGGCGGTGAGCAGCGCGGCGCAGAGGATCGGCAGCGCAGCGTTCTTGGCTCCGGAGACACTGACTTCGCCTGCGAGAGCGACGCCGCCGTCGATGACGAGCCTGTCCATCCTCTCCGCCTCCTACGTCGGTGCGCGCCAACGCGAAACTCCGCGTGTCGGCGGACGCGCGAATTCGCCTGGCTCGCCCCCAAAGGGGGTCCCCCTCGCCGGGCTCATCGCGCTAGCCCTGAGCCGCCCACTCGGAGGGCGTCAACGTGGTCATCGACAGCGCGTGGATCTCTTCGCGCATGCGTTCCCCGAGCGCGCCGTAGACGAGCTGGTGGCGCTTCACGCGGTTCAGGCCCTCGAAGCGGCTGCTGACAATCAAGGCCTCGAAGTGTTGACCGTCGCCCGCGACCTCAGCTCGCTCGCAGGGGAGCGCGGCCTCGATGGCACTCTTGATCGATTCGGGCGTAGTCACGGCAGATCGCCAGCACGTCCCCGCTAGTGGCGCAGCTTGTAGCCGCGCTGCAGAAGCACGAGCGTCAACGCGGTCAGCGCAAGGCAGGATGCGGCCACGATGGCGAAGCTCACTGCCGGAGAGATGTCGGACAGGCCGAAGAAGCCGTAGCGGAAGCCATCGATCATATAGAAGAACGGATTGAAGTGCGACAGCGCCTGCCAGAACGGCGGCAGGGTATGAATCGAGTAGAAGACGCCCGACAGGAAGGTGAGCGGCATGATGAGAAAATTCTGGAACGCCGCGAGCTGGTCGAACTTGTCGGCCCAGATGCCCGCGAGCAACCCGAGCGTGCCGAGGATGGCGCTCCCCAGAAGGGCAAACGCCGCCGCCCACAGGGGATGCTCGAGCGACAGCGGCGCGAACCAGACAGTGACCAGAAGCACTCCCGCGCCCACCACGATTCCTCTCACCATCGCGCCGAGCACGTACGCCGCGTACATATCGAGCGGCGACAGCGGCGGCAGCAGAACGAAGATCAGATTGCCGGTGATCTTGGACTGGATGAGCGAGGAGGAGCTGTTGGCGAACGCGTTCTGCAGCACCGACATCATGACGAGCCCGGGCACGAGGAACGCCGCGTAGCGCACGCGTCCGTCGAACACCGACACGTGCGACTCGAGGACGTGCGAGAAAATAAGAAGGTAGAGAAGAGCCGTCAGCACGGGGGCGAGAATGGTCTGGAAGCTCACCTTCCAGAAGCGCAGCAGCTCCTTGTAGAGCAGCGTGACCCATCCCCTGCCGAAATTGGGCGTCATGGCGTCGCGCCGTCAGTGAGTGCGCGCCATGATGCGCAGGAAGACCTGCTCGAGATCGGCTTCCTGCAGCGAGAGCTCGGTCACCGGGATGGCGTGCTCGCGCAGCGCCGCCAGCAGGCGCTCGAGCTCCGCGTAGTCCGCGAGCGACAACAGATAGCTGCGCCCCTCCTCACGGAGCACGCGGGGGCGCCAGTCGTCGGGCAGCCGGTCCGCGGTGAGTCGCACGGTCAGCCCCGCGAACGAGGACAGCAGATTCTGCTTGCTGTCGAGGGCGACGATCCTGCCCGTCTTGAGCATCGCAATGCGGCCGCACAGGGCCTCGGCTTCCTCGAGATAGTGCGTGGTGAGGATGATGGTGTGCCCCTCGGTGTTGAGCTTGCGGATGAACGCCCAGAGGCTCTGGCGCAGCTCGACGTCCACGCCCGCCGTCGGCTCGTCGAGCACGATGACCGGCGGCTTGTGCACCAGGGCCTGGCCGACGAGAACTCGCCGCTTCATCCCGCCCGAGAGGGCGCGCATGTTGAAATCGGCGCGCGCGGTGAGATCCAGATGGTGCAGGAGCTCGTCGATCCAGGCGCGCGCGTCGCGCAGTCCGAAGTAGCCGGCCTGGATCTCGAGCGTCTCGCGCACCGTGAAGAACGGGTCGAAGACGAGCTCCTGCGGCACCACGCCCAGCGATCGCCGCGCGTCCCGATAGTCGGTCACGACGTCGTGTCCGAGGACGCGCGCCGTGCCGGAGTCGGCGTGAACGAGCCCGGCGAGGATCGATATGAGCGTGGTCTTGCCCGCTCCGTTCGGCCCCAGCAGGCCGAAGAATTCGCCCGGATGGACGACGAGATCGATGCCGGCGAGCGCCTGAACGCTGCCGAAGCGGCGCGCCACCCCGGTGATCTCGACGGCAGGCGTCACGCGGCCGGAGCCCGCGAGCCTTCGGCCTCGGCAGAGATCAGCTGCTCGACGCCGTAGAGCTGCGCCAGAGCGGCGAGATTCGACGGCACGCCGGCAAAAACGAGGGACTTGCTCTCCTGCAGCGCGCGGCGCCTCCAGGCGAGCAGGACGGCCACCGCCGCCGAGTCGACACGGCCCAGACCGGCGAGCGAGGCGACTCCCGAGGCCGGCAGCTCCGTCGCACGGCTCGCCGCCAGCACCCGCGCGGCGCCGTCGATGGTCAAGGCGCCGCTCAGGCTCCAGCGTCCGCCATCGACGGAAAGCAAGGCAGGTCCTTCGCTCGTCGCTTTCACTTGGCCGCTACGCCCTTGTTCTTGTCGGTCAGCGTCTTGATCAGGCCGTCCACACCCGAGCTCTTCACGATGTCGTTGAACTCGTCGCGATAGTTGGTCACGAGACTCACGCCCGCGACCACGACGTCGTAGCATTTCCAGCCGCCCGGCGTCTTTTCCATGCTGTAGTCGATCGGGATCGGCGCCTGACCCGTGCGCGTGACCTCCGTGCGCACCACGACGTCCTCGTCGCCGGGGTTCGTGCGCAACGGCCTGTAGGTCATCGTGTTGTCGCGATAGTTCGTCAGCGCGTTCGAGTAGGTGCGGATCAGCAGCGTCTTGAATTGCTCGCTCAGCGCCTTCTGCTGCTCGGGGCTCGCCGCGCGCCAGTTGCGGCCCATCGCAAGCGCGGTCATGCGCGTGGTATCGAAGTACGGAACGAGCTTGGTTTCGATCAGCTCCTTGACCTTGGCCGGATTGCCCGCCTGGAGCTCCTTGTCGGCGCGGATCGCCGCGAGCGTGTCCTCTGCCACGCGCTTGACCAGCACGTCGGGAGCTTCCAGCGCCTGCGCGAACGCTGTGCTCAGCCACAGGGCGGCAATCAAAGAGGAGACGAACCGGCGCAGCATGGCGATCCTCACTTCGGCGCGGGCGGTTGCTCGGCGCTCGCGGGCGGCGGCGTGGTCCCGCCCGCGGGGCCGGCGGGCGTCGCGCCATCGTCGTCTTCATCCGGCGGCGGCTTGCCGTCGTAGAGCTGATAACGCCGCGCGCGAAGATAAGCGTTGCGGATGAAGCGATACTTGTCGATCGCGGCTGCTTCCACCACCGACTCCGCGGGCAGCGCCGCGGCCCTCGTGTCGACGTAGGCGAGCCCGTAGATCGAGTTGCGCACGGGAACGTCGGGAATATAGCCCACCGGGCCGATCGCCAGCCGCACGATCCATCCCGTCCCATCGCGCACCGTGAACGGCCCGAACCCGGGGACGAACAGATAAGGCCCCTGGGGGAAGCCCCACTTGCCGAAGGTGATTCCGAAATCGGTCTTGTACTTGGGGATGCCCATCATCGACGCCAGGTCGAAGATGCCTCCGAGCCCGAAGCTCGTGTTGAGCAGCACGCGCCCGAAGCTGTCTCCCGCGTGATAGCCGTTGCCCTGCAGCAGGCCGTTGATGCCGCTGAAGAGATCGTCGATGTTGCCCATGATGTTCGAGAAAGCGTCGCGCAGCGGCTCCGGCACGATCGCGACGTAGCCCTGGGCGACGGGCTTGATCACCGCGCCGTCGACCGCCTCGTGCACCGAAAACATGCTGCGATTGAACGGCTCCCAGGGATCTTCCTTGGTCGGCCCGGCTGCGCACGCTCCAAGCAGAATCGACGCCGCCGGAATGAGCAGCGCGGCGCGCAGGCTTCCCGAAGCCTTCTTCATTTCTTGATCCCCTCCGCCTCTTTCGCTTTCTCCCCCGGCCCAGCCTTGCCGCCTTCAGCCGCCTTGTCGAACAGAAACTGGCCGATGAGCTTCTCGAGCACCATGGCAGACTGCGTCTTTACGATACGGTCGCCATTCTTGAGCATCACCGGGTCACCCCCGGCGTCGAGGCCGACGTAGACCTCGCCGAGCACGCCCGAGGTGTTGATCGAGGCTATCGTGTCCCTCGTGAACTGGTATTCGCGATCGATCCTGAGCGTCGCCACCGCTTCGTAGGTCTTCGGATCGAGGCGCACCGACTCGACCCGCCCGACGACCACCCCCGCGGCCTTGACGGGCGCGCGCAGCTTCAACCCGCCAATATTGTCGAAGTTCGCCTCAAGCACGTAGCCAGGCGTGGTGTTCAGCGTGAGCAGGTTGCCGACCTTGAGCGCGAGAAAGATGATCGCCGCGATACCCATGGCGACGAAGACCCCGACCCAGAGGTCCATCGCGGATCGATTCATACTGCGGCCCCCCGGAACATGAACGCTGTCATCACGAAGTCGAGCGCGAGGATCGCGAGCGACGAGATGACGACGGTGCGCGTCGTCGCGGTCGAAACCCCCTCCGCAGTGGGCTTCGAGTCGTAACCCTCGAACACCGCGATCAGCGACACGGCGATGCCGAACACGATGCTCTTGATGATCCCGTTGGTGACGTCCGGCCAGACATCGACGCCCGCTTTCATCTGGCCCCAGAAAGCACCCTCGTCGATGCCGATCAGGCGCACGCCGACGAGATAGCCGCCGAAGATGCCGAACGCGGAGAACAACGCAGCCAGCAAGGGCATGGAGATGATGCCGCCCCAGAACCGCGGTGCAATCACGCGCGCGAGCGGGTCGACCGCCATCATTTCCATCGCAGCCAGCTGCTCCGTCGTCTTCATCAGCCCGATCTCCGCGGTGATCGCCGACCCGGCGCGACTCGCGAAGAGCAGTCCCGCGATCACCGGCCCGAGCTCGCGTACGAGAGCCAGCGCGACCAGGATCCCCAGTTGCTCGTCGGAGCCGTAGCGCTTCAGCGTTTCATACCCCTGCAGCGACAGCACCATGCCCACGAACATGCCCGACATGAGGATGATCACCAGCGAAAGCACGCCCGCGAAATAGATCTCGCGCAGCGTGAGATGCATGCGGCGGAACGCCTGTGGCGAATGCCACAGCACGGCCACCAGGAAGCGAGCCGCGTAGCCGAGCTTCGCGAGACCGCCGGTGACGGCGCTGCCGAGGCGGCGCAGCCAATAGGCTGGCCCGTGCGCGACTTCAACCGACACGGGCGAGCAGCTCCTCGCGATACGACGCCGCCGGATAGTGGAAAGGCACCGGCCCGTCGGGCTCGCCGTCGACGAACTGGCGCACGAAGGGCAGCATCGACTGGCGCACCTCATCCGCCGTTCCGCTGGCGACGATCCGGCCCTCGGAGACGAAATACAGAAAGTCGACGATCTTCAGCGACTCGTAGACATCGTGCGTCACCACGACCGAGGTGATGCCAAGCGCATCGTTGAGCTTGCGAATGAGCTGGCCAATGACGCCGAGCGAGATCGGATCGAGCCCTGCGAATGGCTCGTCGTACATGATCAGCATCGGGTCGAGCGCGATGGCGCGCGCAAGTGCCACACGGCGGGCCATGCCGCCGGAAAGCTCCGAAGGCATGAGCTGGGCGGCCCCGCGCAACCCGACTGCATGGAGCTTCATCAGGACCAGATCGCGAATGAGCTCGTCCGGAAGATCGGTATGTTCCCGCATCGGGAAGGCGATGTTCTCGAATACGCTCATGTCGGTAAACAACGCGCCGAACTGGAACAGCATGCCGCAGCGGCGGCGCAGCGCGTAGAGCGCATCCGGCTCGAGGTCGGGAACCGACTGTCCGGCAACACGGACGCTGCCGGACTTCGGCTTCAGCGCGCCGCCGATGAGCCGCAGGATCGTCGTCTTGCCGCACCCGCTCCCGCCCATGATGGCCACGATCTGGCCGCGCGGGATCGTCATCGTGATGCCCTCGAGCACAGGCCGAACGTCGTAGGCGAAGGAGACGTCCTTCAACTCCACCGCTGGCGCGTCGGCATCGCTGCGATCAGCGACCGTCGCCGCAGGAACGCGGACGTTCGCTTGCGCGGGCATTGGGCAATCTCTTGATTTTCAAGCGGGGGCGATGATTGTAACGGGTTGGGTGCACCGCCACAATCGCGGGCCGCGCTCCACCGCATGCTACTGGCCTCGTTGCAGCAGGCGGTTCTCGGCCAGCACCAGGCTCTCCGGGCGCCCCAGCAGCACGAGCACGTCGCCCGCCTCGAAACGGTAGTCCGGCCGGGGCACTGCGGAGCGAATGCCGCGCCGCCGCACGCTCGTGATTTCGACTTGTCCCGGCAGATCGAGTTCCGCCACCGTGTGCCCGACCGCAGATGAACGATCGCTCAGCAGCACCGAGTGCAGACGCGGCTGCAGATTCTCCGCCGCATCCGCAGCATCGGTCGCGCCATGGAAGAAGCCGCGAAACAGCGTGTAGCGCTCCTCGCGGATCGCGCGAATGCGCGCCAGGACCCGTGCGAGGGGCACGCCGAGCAGCAGCAACAGATGCGACGCGAGCATGAGGCTGCCCTCGAGCACCTCGGGCACCACCTCGGTCGCCCCCGCCTTGCTCAAGCGGTCGAGCTCGCTGTCGTCGACGGTGCGCACGATCACCGGCAGCTCGTGCCGCAGCTGCTGCACGTGATGGAGAATCTTCATCGCCGTCGGCGTGTCGGCGAAGGTGACGGCGAGCGCGCGCGCCTTGGGCAGCCCTGCAGCGATCAGCGCCTCCCGCCGGCCCGCGTCGCCGTAGACGACGCTCGTCCCGTCGGCGGCAGCCTCGCGCACGCGCTGCGGGTCGGAGTCGAGTGCGATGAACGGAATCTCCTCCCTTTCGAGCAGGCGCGCCAGATTCTGCCCGCTGCGGCCGAAGCCGCAGATGATCACGTGTTCCTGCCGGGACATGCTCTGCGCTGCGATCTGCGTTACCTGAGCGGCGCGCGCGAGCCAGTCGTTGGCGGTGAGCTTGCGCACCAGCGGCTCCGCAAAATGGACGAGCAGCGGCGCTGCCAGCATCGACAGCACCATCGCGGCGAGCAGAACCTGGGCGAAGGTCTGCTCGACCAGGCCAAGCTCCCTGGCTACGGCGAGAAGCACGATTGCGAACTCGCCCGCCTGCGCGAGATAGAAACCGGTGCGCAGCGCGGTGGCGAACGAGGCGCCGAAGAGGCGCGCCAGGACGACGACCAGCAGGAGCTTGACGACCACCGAGCTCGTCAGGAGCAGCACCATCCAGCCGAAGTGCTGCGCTACGATGCCGAGGTCGAGATACATGCCGACCGTGACGAAGAACAGCCCGAGCAGCACGTCACGAAACGGCTTGATGTCCTCCTCGACCTGATAGCGGTACTCCGTTTCCGAGATGAGCATGCCGGCGAGAAACGCACCGAGCGCCAACGAAAGCCCGGCAACGCGCGTCAGTGCGGCGAGCCCGAGCGTAACCAACAGCACGTTCAGCACGAAGAGCTCGGGCGAGCGCTGCCGGGCCACCACGTGAAACCACCCGCGCATGGGCTTCTGCCCGAGCACGAGGATGACGGCGAGCGCGAGAGCTGCCTTGCCCGTCGCAAGCGCGAGCGACTGCCACAAGTCGCGGCCGCCCGTCGCGAGCGTCGGAACGACGACCAGCAGCGCGATGACGGCGAGATCCTGGAACAGCAGGATGCCCATCGCGTCGCGTCCGTGCGGAGTGTTGAGCTCCGAGCGCTCGGCGAGCATCTTGGAGGCGATCGCGGTGGAGCTCATGGCCAGTGCGCCACCGATCGCCACGCCGGCGAGAACACCATGGCCCATGATCGATAGCCCCGCTGTCGCCAGCACGGTCGTCAGTGCGACCTGCGCAAACCCGAGGCCGAAAACGGCGCGGCGCATCGTCTTCAGCTGCGGCAGGCTGAACTCGAGGCCGATCGAAAACATCAGGAAGACGATTCCGAACTCGGCGAGCGAGCGCACGTCCGCGTCGTCCGGAATCCACGCGAGCGCGTGCGGCCCCACTATGATGCCGACCCCGACGTAGCCCAGGACCGGCGGCAGCCGCGCCAGGCGACAGACCATGACTGCAACGACCACCGCTGCGAGCAGCACCAGGATCAGTTGCAGCGTCTCGGACACGAGGTCAATGTAGCACAGCGTCCCGACGGAGCTTCTGGGCTTCGCGGTATACTTGAGCGCATGTCGGCAACGATCGCGGCGGCCGCGTCGGAAGCGCGCGGTCTCGATCCTGAACGCGCGCTTGCGCTGGGACGCGACGTGCTCGCGACCGAGGCCGACGCGATCCGTGCGTTGCTTGCGCGTCTCGGCGCTGCCTTCCTCGCTGCGGCGCGCGCATTGCTCGAATGCCGCGGGCGAGTCGTCGTGATCGGCATCGGTAAATCGGGCCACATCGGACGCAAGATCGCGGCGACTCTCGCCTCGACCGGCACGCCGGCGTTCTTCGTCCACGCCGCCGAAGCGAGCCACGGTGATCTCGGTATGGTCACCTCCGACGACGTCGTGCTGCTGCTGTCGAACTCGGGCGAGACCGACGAGCTCGTCTCATTGCTGCCACACCTCAAGCGGCAGGGTGCGAAGCTCATCGCGCTCACCGGCAACGAACAGTCCTCTCTCGCGCAGGCCGTGGACATCCATCTCGATGCCAGCGTCGACGCCGAGGCCTGTCCCCTCGGCCTCGCTCCGACCGCGAGCACCACCGCGGCGCTCGCACTCGGCGACGCGCTGGCGTTGACTCTGCTCGACGCGCGCGGTTTCTCGGTCGAGGATTTCGCCCGCGCGCATCCGGGCGGCTCTCTCGGGCGAAGGTTGCTTACGCGAGTCAAGGACGTGATGCGCACCGGCGACGCCGTGCCCGCAGTACCCCTCGACGCGACGCTCGCTGCAGCCGTGGTCGAGATGAGCGGAAAAGGCATGGGCATGACGATCATCGTCGACGCTCAGAGACGGGTCGGGGGCATCTTCACCGACGGCGATCTGCGGCGCTGTCTCGGCAGCGTCCGCGACCCGGGCGCCGCGCGAGTGGCCGAGTTCATGACGCGACACCCGCGTGTGATCGGTGCGGACCGTCTCGCGATCGACTGCGTGGAGTTGATGGAGACTTCGCCGAAGGTCACGCAACTCGTCGTCGTCGATTCCGAGCGCCGGCTTGTGGGTGCGCTGCACCTCCACGACCTCTTCCGCGCCAGGGTCGTGTGATGGTGCCGGCGGATCTGTCGGCGCGGGCTCGCGGCGTGCGGCTCCTCTCCTGCGACGTCGACGGAGTGCTCACCGACGGCAAGATCTACGTCGACGAGCAAGGCCATGAGCTCAAGGCGTATTCGTCGCTCGACGGCCTGGGCCTGAAGATGCTGGAACGCTCAGGCATCGTCGTTGCCTGGATCACCGGCAGCCGCTCCGCGGCGGTGAGCAAGCGCGCTGCGAGCCTCGGCGTCAAGCACGTTATCCAGGGCGCGGAAGACAAGTTCGACGCCTGGCAGCGTCTGTGCACCGAGCTTTCGCTCGCACCGGAGCAGTGCGCGCACATCGGCGACGATCTGCCCGATCTGCCCATCATCGTCCGCTGCGGACTCGGCGCGACGGTGCCCGACTCGCCCGATGCGCTGCGACGTCAGGCTCACTACGTCACCCGTGCGGGCGGCGGGCGCGGCGCGGTGCGCGAGCTGGCGGAGCTGATCCTTGCGGCCCGCGGCG
>Ga0335084_10003941_pt1 | contig 14603 bp, 13 predicted proteins | sample Lox_Sample_44_FD_206721 | JGI IMG/M metagenome (GOLD analysis project Ga0335084, IMG submission 206721) | Soil microbial communities from Loxahatchee National Wildlife Refuge, Florida, United States - Lox_Sample_4.4 | ecosystem: Environmental > Terrestrial > Soil > Wetlands | place: USA...
CTCCAATGCCGATCAGAAACAGTCCGCTCACGAAGTTAATGACCCTCAGATATCTTTTTATTTTATCAAAGGCGGAGAGGAATGAATTAAAGGCCAGGGAGGAGAGAAAAAATGGAATTCCCAGGCCTACCGAATAGTAGGTCAAAAGCAGGATTCCCGTCGTGAGGCTTTTCGATGTGCTGGCATAGATGAGGATGGTCGAAAGGATCGGTCCGATACAGGGGGTCCACCCTGCTGCGAAGACCACCCCGACGACGAACGAACCCGCATAACCCAGTGGCTTCTTCCTCATTTCAAATCTTTTTTCCATTTGCAAAAAGGGAAGCTTGACGACCCCAGTGAAGTGGATGCCCAGGAGGATGATGAGCACCCCTCCTCCCTTCATGATCCAGTATTGATACTGAACCAACAACTGTCCGAGATAAGTCGCGGAGGCACCCATCAGGATAAAAACCAATGAAAATCCGACGATGAAGCAAAGAGAATGAGACATGGTGGCCCATCTCAACTTCGACCCCGCTTCAGCATCCGTCAGTTTCTTAAAAGAAGCACCTGTAATGTAGGTAATATAAGAGGGAACGAGCGGAAGGACGCAGGGGGAGGCAAAGGAGAGAAGTCCTGCGGAAAAAGCGATCATCCCTGAGATCTCTTGCGGGTGGCTCATCGTTGGCTCAACGTTATTATACTTCATTCCCCGCCCAAAACAAATGTTTTTGTCATTGTCTCTTAAGAGAAAAATCCCCGGGCGAGAATTGAAGAACCTTCATCAGAGCCACCTATTTGTCAGTTGACAAACGCCGAGGCTCAAAATAGAATGGATATCAGAGGGTTAAACAGCAATCCATGAGTGTGAAGGTTAACATCTTTTATCCCCATCTACAGCAATTTACCCATCAACAGGAAGCCGTCCATGTCGAAGGGGATACCGTCGGTGAGTGCCTCGACCATCTGGTAAGGCAGTTCCCCGGGATTGAGCAGGGGATATTTGATAAGCAGGGTCAATTGCTGAACTATGTCTACTTTTTTATCAACGGAAAGGCCACCTACCCCACGTCACTCACCATGTCCGTCAACGATGGCGATGAGCTTACGATCGCACTCTTGCTCGCAGGCGGGTGAAGGAGGCAAGGAGTCGCATCCCTGTCCCCTTTCTTCCCCATGGTCTTCGTCGTAGCCGTCACAGCTCGGAACGGGTTATAGCTTGCCGAATACTTTCAGTATTGACCCGCTCAGTGCGCCGGATTCGTCCGAGCAGAGGCCACAAAGAAGCTCGGCAATCTCTGAGGGCTTGACCCATTTGTCAGGCTCCGGATTTGGCATGTGCCTCGTTCTGAATGTATCCATCACACTCGGCATGACAGAATTGACTGTAATACGGGTGTCTTTCAACTCTTCCCGCAGTACTTGCATGAGTGTAATCAGCCCTGCCTTGGAAACGGCATAAGCGCCAAAACGCGGCTGGGGCTCCGCGGCCACTCTCGCGGGGAAAAAGACAATGCGACCACTCTTCTTCTCTAACATGATCTTAATCGCGTGCTTCGCACAGAGAAAAGCACTCTTTAAGTTCGTATCGAGCAGTCGATCCAGAATCGCAGTGTCCGTTTCCCAAACCATCGGCCCGATGTGCACCATGCCCACCATGTGAAGCAGAACATCGAGGGATCCAAACGTGTCTTTTGCCTTCTGCATCAGTTTTTGGACTTGGTCTTCCTTCGTTGCGTCGACCCGTATCTCTGCAAACTGTCCTTGATGGCCGGAGAGCAGTCCTTTCGCCTCCTCCCACTCCTGCTGAGAATACCATCCGATCAGCACTTTTGCCCCTTCGGCCAGAAACTTCTTACCTACTTCCCTGCCCAGCGGTCCTTCACCGCCGGCAATGACCGTGACCTTTCCTTTAAGATTCACGATTCACCCTCCCTTTCTTTCGGGACCTTCTACTCTCCAAATTGTTGAAGACCCCCTAGCGAACTCGCATGAACTTTGTTAGTTAGACCTCCTCCCTTTCGTAAATACCCATCTTTTGCAGATCATCCGCTACGTATTTCAGACCTAGTGCTTCAAGGGTTTCCCTTTTAGGCGCTCCCGTATTCCTGTCCGATCCCCTTAACGCATACCACGCGTCCTTTAATTCCTCAAACTTTTCCCTGTCAATCGTCCGCCCTTTTGATGGTCCGTCTGGAAGCGGCGTTTCAAGGAAGTGGCGCGGGGGAACATCGTGCTCGCGTCTAATCCCGTGCTTGGCGAGGTAAGCTCTTTCAACGTTATATATCCTATCACAAGCCTTGTGTAATCGTTCCTCAGTGAAGTCTACTCCGGTCAGCGCCGACAAGACTTCAGCCATTCTTGGGATTCCTCCTGACCCTTCTTCCATCAATGCGAACTCCGTCAAAAACTTACATATCTCCAAAGAGTCAGCGGCAGTATCAATATGCTCTCTCTCCAGGACTGCTTTAGCATACTTAGGGTCGTAGTCCCAAAACTTCGGTGGTCCTAAGGACGTGATATGCGGGAACACAGTACCCCTAAGATGGTCCCAGCCCCGGGTGGCCACAACAAACCCCAGGACCGCTGGAATATAAGCCGTTAAGCGGTCGGGATGCGACTTTCCTTTAATGTGATACGCGTACTTTTCAGCTCCCTTGCCTATCTTTCTGGCAGCATTCACACACCCTTCGGCCAAGACATCACCCAATCCTTCCCGGTAGGCAATCTTTCTTAAAAGATCGAAGACGACTTCTTGATTTCCCCATTCCAGCTTTAGGCCGCCCGTATCCTTTTTCGTCAGAATCCCCCGCTGATAACATTCAAAGGCCATCGCCATCGTAGGACCGGCTTCCTGCGCATCGATGCCATATTGATTAGCCAGGTTTGTTATTTTAAGACCAAAGGCGAAATCAAAGATACCGAGTTCCGAGCACAGGGAAGCCAGGCAGCCATACTCCGGTCTCCTCCCCTTCTCTCCGGCATAAGGACCATCGTGAATCTGGACATACTTTTGACAGGCATGACCGCAAGAGAAACAACTTGTATGCCTGACAAGATACTTAGGCACAAAACTTTCTCCGAAGAAATGGCCAATTTCTGCTTCAGGCCGGCGCAACTCCTGGGCGTTCTTAATCGGAAGATCACAAACCTGATTAAATTGTCTTATCAGCCACGTCGTACCGACGTTATGGTGAAGGTTTCTCAGGGGTTGCTTCAGAATATCCTCAAACCATTTCCTCACGATCCTCACATATCCCTCCGGATCCGCTACATAAACGGATCTGGAGCCCCTGACCGCTATCGCTTTTAGATTTTTCGACCCCATCACGCAACCCATGCCTGTCTCGGCCGGTACCGCCTCGTCATTAGGAATCGGAGACGCATACTTAACCAAGTTTTCTCCCGCTGGCCCAATACACAGGGTCTTTATATCTGTATCCCCCAGCTCCCGCCTGATTAGTTTTTCCGTCTCCCAGGTAGTCTTCCCCCACAGGTGCCGGGCATCCTTGATGACAACCTCATCGTCATTAATCCACAGATAAACGGGTTGGGAAGCCCGGCCGTGAATAACAACATGATCATATCCGGCAAACTTAACTTCAGCGCCAAACTGCCCCCCTCCGCTGGCATCACCCAGAATTCCGGTCAGCGGAGATTTACCTGTAATCGTGAAGCGTGAATTTCCGAGTCCAAGCGTCCCGGTGGTGGGGCCAGTGCCGATGATCAGCCGGTTATCTGGTCCCAAAGGGTCGGTCTTAGGTCCTGTTTCATCGTAAAGTATCTTGGAATTAACACCTCTCCCTCCGATAAAGTTGTAGACCAACTCTTCGGACACAGGTTCCCTGGTTATCTTACCGGCGGAAAGATCCACCCGAAGGATCGTCCCCGTCCAGCCATACCACTTAGCCATTCTTAGGACTCCTTACCGTTTGTTGCCTTCCAGGGGCTCGGCGCACTTAACTTGCTGAAAAAGTCTTGTTAACAAGGTCTGAATTTGTAGCTAATGACCTCATTCCCGTTTTCATCCTCGTATAGCTTCTCGAGTACCAGCTCAACATCCATACCTATCTTCAATTGATCCAATTGACATTGGGTGAGGGGGGATAAAACGACAATCCCTCCCGGAAGCTCTACAGCCCCCACGGCATATGGAAGCGGCCCTGTATAGCCCGGTGTTGCATGGTGCACGATAGTGTAGCTATACACTTTTCCTCTCTGACTGAGAGATACCTCCTCCATTTCCTCAGCAAAACATTTAATGCACTTTGTCCGTTTAGGAAAAAACAACTCTCCACAGCTCCTGCATTTAACACCCGTGAGGCGTGGTTCCTCTCCGGGCGATGGGAGCTTAAAAAGCCTGTCATTGATTGACACTTGCTTTCGAGTTGAATCCGGGGAAGTTTTGACGGTGCTCATCTAAGAATATGCCTCCTTCATCTCACAGCCTTCGTCGGCTCTCTTTTTCTACACGCTGAGAGACTAGACTTCTGTCGCCATGAATTGCTTATCTATCTCCTACTGCCCACTGTCCCACCCAACTTCACCTCTTTAGGATCGTCACGCAACTGTAGCCGCCGCCCCCGTAAACATGGCTTAATCCCGTCTTCGCCTTGGTCACTTGTCTTGGCCCGGCTTCTCCCCGCAATTGCAGGACGATTTCATGGATTTGACCTAGTGCAGAAGCTCCAACGGGTTCACCTTTCGATAGCAGCCCGCCGCTTACATTGATTGGAATTCTTCCATTGATCTCTGTCGCCCCTTCGTCGACCAACCGCCCTCCTTCCCCTTCCTTACACAGCCCAAGTTCTTCTGAATAGATAATCTCCGATCCGACGTCGGTATCCTGAAGCTCAACCAGCGACAGGTCCTGAGGTCCGATTCCGGCAGCCTCATAAGCTGCCTCAGACACTCGCTGGATGACCGTGGGCTTCTTCACGGTCCCGGCGTAGTGAACCCCAAGGTTCCTATCGGAGACATGCATGGCGGATCTTAGCTCGCAAGCGGCGATCGTCACCGGCTTGTTCGCATACTGGCCCACTTTATCTTTGCTGCAAAGGATTGCCGCTGCTGCTCCTTCGTTTGGCGCACAGAGCATCAGTAGGTGGAGGGGGTCACACACCATAGGAGAGTTGAGAATCTCTTCGTAGCTAAGCGCTTTTTGATACATGGCGTTGGGGTTCAGCGCCCCGTTCCGATGGCTCTTCACAGAAACCTTTGCCAATTGATCCACCGTCGTTCCGTATTCGGCCATGTGCCTCTGCGCAGCCAAGGCCATCCAGATCGGATTGACTCCCAATCCCATCTGTCTCTCCCATTCCTGAAAGCGGGGAGAAACGATAAATCCCCTCGGCATTTTTTCGAAACCGACGGTCAAAACAATATCGTACTCTTTATGGGCAATCGCCTGATATCCCGTCTTCAACGCCACCCCGCCAGCCGCGCACGCCGCCTCAACGCCCATAATCGGAATTCCCGAGAGCCCCACTTCTGCCAGCATATTTGAGCCTGCTCCCGAGCCGCTGTAAACCGAACCACAATAGGCCGCCTGAATTTTCTCCCACCCTATCTTTGCATCTTTCAAGGCGTCCAACGTGGCCTTCGCTCCTAAGTCGATGAACGTTTTGTCTGGGAACCTCCCGAACCGATGAATCCCCACCCCGATAATACAAACTTCTCTCATTCTTCTTTCCTTCCCTATTCTTAATCCGCTGCCGTCACGATGGGGCTGGCGATGATGAGATCTTCGATAGGCATCCGGGTATAGACCTCGGCACCCGTCTTGCCGACGACTACCATTTCCTCCAACTTAATCAGGCCTACCCCCGGATCATCCTCTTGTGCTTCGATCGCTACAACCATTCCTTCTTCAAAGAGTTGGGGGGATTGAAAGGAATAGAGTCTCTCGATGGTCGGATACTCATACATGGACAGGCCAAGGCCGTGCCCTAGGTCATGGCCTACCATATACTCCTCTGACGGATGGCCATAACTGGCCGCCGGGGCAAAGTGTTCAGCCGCATCCGCTGTCGTCGCCCCGGGCTTGATGGCATCAATGACCTTATAGATTCGCTCATAGCATTTCTTATGCATGTCCTTCTCTTTGGTCGTCGGTTTCCTGCCGACGATAAAACTGCGATAATAGCAGGTGGTGTATCCCATGTACGTGATACCGACAAAATCGATGGTGACCACATCGCCCACTTGCACCCTTTTGTCCGTGCTTCGAGCGGGAGGTCCGGAGGTGACGGGAACAAAACCTATGGTTTCTGCTCCTGCTTTCAGGAGTGCCTCGTGTGCCACCGCCTCGATCTCGCGATCTCGAATGCCGGGTTTAATGCATTCATAAACAGCTTGCCAGGCCACATCGACGATGGCCGCCGCCATCTTCAGGCAATTGATTTCATCTCGTGTTTTTACCGCTCGTGCTTCCAGCATCACTGGCATGACTTCGACGAACTCGATCCCCGCTTCTCTCAACGCCTGCCTGGCCGGTTCATCGAAGCCATCAATCCCAAGCTTCTCCTTCTCCAAGCCCATTTCCTTCAAAGTGGCTTTGATATCGGCCGCAAACTTCTTTGCCAGTGCCCAGGTGACCTCCGGGCCGCCGGCATATCCTCTCCATTTGGTCAGGGCGAGCCTGAAATTCTCGGGCTTGATCCAAGGGCATCCTTTCATCGCGCGGCCCAGTCTCTGATAGTAAACAGGTTCATGACCCGCACCAAGGAATACATAGTCGAGCTGGGGGAGAAAGGTGGGGAATGTGATTCCCGTTACGTAACGAACATTATCGGCCTGACAGAGCAACGAAGCCGCAATTCCATGCTTCTCCAGAGTTGAGCGAGCCCTGGACAGCCTTTGTTCCCTCATGCGAGCAAAATTAATTCGCTCCTCCCAGTCCACGCCTTCGGTTCCGAACAGCAACTTTGACCCCAACCGTAGCATTTTGGGCCATCCTCCCTACTGATAAAGCGGCTCAAGGTTATCCGCTCTTTCTGGAAGCTATCTTCCTTGCCATCTGGGTTTTCGCTTCTCCTTGAAAGCATTCATGCCTTCAGTGCGATCCTCGCTGCTCCGAAGCCGCGCTTTCATAATCTCAAACAACTCATCCGCCTCGGCCCGGTTTAAATCCTTGTTCTTAGCCAGCATCTCCTTGATGCCCCTAACGGCCAGGGGCGCATTCTCGCAGAGCCTTTGCGCGATGCCGGTGGCTTCCTTGAGGAGTTGCTCCTGAGGAACGACTCGACTGACCAGATTGAGCTCATAGGCTCTCCGGGCACTGATGCTGTCGCCCACCAGAAGCACCTCGCTTGCTATTCCGCGAGGAAGGTAAGGTTCGAAAATATCGACCCGCGTGATTGTGCCAAACTTCGGCTCCGGGCACCCGAACTGAGCAGCTTCCGAAACAACTCTTATATCGCACCCTAATGCCAATCCCATGCCACGGCCCAGGGCTTGTCCATTGATCGCACAGATCACCGGCTTCCAGACCTGGTGGTGGCTGGGAGTTTCAATCGGGATCGTGGTGAACTCTGGATCATCGACGCTTTGATAGTCGGCCCCGACACAGAATGCCTTTCCGGCACCCGTTAGGATCGCCACCCAGAGGTGATCATCGTCCCTGAAGTCTACCCAGGTCTTTGATAGTCCATGGATCAACTCGGTATTCAGGGCATTCATTTTTTCCGGGCGATTCAAAGTCACATAGGCAATCTTGCCTTTTTTTTCATAAATGTGTCCTGCCATAGAAAGATCTCCGAGAGGGTTTCATCCTTATTTCATCAGACTGGGTAAGAACAAGGCAATCTCCGGGAAAACTGTCAAGATGAGGATACAAAGTAACATCGCCCAAACAAAAGGCCACACTCCCCGAAAAATAGTCCACACAGACATGTTCAGGACTCCGCTAAGGACATATACGTTTTGGCCCACAGGTGGAGTAATCAGTGCCATCTCGCCAACAAGAACCATGACCACTCCGAACCATACCGGGTCAAACTTCAGGGCCGTTATCACCGGAAAAATAATCGGCGTTGTGAGGATGAGAATGGACATCGCATCCATGACACAGCCAAGGCCTAAATAGAAAACCACAATGATGGCGAAAATGAGATGGCGGTCGAGAGGCAAACTTGTGACGAAGCTTGAAAGCTCAAAGGGGAGCTTGGTGATCGCGAGGAAGTAGCCGAAGATCATTGCACCGATCAGGATTAAGAAAAACATGCCTGTCGCTCTTCCTGTATTGACCAGAGCCGAAACAAGCTCCTTCCAGGACAACCTCTTCCGTGCCAACGCGATGATCACGATCCCAAAAGCTCCAACGGCTCCTCCTTCCGTCGCCGTAAAGAACCCGCCATAAATGCCCCCCATGACCAATGCGAACAGAATGGCCACCGCCCAGATACCCTTCAGTCCCAGCACCCTCTCTCTAAAGCTCAGTGCAGGTCCCCTCGGCGCAACGTGAGGGTTACGTCTGGCGACAATGTAGATGGTGAACATAAACAGGAGGGAAAGCAGGATCCCCGGAAAAATACCGGAAATAAAAAGCTTGCCCACGGATACCTCTGTCAATGCCGAATAAATAATAAACCCAATGCTCGGAGGAATGAGAATGGCCAGGGTACCCCCTGCGGCAATGGTGGAGCTGGCGAAGGTGTCTCCATACCCATACCTTTTCATCTCAGGAAAAGCCACCACTCCCATGGTGGCCGCTCCGGCTTGGCTCGATCCACAGATCGCACCGAACCCGGCGCAGGCTCCGATCGTTGCCATGGCCAGTCCTCCAGGCAGATGTCCTACCCACCGGTAGCTGGCATCATAAAGCTCCCTGCTCACCCCTGAACGAAAGGCAAGATCACCCATCAGAACAAAGAGGGGAACGACGCTCAACGTATAGGAAGCTGCCGTCCGATAAGGAACCGTTCTCAGAATACCCAATCCGGCATCTATGCCAGCCAAACAGACGAACCCAAGGAAGCCTACGACACCCATCCCGATACCAATAGGAACGCGCAATGAAAACAGAACGATAAAAAGGACGACAAAACCCAGAATACCGATTTCAACTGGAGTCATTTCTTTGTCCACCTTCCGACGGAATCAAGCAAATTGGCCAAAAGGACCAAGCCCATCAGCACCATACCCAGAACAACGACATAGTAAAAAGGAGAAACAGGAATGCTCAATACCCCGCTGATGTCATTTCTCAACCGGGTCATCTGAGCCTGGGCAATCCCCTGCCAGATGAGCAGACAACAAAAACCAATACTGATCAAATCAGCAATACTATCGAGGATTGCCCGAGGACGTTCCGGAAGTCGGGAGGGCAGGATCTGGATGACGATATGACCCTTCAGCAATCCGGTATAGGCGATGGCGGAAAAGACCACGATCACCATTAGGAACTCGACGATCTCCAAGGCACCTCGGATCGGTCGATCAAGGAATAAGCGTAGCACAACATCCGCCATAGTCAGAAGGACCATCACGCCCAGAACAACCGTCCCCGCGCCATTGATGGCCCGGATGGTGGCGTGGAGCCCTTTCGCTAAGGGATGAGCGGTTTGGTTCGGCCTTAGATTCATGTCAGCCTCCTCACTTTATTTCCTTTGTGATACGAACGGCTGCCTCATAAATTTCTTTTCCCGGCATCCCTTTCTTCTCTACACCAGTGATCCACCAATCCTTGCCTATGCTGGCAGTTTTATGCCACCGATCCAATTCATCCGGTGAAAGCTTTATAACTTCTTTAAGTGCTGGCGTCACAACATTGGTCTTCATCCTCTCGTTAAAAGCATCCACTGCCTCGCCAGCAAACTTTGCTCCCCACATGCCACTGAGACTGTTTAATACCTCTTGGACATCGGGAGGGAGTGAGTTCCATTTCTTCACATTCATAATATAATAGAACGGAACCGTAGTCATTCTAAGGTCAAGGCCGTACTTTGCTACTTCATATATCTTCCGTCCCGCACAGCTCTCCCAGGTGAGCGTAACGCCTTCCACCACGCCTCTCTGCAACCCCAGGTACACTTCAGGGGTTGGCAAAGTCACAGGAGTGAAACCGATTGCCTCTAGCCCTTCTCCTTCAGCCGTATGGGCATACATGACAATCTTGGTCCCTTTGGCATCTTTCAGCGACCGGACCGGCTTGGTCAAGAAAATGGTTGCAGGGGGAGTCGTGTAAAGAAATAGGAGTTTCACGTCGGACCATTCTTTTGCAGTCTTCCCTTCCACATAAAGTTTTTGGGCCACCTGGCTCGCCAGTGCCGACGAGCTAACCCAAGGCGAAAAGGGTATCGTCACCACCATGGTTAACGGGAAGCGACCCGGCGTGATCTGGGTCAGTCCGTATCCGATATCGGCGATACCACTCGCAACGGCATCATACGTGTCTGCCATCTTGCATAAGGTCTCGGCAGGATAAATTGTCACCTTGACCTTGCCCTTGGTCTTTTCTTCCACCATTTTGCTCCATGGCGCAGCGATTCCCTCGATCATTGGATGCCCAGGCGGCGAGTAGTGAGCAAACTTGAGCTCTATGGGTGCTTGCTTTGCAGCGGGTTGGGCATGAGCTGGCATGAAAAGGGTTGTCACCAATACGAAGACCAAGCAGATCGTACTCGATAGTATCAGTAATCCTGTCTTTTTCATTCGAGTCCTCCTTCATGAAGTCGCTATGGATGAACCATCCTTCAACCCTCAATCGATCGCCCGGCGATAACCTCTCTTCACCGCCGGACGCCAGTATTCCGGCATGTACCTCTCTCTTCCCAGATTAGGATTCTGAGAACACCTCACCGGCATACCTGAGTAAAGTCTTGCCGTGCACTCCAGGTCTCGAATACACTTCACAATCTCCTTTTCCCTTCCCTCCTTCACCTTGTTCGCCCATTCCGGGTCTGCCATGAGGGGGCGGCCATGCAAAATCATGTCATAGGTGCCGTCTCCGATGGCTTTATTTGCCAGCTCCGGGCTGTGACAGGCTGCCCCGAGGATCGGCATTTTCTTAACCGCACTTTTGATGACTTTTGTCTCAGGGTCCCACAAGCCATCCTTTTCGCAATTCATCCATCTCATGGCCTCATAGGAGCCGCTACAAATATGATAGAAGTCATAACCCAACCTCTCGATCTCTGCGGCAACCAGTTTCATCTCATCTGGAACAAGACCGCCCGGAACATGTTCGTCTGCAACCGCCCTTACCCCCAAAGCGATCTTAGGTCCGATGCCCTCTCTCACCCTTTCCATCACGTCGAGCAAGAACCTCATCCGGTTCTCGAGGCTTCCCCCGTATTGATCGGTTCGTTTATTAAAGCGAGGGGACAAAAAGCTATGCAAAAGATACCCATGAGCCGCATGAATCTCTATCCCATCGGCGCCGGCCACGACCGCCATCTTGCACGACTTCATGCAATCCTCCGTATCCCGACGGATCTCTTCAATGGTCATGGGCCGTGGAATCTCACCTTTAAAGTGAACGTAGATCCGGCCCTCACCCTTCTCTACTTTTGGCAGAAGTGTCTTCGGAATATTCTCTTCTGTCAGTTCATAACCGACGGCAGAAGCCGCATACGTCTCATATCCCCTAGCCGTTGTCCCCTGCGGACCGGGACCTATATTGATCTGGGCGAATACCTTGGCACCGAAACAATGAATGGTTTCAAACACCTCACTGAGCCTGTTCATCCAATTCACGTCGAAGAGACGCAGGTTGGCATAATAGGTCCTGTTGACCCCTTCCATGCTCGTCCGGATGGCCTCGGTCACAATGAGTCCCACTCCTCCTTTCGCTCGAGCCGCGTAATACGCCATCTGCTGCTCGCTGGCGGATCCGTCGGGGTTCGAAAAGAAGAGATTCATGGGAGCCATCCCAATCCTGTTCTTGATTTCTACCGGCCCTATTTTTATGGGCTTAAACAGATTCTCGTATGTCATGGTTTCTCCCTTCTTTTATCGTTCTTCTCCTCGCATAAGTTATTTCTCCAAGCTCTGCTATTTCCTTCCAAACACCTTCAGTATCGACCCACTTAAGACATCGAACCTATCAGCGCACAGGGACCAAAGAAGATCCGCTATTTCCTCGGTTTTCACCCCCTTCTCAGCCTCAGCAAAGGGCATCTTCCTTGTGCTGGGTGTGTCTATGACGCTGGGCATGATTGCATTGACGGTAATTTTGGTATCCTTCAATTCTTCCCGTAAGGCAGAAACAAGCGCCGTCAGACCAGCTTCGGACACGGCATAGGCACTAAACGGTGGCCGAGGACCGAGGACAACTTTAGGCGGGAATAGCATGATATGCCCACGTCCTTTTTCTAACATAATTTTTAAAGCGTGTTTACAGCAGAGAAAGGTGGTTTTCAGGTTTACTTCCACCAATCTCTCGAAGAGCGATGTATCTGTTTCCCAAATCTTCCCTCGGGCGTGAAAAAGCCCCACCATGTGGAGCAGGATGTCTAGGGAGCCAAAGGCATCCTTCGCCTTCTTCATGAGGTTCTCAACCTGCTCTTCCTTCGTCGCGTCCACACGGACATCCAAAAATTGTCCGTTGAAATCGCCAGGAATTAGCCCTCTGGCCTCTTCCCAAGCTTCCGATGCATACCAGCCGAGCACCACTTTTGCTCCCTCTGCAAGGAACCTCTTGGTTACCACTCTGCCGAGGAAACCCTCCGCCCCTGTGATGACCACGACCTTTCCTTCAAGACTCACTGGCTAATCCCTTTTTCCGCTTTTGTTCGCCCGGACCGTTTTATTTGGTCTCGGTCATGCACTCTTCCAAGAACGAATAAACTCCTTGCACAAGCTATATTACTGAGGAGTCCATATTAAAGAAGGCATATGTTTCATAAAATCTCCCCTCGCCCCTCTTTGCTAAATCCCGCGGAAGGCGAGACCTTTTGTAAAGGGAGGGAAGGAGGGATTTAGTCTTCGGTGTCCATATGATTATGGACTGATCAGTGACTTGACCTATTTCTTCTCGACAAAAAGATCCATCGGGATAGGCGCTTCCCACTTGGTCTGCAGCTTCCCCTTGATATACTCGGAGGCCCAAGAAGCTCTAAAAGCCATTCGATTAATGCCAAACATCGGCTTTCCGATCCACGTTGCTTCTTTTCCGTAGATGCCCTTCCATCGATAGTTCGCGAAACCTTCCATCCATTTCGCCGTATCCATGGTGCTCTGGCCATTTAAGAATTGGTAGAAAGGTTTCGTGACATTGTAGAGCTGCCCGACGATATCAATGGGAGGGACGTTGTACTTTTTCATATACCTACGGCTTAGGTCGCGATACGCATCGCTCACGATGGGAGCCTCCCAGTCGATGTCGTTCGTTACGATTTGCGTGCGGTAATTCTCGGGGACAACCTCTTCCACCGCTCCTGGCGGTGGAAGCGCGGGCACCGCTATGATACCCTTGTAGCCTGCCTGCCGTAATTGTTTGATGAGCTGCGCGCACAGTCCGCCCATGTTGCCGCCCGTCGAATTGGTCTCGATGATGTCGGGATTCTTAGCCATGGCCCGGGTAATGAATGGAGAAAAGTCCGTCGTTCCGAAGGGGAACTTCTCTGCACCCACCCATTCCAAACCATGCAACTTACACATCATCTGGGAGGAATTGAGAAACATGACCGTGTCCGGTAAATCCGGCGCCATCGAAAGAATCGTTTTCGCATTAGGATAAAATTTCTGTAAATAGGCGGTCACCGTATTAAACATCTGCGGGATGGGCCCGCTGAAAAAGAACGTGTAGGGCCTATTCGGACCCGTCATATCTTTCGTAGAAGGGGTCACGACAAATGACACGACCTTATTCGATTCCAGTACCGGCTGCGCGCCTATAGCGTCATCGATAAAAGGCCCGATCACCACCTTCACTTTCTTTTCGTAGACGAGCTGCTCGGCAACGGTCTTTCCTACAGCGGCATCCTTTTTGGTATCCATGATGATTGGATTCAGCACATACTTCTCGCCCGCGATCGTCACTCCGCCCTGAGCGTTCTGGTCATCGATGGCGATCAACGCAGCGTTCTTTATGTTTGTCCCCAAATGAGCTGCAGGCCCGGTCAATGGAGTGGCAATCCCGATATCCAACGTCTTTGGCGACGTTGCTTTTTGAGCAAATACCTGTCCTGTTACCAGCGTCACTGCTACTACGAATACCGCTAATACAAGAGCTGTTCGCTTCATCTTTCTTCCTCCTTCTGGTCAGTTTGGCTAACCGCGCAACGATTGCTTGCTCGACCCCGATCTCACTCCTTATAAATCCCTATCTTCTCCAAATCATCGGCGACAGATTTCAAGCCCAATGCCTCCAGGGTTTTTCTTGTCGGCGCCCCTGTTTTTTTATCGCCTCCTCTCAATTCATAGAATACGTCCTTCAACTCCTCGAATTTCGCCCTGTCGAGCGTCATCCCCTTGGACGGCCCTTCCGGAATAGGCTGATCGTAAAAGTGGTGCGGTGCCACGTCATCATCACGGGTAAGCCCCATCCTTAGCAGATAGGCCCTTTCGATGTTGTAGATCCGGTCACAGACTTTGTGTAACCGGTCCTCGCTGAATTCCACTCCCGTCAGTGCCGTCAAGACCTCGGCCATTCTCGGAACGCCTCCCGCCCCTTCCGC
>Ga0335084_10003942_pt1 | contig 14603 bp, 14 predicted proteins | sample Lox_Sample_44_FD_206721 | JGI IMG/M metagenome (GOLD analysis project Ga0335084, IMG submission 206721) | Soil microbial communities from Loxahatchee National Wildlife Refuge, Florida, United States - Lox_Sample_4.4 | ecosystem: Environmental > Terrestrial > Soil > Wetlands | place: USA...
GACCAGGACCGTGGCCATGCTGACAACTAAAAGGTTGAAGCAAAACCAGGCCCCGCCGAGAGATTTGGTGTCGCGGAAGGCCTTCAGGTATTCCGTGCCGTAGAGCGCGGCCAGCGCCGAGAGGAGCAGCGTCGGAACGAGAAAGAAGGCCGAGACCGGATCCAGTGCGACGGAGAAGTTCCCGCCGGGCATGTTCCAGGAGACCTGCAGACGCTCTGTCTGGGCCCCCAGAATCGACAGGAGCGCGGGCGCGAGCGCGAACGTGCAGCCGGCCACGGCGCCACCGGCGCCACAGGCCGTCGCGGCTCTGGCGGATCGGCCCGCCACCAGGGCGGCGACCCCGCCCATAGCCACCAATCCCATCGCAACGAGGAAGAGCGTCATCCCGGATTACTCGCCGTTCACCGGGACCGCCTGCGCCTGGGTCATGCCGAACTCCACCCGGCCGAGCTCGGCCAAAATCTCTTCGCGCAGCCCCTGACGCCAGATCGCTGCCCTGAAGCCGACATCCCGCAACGCGAAAGCCAGCCGGGAGAGCAGGTGCAGGTGCGCGCGGACCGTCGGGCTCACCATGGTGAAGAGACAATGCACCGGTTGGCCGTCCAGCGCCCCGAAATCCACCGGTCGTTCAAGGAAGCAGAGGGTGATCATGGAGCGGGGCACATGGAGCACGATGGGATTGCGAACATGGGGGATGGCTATGCCGTCGCCGATGGCCGTTGAGGCCATGGCCTCGCGCGCGACGAGGACGCGCAGGAGTTGCTCGCGGTCAACCTCGTCCGGGAGTCGCATCACCTCTACCGCGGCTCGCAGAACCGACTCCGTGTCGCTTCCGACCAATCCGTAGGTGATTCCGCCGGCCTGCAAGGCTTCGGTCAGGGTAGGCATCCGGACGGACGCATCCTCTCTCTCTTCGAAGATGTCCGCCGACACACCGATCCGCCGGGCCGTGGCCCACTCCAGGATTTCCGCCCGGTGAAAGCGGTATTGCTCGCTGATCCGGTACGCCGGAATCGTCCGCTCTTTGATCCAGCGATAGATCGTCCGCTCGGACACATTGAGCAGACCGGCAACCTCTCGAACCGTAAGCTGCATGGATCTTCCCGCTCACCCGATTAGTGTCCATCCGTCCTTGAACCCGACAAACCGCGTCACCATAACGGCCAAGTCTCTCGATGTCAATCTTCGGGAATGGATGGCACGGAACATCGGACTGCGAATTCAGGGCCTGCGGGTCCCCCCGCAAGGGGCATGGCGGGACGGTTTCCATCCGATGACGATTGACGGGAAAAAGGGAAGCGTGTCGGGGAAAGCAGTCTTCCGGACCTAACCGACGGGGGCCAGCGGCTTGAGGGCGAGCGCGGTCTTCACGGTGCTGATCGGTCGTTGGGGCTCCAAGGGCTTGGGAAGTGCTAGCGTCGCGCCTGCCTTGAAGGCCTTGACGCTCAACTTGGGGTCCTCGACCGCCGTCATGATGATGATCGGCGTCTCCTTGACCTGAGGGAGGGTACGCAGGCGGCGGCAGGCCTCAAAACCGTCCAGGCCCGGCATACGAATGTCCAGGAGGATCAATGCCGGACGCTCACGCTGGGCGGTGTCCATGCCCGACGGCCCATCGGTCGCCGTCAGCGGGAGAAAATCGTGGGCCGCGAGAACGTCCGAAAGTTGCGCCAGGAGCACGATGTCGTCGTCGATGCATAGGACTTTGGTCCGCTGAAAGCCGACGCAGCCGCCGCCCACGACGCCTTCCTCGACCGGAAACCCGCATCGCTGACACCGGACGACGAGGTGCGCTCCTTCGTAATGCTCGAAGGTCGGATGATTGGACGAGCAGTGAGGGCAAAAATAGATGGTTGTGGACACTCGGCTTCCCCTGCATTCGGCATGGGCTCTGCCAGTACCGCGACAATCTGCCGTCGACCATGCCTGGTCTCCTTGGCCCAGGTCGAGCACGAGGCCGTTCTGGCTGCCATCGGGTCGTGATCTGTTCATCGGCACGACGGCGCGCTGGCTTTAGGAAAAAATAGGAGTTTGGACTTCCCGGCGGCGGGAGCGGAAACACCAAACCCCCCCGAAGCGCTCCGAGGGGGCTTGGTGCATTGTCCGTCGTGGCCTTACTTCTTCTTGGCCGGCTTCTCGGCGGTCTTGCTCTTCGGCGCCTTCTTGGCTCCGCAACCACAGGCCATGATGATCCCTCCTCTGACAACCGGGGAATGAGAAGAAACTAGCGACGCGCCCCGCGTTTGGTGGCGGCCGCCTTGGGCGCCTTCTTGACCACTCTCTTGGCCGCTGCCCTTGCTGCGACCGTCTTCGCGATCGGCCGCTTTCCCGCGAGCGTCTTGGCGGTCGCGGGCTTGGCGGCCTTCACTGCCGCCCCGGCGGCCGTATTGAAGAGGCCGAGCATGTCACCCCGGAACTTGTCGTAGGCGGCCTTGAATTCGGCCAGCGTCTTCTGGACGGACCCGAACTCGGGCCACTGGGCAGGCGTGTGTCCACCAGTCCCGAAATCACCCACGATGCCGGCCTCGCGCAGTGCCTGGTTTAGCTCCGCGTTCAGCTCGTAGCCCTGGCGGAAATCTGGAATGGTGTTGAGCGCCTGCAGGACATCGGGAGGAAACGGATGCGTGATGGACTCGACGTATTCTGCCAGCGTGAAGCCCGCCTCCTCGGCCATCTTGCGGACGTTCTCCTGATGGTTCGGGAACTCCGTGTGCACCATGTTGGAGCCGGTCAGCGTCCAGTACGTGTCCTGTGGCTTCCGCTTGGAGGCCGGCAGGTAGCAGACTCGGCTCAGGATCAGAGTGGCCTGTTCCTTGTTGATCTGATGCTTCCGGCAGAGGTAGTCCACCCACTTGCCCCGGTTCTCTTCCGACCAGAAGATCCCCCACGCCCGCCGTGCCACCAGCGTGCCGGATTTGCCGAGGACGTCTTCCCAGGTCTTGAGCTCGTCGGCCGAGGCCACGTCCGTCAGGGCCGCGACCACGTTGGCGTCGATCGTGCGCTGGCTGGCAAAGCGTGTGGCCGCCACGACCTTCGCCTCGTACCCCTTGGCGCCGTCCACCTTGACCTTTGTCCCGTTAACGGCGGCGAGTTGATTCACCTTCTCCAAGGCTTTATTCTCGCCCACTTTTTGTCTGAGCTCGCCGAAGAGGCTTTCCAGCTTCACCTCGCGCAGATGGCTCTCAAACCGGCCGCCCATGTTCGTCATGTAAAGTTGCGTGGGCACGATGCCCTTCTTGATCGCGCCGGCCATGCCCGCCAGCTCCTCCAGGACCATGGTGACTTCCTGGCCGACGGTGTAGATCACCGTGATGTTGGAACCGAATCCGAAGGCGTTGATGTTCCGTGCGATCTCCCTCGCCGCGGGCGAGGAGGCCGCCACCTTGATCACCACGTTGGGGCGGGACCGCTCGCGGGTAGCGGGATAACCCGCCAGGAGGTAATCATCATAGACCTTCAGGTCCTCCGCCGCCGCGGCGAAGGCGGCGAACACATCGCGGACGCTTTCCTGCACGAGGTGCGCGATGTTTGGGTTCAGCTGGAAAGACACCACGCCGCCGCCGGACGTGGCGGCCAGGTTGAAGAAGATCGGCCGGTAGACGTGCAGGTTGTCCCAGAGGGCCAGGAGGGTCGCGTAGAGGGCAATCTCGTCACCGAACTTCTCAGGCGCGGCCTTCCACGCGGCGAATTTCGGATGGAACTTCACCTCGGTCTGCAAGGCCTGCGCGAGCGACGGATCGTCGGAATATGCGAGGGCCGCGAGGACCGGGTTGGTGGATACCTGCTCGAATCCGAGGTGGCGCAGCCAGCGAAGCCCCAGTGCATAATCGTTCCCGAAGCGGCAGCGCCCCTCGCGAACCATCCGAGTGTAGACGTTCGCTTCGATCTCAGCCTGGGCCTTGTCCAGGAGGGCCAGGAGAACTGGCTTGTCGAAATCCAAGGCTTGCTCCATCCGGAGCGCCGTCTTGGCGGCCATGCTGGCGCCCTTCTGGACCAGCTTCATCCGGTCCAGGAAGCGGCGGACGACGGCCACGGCCACCGAGCCCTGGCCCTCCGCTGCCTCGCGGGCTTCCCATTCCGCGAGGGCACCCCGGATGTTTCCCACGGCCTGGCAGCGCTCGGCAGCATCTAACCACCGGCTTTCCAGTCCGCAGAAGTTGATGGCCATCTCGAGCAATGTCTCGTAGGCGTACTGGCGCTCGCGGACCTTGCGGGCCATCTCCATCTCGCCGTCGTCCGCTTGGAGGGCCGCTCCCACGAACCGGATGTTGAGCTGCCGGATCACGCCCGCTACGACCCCTACCAGACTGCCGTTGAGCTCCGGGAACAACAGGTGGTCGGCGGCGAGGGCGGTCTGGCCCCACACGGCGAGCTGCACCACGTTCGCGGCGTGATCTTCCGTGATCGGCCGCTTGCCGGGATCGGATAAACGCTCGGGTCGGTTGGCGGCAACGAGAGTCGCCATTTGCGATTCGGTCATGAGCTTGACGGCGCGGGCCATGGCATTTCCTCCTGTGAAGGCCGACATCGTTCCGGTCGGATAGACACCGGGCGGAGTATAGTCCAACCGAGCGAGCGCCGTCACGGTCTCGGCGTAGACCTGTCCAGTTTGTGGGACAATGTCCGGCCCGCGGGACGCCCGCGCACGAAAACGCCATTGTAATCCGCACACCGGAGAGGGATCATCGGTCGGAACGAAGCAGTCGCTGGTGTTCACCCATCAGGTGTCCACGAAGACGCGAGCGAGGACGGGCCATGGCCAAACTGACAAAGGACGAGCGCGCGCTCACTGAGCAGGTGTCCGTCGCACATCTCGAAAAATTCGTGATCGACATCACGCGGAAGGTGCGTCTTTCCGGATCACCGGAAGAGCGCGAGATGTTCCGGTACATCGGTCGGACGCTCAGGGGCTGGGGATTCGAGATCGAAGAGCACCACCCGGAGTGTTGGACAAGCTGGCCGGTGGCTTCCGTGCTGGAGCTGCTCGGCGATACGCCCGCCTCCACGCCGACCGAGGGCGTCATCCTGGAATTGGTGGATGTGGGACGAGGCCAACCGGAGATGCTGGACAAGCGCCCAGTGGCTGGCCGAGCTGTGCTCTGCGATGGCCACGCGATGCCGAGCAAGGTGTTCCACATCGAGCAGGCAGGGGCGGCGGCCCAGATCCACATCTGCGGCGACCTGATGCACGAGATGATCACCTCCATCGTCTGGGGATCGCCGACCCCCGAGAATGCCTCCCTGCTCCCGACGAATCCCATTGTGTCGGTGAATCGCGGGGGCGGCGCGCGGCTCCGCGAGGCCTTGGGGCGCGGGCCTACCCGCGTTCGCCTGCGCACGCGTGTGGATACCCGCTGGCGTGCCCTCCCGCTCCTCATCGCGCATCTGCGCGCCCCACGGAGGAATGGCGACTTCGTCCTTCTGAGCGGTCACGTCGACTCCTGGCACTACGGCGCCATGGACAATGGCTCGGGAAACGCGGTCCAGTTGGAGGTCGGGCGCATCTTTGCCGCCCGGAAGAAGCGTCTCAGACGCGACCTGCGTCTGGCCTTTTGGTCGGGCCATTCGCACGCGCGCTACGGGGGATCCGCCTGGTACGCAGACCAGCGCTGGCGTGATCTCCATGAGCATTGCGTCCTGCACGTGAACGCAGACTGCGTCGGCGCGAAGGGAGCCACGCTCATGACCGAGGCCATCGCCATGGCCGAGACCCGCGACTTCGGATCGGCCATCGTCGAAAAGATCGCGGGCCAGCGCCTCTCCGGGGTCAGGCCGCCGCGGGCCGCGGATCAGTCGTTCTGGGGCCACGGCGTCCCCTCGCTCTTCATGAGCCCGTCCGAGCAGCCGGCAGATCGGTCGGAGGGCGCGCGCGCCTACGCGCAGCTCGTGGGAGGCGCCACGCGGAGCGGCGGTCTGGGCTGGTGGTGGCACACGCCCGAGGATACCCTGGACAAGCTGGACCCGGCCCACCTGGCGCGTGACGCACAAATCTACGTCTTGACCGCGCAGCGTGCCCTGGAGGATCCCGTTCTGCCTCTGGATTATCGAGCGGCCGTCGCAGAGGCGGGAGCGATCCTGACCCAGTACGCAGAGGAGGCCAGGCGACGATTCGATCTCGCGCCGATCTTCGGGTTGCTTCGGGAGTTGGGAGCGGCGGTGGAGAGCCTCGAGCGCAGGATCCGCGCCCAGCGACTCACACCCGCGGCGACGGAGCTCGCCAACCTGTGTCTGATGGCCCTGGGGCGCCAGCTCATCCCCATCAGCTATTGTCGCTCCGGCGCCTTCGAACACGACACCACGCTCCCCGTCCCGCCATTTCCGGGGCTCGAGCCGATGCGGCGACTGGGAAGAATCCCGCCGAAGAGTGACGAGGCGCGGCAGCTGATCGTCGGTCTCGTCCGCCAGCGGAACAAGGTGTGCTACCACTTGGCCAACGCCCTGGCCACGGTCCATGCCACGTTGGGGGCCTTGCCCAGGCCACGGAGAACGAGGAATGGCGGCAAGCGGACCTAGCGGACGATCGGGATCTTCATCTGGCAGATGCTTCGGATGTCGCGCCAATCGCGGCCGGGCAGCAATCGGGTGGCCACAGCCTGCGCGGGCTGAGCGAGCAACCGCAGCCGCGCGATTCGCTCTTCCGTGGTCGGATGCGTGGAAAGGTACTGCGGAAGCGTGACGCCATTGCCCTGCTTTGCCTTGAGCGTCTCGAAGAAGGCGATCATGCCTGACGGATCCACGCCAGCGGCCACGAGCATCCGCAGTCCTTCACGGTCGGCGTCTTCTTCGTCCTTCCGGCTGTAGCGAAGCTCGGCGAGAATGCGAGCGCTCTCGAGGCCATAGGCCATGGCACCGCTCACGTCGCCGGTCAGCGCGGTCAAGAGCAAGCTGGTGGACGCGTGTCGGAGCAGCGCGCGCGTCGCGTGCCGCAGAAGAACGTGCTGGAACTCATGGGCGAGGACGCCCGCCAACTCCTCCGCGGACCGCGTCGCCTCGAGAAGTCCGCGGAACACGACCACGTACCCTCCGGGCGCCGCCAGGGCATTCACCGTCGGGTTGTCCGCCACCGTCACCCTGAACGTGTAAGGGGAATCCTGCCGCGCCTGCGTGAGAGTCGTGATGATTTCCTGGATCGCTTGCGCACGGGTTGCTTCGGCGCAGCGCATCGTCTCGGGAGCCAGCTGCTCGCTCACAGTCCTTCCCAGGTGCTCCTCCCATGATACCGGGACATGCGGCGCGACGACGGACGCCGCTCCGGGGACGCCCCAGAGGTAGAGGCCTGCCATCGTCCCGACGACGGAGACTGCCGCCAGGGCCGTCCAGACCATGCGCATGCGCCGACGGTTGGGATCGTGGAACCGCCCCGCCATCTCGGGCGCCAGGCGATGGAGCGCCGTGAGAAACGCCGCGTCGCGGATCAGCAACAGCTCCGGGGACTCCCCGCCGCGCTCCAGCCGGATCTCCTGGCCCACGTACGAGCCTTGGGTCTGCCGAATTTCGCCGTACGGCCACCACGCGGTGGGGCCGCCTTCTGCGGTGATCTCCAACCCCCATCGCAAGAGGCGGATCGCGGCGCGGCGCCGCCCGGCGGTCCGGCCATCCAGGTAGTGTCCTTCCCACTCGGTCTGCCCGGTCTGCATTGTTCTCGCTTTCCGACGGACTATCCACGGCGGCACAATTCCGGGAGCCGCACGCCGCCGGGATCACGAATCGAAGGGCGGCTACACGCCGAAGTCGAAGCCGGCGTCCAAGATGCCGGCGAGGCCTTCGCCCGTCGCGGACGCCGCTTGAGCCTCCTGCTGGATGGCAGCGAGATCGAGAGGTCCCTCGAGGGTCAAGTAGGCGAAGGTAAACCGCGCGCTTCGCACCAGGACCCACGGCCAGCCGAATCCCAGCGTAACGATCAGGAGGATCACATTCCCCAGGCTGAGCCGGAGGAGCCGCCACCCGGTGACCGTGCAGCGGAAACGGGCGGCACCGAACGAGGTGCGCCCCCAGAAGTACCGTTGCTTCCGCGCCACAAACCACAGCCAGGACAATCCGAGCGTCGGCAGGAAGAGCACAAGGCTCAAAAGATAGCGACCGAAAAGATCCTTGCCTCGCCCGTCGAAAGCAAACTTCTGGTTGCCGAAGTACGAGTGCGACATCAGGAAACCGTACCGTCGCGTCTCGAAAAATGGATAATACAAACTCAGCGTGATCATGCTGAGGAGCGACCCCCCGACGAAGAGCTTGAGGAACGTCAGAACCTCGCCTCTGAACGAGAAGCGCACGCCGCGCCACGACGTGCGGCTCAGACGGTAGCGGCGCGCACCTACCACCGCGAAACCTAGAAACGACAAGAACAAGAGGTAGGACAGCGCCGCGGCGGCGGCTTTAAGAATGGGCCCGGCGTGGATGAAGCGCATGCCCACGTTCACCAGGCCAATGGGAATACCGATCAGCAGGACCGCCTTGAGGAACCCCAAGAGCAGTTCTTTGCCGGTTCCGTGATACGCGAATCTGTCGCCTTCGAACTCCGTCTGGCTCAACAGATAGTTCCGGACCCGGACCTTGGCCCAGAAATAGTAAACGCCGAATGTGATCACGGTCAGAAACATATTGACGATGTGAATGCCCAGCAGGGAGCCACCGGTCCCGTGAAAGGTGAGACGCCGCACCTCTTCGTCGCTGGAACCGCTCCCCTGGGAGGACGCGGGCGGCGTGGACCTGTTCGCTCCACCTGGCGGCGAGACAGGGCGAGCGGGCGCGCCCAGCGGAGTCTTACACGATTTGCAGGTTGGACCCGGTAGCTGCAGCAACCCACACTTTGGACATTTCACTCCCATCGTCATCGGCCGCCCCCCTGACAACCGCCCGCGGTTTTCTTCATTGTCGTATCACTGCGGCAGACCCGACGAACTTCCCGTGACTGACGTTGTCACTGACGAGTGAGGACGGAACAACGACAGAACCGCCTCAATGGCCGAGAGAATTGCGCAAAGCGTGAGGTCTTGCGGCAGGCTATCGAACCCCATCGCGACTGTCAAACAGAAAGGCCGCTGCCCTGGTGGGATCATAGAACGGGGTCGAGGTATATAGGCGGACGAGGCAGGTATCGGCACCAGTGGGGACAACCGCCCCACTGCGGTTCCGATCATACACCCCGACCAGCGTGGGGGCCATCGAGTGGACCGTCACCATCGAGGACCAGGGCCCTGCGCATAACACGGCGACGGCAACGACAACTGTTGCTCAGTCTCAAGGGAAACAGGAACAGCGGCAGCGAGGACTAGAAACGCACCCGCTGACCGCGAGGTTTTCATGACACGCAATCGGGTGGAGGGGGATTCCCTCCACCCGATTGTCATTTTGTCTTTACCAGTCCTTAGCGAAGAGTCAAGTGGAGTTACGCGCCGATGGCCATCAGCGGATCGCTCTTGTTGATGGCTGGCGAGGTCACCAGGAAGAGCACCGGCCCGCTCGCCGGCGCCCGCAACTCTCCGATCTTCTCACCGAAGAGATCGGTGAATTGGGCGATGATATCGCCCTCCTTGACCTGCTGGCCAACCGTCACCTTGGGGTAGTACACACACTCCTGCTCTGCGGCCACCCACACGAACTTGTTGTAGTGAACAGGCGGCGGCCCCGCCTCGGGGGAGCCGGCCAGCCCGCCGACTTTCCGCAGAACGTTCAACACGCCGCGGATGTGCGTTTGCGTGGACGGCTCATCCAGGATTCCTTGGCCGCCCGCCTCCGTGAGGATCGCCGGCTTCCCCATCGCCGCGGCCGCGCCGTAGCTTCCTCCCCGTAAAACGCTCGTCCCCAGAATGATCGGTATGCCGTAAGCCTCGGCCAGAGCCTTGGAGGCATCGTCGATTTCCTTGTTGCCCGATTTGTAATAGAGCGTGAACGGCACCAGCGCCTCGATCATGTCGCCACCGTGCAGATCGATGTAATAGTCGGCCTGCGCGATGACGTTCGTGAACAGGAGATGGGCCATGATTTCGGTGATCGTTCCCATCGGATTCCCAGGGCAAACGCGGTTGAAGTTGATCCCGTCCAGCGGGTTGATGTAGATCGCCCGCCGCTGGAATGCCGGCACGCTGACCACGGGCACGATGATCACCGCACCTCGAAGCTCCGCCGGATTCAACGTCCGGGACAGCCGGATAGCGGCCTCGATCCCAGGGTATTCCGCACCGTGAACTCCTGCCGTCACGACGCACACTGGTCCATCGGCCTTGCCGTTGATGACGACCACGGGCATCCGAACGGTGACGCCCCGCCCCACATCCGTGGTCAGGAAACCCCGCGCGCGCTGCCCCGGTGCCGCGGTGATCTCGCCAACTGTGATCGGTCTGGTGGACATGGCTGCGCTCCTCTCGTGTCTGCGTTACAGATCTGCGAACCGATTTCGCACCCAAGAGGCGTCCCAGGCGACAGGGAAGCTGGGCCGCCTCATCCCAGGTATTTTTCCTGCAGCACATTCCGGTGATGAATTTCATGCCCTGCGATTATCCACGCCAATGCACGTACGCTCACCTCAACCGCATTCGCGATTCCCCGCTTCGTCCACTCGTCCTCGGCCAGGGGCGCAAACAGATCGATACTCGCGATCCGCACGTGCTCGTACTCGTTGCCGAGCTCCCGAAGCGGCCGTCGGTCGAACTTTCCGTTCGTGACGTAGCCATCTTGCTCGAAACCTGGCAGCGGCGTCGCGTCGTTTCTCGCGAACCTCAGTGCGCGATAGGCAAACACGCGCTCACTGTCAGCCACATGCCCGATGACCTCCTTGATGCTCCATTTCCCTGGTGCGTATCGATAGCCGGCTTTCTCTTCGGCGAGCCTCGCCAGGAGGCCTCGTGTCTCGGCCAGTTGCTGCTGCAGCGTGGCAATTATGCTTCCGGGAGGCACCAGGTCAATGTATCGGCCGTAGTACGGAGCGTATTCATCGCTCTGCGGCTTTGTCGCAAATGCGTCCGCCATTACCCTACCCCCTCCCCGGGATTCCGGTACGCCAGTCCACTCCGTCTGGGAGTTCACCCGTCGCCGTCGCAACCGCAGCCCTGACGAAAGCCGTGACCAGCGGCGGCGTCCGCCCGACCAGCGCAGACCGCTCCGGCTGAAACAGCGTCGCGACAAAGAACGGATGCCCGTCGAGCTCCACGGCGCGTATGCGCCTCTCGCCATCGTAGGCACACACGCGGAGAGAACCTGTCGCCAGCCTCTGTTCATACTGCGGGCTGAGGCCGAACCGGCAGTGGTACGTCTCGGCGATCGACTCCACGCCGTGGATCTGTGCCAGGCGCGTCCCCGGAACCAACCGGAGCGTCTCGGAGACCTCTACCAGTGCGCACATCAAGGGAGCAATCACCGGGTCGGGGGCACTAGGCTCCAACTCGGCGTGCGCCGGTGCGGTGACGTGCCAGACCGCCTCCGCGTACTCGAGCAGCGCATGTTGAAAGCCTCCACACGTCCCGAGAAACGGCCGGCCCGCTTGACGTGCGAATCGGATGGCCGCCAGCGCGCCCGGCGTGTTCGCGTAGGGACTCGCAGGCACGCACCAGATTGCAGCGTAGGGATCGAGGAACGCGTCCACCGCGCTCGGAATCGTACTGGTGTGAATCCAATTCCATTCGACCCGTGCCCCAACCGCCGAGGCTGCCCCCGAGAGAGCGCGCGGAATCGCCTGGTGGGCGATGACGGTGGCGTCGTAGTCCCCGACTAACGCAATGCGAACCATGCTGCTCCTCCGCCCGGCAGACGTAGCGCGCCTGCCCCAACCTTCGGACAAAGCGGTGGACCCCCTGCAGAGCTTCAGTGACGGCGACGGCGTGACGTGAGCATTCGCGCACTGCCCACCGTGCGCCCACGTGGAAGCCGCCGTTACCCGTCACCAGTCCAGAGGAAGCCCGCTTGGGAGGAGGACCCAGGTGAGGAAGACACCGGGCTCGAAGCGCCGTGCGGGCCGGGCGTCCACGTCGCCGCAGCCCGCCTTCTCGCGAAAGACAGTCGTACCTCCGGTCCCTGCCAACACGCCGTCAAGGATCACCGGCACGTCGCAGTGGACCGGGTGTTGCAAAACCACGTTACAACATCATGAGCATGGGGCACGGCAGGTCGTTCGTCGGCTCGCCCGCCGAATCCCGACCCGCCGTGCTGCTTCCTCGACCGTCGGCAAGAGTTTCACGGCCGCGTCATTTGGCGTGGCCACCGCGGACGTTTGGAAACGCCGCTTCGATCGGTCCCACGCTGAAGGTCTCGATGGCGTCCGGTACCGTTTTCTCTTCGGCCCCCAGCGGGACTGGAGATGCGGCGGGCAGACTCGGGCGCCCGCCGCAGTCGTCCATCAGGCAGCGGCTGGTGATCCCGGAGGTCCTTGCGGCCCGCGGTCTCCCTTATCGCCCCTGGGTCCGGTCGGACCCGGCAGGCCGGGATCGCCCTTGGGTCCGGTCGGACCCGGGAATCCGTGCTCGCCCTTCTCGCCCCTGGGTCCCATCGGGCCTTGCAGGCCGGGTGCACCTGTCTCACCCTTGGCCCCGGCTGGCCCGGGAGGGCCTGCCGGTCCTGGCGTGCGCTCCAACTTGGCCACCTTGCCGGCCAGCTCGGCCAGGCGGGCTTCCAGAACGTCGAGGCGCGCAGTCGCCGCGGGCTTGCTCGGCGCTGCGGCCTTTGCCTTGGCCACTGGCTTCCGGCCAGGCGCTGTTTTGGTCTTGGTGGGTTTGCGGGTTGGTTTTTTTGCCATGGCAGCCATTGCTCCTCCAAATTTAGGGGTAATAGCGGAAAACGGTACCGGACACCACCTATGTCCTCATCGCGCACTTACGCGAAGGACTCACCCGGCGACCACCTGCAAAAGAACCCCCATGACGCGCTAGTCTGTGTTTGGCTGCAATCGCATGCCGACCCAAGAGCCGAATCAAAGCCAAGCCAGTTACCCGTACTGCCCCGTGATGGTACTCGATCGAACTCCAAGGTTGCAAATAGCAAATCCTCCCGAGCGCATCCTACTTCGCGAACAACGGCCCGAACTGGATGATGAGCCCGCCGACAACCACGACAGCCAGGCCCGTCCATGTCGAAGCAGGCACCGCCTCGTGAAACACGAGGCGGCCGAACAGTACGGCGACGGTGGCGAAGACAGCAACGTACACGCCGAACAATCGCGAGAAGTCCCACCCAAGAAGATTCACGACTACACCGTAGGTGACGAGCATCGAAAAGCCTATCAGGATGACCATGAGTCCGCCGCCCCGTAGCCCGACGCGGATGACCGCGTCCCCCGCCACCTCGAGGAGCGCGGCGGTCAAGAAGACGAAGATGGCCAGAGCAGACGTTCGCATACGGACTCCATTCTCCTCGGAAGAGGTTACCTATCTTTCCACTTGTACAGGATGTGCTGCATGGCCAAGCACCTCATGCCCGAGTACTCGGCCCCGGCGATTTCAGTCTCGACCCCTTAGCTCCAGCCCCTCTTGAGCAAAAGCTCCTCGATCCGATAGGCGTGCAGCATGTCGTGCATAGCCGCATGCCGGAAGAGGATGAACACCGAGTACCGGCTGTACTCCGGATGCTCGGCGGTGCGGTCCCAGTCTTCCGGCCGCAGCCGACGGAGCCGCACAACCAGCTCCGTCCGTTGCTGCTGGAAACGCCTGAGCGCGTCGTCCAGATCCACCGCCAGCAACGCATCCTCGGCATGTTCGCGTTCGGGAAGGTACGGCCGTATGGTGGGATGGTGTTGCTCGACCATCAGCGTGAGCCGCTCGACGAACATCGGCTGGACAGCCGCGAGATGGCAGGCGTGTTCGTGCGCCGACCACTTGCCGGGACTCGGCCTGCGCCGCCGAACGGCCTCCGGCACTTCGCGGATCAGTGGAACGATGATCCGCGGCGCACGTTCGAGCGCTTCCACGACCGGCCGATAGGCTGCCTGCTCCATCTGTGTCTCTCCCCTTACAAGTCGTTCAAATGGTCTCGCTTTCCCACGCCCCTCGCTCGCCTTTCACGCCTCGCCGATGTCTTCGTGCCAGACATCAGGATGCGCTTGAATGAATGCTGTGAGTAGGTCTACGCATTCCGATGAGTCCAGGTCGACGACTTCCACTCCCCGTTCGCGCAGCCAGTCAATCCCACCGCGGAACGTGCGCGACTCGCCGACCACAACCTTGCCGATTCGGAACTGGAGGATGAGCCCGCTGCAGTACCAGCACGGAGCCAAAGTTGTGACCATGATCGTGTCCTGGTACCGACGCTGGCGACCTGCTCTCCGGAAGGCGTCGGTCTCGCCGTGCACCGACGGGTCGTTCTCTTGGATTCGACGATTGTGGCCTCGCCCGAGCAGCGCACCGTGCTGGTCAAAGAGTGCCGCGCCGATTGGAATCCCACCTTCAGCGCGGCCAAGCCTTGCTTCCTCGAAGGCCACATCAAGCATGGCGTGATAATCGAGCCCCTCTTTCATGCGTGACCTCGCGGAGAGCGGCTCAACGTTTCTGCCGCTCAGTGGCGCGGAACACCGTACCCGGCTGCCGCGGTGAGCTGTGCGGCGTCTCCCGCTACTCCTCGATCAGACCGAACTGCAGAAGGTGGTGATACGTGTGCTTGTAGTGCGTCCGATGCCACTCCTC
>Ga0335084_10003943_pt1 | contig 14601 bp, 18 predicted proteins | sample Lox_Sample_44_FD_206721 | JGI IMG/M metagenome (GOLD analysis project Ga0335084, IMG submission 206721) | Soil microbial communities from Loxahatchee National Wildlife Refuge, Florida, United States - Lox_Sample_4.4 | ecosystem: Environmental > Terrestrial > Soil > Wetlands | place: USA...
GCGCGGCTCGATCACGTGCGACAGCGGCAGCGTGCCGAGCGCGAAGCTGCGGCCGAACGGCGCGCGCAGGTCGAAGCGCCCGGTGAAGATCGTGCGCGAGGCGAAGTTCTCGCGGTCCGGGAAATAGAGTGTCTCGCGCATGCCGCCTTCGGTGAGCGCGTCCACGAAGCCGAACTGCAGGGGGATCGAGATCTTGGGGTAGAAGTCGAGCCTCTGGCCCGCGTCGGCCAGCGGCTCGCCCTCTTCGAACTTGCCGTCGCCTTCGGTCGTGGTCGTGGCCTCGGGGTTGCCGAAGTCGTCACGGTTCGAGTCGGGCAGCGGGTGAGTCGTGGGGAACTGGCCGTTCGCGGTGGGCTCGCCGACGTCGGGCCGCGCGTCGGCGCCGAAATCGAAGAACTGCCCGTTCACCGGTGACTTGCCGAACTTGGTCGCCCCCCCGGCGAACTGCATGAAGTTGGTGAAGCGCGCCGCGAAGGAACCGAACAAGGGCAGCCCGAACACCTGTCGCTGCAGGGTGCCGCCCCGCAGGTCCGGCACGCGCTGCAGGAACGAGCCGTCGCGGTCCAGATCGTTCGGGCTCTGCAGGTCGTTGAACACCGACACCACCGCGTTGCCCCAGAGGCCGTTGCCCGCGGCGGTGAGCCAGCCCGCGGATTCGAGCATGCGCTGGTGTTGCATGTCGGTGCCGAGCAGCAGCGGGAAGTCGAACACGAAGTTGTTGTCGGAGATCACGTTGATGTCGGTGCCGAACTCGAGGCCGGGCTGGATCGGCTGCTGGTGGCGCAGCCAGTACGCCCAGCGGTTCGAGCTGAAGATCTCCGTGTCGCTCGTGGCGACCTCGCGGTCGCTGGGCAGGAAAGCGGCGCCCCCGTGGCCGATCCCGCGGTCTTCGAACACGTAGTCGGTGATCGTGGTGGTCATGAAGCCGCGGCGACTCACCCATTCCGGGGTGAGCATCACGTTCACGTTGTCGCGCACTGCCCAGAAGAACGGCATGAAGATCTCGGTGCCGTTGCGCCGGGTCTGCGCGAAGTCGGGCACCAGGAACCCGGTCTGCCGCTCGGTCTTCACCGGATACACGAGGTACGGTGCATAGAGCAGCGGCACGCCGAACGCTTTGAACCAGGCGTCCCGCGCGGTCGCGTAGCCGGGAATCTCGACGTCGGCGTCTTTCGCCTCGATCTCCCACGGGCGGTGTGTCTCGTCGGGCGGGCAGCGGCAGGTCGTGAAGTTCCCGCGCTCGATCTCGTACGTGTCGACGCCGGTGCGCGAGATGGTGTCACCGCGCACCTGCACGCCCGGCTCCGGGCTGTCCATCGAGGCGTTCACGGCCACCGACACGGTCGACTTCATGTCGACCGCCATGAACTGCGCGCGCACGGAGTTCTGGGAGTCCACGATCACCACGTCGCCCGACGCGACGCCGGTGCGCGTGGTGCCGTTGAACAGCACCCAGTCGGCGGTGAGGATGCGGCCGTCGGCTTGCACGATCTTCACGTCGCCCGTCGCCTCGTACAGGTCGCGCTCGCTGTCGTAAGTCACGACCTTCGCGGTCAGCGTGAACTGCACCGGCGGGAGCTGCGACTCGGGCGACGGCTCCGTGGGTGGAGGCGGCTTCGTCGGCTGGGGCTCACCCTCTTGTGCGCGCGCCGCCGCGGCGAGCACGAGGGCGCTCACGATGAGGAGCGCTCCGAGGCGACGCATCGAGCACTTCTACAATGCGCAAGATCGCGAGGCAAGGGACGCCGCAGCCCTCATGAGGCGGCCGCCCTGAGCGAGACCCGCAAGCGCCAGAGCATGGGTAGGGTGCCCATGCGATCACAGGTCAGCCGCGCGCAGTCTTCTCGAGCTAGCGGATCGTCACTGCGAGGCCGCAAGCGGCGCAGCCGCGCGCAGTGAGCCGCAGGCGAACGAAGTCAATCAGGCCGAGCGAAGGCCGCCCTGAGCGAGGCCGCAAGCGGCGGAGCATGGGTAGGGTGCCCATGCGATCACAGGTCTGGCGCGCGCAGTGAGCCGCAGGCGAACGAAGTCAGTCAGGCCGGCTTCTGAGCGACGGAGGCCAGCTCGTCCGGCTCGAGCACCGTGAGCTGGTCGTCGACCAGGCCCACGAGTCTGCGGTCGAGCAGCTCCTGGAGACACAGGTAGGCCTGGCGGATCGGCAGGTGCGAGGCGGCGGCGAGGTCCATGAGTCGCCCGCGCACCGGAGTCGGGACTTCGCCCGGGATGCGGCGCGCGAGGATCGCGCGCGCGAGCGCGCCGAGTGCGCGCGCGTCCTGTCGGACCGCCGTGCGCGGCGGCTCGGGCTCGGCGGGCAGCGCCTCGGCCGAAGCCTCCTCGCGCGCGGCGCCGACGCGCTCCGCCAGCGACTGGATCAGGCGGAACGAGAACTCGGCGTTCTCGCGCACCAGCACGTTCAGGAGTGACACGTCGAGCGCGAGCACGCTCGTGTCTCCTTCGGCCTCCGCGCGCACCGGCGAAGCGCGGCCCAGGATCGCGGTCGCTTCGCCGAACATGTCGCCGGGGCCGAGCAGATACGGCGCCTGACCCTCGACCATGTGGACGAGCACGTTCCCGCTGCGCACCACGTACAGCACGCGCTCGCGGGAGCCCCGCTCCACGATGGTTTGACCCTTCGTGAAGCGCTGCTCGATTTCCTCGGGTTTCATCCGTCCAGGCCTCGGCGCACGGAAGCTTGCCGAGCGGATCGACGCGCGCGCCTCGAGCCTTGAGCTATCGCTTCCGGTGGCGGGCGAGTACGGCGCGAAGCTGCTCGCGATCGTGGAAGCCGGACTCCAGGCGCTCGAGCACCTTGCCGTCGGGCGAGATCACGACATGGAACGGGAAAGCGTCGGCGCCGTACAGACCGGCCAGGTCGGAGTCACCCAGCGCCACCGGATAGGCCACGTCGCGCTCCTTCAGCCAGTCGGCGAGAGCCTGCTCGCTGAGGCTGTCGACCGAGATGGCGAGCACGGCCGTGTCCGTGCCCTGGAGCTCCTTGGAGAGCGCATTCAGCTCCGGCACCTCGGTCACGCAGGGCGGACACCAGGTGGCCCAGAAGTCGATCAGCACCGTCTTGCCGTGCAGCGAGCCGAGCGTGACGTTGCCGCCACCGACCAGGGCGAGGTCGAACTCCGGCGCGGGATCGTTCGCGGGCGGAGCCGCGCTGCGCCCGCAGGCCAGCGTCGCCGCGAGCGCGGCCAGAGCAAAGACTCGCCTCACCGGAGCTGTCACTCACTCCCAGTTATCGGAAGACGCCGACTGCTGGTCGAGCGCGCGCTCCTTGCCCACGAAGAGCAACGGTTGGTTGAACGTGAGGTGTTCGGGCGTGACGACGTAGTCGCCGCGCACCGCCGGCATGATGATCTCGCGCGGCACGTCGAGGCGGCCGCCCGTGAGCAGGTACGCGAAGCCGCCGGTGACCGTGCCGAGCGTCGCGTACATGATCTTCACGGGGCCGTAGACGAGCGTTGCGAGCGCCGAGCCGACGCCCAGCCCGTAGTGCAACATGATGTTCCGCTCGGGCGCCTCGTCGGCGACCGCAGCGAGCGGCGCTCCCGCGACGCTCGCGAACACCAGGGACACTGCGAGCACACCGATTCCACGCCTGACCGAAGAAAGAACACGCGAAGAAGGAAGACGAGACACAGGTACCTCTAGAACCCCCCTTGGTTCACCTGAGGAAGTAAACTAAAACTTTCGCCTGGTGTCGAGGAGCAGCGTCACCGGTCCCTGATTGACGAGCTCCACTTCCATGTCTGCGCGGAAGCGCCCGGTGACCACGGTCACGCCGAGCGCGCGCGCGTGCGCCACGAGCAACTGCAGGAGTCTCTCCGCTTCCTCCGGCGGCGCGGCCTCGCCATAACTTGGCCGCCGTCCCTTGCGGCAGTCGCCCAACAGCGTGAACTGCGAGACCACCCCGAGCGCGCCGCCGGTGTCTGCCAGCGAGCGGTTCATGACGCCCTTCTCATCCTCGAAGACGCGCAGGTTCACGAGCTTCTCCGCGAGCGCGCGCGCGTCTTCCTCCGAGTCACCGCGCGCCACGCCCACCAGCACCAAGAGGCCCTCGGTCATGTCCGCCACGCGCTCCGTGCCCACGCGCACGTGCGCGCTGCGCACGCGCTGCGCCACGGCTCTCACGGGGCGTCCTGGTCGGCGAACCTTCCCCGGTAGACCGCGCTCCCCTCCGTCCGCTGCAGCACGATCTGGCAGATGCGCACGCCGGGGTGCAACGCGAGCGCGCGGCCCGAGACGTTGGACAGCTCGAGCACCTGGTGGTTCGACACCCCGGGCTGCACGAAGCCGGAGCTCACGTGCACGGTGAGCCCGAGCCGCGCGATGCGGCTGCGGCCCTCGATCCACGCGCACAGGTCGGGCGGCAGGAACAGTCTCTCGCGCGTGATGCCGTGCACCGTGTGGCCCGGCGCGAGCACGTAGGGCTTCTCGAACGCGATCACGCGCGTGAAGGCCTCGGGCGTGGTGTCGTCGGTGACGTCGATCGGTCCGTTGCTGGACTCGAGCGGCACGCGCAGCTCGTCGCCCAGGTGCAGGTCGATCGAGGCCGCGCCGACCTGATCGAGCGAGAACGGCTCGAGCCGCAGCCGACCGCTCTCGAGCTCGCGCAGGATGACGTCGCGGGTCAATACGCTCATGGTGTCTCCGCGCGGAGGCTCGCGGGTGCGGCGCGCTTGTCAACTCGGCGCCGCGCCCCGTAGCGTGTGCGCGTGCATTCGTACTTCGACACTCCGCGCCCGCAGCTTTTCGGCCACCGCGGCGCCAGCGGCGAGGCGCCCGAGAACACGCACGCGGCGTTCGAGCGCGCGCTCGCGCAGGGCGTTCCGTACCTGGAGATGGACTGCCACGCCACCGCCGACGGCGAGATCGTGATCCACCACGACGACACGCTCGAGCGCACGACCGACGCCGACGGGCCGATCCGCGAGCGGCGCTTCGCGGAGCTGGAGCGGATCGATGCCGGGCACCGCTTCACCCCCGACGGCGGGCGCACGTTCCCGTTCCGCGGCAGCGGCGTGCGCGTGCCGCGGCTGGTCGAGGTGCTCGCGGCGTATCCGAACGCGCGCGTGAATCTCGAGGTGAAGCAGGCGGAGCCGCCGATCGCCGAGGAGGTCGTGCGCCTGGTGCGGCGCGCGGGCGCGGAGCGCCGCGTGCTGCTCGCCGCCGAAGACGAGGCGATCCTGGCCAAGCTGCGCGCGCTCGACCCGGGCACCGCGCTCGGCTCGTCGCTCGCCGACGTGGTCGAGTTCGTGCAAGCCGGCGCGCAGGACAGGCTCGACTCCTTCGCGCCCCGCGGTCACGCGCTGCAGGTGCCGACCCACGCGCTGGGCCGGCCGCTCGTGACTCGCGAGTTCGTCGCGGCCGCGCACGCGCGCGGCCTGGTCGTGCACGTGTGGACGATCAACGAGAGCGACGAGATGCGCCGGCTGCTCGCGCTCGGCGTCGACGGGCTCATGTCCGACTTTCCGGCCCGGCTGGTCGCCGCGGCGCGCTGAGCCGCGCGCGCGCCCAGCGCGCGCTGTCCGCGACCGACGCGTCGGGTGAGTCGAGCCAGCGCTCGACCGCGGGCAGCAGCGCCGGGTCGCCCGCGTTTCCGGCCGCGACCAGCGCGTTGCGGCGCAGGCCCGCCGGACGCGTGCGCTCGAGCGCCGAGCCGGCCAGCCGTGACTCGAGCGCCGCGTCGTCGAGCGCCAGCAGCTCGGCGAGGTCGGGCGCGTGCCACTCCGGGCGCGGCTCGAACGGCGGCTCGTGCGCGAGCGGCCGCGCGCGGCGCTGGTTCCAGGGACACACCTCCTGGCACAAGTCACAGCCGAAGAGGTGCGTGCCGATGCCCGCGCGCAGCTCGGCCGGCGCCGCGCCGCGTTTCTCGATCGTGAGATACGAGATACACAGCCGCGCGTCGACCACGCCGGGCTCGGGGAACGCGCCGGTCGGGCAGACGTCGAGACAGGCGCGGCAGCTGCCGCAGTGGTCGGCCACCCGCGGGCCGGTCTCGAGCTCGAGGTCGGTGAGCAGCACGCCGAGAAACAGGTACGAGCCGAGCTCGGGGTCGATGAGACACGCGTTCTTGCCGATCCAGCCCAGGCCGGCACGCAGCGCGAGCAGCCGCTCGGGAATCGCGCCGGTGTCGACGTAGCTCAGGAACGAGGCGCCGGGGAACTCGGCCGCCAGCCCGTCGGCCCAGGCATCCAGGCGCCCGAGCACCACGTCGTGATAGTCGGCGCCCCACGCGTAGCGCGAGACCCAGCCCGTCGCGGGCCCGCGCGCCGCGCTCGAGTCGGGGCGGCCCGTGTCGTAGGGCACGGCGGCGATCAGCGCGCTGCGTGCGCCGGGCAAGAGGCGCGTCAGGTCCTCGCGGTCGGCCAGGCGCTTGGCGATGTAGTGCATCTCGCCGGCGTAGCCGCGCGCGAGCCAGTCGCGCAGGCGCGCGAGCTCGGGGAACGGCCCGAGCCGCACCGCGCCGCAGCGCGCGATGCCCGCGGCTCGCGCGAGCTCCGCGACACGCTTCAGTGTCTCCTCGGACGTCACTGGCCCGAAGGTAGCGATCCATGCCATCGTCGCGCGCATGCGCGGACGTGCGCTCGCCACGCGCGAGGACCTTCACGTGGTGCTCGTGTCGCCCGAGATCCCCTGGAACACGGGGAACGCCGGCCGCACGTGTCTCGCGGCGGGCGCCCAGCTGCACCTCGTGGAGCCGCTGGGCTTCTCGCTGGCCGCCCGGCCCGTGCGCCGCGCGGGGCTGGACTACTGGCCGCGCGTGGCGCCGCGCACCTGGCCCGACTGGGAGAGCTTCGAGAAGTCACTGCCCGAGCTGGGCGAGCCGCTGTTCTTCTCGGCCGACGCCGAGCGCACGCTCTGGGAGCTGCCGCTCGGGCCGCGCGCGGTGCTGGTGTTCGGGCGCGAGAGCACGGGCCTCCCGCGCGAGCTGCGCGAGCGCTGGCGGGACCGGCTCGTCGGCTTCCCGATGGCCGATCCCGCGCTGCGCTCGCTCAACCTCTCGACCACCGTTGCGTTGGCGGTCTACGAGGTGCTGAGGCGCCGCCAGGCTCAGTGATTCGCAGGGGCGGCTTCCGGGGTGGCCGACGTCGAGGGCTTGGGCGCCGCCGTCTTGGTGACGTGGGCGCTCTTGCTCGAAGTCTTCTTGGCCGACTTGGTCTTCGCGGTCGTGGGCATCGCTGCCTTGTGCGCGCTGGAAGTCGTGTGAGCCTTGGCGCTGGTGGCCTTGCTCTGGGTCATGGACTTGCCGTGCGCGGTCTTGTGCACCGGGGTCTGTGCGCCGTTTGCCGGAGTGGCCGGCTTGGTGACTTCGGGCGTGGGCGCTGCGGCGCTGTCCGCCGCACGAGCCGCGGGCGCCGCGATCGCGACGACCGCCGCCAGAGTGAGAGCCTTCCAATGGAACATGGGAACCTCCGCTTTGTTGCAAGCGACCGGACTATCGGCCGCTCGTTCGCACAGACGAACCGGCGCCGACACAACGCGTTGCGCAGGCGGAAATGAGCTGAGGAGGCGCGCGCTTGGGCGCCGGCCTGCTAACGGAAGAGGACGACCGCCTCGCCCGGCGTGGTCTTGTCGCCCTTGCCGTTCTCGGTCCAGATCTCGAGCTGGGCGAGCTTCTTCCCGCCCTCTTCCCACTTCCGCTTCACCACGCCTTTGCAGCGGATGGGCTGGTTGGGCATGTCCATGCCGCGGTACTGGCAGGAGAGCTTCTGGATGCGGCCGTTGTGTCCGAGCCAGTTCGAGACCAGCTCGCCGAGCGACGCGTACTTGAAGCGGCCGTGCACGATGATCGAGCCGATCTGCTTCGACTGCGGGAAGGCGTAGTCGTGGTGCAGCGGGTTGAAGTCGCCCGAGCCGGCGGCGTACTTCACGAGCTGGGTCACTCCCGGGCTCTTGTCGAGCGCTGGCAGCTCCTGGCCCTCGCGCACCGCGTCCCAAGTCACTGCCATGGCCGTCTCCTAGTAGAAGATCGCCTGCCCGCGCTGGCGGGCGACGAGCTTGCCGGTCTTCTGGTCGGTGTAGGTGGTCTCGTTGGTCACGAGCAGCATCTTGCCCAGTGACTTGCTCTCGCGCACGTCGAGCCCCGCGACCTTGCTCACCACGACCAGCGTGTCGCCGGCGCAGATCTGGTCGAAGTACTCGGTCTCGGTGCCGCCGTCCAGCAGGCCGGGCAGGCCGTGCTTGATCGCGGGCTGGCCCTCGGTCGGCCCGCTGAAGGTGTCGCTCGAGCGTCCGGGGATGAACACCGGCGTGCCGAGGTAGGTGGGCGGCGCGGGCAGGCTGCGGTAGCCGGCCTTGTGCGCCGCGTCGAGGTCGAAGTAGACGGGATCGGTGTAGCCGACGCCGCGCGCGAAGGCGCGCACGCTGGTGGTGGTGACCTCGTGCAGCCACGGCGGCGACTCGCGGCCGATCTGGGCGCGCATCTCGGCGCTGATCTCGAATTCCTTGGCCATGTCTCGGACTCCCTGGTGCGCTTCGCGCGCGGGCAGTGTAAACCAAACGCCCCCATGAGTTCGAAGCGCAGCGGTCCCCTGCTCCGGCCCGACGAGGTGCTCGCGCGCTTCCGCGCGGGCCCGAAGGACGGCGTGTTCACCGACGGCGCCTGCGAGGGCAACCCCGGCCCCGGGGGGTGGGCCTACGTGTGGGTCGAGGGCGACCGGGTGCGCGCGGAGAAGCACGGCTCCGAGGCGGCCACCACCAACAACCGCATGGAGCTCACGGCGCTGATCGAGGCCTTCCGCGCGCTGCCGGCGGACGCGCGAGTCACCGTCCACTCGGACAGCGAGCTGTGCGTGAAGACCGTGAACGAATGGGCGGCGGGCTGGGAGCGGCGCGGCTGGCGGCGCAAGACCGGGCCGATCGCGAACCTCGAGCTGGTGCAGACACTCTGGGCGCTGGCGCAGTCACACCCGCACGTGTCACTCGTGTGGATCCGCGCGCACGACGGCTCGCGTTGGAACGAGTACGTCGACTCGCTCGCGAACTCGTTCCTGCGCGAGCGGAGCCCCGCGGGCTAGACCGGCAGGCGCCCGCCGCGCACGGTGGCGCCGGCGTCGCTGGCGAGCCAGTGGATCACCTCGGCGATCGCGGACGGCTGGGTCCAGGTCGAGAAGTCGGCGTTCGGCATGCCCGCGCGATTCGCCGGTGTGTCGATCGTGGTGGGCAGGAGCGTGTTCACGCGCACGCGCCGCTCCGCCACCTCTTTGTGCACCGTCTCGGCGAGGGACAGGATCGCGCCCTTCGACGCGGTGTACGCGCCGAGGCCCGCCGGCAGATCGAGCGCCGCGCGCGCCGCGATGTAGGTGACTGATCCGCGCCCGCGTTCGAGCATACCCGGCAGCACCGCGCGCGTGAGCGCGACCGCGGTGCGCACGTTCATGCGGTACATGCGGTCCCAGAGCTCGAGCTCCGTCTCGTGCACCGGCTTTCCGCCGCCGAAGCCGCCGACCGCGCTCACCAGCACCTCTGCGCCCGGCGCCGCGGCGGCGACGGCGCGCGCGCCCGCCTCGTCGGCGACGTCGGCCTCGACCAGAATCAGCCGCCGATCGCGGAGCGCGGCAGCTTCCTCGACCTCGATCGCCTCGAGCTCGCGCTTCATGATCCAAGGCGCGACCACGCGGTCGCCCGAGGCGAGAAAGCGCGCCACCACCGCGCGCCCGAGCGCGCCGGTTCCACCGCTCACGATCACGAACCGACCCGAATCAGCGCTGGCCATGAACGCAGGGTACGCGAAGCGCGTCCCATCGGTAGGATCCGGTGGAACCCTTTACGTCACCGGACATCTCTCCTATATCCAACTCAAGCCCACGGACCCTGTCCGAGCAGCGCGTTTCCCCCCGACCGCTGCCGGCTCCCCTTCCAAAAGACTGGAGACGCGATGAGTGCTGCCGCGGAGTCGCCACTGCGCCACGTCTCGCTCCGATCCGCGCCCACGCGCGACGTGAGCCTGCCCGAGAGCTCCGCTCCCGACGGAAAAGAACCGGGCTACTGCCTGGTCGAGGACGCCGGAACGGTCCGCCAGGTCCGTTTCCGCGGCGACCCGCGGCTCTGGGAGTGGCCTGGGGTGTACGAGCACCTGGTGCGGAACCTGCTCCGCGGCAACGCACCCGGTGCGCTGTGTCACTTGCTCGACCGCCAGCTCCGCGCGGCGCGCGTTCGACCTACGGACCTGCGTGTGATCGACCTGTTCGCGGGCAACGGCTGGATGGGCGAGGAGCTCGCCGCGCTGGGCGCCGAGGAGATCATCGGTGTGGATTCCACCGCAGCCGCTGCGGCCGCGGTCGAGCGGGATCATCCGGACGTGTATCGGGACTATCTGGTGCTCGACATGCGCCGTCTCTCCGAGAGCCAGCGCGACGACCTGATGGCCTACGACTTCAACTGTCTCACCTGCGTCGACGCGCTCGCCGCCGAAGAGCCCGCGCCGAACGCGTTCGCCGAAGCCTTCAACCTGCTCGCCCCGGACGGCTGGACCGCGTTCCACCTGAACGCCGAGACCGCCGAAGGCGGACGTGACTCACGCTTCGCCCGGCTCGTGCACCGCATGATCCAGAGCGGCGCGCTGAACATCGTTCACCAGCAGCGCTACCGGCACCGCTTCTCCACCCACGGCACCCCCCTCTTCCACGTGGCCGTGATCGCGCGCAAGGTCCGAGACTTCGAGCCCTGAGTAAGAGCTGCGTTGCGCGCTGCGCTCCGCGCAGAAGCCCTCCGTCGCTGCTTCGGGAGTACCCTGCAGACGCTCCTCCGGGCTTCCGCGCCGGCCGCGCGCGCGAATCTGATCTCTCCGATCCCCCCAAAAAACCAAGTCGCGTCGACGTTGGTTGCCTCTTCCACCATCCAGCCCGCGTTCGCAACACCATCGGGCGCGGGCCGCAGGGTCGACGAGGCAACCCGCGTCGACGCGATCTCATTTTTAGTGGTGGGGCGGATGGATGTGGTCCGCCGGCGCGGCCGGGGCAAAACCCGGAGGGAGCGTTGCGAGTCCTCGAGCACAGCGACCGAGGGTTTTAGCCCGGAGCGCCAGGCGCAAAGGTGCTCTTCGTTGACTTTTTGTCATCGATGACAGATATTCAGCGAAGTGACCGCAGCGGTCCCGATTCCCTCGAGGCGTGAACGGCAGAAGGCCGAGACTCGGGCGCGTCTGCTCGACGCTGCGCGCGCGCTGTTCGCCAGCATCGGGTACGACGCGACCCGGCCCCAGGACATCGCGCGCAAGGCCGACGTCGCGATCGGCACGTTCTACGTGCACTTCCCCGACAAGCGCGCAGCCTTTCTCGCCTTCACCGAGGCCGCGGCTCACGAGCTCATGGAGCGCGTGCGCGAGCGGGCGGCGGACGCGCGCGATTTCGAGTCACGGCTGCATGCGTCGCTCGAGGCGATCCTGTCGTTCTCGGAAGAGAATCCGGGCGTGCTCGCGGCGGCGTTCGCCGACGAGGCCGTCCTGGCGGCGAGCACCTCGGCCGGCGCGAGCCTGCGCGACCGGCTCGCGCAGTCACTGGCCAAGGGCTTGCGCGACGGCATGCGCGCGCGCGAGCTGCGCCGCGACTACGACCCCTTCGTGATCGCGTATGCGATCGTCGGCCTCTTGCAGCAAGGGCTGCGCTACGGGTCCCACACGCAAGTCTCTCGTGAGGCTCTGCTCTCCAACCTGGTGCGCTTCTGCGCCCGCGCGCTGGTCGAGCCGCCAGCGCCCGGAGCTCGAAAGGAACCGCGATGACGCGACTGCGCTACGAGCCCGAAGAGCTGCTCCGCTCGCACGACTACGCGCGCCCGCAGGTCGAGGCGGGTCATACGCTGCACGGCGGATTCGACGCGGCCGGGAGCTACCTTCCGCCGCGCATCCTCGTGCGCAAGCCGGCGCTCGACGCCTGGACCGAGGCCCTGCGCGCGCGCGGCGGCGACCTCTTGCCTGCGGACTCGTCGCTGCTCTCCGGCGTGCGCTACCCGTCCGATGCGCAGCAGAAGCTCCTGATCCGCGAAGGCCTGGGACAGACCTTCTGGAACTCACTCACCATCATCGGCATGATCGAGGCGCGCGGCCGCGTGCTCGCCGACATGGTGTTCCCCGAGTTGCAGAACGCGGTGACCGAGGACGTCGCGGAGCTCGCGGTCGGCCACCTGAACCGCGGCCTCCTGCGCGCGCACGGCCTCGACGAGGGCGGCGAGCCCGAGCGCGGCATCGGCGGCCACGACGTCATGTGGTTCGCGCTGCGCGACCTCGCCTTCGGCAAGACCGACTTCCCGCAGCCCGTGGTGCCCGAGAACATCGCGCGCCCCGACGCCAACGTGCCCGTGTTCCCCGACATTCCGATCCAGTACGAGAGACTCGTCTACTTCCTGCTGAACCTGCTCATGATCGAGTTCCGGGCGGAGCGCGGCTTCTCGTCGACCGAGAGACTCCTGCGCGACCCCGAGCTCTTCCCCGCCCGCCGGCCCGAGGCCGACCACGCGGCCGAGATCGTGAACCGGATCCGCGCCGACGAGGAGATCCACGTGCACTCGCTGCGCCTGTATCTGGGCGAGCTGCGCCGGCTGCACTTCAAGACCGCGGGCGGCGGCACGCGCTCCGGGCGCGAGATCGTCGACACGCTGTGGGAAGGCATCGTGAAGTGGGCCACGATCGAGCAGCCTCCGCTGGCCGCCGCGCAGCAGAAGGCCGTGCTGCTGGACCGCATCGGCGCGCACCCCGAAGCCGCGCGCGTGCGCGCGGAGTTCCTGGCGCTGGAAGAGCGCTAGCCGAGCGAGAAGCCGACCGCGGCCGCGAGCTCCGGCAGCGCCTGCTCCGGTGACTCGACCTTGATCGTGTGCATGCCGAGCGCGCGCGCCGCCTTCAGGTTGGCGCCGATGTCGTCCAGGAACACCGCCCGGTCGGGCGTGACGCCGAGCGCGCGGCACGCGAGCTGGTAGATGCGCGGATCGGGCTTGCGCAGCCCCACCACCGCCGACTCCACGAAGGCGTCGAACAGCGCGCGCAGCTCGAGGTCGCGGCGCTCCTTGCTCTGGTCGGGCGCGTCGCTCGCCCAGTTGTTGGTGAGTGCGCCCACGCGCAGACCGCGCGCGCGCAGCCTGCGGATCGCGCCGAGCATGGCGGGGCGCGGCTGTGACTCGACGCCGATCGCCTCCATCATGGGCGCGATCTCCACCCGCTCACCCGCGGCGAGACAGTCGGCCTCGAACGCGGGCACGAAGGCCTCCACCCGCAGCTCGCCGCGCTCCAGCCGCGACCACGCTCCCGAAGGGCCGGTCGACATCACGACCCGGTTGATGAACCCCGCCGGCAGCCCGCGCGCGCGCTCGTAGCGCGCGATCGCGTGCAGGGGCGAGCCCAGCACCACGCCGCCCAGGTCGAACAAGACGCCCTCGAACTTCATGAGAGCGATCCTAGCCCGCCGGCTGGCGCCTCCGCTCGCCAGCCGGTACTCATGCGCACGGGGGTAGAGAGACCAATGAGTCTCGGCCTTTTCGGCCGGCGGGCCGCGCTCGCGGCGCTCGCGCTGTCACTCGCGTTCGGCCCGCGCGCCGCGCACGCGGGCAAGATCCCGCTCGACGAGCCGCCGCCCAAGGGTCCGCCCGCCACGCCGGTGAGCGTGGTCAAGAAGGTGCTGTTGTATCTGCCCAACCGCCTGTTCGACCTGACCGACATCGTGCGCCTGCGCGTGCGCGCGGGACCGGGCTGGGCAATCGGCGCGCGTGTGACCCGCTTCGCGCCCTTCTTCGCGGGTGACTACGACGCGACGTGGGTGGGCATGCCGGGTCCGCGCGGCCGCCCGTCGCTGCCGCTGCCGGCGGGTGTCGACGCCCAGCGCGGCATCGGCATCGGGCCGGTGGGCGTGGGCAGCGGCTCGCAAGCGCCCTACTACGGGGCGGGCGAGATCGGCGCCGGCGTGCACCTGTACATGCTCGGCTTCGACGCGGGCTTCGACCCGGTGGAGCTGGTCGACTTCTTCGCGGGCTTCGCGGGCTACGACGTATCCCACGACGACTTCTGAAGTACACTCCGGGCCCCATGAAGGAAGAGACTTCGTACGGCGGCTTCGGCTGCGTGATCTCGGCGCAGCCCGCGGAGCGCAACTGGGTGCCCGCCGGCTTTCCGGTGGCGAGCGGCTTCTGGACCTTCCGTGAGCCCGACGCGGTGGTGATCGTGCAGAACGATCGCCTGCGCGTCGCGGCCGTGCCGTTCACGCGCTCGAACGACGAGATGCAGTTTCTCGACAACGCCAAGCACATGTACTTCTCCACGCGCACCTTCGAGGCGCCGAAGAACGGGCGACTCACCGTGGAGTGGGACATGGCCGCGCAGATCGTGAACGGACACGACGGCGACCTGTACGACGGCTTCGTGAGCTTCCACCTGATGGACCTCGCGGCCGGCGTCGCGATCGACGTGTTCGCGGGCAACCACACCATCGCGACCGTGTACGCGCGGCTGCCGTTCCCGGGCGCCAGCGCGCCGCGCGCCGAGGCCGGGCCGCGCTTCTTCTCGCTGTTCGACGAGTTCCAAGGAGTCACCGAGCCCGGCCAGCTGCACCGCTACGCGATCGTCTACGACCGCGGCGAAGCCACGCTCGAGTGGCACATGGACGGGAAGCT
>Ga0335084_10003944_pt1 | contig 14601 bp, 11 predicted proteins | sample Lox_Sample_44_FD_206721 | JGI IMG/M metagenome (GOLD analysis project Ga0335084, IMG submission 206721) | Soil microbial communities from Loxahatchee National Wildlife Refuge, Florida, United States - Lox_Sample_4.4 | ecosystem: Environmental > Terrestrial > Soil > Wetlands | place: USA...
GTCGCCGACGAGTGCTCCGTCGTTGATAATCTCTATCTCGGCTCCGATCGGCTCTGGTCGAAGAGCCTGCCGATGAAAGCGAAGATCCGCGACGCCAGCATCATGATGAAGGAGCTGGCGGCCATCGATATGGACGTCGAGGCGCCGGTCGGCACGCTGCCGCTCAGCATCAAGCAGTGGATCACGATCGGGCGCGCCCTGCTGTGGAAGCCCAAGGTCCTAATCCTCGACGAATCCTCGGCCGCCCTCGATCTCGACTCGACCGAGCGCCTGTTCGCGAAGATGCGCGAGCTGCGCGACCAAGGCTCCGCCGTCCTGATCGTCACGCACCGCATCGCCGAGCTCATCCGCGTCAGCGACCGCGCCACGGTCTTACGCGACGGTCGCGACGTCGGCGTGCTCAGCAAGGGCGAGATCACCGAGAAGAACCTGTTGGGCCTCATGACGGGCCGCAGCGAAGCGCCCCATATCCCGACGGCGGTGGCGCAGGAGGTGCTGCGCCAAGACGTCGTCATGAAGACGAGCAAGCTCAAGATCTGGCCGGAGAGCCGGCCGATCGATTTTGCGCTTCATCGCGGCGAGATCCTGGGCATTGCTGGCCTGGACGGGCAGGGCCAGAGCGACTTCGTAACGGTTCTGGCGGGCATTCGCCGCGCCGCCGAAGGCCTGCCGACGGTGCGCAAGCCGGGCAATGGCTTCGCCGAGATCCGGGGGCTTGCCGATGCCGGCCGCAACGGCGTCACCTATGTTTCGGGCGACCGCAAGCGCGAGGGCATCTTCGCGAACATGAGCATCTTCGAGAACCTGCTCATGCCGCTCTACCGGCGCACGGCGCGGTTGGGCAAGATCGCGATCATCGATTGGGGCAGTCTCGGTGCCATCTTCGATTGGGAGGTCGAGCGCCTGGCCGTGCGCATGGGCGAGCGCAGCAGCAAGATCACCTCGCTCAGCGGCGGCAATCAGCAGAAGGTCCTGATCGGCCGCGCCTTCGCGCTCAATCCCGACATCTTGGTCCTGAACGATCCCGCCCGCGGCGTCGATGTCGGGGCCAAGAGCGAGCTCTATAAGCATCTCACCGCCTTCGCCGAGCGCGGCAAGTCGGTGATCTATCTCTCGAGCGAGATCGAGGAGTTCGTCGGCTTCGCCACCCGCGTCGTGGTCTTCCGTCATGGCAGCATCTTCGACGAGTTTGCCGGCAATGCGATCGAGCCCGCGAACATCCTCGAGGCCATGTTCGGCCAGCCGCGCGGTAGCCGGCGTCGCCATGAGGACCAGGGACCGGCCGAGGCGCGGCCGAGCCAGAGACGCGTTGGGGGGCTGGTCGAAGGCAGCGCAGGCCTGCCGCCCTGGATGAGCCGCGCGCGCCGCGACACGGCGCAGGGGTCGAGCGGTCGATGAGCGCGCGAACCACCCTGTTGGCGCAGCGCCCGCCGCGCCCAGCCGAGCCGATCGGGAGGCGCTGATGGCGACCGCGCCGGCCCGCTCCTCTTCGGCCGCCGCCAGCACCTATCTGCTGGTGCCGATGGTGCTGTTCTTCGCGCTGCTGATCGTAGCGGTGCTGCGCAGCGAGAGCCTGGTGACCGGCGCCGGGCTCGGCAGCGCCGTCATCGTCGCCACACCGCTCATCCTCGCAACCTACGCGCTGATGGCGACGGTGATTGCCGGGCGCGGCACGGTCGATCTCTCGATCGGCCCGCTGATCGGCTTCATCAACGTCACGCTGGTGCAGCTCTTCGGCCAGGACATCATTTCCTCGCCCATCGCCTTCTTCCTCTATGCGCTGGGCGTGGGCGTCCTCTACCAGCTCCTGATGGGCCTGATCATCGTCTTCGTTCGGGTCCAGCCCATTATCGTCTCGCTCAGCGGCTACCTGGCGCTTTCCGGCATCAATCTGGTGATCCTGGTGCGGCCCGGCGGCACGACGCCCGAGTGGATGGGGGATTGGGGCCTCGGCATCTCGATCTTCTCGCCGGTCACGGCGATCCTGATCATCGCCACGGTCGCCTGGCTGCTCTTCACGCGGACGGCCTTCTACGGCCATCTGCGCCTGATGGGCTCCGACGAGCGGGCAGCCTTCACCAGCGGCGTGCGCATCAACCTGGTCCGGCTCGGCGCGCATGCGATTTCCGGCCTCTTCGCCGGCCTGGCCGCGCTCACCTACACCTCGCTGATCAGCTCGGGCGATCCGACCCAGGGCACGACCTACACGCTGATCGCGGTCACGGCGCTGGTTCTGGGCGGCGCCAGTCTCGCCGGCGGACGCGGCGGGGCCATCGGCTCGCTGCTGGGCGCGGTCAACATCTATCTGATCACCTACGTGCTCGCGACCTTCAATTTCGGCGCGGTGCAGAGCTTCGTCACCGATCTGGCCTACGGCACGATCCTGGTGCTCTCGCTGCTGCTCACGGTCGTGCTGCCGCATATCCGCGGCGTGGTGCAAAGCATCTCGCCGCTGCTCTTCTTCGTGATCCTGTCGATCATCGGGCTCGGGGTCATCATTCACGCCACCTACGACTATTCGGCGCCGGCCGCCGCGGCCGGAGCCGCGGCCGCGACGCCCACGGCCGGCTTGAGCTTCATCTTCGAGCAGATCGGCGCGGCCGCGACGCCGGCCGGCGGATCCTCGCTCGCCGGGCCCCTGGCCGTCGCCGGACTCCTCATCCTCTCGGTGCTGATCATCCTGCGCTCGATGGTGGCGCAGGCCGGCAAGACCCGCAGCCTGTCGCCCCTGGTCTATATCGTCGTCGCAGCCTTCATCCTCTTCGGCGTCTATGTCGTCGCCAACCCGGAGAGCGTGACGGGACTGGGCACGACGACGACGCGGAGTGCGCCATGACCGGAACCGGGGAGGGAATCGAACGATGAATCCATCGGTCCTCACGGCCCTCAAATGGACCGGGCTCGCCGTCGCCTTCATTGTCGCCGGCATCGGCCTGATCTTCGGCTTCTATCAGGGCCTGCCGGCGCAGCAGGTGATTCTCTACACGGCCGCCACCTTTGCGCTCGTGGCCTGGACCTGGCGCGCCTTCACCCTCCGCTGGTCGGAGGGCGGCAAAGCCGTGCCGCCGGAGCGCCGCGACGCGGAGGGCAATGTCGTTCCTTCCGCGGGGCGCGCGGCCTGGCGCAGCTTCATCCGCGCCTATCGGGCGGTCATCGCGGGGCTGATCATCCTGCTCCTCGTGTTCGGGATCTGCTCGATCACGATCACGGGCTTCTTCTCGGTCCTCAACATCATCTCGCTGCTGGTGCTGATCGGGCTCCTGATCTTCTCCGCTTTCATGAGCAAGTTCGTGGTGGAGAACCGCAGCGCCTTCATCGGCCTGACGGTGCTGGTCGGCCTCTTCGTCGTAGGCTCGCTCAAGGTCGAGGGCTTCATCTACCCGGAGAACATCAAGTCGATGCTGCTCTTCGCCTCCTTCCTGGGCCTGGCCTGCGTCGGCCAGACCATGGTGGCGCTCCTGGGCGGCCTCGATCTTTCGATCCCCTTCATCATCGGCGCCGCCAATGTGGGCCTGCTCTATCTGATCGGGCTCGGCATGCCGGGCTGGGTCGCGGTGATCCTCATCATCGTGGTGGGCGTGCTGATCGGCCTGCTCAACGGCTTCCTCAGTTTCCGCCTGCAGGGCCAGGCGCTGATCCTTACCCTTGGCATCGGCTTCGCTACCTCGGGCCTCACCCAGATCCTCACCAGCCTCGGCTCGCGCTTCGCCGGCAACGTGTTCGGCGCGGTGCCGGAATGGCTGAGCAATCTGGCCGCCATGAACGGCACCACCTTCGGACTTGATGTTCCGCCCGTGATCCTGGTCTGGCTGATCGTGGCGGTGCTGCTGATCCTGGGCATGAAAAACACGGTCTATGGCCGCTATCTCTACGCGCTCGGCGGCAACCGCACTTCGGCCTCGCGACTGTCGATCTCGGAGCGGCGCTACTGGGTCGCCGCCTATGCCATCAGCGGCGGCGTCTCGGCGCTCACGGGCTGCCTGCTGCTGGGCTGGAGCGGCGGCGGCTTCATCGGCGTCGGCCAGCCCTACCTCTTCATGACGTTGGCGGCCGTCGTCATCGGCGGCACCTCGCTCCTGGGCGGCGCCGGCGGTTACGGCTTCACCGTGATCGGGGTGCTAGTGCTGCAGGTGCTGACCTCGTTCCTGGTCGGTATCGGCCTCAATTTTCAATGGCAGCAGTTCATCTTCGGCCTGCTGATCCTGCCGATGGTGGCGCTCTATGCGCGTTCGCCGCATATCCGGACCCAGGTCTAGTTTGATGATCTTGAAAGACAGAAAGCGCGTTGCCTCGGGAGGCGTCTGATGGAAGTGAAGCTGCTGCAGTCGACCGACATCACTGGAGGGACATTCACCCTGTCCCTGATCGGCATGATCGGCACCGCTGTCCTGCTCTTTCTCGGGACCGGATGGGTCTCGCGCAAATGGAAGCTCCCCGTGGCGCTCGCCGGCATCGTGGCCCTCCTCGCCAGCGCCTACTACTGGCAGGCGCGCGAGGTATGGCTCGCGGCCGGCCAGATGCCGGTGATCTACCGCTATATCGACTGGCTGATCACCGTGCCGGTCCAGGTGCTGGCGCTCTATTTTTTCATCGCCACCGTGGCGCGCCCGCCGGTGGGGCTGTTCTGGCGCCTGCTGGTGGTCGCCATCGTCATGATCCTCGCCCGTTACATGGGCGAGGTCGATTTCATGCACCCGACTCTGGGCTTCCTGATCGGCATCGTCGGATGGCTCTACATCCTGGGCGAGGTCTATTTCGGCAAGCTCGGCGAGATCAATTCCAAGAGCGCCAGCGAGACGGTGCAGACCGGCTTCTTCTGGCTGCGGCTGGTGGTGACCGTGGGTTGGGCGGTCTATCCGCTCTGTTACTTCATCGCCAGCTTCGCCGGCGGCGTGGACGAGGGCACCTTGAGCATCGTCTACAACCTGGCCGATTTCATCAATCAGATCCTGTTCGGGCTGATCATTCTCTATGCGGGCGTCCGGGAATCGGCGTCGGCGCGATGACAAGGATCGGCCCGGCAGCAGCGTTTGAAGGCAAACCACAATACCGATGGCGGCCCGGTACGGAGTCAATCCGGCCGCCGCGGTCCGGGACGAAGCCCGCGCAGGGCCTTCCTCCCGGGAATGAAATGGAGGGATGACACATGAACGGCGCAAACATCATTGCCATCATCATCTTGGCGACGATCGTCATTGCGGTGGCCGTCTATCTGCTGCACTGGCTCTACCGGCGATCGACCAAGGACATCTCCTTCGTCCGCACCGGCTTCGGCGGCGAGAAGGTCGTGATGGGCGGGGGCGCCTTCGTCCTCCCTATCGTCCATGACGTGACCGAGGTCAGCATGAACACGCTGCGCCTCGAGGTGCGCCGCGGACGCGAGCAGTCGCTGATCACCAAGGACCGCATGCGTGTCGAGGTGACGGTCGAGTTCTTCGTCCGGGTCATGCCGGAGCCCGACGCGGTCGCGACGGCCGCCCGCACGCTGGGTCAGCGCACCATGAACCCCGAAGGCCTCAAGGATCTGGTCCAGGGCCGTTTCGTCGATGCGATGGGCATGGTCGCCGCCACCATGACGATGGAGGAGATGCATGAGCATCGCGGCAAGTACATCAAGGGCGTGCGCGACCAGGTCGCCGGCTCCTTGACGCAGAACGGCCTGGAGCTGGAAACGGCATCGCTCACCAGCCTCGACCAGACCGATATCAAGCTCTTCAACCCCTCCAACGCCTTCGACGCCGAGGGTCTGACCCGCCTCACCGAGGAGATCCAGACCCGCAAGAAGAAGCGCAACGACATCGAGCAGGACACGGCGATCGCGGTCCGCAACAAGAACCTCGAATCGGAGAAGCTGGCCCTCGACATCGACAAGGAGAGCGAATATTCGCGCATGGAGCAGGAGCGCGAGATCGCCATGCGCCGCGCCCAGCAGAAGGCCGAGATCGCGATCGAGAAGACCGAACGCGAGCGCGAGATCGAGGAGGCGCAGATCCGCGCCGCCGAAGAGATCGAGCGAGCGCGCATCCGCCAGGAACGGGTACTCGAGGCCGAACGCATCGAGCGCGAGCGCGAGACCGAGCGCCTCGAGGTGCAGCGCCGCCGGACACTCGAGATCGAGGAGCAGGAACGCGTGATCGCCGTCGCCGAGAAGTCGAAGTCGCAGTCAGAGGCGCAGGCCGCGGCCGAGAAGGCCCGCTCGCTGATGATCGAGGCTCAGGAGAAGGTCGCGACCATCCGCGAGAAGGAGATCGCCGACCGGCGCAAGCTGATCGAGCTGATCGACGCCGAGCAGCAGGCCGAGCGCGAGGCGATCAAGCTGGTGACGGTCGCCGAAGCCGAGAAGAAAGCGGCGATCGAGCGGGCGGCCGCGGACAAGGCGGCGTCGGATGCCGCCAAATACCGCTACGCGGTCGATGCCGAAGGCCAGCGCGCCCTCAACGAGGCGGAGAATCTCCGTTCCGATGCCAGCCGGCGCAGCGCGCTGCATCGCCGTCTGGTCGAGAACCTGCCCGAGATCATCCGCGAGAGCGTCAAGCCGATCGAGCAGATCGAATCGATCCGCATCCTCCAGGTCGACGGTCTGCCGGGGCTCAGCGGCGTCGGCGCCGATGGCGCGGGCGGTGCCGGCGGCGGCGACCAGGGTTCGGGCGGCGATGGCGGGCCCAAGGGCCGCAGCCTGGCCGACAGCGCGGTCAACGCCGCGCTGCGCTACCGGGCCCAAGCGCCGTTCGTGGACGACCTGCTGCACCAGATCGGCATCTCGGCTGGGTCGGTCGGCAGTCTCGGCAATCTGCTGAAGGGTCACGCGGCCACGCCGCCGGAGACCAAGCCGAGCGACAAGACTTGAGCGAGGTGTGGCGGTTCAACCGGGCCTAGAGGCAGAGAAGCACGATGCTCACCATCAGGCAGACGGAACGCAGGCTGGCCGTGATCGCGAACTGGGGCCTCTTCGGCGGCTTCGGGCTCGGCCTGATCCAGTCGGGAATCCGCAGCGGCACCATCGCGCTGGGCCTCCTGGGCTTCGCGTTGATCCTCGTCGGCTTCATCTCGCAAGTGATCATCAACCAGGTCTATGGCCGGGGCTTTACCCCCGGCGAGGTGGCCCTGGGTTTCATCGGCTTCGGCGTCGCGGTGCTGGGCTTCGTCGCCAGCTGGGTCTTCGATCCGAATTTCGGCACGGCCGAGATCGTGATCGGTCTTTCCGGCTTCGCCGCGATCATCGCGGCATTCCTGATCTATCTGGTGACCAAATACGGACTGAAAGGCTCCTTCTCGATGTTCCACCATTTGGGCCGGCATTGATGCGGCGATCGGCGCACAAGGGTTCGGCGTGCCGGCGCGGCATGGCCGCCTCGGACAGGGAGGATCGTCCCCTTGTCTGAGAGCGTGGTCTGGCTGCTCGCCTTCGTCGGCGCCTATTGGATCTACTGCGTCTATTGGGGCGCGGCGAGCGCCAAGCTTGTCAGCACGGCCAACGACTACTTCCTGGCCGATCGCGGCATCTCGCCCTGGATCTTCGTGCTGGCGGCGACGGCGACCTCCTTCTCCGGCTGGATCTTCCTCGGTCATCCGGCCTTCATCTACGAGGACGGCTTCCCCTTCGCCGAGACCTCCATTGCCGCCGTCGCGATCCCCCTGACCGGCGTTCTGTTCCTCAAGCGCCAATGGTTGCTCGGCAAGCGCTTCGGCTATGTGACGCCGGGCGACATGTTCGCCGACTATTTCGGCAGCGAAGGCATGCGCCGCCTCACCGTCCTGATCGCGCTGATCTTCTCGGTGCCGTTCCTCGCCATGCAGCTCACGGCTTCGGGTTCTCTGATCGCGATCCTGTCCGAGGGTACGGTCGACCGCCATGTGGCGATGTGGGTGATGACGGCGGTCCTCTTCCTCTATGTCTGCGTCGGCGGCTTTCGCGCGGTCGCCTATGTCGGCACCTTCCAGGGGCTGCTGCTGGCGGCGGGCCTCGCCGCGATCGGCTTGGTCGCCTATGGCAAGCTCGGCGGCCTGGCGAGCTTCAACGACGCTCTGGCCAAGCTCGGCGCCACCGGGATCGCTCCCTGGGGCATAACGGCCGCCGGCTATAACAGCCATTTCGCGATTCCGGGCGTGGTTCCTTTCACCGCGGGCCTCGGCGTCGAAACGCCCGCCGGCGGTCCTTGGAGCGCGTCGATGATCCTCAGCTACAGCTTCGCGCTGATGGGCATCCAGGCCGCACCCGCCTTCACCATCTGGGCCTTCGCCTGCCGCAGCGCCAAGGGTTTCGGCATCCAGCAGGTCTGGGCCTCGGCGGCGGCGATCGGGATCATCCTGGTCTTCTTCGCCGCCCTGATCGGCATGGGCGCGCATTTCCTGGGCGCGACGCCGGCCGTGAGCGATGCCGGCATGGCCGTCGCGAGCTGGCTGCCGGCCGAGGCCGGCCGCGACCCCGCCAATCTCATCGCCTACTACATCGCGGCGATCGGCCGGAACGATCCCTGGTTCACCGGGCTGCTCGCGGTCTGCGCGCTGGCCGCGGTCCAGGCGATGGTCGCCTTCTACGCCTCGACCGCGGGCACGATCCTGTCGCGCGACGTCTATAAGCGCTATCTGAACCCCGAGGCCGGCGACCGCGAGCTCAAGCTCTATGGCCGTGTCGCGGTCGGGCTGGTGCTGCTGGCCGCGCTGCTGACGGCCTCTTACCTGCCGGCGACCGAGAGCGAGCTGGGGGCGCTGGCACTCTCCTTCGGCTTCCAGCTCTGGCCGGCGCTGGCTGCGGTCTGCTGGTTCCCCTGGCTGACGCGCCAGGGCGTGATCGTGGGGCTGGTGTTCGGCCTCGTCGCCGTCGTCTTCACTGAGCCCTTCGGTCAGTCCTTCTCGAACTTCGTGGGCTTGCATCTGCCCTGGGGCCGCTGGCCCTGGACGATTCATTCCGCGGCCTGGGGCATGTTCTTCAACATCGTGGTGTGCCTGATCGTCTCGGCGCTCACGCGCGGCGGGGCCGAGCGCGCTCACCGCGGCCGGTACCATGAATTCCTCGCCGAGAAGTCCGGGCTCTCGCCCGAACGCCGCCTGCTGCGTCCGGCGGCCTGGGCGTTGGCGCTGGGCTGGTTCTTCTTCGCGATCGGGCCGGGTGCGGTCTGGGGCAACGATCTCTTCGGCAAGCCCAATGCCGGGCCGGCGGATTGGGGCCTGAGCCTGCCCTCGATTTGGGCCTGGCAGATTCTGTGGTGGGCGCTCGGCGTCCTGATGATCTGGCTGCTCGCCTACAAGATGGGCCTGTCGACGGCGCCGCTCGGCAGCGTCGAGTTCCATGCCGAGCACAAGCCGGCGCCGCTGTCGCGCGAGGCCTTGGCATCGGATTGGCGGAACTGGTTCTGGGGGGTCGTGATCGGATTGGCGGCGTTGACCGTCGCGCACTGGGTCTTCGGACAAGGGCGCGGGGGAATGTGAGACGAGGAGGCAGGCAATGAAAGCGTTCAACTTCAATACCGCGCCCCGGATCGTGTTCGGCGAGGGCTCGCTCGCGCGTATCGGCGAGATCGCGGCCGCGCAGCTCGGCAAGCGCGTGCTGCTGGTGACGGATCCGGGCCTGATCAAGGTCGGCCTCATCGCGCCGGCGCTGGCCTCGCTCGAAGCCGCCGGCGTCGCCGTCAGGGTCTATTCCGATGTCGAGGCCGACCCGCCCGAGCCCGTCGTGATGGCTTGTACGTCCGCCGCGCAAGACTTCAAGGCGGAGGCGGTGATCGGGCTCGGCGGCGGCTCCTCGATGGATGTGGCCAAGCTCGCAGCCTTGCTGGCGCCGGGTCGCGAGAAGCTCGCCGACATCTACGGCATCGGCAATGCCAAAGGCCCGCGCTTGCCGCTGCTGCTGGCCCCGACGACCGCCGGCACCGGGTCCGAGGTGACGTCGGTCTCGATCGTCACCACCGGCACAGCTGAGAAGAAAGGCGTGGTCAGCCCGCTCATCCTGCCGGATGTGGCGCTGCTCGATCCGGATCTGACTCTGGGCCTGCCGCCCGCGGTGACGGCCGCGACCGGAATCGACGCGATGGTGCATGCGATCGAGGCCTATGCTTCCGCCAGCCCCGCCAACAATCCCGTCTCGCGCACCTTGGCGCGCGAGGCGCTGCGCCTGATGGGGGCGGCGCTGGAAAAGGCTGTCCATAACGGCAAGGACAAGGTCGCGCGCGGCCACATGCTGCTGGGTGCCATGCTGGCGGGCCAGGCCTTCGCCAACTCGCCGGTCGCGGCCGTGCACGCGCTGGCCTATCCGATCGGCGGCCATTTCCACATTCCGCACGGGCTCTCCAATGCCCTCATGCTGCCCCATGTGCTCCGCTTCAATGCCGAGACGGCGGGTGCGGCTTATGTCGATATCGCGCCCGACGCCTTCCCGGAGCTGGAGGAGGTGGGCAGTCAAGTGCGCGCCGCCGCCTTCGCCGACAAGCTCGCCGGCCTCTCGGTCCGTTGCGGATTGCAGCAGCGCCTGCGCGATGTCGGCATTCCGGCCGACGCCGTGCCGATGCTGGCGCGCGATGCGATGAAGCAGACCCGGCTTCTGGTCAACAATCCGCGGCCGCTGACCGAAGCGGACGCGCTCGCGATCTATCAGCAAGCCTGGTGAGAACCGGAACCGCCCGATGAACTCAAGCCGTCATCAGTCGCTGCAGCTTGGCGCGCATGGTCTCGTCGATCGGGACCGGGCGATTGCCGGCGCGATCGACATAGACATGGATGAAATGACCGGCAGCGGCGATCGCGGGCTCGTCGCTGCGGAACAGGCCGACCTCGTAGCGCACGCTGCTGCGGCCGATATGGGCGACCCGAAGGCCGGCATCGATCACATCGGGGAAGGCCAGCGGACGGAAATAGCTGCAGGAGGTCTCGACCACCAGGCCGATCGTCGGGCTGTTGAGAAAGTCGAGCAATCCCTGCTCGATCAGCCATTGGTTCACGGCGGTGTCGAAGTAGCTGTAATAGACGACGTTGTTCACATGGCCATAGACGTCGTTGTCCATCCAGCGCGTCGGGATGGACTGGAAATGCGGATAGGCCTCGCGGGTCTCGTCACGGGAAGGCGGGGAAGCCACGGGCGCACCTCGGATCGGGGATGGAACCGGTCCGCGCCGCGTATCGTGGTGCCGCAAGGATCCGGGACGGCGCGCATTCTATCGGAAAACCGCCGATGCGCCGAAGGATTTGCATTGGCAAGGCTCGGCTTCGGCGCGAGATCGGGTCCGCTCATGGCGGGCGCCGCGCGCTGACAGGGACATTACTCAGGACGAAAGAGGCAAGCCATGGCTATGGACATCAAGGGATGGGCGAGCAAGTTCAAGAGTCTCACGGACAGCGACCCGACCATCGCCGCAATGGGCAAGTACTACACTTGCACATTCATGTACGACATGACGGACCGCAAGGTCATCATCGAGATGCATGACGGCAAGGTGAAGAACATCAACACCAACCCGCAGCCGCTCGATGCCTATGACTTCGCGCTGCGGGCCAGTGCTGCGACCTGGCGCGAGTTCGCGCAGCCGGTGCCCAAGCCGATGTTCCACGGCATCTGGGCCGCGAGCTTCCGCGAAGACCTCAAGCTCGAGGGCAATCTGCTGGTGCTGATGCAGAATCTGAGGAATTTCACCGCGCAGTTCGAGCTGCTGCGAAAGAGCGGCGTCCCTGTCTAGGGGCGGCCTGGAACCGAATGAAGACGCAACCTTACGCTTAAGGATCAAGGAACATGGCACGACATTCGCCAGTCACCGGCCGCTACGTCACCATCGATGTCGACGGCTTCGAATACAAGGTCTTCTATCTCCATAACGGCCAGGGGCAGCCGCTGGTCTGCCAGCACACCGCCGGATGCCATAACCATCAATGGCGCGGCCTGCTCGAGGACGAGGAGATCACGAAGAACTACAATGTGATCGCCTACGATCTGGCGCGCCACGGCAAGTCGGACCCGCCGCACAATGTCGAATGGTGGAAGAGCGAGTACAAGCTCACCGCCGATCACTATGTGAACTTCATCGTGAAGTTCTGCGACGCGCTCGAGCTCAAGAACCCGATCTTCATGGGCTCCTCCTTCGGCGGCAACGTCGCCCTGCAGCTGGCGCTGCGCCGCCCGGACCGCTTCAAGGCGGTGATCCCGGTCGAGGCCGCCGACTATGCGCCGGGATTCTTCCTCGACTGGTGGCGTCATCCGCATGCCAATGCGGCGCAGGTCTGCGCCAGCGGCGTGTGGGATCTGATGGCGCCGCAGTCGCCCGAGATGGATCGCTGGCTCACCTGGCACTACTACACGCAAGGCTCCGAGGCCTTCAAAGGCGATCTCTACTTCTATTCGGTCGATCACGATCTGCGGAAGCAGCTTGCGGATATCGACGGCAAGCGCTGCCCGGTGGTCATGATGACCGGCACCTACGACTATCTGACGCCGCCCGATGCGACCGAGAACACGGCCCGCCAGATCAAGAACGGCGTCTATATCGAGATGACCGATATCGGCCATTTCCCGATGAGCGAGAACTACCCGCTGTTCCGCGTCTACCTGAAGGAAGCCTTGCGGATCATCCGCGAGCGGACTGGCGATTGATCGCTGGTCCGCTTGCAGCCCTGCCGCCACTCATGTCGCCCGCCTTTCGGGCGGCTTGAGCGAGGACCTCCAAGACAGGATGCCACGTCATGAAGATCGTTGAATTCGGCAAGGACGGCGCCAAGAGCCTGAGCAAGGACCGCACCGAGCGGATGAAGATCCTCGAGTTCGGCGAGGGAACCGGAAAGGCGCGAGCCCAGGTCCCCGCCCGAGCGGAGGTTCGGCCCAAGGAAGCGCCGGCTGCGGAACGTGCTTGGGAGCCGGTGCCCGCGCCCAGCACCGGCCTCGCCACGGTGCCGAAGCCCAGGGCCGCGCGCAGCCCCTATGTGGCGACCCGCTCGCTCAAGATGCATGTGCTCGATCTGGGCAAGCTGCGCCTCGACAAGAATTTCATGGTCGCGAACTCGACCATCGCAATGGCGAAGAATCCGAATCCGCCCGGCAAGCTGATCGACATCCCGGTTTCGGCCTATTACATCGAGCATCCGGACGGCAACCTGCTGTTCGATACCGGCTGCCACCCGGACTGGGGCGGGCCCAACGGTCGCTGGCCGCAGGGGATTCAAGACGTCTTCCCCGTAATCGGGCCCGAAGACTGCTATTTGCCGCATCGGCTCGAGGCCATGGGTATCGGCCCGAACCAGATCAGGCATGTGGTGCTGTCCCATCTCCATTGCGATCATGCCGGCTGCGTCGAGTTCTTCCGCAAATCGAACATCATCGTCCATGAGGACGAGTTCGCCGCGGCCGCGACGCATTACGCCAAGCGCGATCACGGCACGCCCTATGTGCTGAGTGACATCGAGACCTGGATGCGGCTCGATCTCAACTGGCGCGAGGTCGGGCGGCTCGAACCCGACCACAACATCGTCGATGGCGTGAAATTGCTGAATTTCGGCGCCGGCCATTCCTTCGGCATGCTGGGCTTGCTGGTATCGCTGCGCGATCATGCGAACGTCATCCTGGCGTCGGACGCCTGCTACACCTCGGAGAATTACGGGCCGCCGATGAAGCCGCCCGGCATCAGCTACGATTCCGTCGGCTTCGCCCGCACGATCCAGCGGATCAGGGCCTTGTCTGAGCACAACAAGGCCGAGGTGTGGTTCGGCCACGACATCCCGCAGTTCGAATCTCTGCGGAAAGCGTCGGAGGGCTGGTACGAGTAGCGCCAGCATCGTTGGACGGCGAATCAAGTATGAGATGCTGCCGCTTTCAGGCGTCGCTTGATTGGCGTCGATGCAGCGGTTTAAAATGATTTTCTAGGTACGCGGGTATATCGTGCCAGAATTCGGATCGAAGAAGCAGCTCACCAAACTGCCGATGGCTGTTTGCGAAAAGGGCGTTCCTGCCCTCATTCGCGGCAGCCGGGTGCTCGACGCTGTGGTGGCCTCGGATCAACCACTCACGGTTTCCGATCTCGCGCGGAAGTTGAGCCTGCCCAAGAGCACCGTCCACGGGCTTTGCGGCACGCTCGTCGATCTGGGCCTGCTCTCGAGGCGCAACGGCAACTCCTTCCTGATCGGTCCGCATGTCATGCGATGGGCCAATGCGTTCCTGGCCCAGACAGATCTGACGGCCGAATTCGCCGCGCTGTGGGACAATCTCTCCGTCCTTTCCGACGAGACCATCACGCTCTCGGTCCTCGACGGCTCCGAGGTCGTCTATATCGCCTGCCGCAACAGCTCGTCCTCGCTGGGCATCACCTTCCGGATCGGCATGCGGCTGCCGGCACCCTTTACCGCGACGGGCAAGGCGATCCTGAGCACCATGTCCGACGCGCAGGTCCGCAAGCTCCTGGCCGGCCATTGGCCCAAGCCGCTGACGCCGCGCAGCGTCCGCGACATCGACGCCTTGCTGGGCGAGCTCGCCGAGTGCCGCCGCCGCGGCTTCTCGATCGACGACGGTCAGACCCGCGAGGGCATGTACTGCTTCGGCACGCCGGTCCGCGATTCCTCGAATCAGGTCGTCGCCGGCGTGGCGGTAAGCCTCCTGGCGACGCGGGTGGACGAGCGCACGACGGAACTAGC
>Ga0335084_10003945_pt1 | contig 14599 bp, 12 predicted proteins | sample Lox_Sample_44_FD_206721 | JGI IMG/M metagenome (GOLD analysis project Ga0335084, IMG submission 206721) | Soil microbial communities from Loxahatchee National Wildlife Refuge, Florida, United States - Lox_Sample_4.4 | ecosystem: Environmental > Terrestrial > Soil > Wetlands | place: USA...
CCGTTGAAGACCGGCGGCCGCGCCGCCACGCCGGTCGCCCTGGCTGCGGCCGGGGCCGCCGCCGGACCGACGGGGCCCGCCGAGCCCGCCGCGGCGCCGGCCGCCGCGGGCACCGGGGCCTGGGGCGTGGGCCGCTCCGCCGCGGGCAGCTCGGCGGTCGGGAGGTCCGCCATCCGCACGTCGCGGCGCATGGTGTCGAGCGCCCGCTGCGCCGCCTCGTCGGAGGGATCGAGGGCCAGGGCCCGCTCCAGGGCCTCGGTCGCCGCCCGCACGTCGCCCTGCCGGAACCGGACGAAGCCGATGCCCTTGAGCGCGCCCGGGTGCTCGGGGGCCAGCTCCAGCACCTTGCCCCAGGCCAGCTGCGCCCGGTCGAGATCGCCCAGGTCGGAGTAGATGCGCGCCAGCACGTCGTGCCCGTCCGCGTGCTGCGGGTGGCGCGCGAGGCCGTGCAGGGCGACCCGCAGCGCCTCGTCCCGCTGGCCGCGGCGGCGCAGCGACTCCGCGAGTTCGGCGTAGACCAGGCTCGACGGATCGCGCGCCAGCGACGCGGTGAGCGAGCGGACGTCGTCAGCCACGCTCGCCGCCCAGCATCCGCTCGAGGGCCGCCGCGGCCTCGCGCGCTTCGGCGACCTGGCGGCGCTGCTCCTCGTCGGCGTGGCCGTCCGCCAGCTGCTCCCAGCGCTCCCAGGTCTCGCGCGCGTCGCGGAACCGCCCGGTCGCGACCAGGGCGAAGCCGCACCAGCGGTACGCGTCGGCGAAGTCGGGCGCGAGCCGGATGGCGCGCCGGCACGCGTCCACGGCCTCCGAGTACAGGCCCGCGGCGAGCTGGGCGCGCCCCAGCACCAGGTGCACCCGCGGCTCCTCCGGCCGCAGCGCCAGCGCGGTCTGCGCCGCTTCCTTCGCCGCCTCCACGTCGCCGGTCTCGAGCCGCACCTCCGCGGCGGCGATCAGCGCGCCGGCGTCGTCGCCGATGCTGGTCCGCGACTGCCGCACCGCCACCGGGTCGCGCAGCTCCACCACCCCGGTCGTCACCAGCCCGAACACGGTGCGCGCCACGTCGAACTCGCTCACCGACAGCGCCGTCGCCAGCTGCCGCAGGTCGCGCTCGCCGTCCACTTCGGCCAGCACCTCCCACTCCGACGGGTGGAGGTCCAGCTGCGGCGCGCTGCCGCCCGCCGCGAGCGGCGCCAGCGCCGCCACGACACCCAGGTGCGGCACCCGGGTCTCGATGCGCGACCACTCGTCGATGCGGCGCGCGCCCTCCATCAGCACCCGCTCGGTCGGCAGCGAGACCAGGGCGTCCGCCGGCGCCCCCTCGAGGCCGCCTTCCGCGAACGAGAACGCCCCCTCGCGCCACGACAGCAGCTCGAACACCACTTCCTCGATGTGGCGCTCGACCTCGTGCTCGAGCTCGCGCGGCGTGAGCGCGCCCATCTCCACCAGGATCTGGCCGAGCCGCCGCTTCGAGCCCTCGCGCTGCTGCACGGCGCGGGCGTGCGACAGCTCCTCGACGGTGATGCGCCCGCCCTCCACCAGGCGGTCCCCGATGCGGTGGGGGTTGGAGCGGATCTGCGCGAACACGATGGCGCCGCTGCGGAAGAACACGGTGCCCTCGTTGTCCCGCAGGTGGCTGGTGATGCGCAGCACCCCGGTCTTGCGGCTGAGGTCCAGCAGCTGGAAGACGTCGTGGAGCCCGAGCTCCTTGAGGGGGCCCTCGATCGCCATCAGGCGGCCTCGCCGGCGAAGATGTGCACCAGGTCGCGGGCGGTGCGCGCGTGGGCGCGTGCCTGCTGGGCCAGCGGGCCCGCCGGCGCCAGCGCGATGACGCGCTCCCATTCGGCGATGGCGTCGTGGTAGCGGCGCTCCCGGGCCAGGGCCAGCCCCAGGTGGTAGCGCGCCTCCACGTGGTCGGGCTGGAAGCGCACCACGCGCTCCGCCGCCGCGCGGGCGTCCGCCTCCTGGCCGCGCTCCAGCAGCACCGCGGCCAGCAGCACCAGGGCCTCGAAGTCGTAGGGGTCGCCCTTCAGCACGCCCACCAGGACGTCCATCGCCTCGGCGCCGCGGCTCTGGCCGTGGAGCAGCCGGGCCAGCGCCAGCGCGGCGATCCCGTAGCTGGGCAGGTGCTGCAGCGCGGAGCGGTAGGCGGCCTCGGCCTCGCGGGCGTCGCCCCGCCGCTCGCACAGGCCGCCGTACTCGACCCACACCTCGACGTAGCCCGGGTCGAGGTCGAGCGCGCCGCGGTACGCCTCGCGGGCGAGGTCGCCGTCGCCGACCGCGCGGGCCACGTCGCCCAGGAGCTTGCGGACGTCGGCGCGCTCGGGGGAGCGCTCCTGGGCGCGGCGCAGCACGTCGAGCGCGGCGGCGGGGTCGCCGCCCCGCGAGCGCGCCTCGGCGGCGAGCAGCTCGGCGTCCACGTCGTCCGGCGCCTGGGCGAGCAGCTCCTCGGCCAGGGGCACGGCCTCGGCGACGCGGTCCAGGGCCAGCAGGCAGCGCACCTCGCCGGCGCGGGCCCCGCGGTGGGTCGGCGCCAGGCCGCGCGCCTCGTGGTACCGCTCCAGCGCCTCGCCGAACAGGCCGCGGCGGGCGAACACCTCGCCGCTCAGCACGGCCGCCTCGGCCTTGTCGCCGCCGCGCCCCACGGCGCGCGTGATCTCGGCGGCGGCCCGCTCGAACAGCGACTTGGAGAGCAGGTCGCGCGCGAGGCCGAACGGCTCGCCGCGGGCGCCGCCGCGCGCCGGCGCCGGCACGACCGTGGTCCGGAGCTCCGCGAACAGCGAGTCGAGGAGCCGCGGATCGAACACGAAGGCCTCGCCGCCGTCCACCGCCGGCCGCTCGACCGTCAGCTCGGGCAGGCCGGGCAGCGCGCTCTCGCCCTCGGGCAGCTCCATCGCCAGCAGGTACTTCTGCGGCACGTAGTACGGCTCGAGCTCCAGCGCGCGCTTCACCTCCCGCAGCGCCCCGTCGAACTCGCCGAGGTTCGACAGGGTGAACGAGAGGTTGTAGTGCGCGGCGGCGGCGTCGGGATCGGATTCGACCGCGCGGGCGAACGCGTTGCGCGCGTCGGCGAAGCGCTGCAGCTCGACCAGCACCAGGCCGACGCCGTTCCACGCCACGGTCGAGTCGGGCGCCATCTCGAGCACCTGGCGGTAGGCCTCGAGCGACAGCTGGTGGCGCCGCATCTGGGTCAGCAGCAGGGCGAGGTTGAGCCGGGCCGCCAGCAGGTCGCCGGCGCGGGTCAGCGCGTCCCGGAACGCCTCGACCGCCGGCTCCACCTGGCCCAGCGACACCAGCACGACGCCGAGGTTGTTGAGCGCGGGCGCGTAGCCGGGGTCGGCCTCGAGGGCCCGCGCGTACGAGGCGCGCGCCTCGTCGCGCCGGCCGCTGCGGTGCTGGGCGACGCCGCGCTCGTTCCAGAACTTCGCCGACGCCGGGTCCTCGGCCACCAGCTCGTCGTACAGCTCCAGCGCCGCGGGCAGGTCGCCCTTGAGCAGGTGCACCTCGGCCATGGCGCGCCGCACCAGCCCGCGGTCCTCGCCGCGCTCGAGGGCCAGCCGGTACTCGTGGAGCGCCTCCTGGTGGTAGCCCTTCTGGCGGAACGCCTGCGCCAGGTGGAAGTGGGCCAGGCTCGCGCGGTCGCCGCCGGCGGGCTCGACGCGGCGCGAGACCCGCAGCTCGCGCTCCGGCAGGCTGCGGGTGTCGCGTGCGTCGAGCGCGAGGTTGGCCTGGGCGCGGGTCAGCGCCGGGTTGAGGCGCGCCGCGCGCTTGGCCGCCGCGCGCGCGTCGGCATGGCGCCCGAGGTCGCCCAGCACGAACGCCAGCAGGTGGTGCGCCTCGGCGTTGTCGGGGTTCAGCGACACCGCGCGCTCCAGCGCGCCGAGGGCCACCTCGTTCTGGCCGCGGTTGTACAGCACCTCGCCGCGGTGGTACTCGATGACCGACGACTCCGGGTCGGCCTCGCGCGCGCGGTCGAACCACTCCAGCGCGGCCTCGAGGTTGCCGAGCCGCTGCTCGAGCAGGCCGAGCTGGGTCAGGGCGGCGAGGTCGCGGGGGTTGTGGGCGAGCAGGGTGGTGAGCTCGGCGTGGGCCTCCTCGTACTGGCCCACGGCGGCGCAGGCGCGCGCGATCTCCCAGCGCGACTCGCGGTCCTCGGGGTGGCGGCGCAGCCGGTCCCGCAGCTCGGTGATGCGGCGGTCGTAGAACCCGCTGCGGCGGCAGGCGATCTCGAGGTTGCGCTGCGCCACGGTCATCTTGGCGTCGAGCTCGAGCGCGTGCGCGAAGCAGCCCACCGCCTCGGGAAAGAGTCCCCGGCGGAAGTACAGCACGCCGAGGTTGTTGTGCGCGCCGGCGTCGGAGGGATCGATCCGGCGCACGAACGAACGGAGCACGGCGAGGTCGCGATCCGACGCCACGGTTCCCGGCATCGCCGCTCCCGCGGTCAGGTGAGCCGCACCGCCTGCAGGATCGCGCGCAGCGAGGCGAGGTCCGGCACCAGGAGGAAGTGCCCCCGCAGCGCGTCCGCTTCCGCCTCGAACTGGAACTGGGTCTCCAGACACAGCACGTAGTCGCGCTCGGTGCCGAAGTCGAGGTAGGCGGAGGTGATCACCGCCGACGACAGGTCCACCAGCAGGCTCGGCACCGAGGGGAGCAGCATCATGCCCATGAACGACGACAGCGCGCTCATGAACGCGCCGCACAGGATGTTCCCCGCCTCCTTGAGGCTCGACTGCTCGATCGCGCCGAACTCGGTCGTGGTGCCCGGGGCGCGGCGCAGCAGCAGGTCGCACAGCCGCTTGGCCGCCGGCTCGGGGAAGACCAGCAGGGTGCGGCCGGTGAGGTCGCCCATCATGTGGAGCAGGATCGCCGCCACCACCTGCGGCGGCTCGCCCAAGACGCCCGCCACGTCCTCGAGCCGCGTCACCGTGATCTGCGGGACGGTGATCATGATGCGGCGGTTGGTCATCTGCGACAGCGCGGTGGCCGCGTGGCCCGCGCCGATGTTCTCCACCTCGCGCAGCGCGTCGAGCTGCAGGGCCTTGAGATCCCGAATGTCTTCCATCGCGCTCCCCGTTAGATCAGCCCGCCGGCATCCAAGATCAGCGCCGGCGCCCCATCGCCGAGGATGGTGGCGCCGCTGAATACGGGCACGGCCCCGCGGGGGAGGTCCACGGGCCGGACCACGATCTCCTCCTGTCCCACCAGCGCATCCACCACGATCCCGGAGCGGCGCTCCCCCATGGCGAGCACGATCACCGGCTGCCGCGCCGGCCGCGGACCCGCGTGCGGCACGCCCAGCCGCTCCCACAGCCGCACCAGCGGCACCATCTGGCCGCGCAGCACCAGGACCTCGCGGCCCTGCAGCACCTGGACCTCGCCGCGGCGCGACTCCACCATCTCGGCCACGTGGGTCAGCGGCAGCGCGTACGTCTCGGTGCCCACCCGGGCCAGCAGCGCGCGCACGATGGCGAGCGTGGTGGGGAGCCGCACCGTGAACGAGGTGCCCTCCCGGTCCCGCGACTTCACCTCCAGCGCGCCGCCCAGAGCGCGCACCGCGGTGACCACGGCGTCGATGCCCACGCCGCGGCCGGACACGTCGGTGACGTGCTCGGCGGTGCTGAAGCCCGCCAGGGCGATGAGGTGCGCCAGCGTGTCGTCGTCGCTCAGCTGCTCGACCTCGTCCGTCACCAGGCCCAGCTCGCGGGCGCGGCGCAGCACCCGGGCGCGGTCGATGCCCCGCCCGTCGTCCACCACCCGCACCACCACCGAGGCGCGCTCGCGCTCGGCCGACAGCACCAGCTGGCCTTCCGGCGGCTTGCCGGCCGCCTTGCGCTCGGCGGGCGGCTCGATGCCGTGGTCCACCGCGTTGCGGAGCAGGTGCACCAGCGGGTCGGCGATCTCGTCCAGGATCGCGCGGTCGAGCTCGATGTCCTTGCCCTCGACGCGGAACGCGACCTGCTTGCCCATCTGGCGGGCGAGGTCGCGCACCATGCGCGGGAACCGGTCGAACACCTGCCACACCGGGACCATCCGCGCCTGGAGGATCTCGCTCTGCAGCGACGCCGAGAGCCGTCCCACGTCCCGCGCCACGTCGGCGAGGTCCGGCTCCGCGAACCGCCGCGACAGCGCGTCGAGGCGGCCGCGGGCGATGACCAGCTCGCCGATAAGGTTCATCAGCTCGTCGAGCCGGCGCAGGTCCACCCGGATGTGGCGGGCGCGCGCGGCCTCGGCCGCCACGTCCGCCGCGTCCTCGACGACCTCGACCGTCTCGACGTCGCCCGCCGCGCGCAGCGCCGCCTCGATCTCGGGCGCCGCGGCGGCGCTGTCGAGCCGGAAGGCGAACCGGCCGTCGAACTCCTCCGCCTCCAGCGCGGCCGGCGCCGGCTGGGTGCCGTGCACGGCACCGAGGGCGCCCGCGCGCGCCAGCACCAGCAGCGCCCGCGCGCCCTTGAGCGCGGCGTCCGGGTGCAGCGTCACGCGCACCGTGCGGCCGCGGCCGGGGCCGGGAGCGGCCGGCGCGGCGGGCGCCGACCGTGGCCGCGCCGGCTCGCCGGGCGAGGCGCGGGCCACCTCGGCGTCCAGGTCGGCGGCGAGGCCCGCCAGCGGCGCCGGATCGTCGCGGCCGGCCACCGCGGCGGCCACCGCGCGCTCCAGCGCGTCGGCGGCGCGGAACAGCAGGTCGAGCTGCGCCGGCGTCACCGCGGCCGTGCCGCGCCGCACCACGTCGAGCAGGTTCTCGGTGCGGTGGGCGAGGTCGGCGACCGCCGTGTAGCCCATGGTCGCCGCCATGCCCTTCAGCGAGTGCGCGGCGCGGAACACGCCGCCCACCGGCTCGCGCGCGGCCGGGTCGCGCTCCCACTCCAGCAGCAAGTGGTTGAAGGCGGTGAGGTGCTCGCGGCTCTCGGTGAGGAAGAGCTCCGCGTAGCGGCTGACGTCCATCCTATCCCAGCACCCGTTGCACGGCCTCGAGGACCCGGGACGGCTGGAACGGCTTGACCACGAAGTCCTTGGCGCCCGCCTGGATGGCTTCGACGACCAGCGCCTGCTGGCCCATCGCGCTGCACATCAGGATCTTGGCGTTGGGATCCTGCCGGACGATCTCGCGCACGGCGTCGATCCCTCCCATGTCCGGCATGACGATGTCCATGGTCACGAGGTCGGGATTGAGCTCGCGGTAACGCTCGATGGCCTGCAGCCCGGTCTCGGCCTCGCCCACCACCTCGTAGCCGGCCCCGGACAGGATGTCGGATATCATCGTCCGCATGAAGATCGCATCGTCGCAGACGAGGACTCTGTGGCCCACACCCACCTCCTACGGCAGCAAGGGCTCCAGCAAGACGTCGGTCGCGAGTTCGACGAAGGTCTGGCCGCCGGCCGCACCCACGGCTCGCACCAGGTCCGGGCGGACGCCGGGCAGGGACGCACGATCCTGCAGCGCGCTGTCGGCCACCGTCACGAGGTCGAGGACCTCGTCCACCGCGAGGCCGACGGGGCGGGAGTGACGCTCGACGAGCACCAGCGTCCCGCCCGCGGACTGCAGGGCGGATCCCACGCCGATGGCGCGGCCCGCGTCCACCACCGTCACCAAGGTACCCCGGACGTTGACGAGGCCGCGCACCGCCGCCGGTGCGCCCGGGATGCGCGTCGGCGGCGTGTCGGGCAGTATCTCGAGCACCGCGCCGGCTTCGACCGCGAACACCTGCCCTCCGGACCGGAACAGGAGCAACTTACGGGCGGTCATCCCACGCACCGAAGGCGAAGAAGCCAAGATACTCCAAGGGTTTAGGGACAGCAAGCAAATTCGCGTCACCGAGCGCGGCGGCGAGCGCCGGCCGGAGGTCCGCCGGCCATTCCGACCGCAGGTCGAGCGGTTCCCCGGTCGCCGGATGGGCCAGCCGCAGCCAGGCCGCGTGCAGCGCCTGGCGCGGCGCCGCCCGCGCGAGCTGCCCGGCGTCCCGCGCCGTGGCGTCGGCGCGGCGCTGCTCGGCCCCGCCGTACACGCGATCCCCGACCACCGGGTGGCCGATGGACGCGAGGTGCACCCGGATCTGGTGGGTGCGCCCCGTCTCGAGACCCGCCGCCGCCAGGTCCGCCGCCAGCCCGCGCGCCACCGTCCGCACCCGGGTCACGGCGTGGCGCCCCGTCGCGGCGATCGCCATCCGCTTGCGGTCGCCGGGATGGCGGGCGAGCGGCGCCTCGATGCGCCGGGCCGCCGGCCCGAGATGGCCCCATACCAGGGCCGCGTAGCGCCGCTCGATGCGCCGCGCGGCCAGCGCCTCGCCGAGCCGCCGGTGGGCGCGGTCGGTCTTGGCCACCACCAGCAGGCCCGAGGTGTCCTTGTCGAGCCGGTGCACGATGCCGAGGCGGCCGGCTGCTCCGCCGCCGAGCTGCACGCCGCGGGCCACCAGCGCGTTCACCAGCGTGTCGTCCCAGTGGCCGGGGGCCGGGTGCACCACCAGGCCGGCGGGTTTGTCGATCACGGCGAGGTCGTCGTCCTCGTGGACCACGGCGAGCGGGATGTCGGCGGGCGGCAGCGGCCGCGGCGCGCGCTCGGGAAACACGACGGCGATCACGGCGCCCCGCTCCGGCTCCGCCGAGGCGCGGGCGGGCCGGTCGTCGACGGTCACGGCGCCGCCGGCGATGAGCCGGGCGGCGGCGGTGCGGGAGAGGCGAAGCTGGTCGGCGAGGAACCGGTCGAGGCGCTCGGCGCGGGGGACCGCGACCGAAAAGCGCGTCGCCGGGGGCTGCGGCACGGGCCGCTACAGGCCGGGCGGCGGCGAGGTCCCCGGCTCGGGCGCGGGCGCGGCCGTCTTCTTCCCCTCGCCCCACAGCGACAGGGCGAGCGCCACCGCGCCGCAGGTGACCGCCATGTCGGCGACGTTGAAGGTGGGCCAGCGCAGCGCGCCGACGCCCACGTCGAGGAAGTCCACCACCCCGCGCGGCGAGCGGACGCGGTCGATCAGGTTGCCCAGCGCGCCGGCGCAGATCGCGGCCAGCGCGTACAGCCGCAGCCGGTCGCCCGGCCGCGTGGAGCGGAGCATCGAGACGAGGATCACGATCGCGACCACCGACAGCACCGTGAAGATCCAGCGGGAGTGGTCGCCGAGGTTGAGGCCGAACGCGGCCCCGGCGTTGTACACCAGGCGCAGCTGGACGGCCTCGCCGAACGGCGGCAGCTTGACGCCGAGGTAGGGCGGCAGCGCGCGGACCGCGATCAGCTTGGTGACGAGGTCCAGCACCACGACCCCCGCCACCACGAGGCCGAAGCGGCGCCGCTCAGTGGCGCTTGCCATTCTCCTCCTTCTCCTTGCAGCGGATGCACAGCCGGGCGTGGGGCAGCGCGTCCAGGCGGTCGAACGCGATCTCCTCGCCGCAGCTCTCGCACTTGCCGTACTTGTCGGGCGTCTCGTACAGGCGCCGCAGCGCCTGGTTGAGGTGCCACAGGAACCGGCCCTCCTTGGACGCCATCAGGAACGCCTTCTCGCGCTCCATGGCGTCGGTCCCCTGGTCGGCCATGTGGAAGGAGTAGGAGGAGAGGTCGCCGTCCGCCGCCTGCAGCGTGGCGTTGAAGCTCTCGTCGTAGTGCCCGATCTCCTTCATCGCGCGGGCCCGCTCTTCCAGCAGCCGCTTCTCGAAGTGCGCGAGCTGTTTCTTGTTCATGATGCCGATCCGTGCCTCCCCGAGCTCACCCGGTGCGGCGCGCCGCCAGCCGCGCCCTGTGGCCGTCCACGTCCAGCTCCTGCACGAGGTCGGCCGCCGGCGCCTCCTGTCCGACCGTGAGGGCGAGCGCCAGCGTTTCCCCCGCAATGTACCCGGCGTGGCGCCGGGTCGCCTCTTCCACCGGCCGGTCGCCCACGACCCACAGCTCGATCCGGTCGGTGACCCGGTAGCCGGCGTCGCGCCGCAGGCGCTGCACGCGGCTCACGACCTCGCGCGCCAGGCCCTCCTGCCGCAGCTCGTCGGTGAGCGTCGGGTCGAGCGCGGCCACCACGCCGCCCTCCGCCCGGACCACCACGTCGCCGCGCGCCTGCCGGTGGATCTCGAGGTCGCCGGCCTGCAGCGGGTGCCGCGCCCCGTCCACCTCGATCGCGACCGGCTCGCCCGCCTCGAACCGGGCCACGGCGTCCGCGCCGAGGCCCCGGATCGCCGCGGCCGCCGCCGGCGTCGCCTTGCCGAACCGCTTACCGAGGGCACGAAAGCTAGGGCGTGCTTCCAGCGTGACAAGGTCCGTTCCGCCTTTCACCAGCTCGACCAGCTTGACATTGACCTCCGACCGCAGTAGGGGGACCAGCCCGTCGAACACCGCCCGGTCCACGTCGGCCGGCACGGCGGCCAGCAGCCGCGCCAGCGGCTGGCGGACCCGGATGCCGACGTCCTCGCGCGCGCTGCGGGCCAGCGAGGCCAGGCGCCGCACCGCGTCCATCGCGCGGTCGAGCCGCGGGTCGTCCAGGTCCGGCGCCGGCACCGGGAACGGCGCCAGGTGCACCGAGCGGCCGGTCAGCGCGCGGTGCAGCGCGTCGGCGAGGAACGGCGCCGCCGGCGCCAGGAGCCGCGCGGTCACCACCAGCGCCTCGTGCAGCGTCGCCAGCGCCGCCGGATCCGCCTTCCCGCCCGGCACCCAGAACCGCGCGCGGCTCAGCCGCACCCACCAGTTGGAGAGGTCGTCCACCACGAAGCCGAGGATGGCGCGCGTCCCCGCGGTCACGTCGTAGCCGCTCCATGCGGCCTCGACCTCGCGCACCGTCCGGGCCAGCCGTCCCAGCAGCCACCGGTCCACCTGCGGCCGCGCCGTGCGCACCGGATCGGCCGCCGAGGGCCGCCACTCGCCGGCGTACAGCGGGAACAGGTTGTAGCTGTGCCGGAGCTTGTCGAGCGCGGCGCCCGCGACGTCCGGGATCGCCGTCTCGTCGAACCGCTTGGGGAGCCACACCTGGCTCGCGGCCAGCAGGAACAGCCGCACCGCGTCGGCGCCGTACCTGGTGATCACCGCCAGCGGCTCGACGACGTTGCCGCGGCTCTTGGACATCTTCTGGCCCGCGGCGTCGAGCACCAGCTCGTTCACGACCACGTGGCGGTACGCGGCCTCGTGGAACACCCCCGCCGAGATGGCCAGCAGCGAGTAGAACCACCCGCGCGTCTGGTCCACGCCCTCGGCGATCAGGTCGGCCGGGAACTGCTCGCGGAACTCCCGCTGGTGCTCGAACGGGTAGTGCCACTGCGCCACCGGCATCGCGCCCGAATCGAACCAGGCGTCGATCACCTCGGGAACGCGCCGCATCGTGCCCGCGCAGCCGGCGCACCGCCAGGTGAACGCGTCGATCCCCGGCTTGTGCGGGTCGAAGTCCGCGGGCAGCGGCCGGCCCCAGCGGTCCGACAGCTCGCCGAACGAGCCGATCACCTCCAGGTGCGCCGCGTCGCGGTCGCACACCCACACCGGCAGCGGCGTGCCCCAGAACCGGTCGCGCGACAGCGCCCAGTCCACGTTGTTCTCGAGCCACTCGCCGAACCGTCCGCTGCCGATCTCGGGCGGGTGCCAGCCGATGCCGCGGTTCAGGGCGAGCAGCCGGTCCTTGATCCGGCTGGTGAGGACGAACCACGACTCGCGCGGGTAGTAGAGCAGCGGCGTGTCGCAGCGCCAGCAGAAGGGGTAGGTGTGCTCGACCGTCTCGCGGGCGAGCAGGTGGCCCTCGTCCTTGAGCCGCTGGATGATCGCGGCGTCCGCGTCCTTGACGAACACGCCCTCGATCGCGGGCCAGGTGGTGCCCTGGAACTTCCCGCTCGCGTCCACCGGCACCGCGTAGGCGAGCCCGCGCTCGCGGGCCACCACGAAGTCGTCGGCCCCGAAGGCCGCGAGGTGCACCAGGCCCGTGCCGTCCTCGGCGGTGACGAACGGCGCCGGCACCACGACCTGCCGCTCCCCCGCCGGGCGCGGCACCACCTCGAGCGGCAGCCGGTAGCGGAGCCCCACCAGCTCGCGGCCTTTCATCCGCCGCAGCACCGGGCGGGCCGACAGCGGCTCGGCCTCGCCGCCGGGACGCACGAACGGCGCGCGCGACTCGGCCAGCACCAGGCGGCGGCCCTTCACCTCGACCTCCACGTAGTCGAGGTCCGGATGCACGGCGATGGCGAAGTTCGAGACCAGCGTCCACGGCGTCGTCGTCCACACCAGCAGCGCGCGGTCCGGCTCGTCCTCCAGCGGGAACAGCACCGTGACCGACGGGTCCCTGGCCGTGTCGTAGCCCAGCGCCAGTTCGTGGCTCGACAGCGTGGTGCCGCACCGCGGGCAGTAGGGCAGCACCTTGTGCCCCTTGCCGAGCAGCCCCTTCTCGTGCAGCTGGCGGAGCAGCCACCACACCGACTCGATGTACGGCGCCGTGTAGGTGACGTACGGATGGTCGTAGTCGAGCCAGTAGCCGATCCGGTCGGAGAGCGACTCCCACTCCGCCTTGTACTTCCACACGCTCTCGCGGCACAACCGGTTGAACTCGGCCACCGAGACCTTGGCGCCCGGCCCGTCGCCGATGTCCATCTTGCCGCCGAGGCCGAGCTGCCGCTCCACCTCGATCTCGACCGGGAGGCCGTGGGTGTCCCAGCCGGCCATGCGGCCCACCCGGCGGCCGTGCATCGCCTGGAACCGGCACACCAGGTCCTTGATGGTGCGGGCGACCACGTGGTGGATCCCCGGGCGGCCGTTGGCGGTGGGCGGGCCCTCGTAGAACACGAACGGCTGACCGGCCGCGGTGCGGCGCTGGGTCTCGTGGAACAGGTCCTCGGTCTTCCAGCGCGCGAGCAGCTCCCGCTCCAGCGCATCGGCGTCGGCCGCCGCCAGCGGCGGAAAACGCGCGGTGGCACTCGCGTCGGGGCGAGATCGAGCGGGCGGCGCGACTGACACCTCCGCTGCCGGTCGGCTCTCGTCCGGCGCACTCACGCGGCGAGGCGCTCCACCACGCCGCGGATCAGCGCCGTGAGCCGCGGCTCGGCCTCGGTCGCGGTGCGGATGATCCGCTGGATGTCGGCGGGCTCGAGCGCGTCGGCGAGCCCCATGTCGGTGACGATCGAGATGCCGAGCACCCGCATGCCGCCGTGGACCGCAGCGATCACCTCGGGCACGGTGCTCATCCCCACCACGTCGGCGCCGATGAACCGCAGCCAGCGGTACTCCGCGCGGGTCTCGAGGTTGGGGCCCCCCACGGCGACGTACACGCCCTCGCGGAGCCGGATGCCCTGCGCGAGCGCCACGCTGCGGGCCAGGGCCGCGAGCTGCGGGTCGTACGGGGCGGACAGGTCCGGGAACCGCGGGCCTTCGCGGTCGTCGTTGGGGCCCACCAGCGGGTCGTCGCCGAGCAGGTTGATGTGGTCGGTCAGCATCACCAGGTCACCGGGCGCCCACAGCGGGTGCATCCCGCCGCAGGCGTTGGAGACGATGAGGGTGCGCGCGCCGAGCGCGCGCATCACGCGGACGGGGAACGCGATCTGCCGGAGGCCGTAGCCCTCGTAGCGGTGGAACCGGCCCGCCATGGCCACCACCGCGCGGCCGCCGAGCGCGCCGCACAACAGCCGCCCCGCGTGCGACTCCACGGTCGAGAGCGGGAAGCCGGGGATGTCCTGGTAGGGGACTTCGGCCTCGAGCGCGATCTCGCGCCCCAGGCCGCCGAGGCCGGTGCCGAGGATGACGGCCACCTCCGGGGTGCGCGCCCAGCGCGCGCGCACCGCCGCCGCGGCCCGGCCGACCGCATCGTCGCTCACTCCTCGACGATGTTCTTGATCCACTTGGGCGAGGACTTGCGGGCCTCGCGCGCCCGCTCGGCCTCGGCGGCGTCCGCCGGCTGGATCGCGCCGGCGACCTTCCCGTACGGCGAGGGCTGGGCGTCGGCCATCGCGTCCAGCTCGGCCTTCTGGCGCTCCACCAGGCTGCGCAGCGCCGCGAGGTAGGCGTGGTGCTGGCGGGCGAGGTTCTGGGTCGCCGCCTCCAGGCGCTCGACCTCGCGCCGGGCGCGCTCCAGCCGGCGCTCCCCTTCCGCCTCCGCCTCCCGGATGATCATCTGCGCCTCGCGCTCGGCCTGCTCGCGCGTCTCCGCGCGCAGCTGCTGCGCCGCGACCAGCGCGTCGTTCATCGCCTTCTCCCGCTCCTTGAAGGCCGCGAGCTGCTCCTCCTGGCGCTTCACCTTCTCCTCCAGCGCCAGGCGCTCGCGCACGACGCGCTCCAGCTCGTCGGCGGCCCGCGCGCGGAAGTCGTCCACCTCTGCGGGATCGAACCCGCGCATCGTCTTCCGGAACTCCGTCTTGCGGAGGTCCAGTGGCGTCAGTCGAAACGCGTCATCGCTCATGACGCACGCTCCCCGAAGAGAATCGTCCCGAGGCGCACCATCGTCGCGCCCTCCTCCACCGCGATCTCGAAATCGCCCGACATGCCCATGGACAAGACGGCAAGTTCCAAGGTGGACGTTGCCAGGGCATCACGCAGCCGGCGCAGGCCACCGAAGACCCGGTGCTGCACCTCGGCCGGGGCGCCGTAGGGGGCCATGGCCATCAGGCCCCGCACCCGGAGGTGCGGCAGCGCGGCCGCGTGGGCCACCAGCGCCTCCGCCTCCTCCGGCGGGACCCC
>Ga0335084_10003946_pt1 | contig 14596 bp, 13 predicted proteins | sample Lox_Sample_44_FD_206721 | JGI IMG/M metagenome (GOLD analysis project Ga0335084, IMG submission 206721) | Soil microbial communities from Loxahatchee National Wildlife Refuge, Florida, United States - Lox_Sample_4.4 | ecosystem: Environmental > Terrestrial > Soil > Wetlands | place: USA...
AGTGGATGTGAAGACCGGGATGAAGCCTGAAGAATTAAAGGCATGCATTGGTGAGTATCATGGGCTTATCATAAGAAGCGCGACAAAGGTTACTGCGGAGATCGTGGAAGCAGCAGCCAACCTGAAGGTAGTGGGCAGGGCCGGCTCAGGGCTTGACAATGTGGATAAGGCAGCTGCCAGCAAGAAGGGAATCGTGGTGATGAATACGCCGGGCGGGAACACCATCACAACCGCAGAACACACCATAGCCCTCATGTTTGCTCTTGCACGACAGATACCCCAGGCAACGGCCTCTATGAAACAGGGAAAATGGGAGAAGAAGCGTTTCATGGGGGTTGAGCTTTTCAAAAAGACTATCGGGATCGTCGGCATAGGGAATATCGGGAAACACGTTGCAAGGAGAGCCCTGTCGCTGGGGATGATTGTCATTGGCTATGACCCCTATCTCAGCGACGAGAACGCGAAGGAAATGGGGATAGAAAAAGTGGACTTAACGACCCTTTTCAAGCGCTCCGACTTTATTACTATTCATACGCCGATCACCTCGGAAACGAAAAATCTGATCAGTACAAAGACCATCCAGTTGATGAAAGACGGGGTAAGGATCATAAACTGCGCACGGGGAGGTATTGTGAATGAGGCTGAGCTTTACGAGGGCCTCAAGAAGGGGAAGGTTGCCGGTGCTGCCCTGGATGTGTTTGAGAAAGAGCCCCCAGGGGAAAACCCGCTTTTGACCCTTGACAGTGTCATATGCACCCCGCACCTTGGAGCAGCCACAGAAGAGGCACAGGAGAATGTTGCCGTGGCCATCGCAGAGCAGGTGGTGGACTGTCTTGTGAATGGGGTCATCAGAAATGCGGTGAATTTTCCCTCTGTGCCAGCGGAGCAGGTCCTGAGGCTGAAACCGTACCTGACCCTTGCAGAGAAACTGGGAACTTTTGCCTCCCAGGTGTTTGAGGGGGGTGTGACCGAAATCACCGTGGAATACAGGGGTGAGGCATCCCAGCTCAATACCGCGCCGGTGAATATTGCGCTCCTGAAGGGCTTCCTAACACCCATCCTTGATGAGACAGTCAATTTTGTGAATGCCCCTGTAATCACCAAGGAGAGGGGGATTGAGGTCAAGGAGATGAAGAGCCCTGACGGAGGCGATTACCAGAGTATGATTATTCTCAGGGTAAAGGCGGACCGTAAGGAGCATCGTCTTTCGGGTACCCTCTTGGGGAGGACTGATCCCAGGATCGTGAGGATAGACGATTTTGCCGTGGAGATCGTACCAGAGGGGACCATGCTCTTTATGTATAACAACGATAGGCCTGGCGTGATAGGGAACATCGGCTCGTATCTCGGGAAATGTAATATCAATATTGCGAGAATGCATTTTGGAAGAGAGCGCGAGGGGGGAATGGCCATATCAGTGGTGAATATTGACTCGCCGATAAGCGAGTCGCAACTGGAAGATCTCAAGAAGATGCCAAACATCCTTTCAGTAAAGGTGGTGGAACTGTGAGATGTGAAATTTACTTGTCGAGGGGTTAGGCAATGGCATCAGTGGTGATAGTGGGCGCGCAATGGGGAGATGAGGGCAAGGGGAAAATTGTAGATGTCCTCACAGAAAAGGCGGATGTGGTTGCCAGATACCAGGGGGGCCATAATGCGGGCCATACCGTGGTGATCAAGAACGAAAAGTTCGTGCTCCATCTTATCCCTTCCGGCATATTACATAAAGATAAACTCTGCATTATCGGAAATGGGGTAGTGATCGAGCCCTCTTCTCTCATAGATGAGATAAAAGTGTTGAAGGAGAAGGGCTTGGAGATTGGCAAGAATCTCCTTATTAGCAAGACGGCCCATCTGATCATGCCCTATCATGTCGCAATCGATAATGAACATGAACGGGCAAAGGGTTCAAGAAAGATAGGAACCACGGGAAGGGGAATAGGGCCTGCCTATGTGGATAAAATGGGGCGGACCGGGATACGGGTTGTGGACCTTTACTCACCCAAAGTCTTTAAAGAGAAACTGGAGGCAAACCTTCACGAGGTGAATTACCTCATCGAGAACCGTTACAAGGCAAAGGGATTTAGCCTTGACGAGATTTTTGACTTGTATATGGAATACGCGGAGAAGATTTCCCCCCATGTTGCGGACACCGACATTATCGTGAATGACATGGTGAGGGACGGCAAGAAGATCCTTTTTGAAGGGGCACAGGGCACACTTCTTGATGTCGATCACGGGACATACCCCTTCGTGACCTCCTCAAGTTCCATTGCAGGCGGCGCGTGCACAGGACTCGGGGTGGGCCCCACTAAAATCACAAAAGTCCTCGGAGTAGCAAAGGCATATACCACAAGAGTGGGGGGCGGGCCCTTTCCCACAGAGATCCACGATGCTGTCGGGGAAGCACTGAGGCAAAAAGGCGGAGAATATGGTGCCACTACCGGTAGACCCAGAAGATGTGGCTGGCTCGATCTGGTGGGGCTGCGCCATGCCCTCAGGGTGAATGGGTTAACAGGCCTCGCGATTACAAAACTGGATATCCTAGATGATCTGGAGAAGATCAAAGTTTGTGTTGCCTACAAGTACGGGAAACATCTCCATGAGGATCTCCCCAAGGAGATTTCCCTCTTTGAGGAGGCTGAGCCTGTGTACGAAGAGATGGAGGGGTGGAAAGAAAAAACCGTCGGCATAACCACATTCAAAGAGCTTCCCGGAAACGCACAACACTATGTCAGGAACATGGAAGAAAGGCTGGGAGTCAACGTTGATATGATCTCTACAGGGCAACGCAGAGAAGAGCTTATCATGCTCAACGAGCAGTTCTGAATGCGCAGGAAAAGCAATAGGGTTACGAAACGGCTCGAAGTTACGTTCTCTTCAGGTGGTCTGCAATTCACAGGAATATCCAGCGACCTTTCTGCAAGCGGACTTTTTATAAGAACGCAAAATGGCCTCATGCCGGGAACCATAGTCGAAATTGAGATATATCTGCCTCAGCACAAATTAGGCCGTCTCAAGGGCATAGTGAGGAGGACGGTGAAAACTTCCTTATCCATGATAAAAAATGGTATGGGGGTGGAGTTGATCGAAAGGGACCAAAATTACCTTGATTTTGTGAAGAGCATCCGCGGTGAAGACAAAGAGCAAAGGGAGGAGACCGACGCACAGAGCGGAGAAGGGAAGGTCCGTCAGCCTGAGGGCAAGGCCAATGAAACACCTGATTCCAGAATTATCGTCTGTGTGAATTGTGAAACAAAAAACAGGATCCCCCCGGGAAGAGTTCCCCTTGGGGCGAAGTGCGGAAGATGTGGGACGCTCTTATATCTAGGGGACATCGACTAACCTCTTCCCTTTTTTCTGCAATTTATCCCTCCACGTGTCCCCTATGCAAGAATTCATCTGACACCCTTCTCTACGCACCAATCTGCACGCGCTGCTGGGAATCGATGACAAGGTATTTGGGGCCGTCATGTCGTGTGTGTGCCACTCCCCTCGTCTCAGAATACTCAACGCTGTGCGGGGAATGTCTCTCCCACCCTCCACCCTTTTCAATGGTCTTGAACTTCGGCCTCTATTCAGGTTCCCTTTCTGCGGCGATTCATCTCCTGAAATTCTCAGGCCTGAAAAGGCTTGCAAAACCATTGGGGAAATTATTGACGGAACTTCCCATTCCCTCTATGGACGGCATTGTCCCGGTACCAGTGACGAAAAGGACTTTAAGGACCCGGGGATTTAACCAGGCGCTCTTATTATCCGTGGTTCTTTCACGACACCTAAGAATACCGGTGTATATGGACATGTTATATAAGAAAAGGGATACACCCGCACAGATAGGCCTTGGAGCTAAGGAACGTGCACGCAACGTCAAGAACGCCTTTGAAGTTAGGGGTAGATTGGATAAGCCTCGCCTTGTCCTGCTGGATGATGTCATGACCACTGGGGCGACGGTAAAAGAATGTGCGAAGACCCTTGTAAAGGCAGGAGCAAAAGAAGTGGTTGCGATAACCCTCGCACGTTCTATGCTGGACTAGCATGCTGCACAGCGTTACCGTTTCTTTCCTGATATAATGAGGGAAATACCCCGGGAAAGGAGATACCATGTTTGTCCCTCTTCTCACCGCACTACATGTCACTGTTGTAGTCCTCTGGATTGGGGGCGTGGCCTTTGTCACCATAATTATCTTTCCCATGCTTTTGAAAATGGAAGACTCCTTTGAAAAGGTTCTCCTTTTTCAGCGTGTGGAGAACAGGTTTGCGAAACAGGCGAGGGCATACGCATGGACAGCAGGAATCACAGGGGCCATTTTGCTCTACCTCACAGGACAGCACAGGGCATTGTTCACCCTGAATGGATTGGGAGCAACGGTCATGCTCATGGTCTGGCTGGTCTATACCCTTGTGCTGACATTTGAAAAAAAGATATTTGCACTCTTCTTCAGTCAACCAGAAAAGCTCGATGCGGCAAAAATCTTTGTGAGATTGAATACCTTCCATTGGTTGGTCCTCGGATTGAGCCTTGCCGCAGTGTTTATCGGGGTATGGACAGGACACGGCGGACATTTCTAGGCATACTATTGGCAAACCAGCTTGGCGAGGAGACATATCCATGCAGCTAAGAATTCTTTTTGGGGTTTTATTCTTGCTTGTCTCTTTTATCAGCATCGGAATTGCTGAGGAAAATCAGGAATCAAGGAATCTCATTCAGAGGGAGATGATTGCCCTCGACAGTGCCCTCAAGACCACAATCGATTCCCTGGTCTTGGACGAACCGGGCAGGATCGGGCCGGCCTTTGATGAGGTGGACAAGATAAGGGAGCAGGTCGAATATGCGGTCGAGCACAAGGTTAGGATCACACTGCCCAGGAACCAGAAGCGCTTCAAAGAGTTTGTCAGGTTGGATAATAAATTCCATCATGAACTTCAAACCCTTTTAAAGGCAGCAAAGAAAAATAAGATGGGGGTGGTCCAGAAGCAGACACACAGACTCCTCGATGCATGTGTCAGATGCCATGCCATATTCAGGAAGTAGGGGAGTTAGTATCAGAGATCACACGATGAGGTGGAGATTGAAAAGATCGCTTTTTATTCTCGTGGCGGGTATTTTAGTGACAACAAATGTCTTTTCCGCGCAGAAGCATGAATGCAGTTATTGTCATGTCACTTCTGATAAGACTGTTCGGCAGCAACTCAAAGCACCCTTATCTGAATTATGTGCCGAGTGTCATCCAGACAGAAGGAGCCCGAATGAACATAAGGTTGATCTTGTGCCTTTCATGAAGGTTGTGGGACTTCCTTTGAGCAAGGAGGGGAAGATCACCTGTGCCACATGCCATGACCCTCATGACACTGGAGGATATCCCATGCTGCTGAGAGCAAGGCCAGCAGAACTTTGTTTTAAATGTCATTTCGGGTAGAGTTATTTGCCAATTGAAGGTCAGATAAGGAAACCGTCAACAAGCCTTGTTGATTAAATGAGGTTTCCAAAAACTCGTAATGAAACAAAATAAGGCCTAAAGACGCCTTGAGAGAAACAGATGGTTTTTGCGGTTTCCACCGGCGAAGTCACCGCTATTTGGAAAGCGAAGCTCTTAACGGTTTCCAATAGGAATAAGCATAAGATATTGCGCACAGGCGACTCTGAGAATAATTGACAAAAGAGCCGATATCAAAACAAGTTTCTTGAACTTAACTCATTTAACTTCTCGCAATATGAAGATCGCTCTATGCACACCTCTTGAGTAGTAATCTACGGTCACCCTGTCGCCCTCTTTTATGTTGGAGAGCATCCCCTCATCTGCCATTATCGTAATCCCCTCTAGCGTTATTGACTTTTCTCCCCTATCAATTGCTGTTACCTGACCTGCAACTCGCTTTAAATGCTTCGCACTGGTCTTCCCGGGGACGCAACATTTCTCCTCTTCTGTGCAGTCGAGGAACGCGCCTTGCATCGACCTTTCATTGGATGCACAGACTGTCCTGCATTTTCCTCCAAATTGAGTAGCGCATTCCTCACCTGGTCCCGCTCCAGAACATATCGGGGTTACGCCAAATACTAAAAGTGACAATACAATAATTACTACCATATGCTTCATACGACATACCTCCTAGCAGTGTCGGGGACACATCCCTTTTCTTGCCCCCACTGCGAGAGTCAGAACGATCTCCACTCAAATCCCTTCTCTGTTTCTGTTTGCACTATACACCTTTGGGGCTGGGCTTTCAAGTGTGGTTTTCAGGAAGGAGTTTTGCCTCGGGCATCCTTAAAGGAAAAGGCAGATGAATTTTATAAGAGCTTTTATGAGAAGTGGAATGAGGAGATTCCCTTTTTTTGCTGAGGTGAACACCCTGTCCGCATCGTTCATCTCGGCAGACATTGCTGGCGATGTTTTGTTACAATAGAGCCCATAGCAAGAAAAAACGTTGAACAGATACTTCCCAATGAAAGCCCCTGAGATCACTATCATAATGCCCGCCTATAACCACGAGCAATTCGTCGGTGAGGCTATTGAAAGCGTCCTTTCCCAAACGTTTGAGAACTTTGAATTGATAATCATCAATGACGGTTCCACCGACAAGACTGAATCCGTGATAAAAAGATATGGCGACCCGCGAATCCGGTATTATCATCAGGAGAACAAGGGTTCCTGCCACGCTCACACCCGAGGCATACAGCTTGCCGGGGGAAAGTATATCTCTATAATAGATTCCGATGATGTCTATCATCCTGAACGGCTTTCTGTCCTTCTTGATACTGCGAAGAACGGCGATCTTGACTTTCTGATCACCGATCTGAACCTGATCGATCAGCACTCTGCAATAATTGACGATCCGGATCACTGGTGGATCAAATGGTATGAGCACCTCAAGTTGGCATACAGGACATCAGATTCACCAGACAAGGCCTTACTCTCAGGGAATTTCACGATTACGACTTCTAATTTTTTCTTCAATTCCCGGCTCGTTCAAGAGATCGGGGCATTCAAACCCTATACGTATATCCTCGATTATGACTTTGCCTTCAGGGCAGCCCGGAACCGTCCGGGAAGTTTCGTGTTCCTCGATGACAGGAAACTGCTCTCCTACAGGTTGCACGGCCAGAATACCATTCTCAAGAACCCGCTCGTCGCGAATTACGAGACGTTCTATTTCCTGGTGAATGCGATCAAGGACGTGTTCGGCCCGGATATGGAGATACCCGTGGAGCATCTCAACAAGATAAGGCGGTATCTGGTAAAGGAGCTGACGCTCAGACGGAAAAACGATATTGCCGCAGTCAGGAGTGACCTGACGGGCGCGCTTGAACTCAAGTCCGCAGAACTGGCGGAAAGGTCTGCAGAACTTGCACAGAAGTCCACTGAACTCGAGTTTGCCTCGCAAGAGGTGACGAGGACTGTCCAGGAACTCCGGGAGCAGGGTAGGAGGCTCAGTGACGAAGAGGGCTTCAACCAGAGGCTGCTGACTGAGTTCTATTTTATAAAGAATTCCTTTAGCTTTAAGATCGGAAGGCTCTTCACCCTGCCTTTGCGGACGCTTAGAAGGAACCCCCTGAAGCCGATGAAGGCAGAGGCGCGAGACATCCGCGACCTTCGTACGAAGCTGGACCCCATTGTCCGGCACGTCGACGTCATCTCCTTTGACATTTTTGACACCATCTTTGAACGGGATATCGACCCTCCGGACAAGGTAAAGGAAATAGTTGCTCGGCGTGTCGCCGCGATTCTTAAGGAGGCCTACCACATCACCCGCTCGCCTCTTGAGCTTCTCAGGCTGAGGGACTCCATAGAGTTGAAGCTGAGACGGGATGCGTTGAAAAACGGGAGTGACTATGAATGCCGTTACAGCGATATCGTGAAGGAGATGGTTACCGTACTTCTCGGCGAGTATGACGAAAAGCTCTATAACGAAATGATAGAGGAAGAAATCAAGGTCGAGGATGAGGTCCTCTATGTAAAGGAGGGGATGCGAGAACTCTTGGAGGAACTGCGGGACAGAGGGAAAAGGATAATCGCGATATCGGACATGTATCTGGATAAAGAGCATGTCAGGAGGATCCTGCAGCTTAAGTCCCTGGACTTTTTTTTTCGTGATATCTACGTCTCATCCGAGTCGGGGATCTGCAAGTACTCCGGCAATCTCTTCAGGCACGTCCTGTTACGCGAGAGGGTCCTGCCCGGTCAGATGGTCCACATAGGCGACAACAGAATATCCGACCATCGTGTTCCCATGAGGCTCGGAATTCACACGATCTATCTCAAAGACGCGTCACACCTCAAAAGGAAATATGTTTTAAAAACATACAACAGACTGGCAGCGAAGAATTCCTACTGGAAGGGAAGACATCTTCTTCAGTTGGTTCGTCCTTTCAAGGGAAGAGAAGACTTCTTTTACTCCTATGGTTTCTCTTTCCTCGGACCTGTCTACTCGGCGTTCGTTTACGGGGTCATCGAAACAATAAAGAAACAGAACATCAGGAAAGTCTATTTCCTCGCGAGGGAAGGCGAGCTTTTCCTCCGCCTCTTCAACACGTTTGAAAGCCATTTCTTTGAAAAGGGAGCTGCACCGGATACGGAATACGTCTACCTCACAAGAAAATCCACCGCACTTGCATCTGCCTATCAGGGGCTTTCTCACCAAAAGGCGATTATCGCGCTCTACAATCCAAAGCAGCAGGGACTGCAATCCATATGCGACGTCTTCGGGTTGCCCTCCGGGGAGTTCAGGGACATCGCCGGACAGTATGGCCTCACCGACATGAGAAGACCCCTATATGACTGGTATGACGAGCGCTTCAAGAAGCTGTTGATGGACGGGAGGTTACAGGATATCGTCAGGAGACATGCCCGCGCAGACAGGGAACTTCTCGCACGTTATCTCGAACAAATCGGATTTTTCAATGACAGCCCTGTGGCTTTCGTGGACGTAGGATGGAATGCAACGATCCAGAAATTCGTCCAGGACGCTTTTATCGAAAGAGCTGATTACCCTCACATCTACGGCCTCTACCTGGGCTTCATTGATGGGATCAAGCATGCCTTCGAGCCGCAAAAAAACACGATTCAGGGCTTCTTCTATGATGATCTCCGTAATGACCCTGCCGAAAAGATACTCAGCAGATTTGCGGAGATATTTGAGGAGGGAGCGCGCGCCATGCACCCCACGACGATCGGGTATAGACATAATCCGGGGACGGGACTGGTTGAACCCGTTTTCAAGAACGATCGGGCATATGACAGAACAGTAGAACTTCTGCATAACGGAAAGATAGCGCAGATCCAGCGTGGGGCCCTCAGTTTCTCGATGGAATTCATCAGGGCTGTCCACCTTACCGGGTATTCCTTTGAAGACATCAGGCCTTTTCTCCTGACCCTCATCGAGCGGTGTATCGCGTTCCCGCGAAGCGAAGAGACAAAAATCCTGATGGACCTGAAGCATTCAGAGGATTTCGGTTATGAAAATGTCATGGACTTCACTTCGGACAGAATAAACAGTCTTAAAACCATCCTCCATCCGGGCAAATTCGTGAACAAGATCAAACATTCGAACTGGCCGTACGGAACGGCAAGGTCGTCCGGCATCCCGGGAATCAACCTGGGCGTGAGACTGTATGATCTGTTGTGGAGGCCCTGAGAACTGTGAACAATTCCTATTTAAAGAAGGACCTGGATATTCGCCGATGCGGTCTTCCTTCTGTCCTGCTTGTTGCCTTGGTTCATCGGGTAACGTTCAGGATCAGACGTGGGCATCCTCTTTTTTCTCCACGACTCTTCGAGTGGGCAATTGCTTTAGCAGCGCACCGGTTCTTCCCCATATTCCATTTTGGTTATACCCTCAGGAACCTAGTGAGGAAGATCAAGGCAAGGCTGCGGGGCTAACAAGTCCTTCCGGGGTGTTCCCGCAACAAGCAGTTACCAGACGGAACGAAAGGGAAAGTGCTTCCGATAGAACCTCATGAGCCCCCGATAGAATATTACTATCTTTTTATATCCCAACCGGTTCACCGAAGCGCTCTTATGATGGACCGCTTTTGCTTCGGGGAAAAGATAGATCCTATAGGGAGTATTCGCATAAAGCCTGTAGCACCAGTCGACGTCATTGAAAAGAATGGGAAAGCCTTCGTCCATAGGTCCCACCGAATCCCAGCATTTCCTCTTGACCATTAGGGCCGACGCCATAGGCTGCTGTATAACCCTCGTACTAAGATGTTCCTCTTCCTTCAATTCCCACCGCCGATAATGCCCCATCTTGTCGATACCGAAATATTCCATCAAGAGCGTCGGGAGTGTCGGGAAACGTCTGCATGATATCTGTTTTCTCCCGTCGGGGTAATATAACCTGGGTGCAACCGCTCCAGCGTCAGGATTGGCGGCAAGAAAGGAGACAAGCATCTTCACGCTGTGTTCAGCCAGGGTGACATCGTTGTTCAGAAGAAAGATAAAATCCCCTGTTGACAATTTGACCCCCTGGTTGACTGCCTCCGCATATCCGCGATTGATATCGTTCTGTACCCACACCAGCCCAGGAAAGGTTTTCTTGATATGCTCGGCGCTGTTGTCTGCCGACGCATTGTCCACCACGATTATCTCAAGAGAGAGAGAGGCGGCAGTTTCGTATATTGAAGATATGCACTCGTGGAGCAATTGCCGGTGGTTCCAATTGGCGATGATGAAGGAAACGGTGCGACCATCTGTGATCGATCCGGTGTCACTCATCTGCATCCCCCCTTCGACCGCAGGAAGTGAATTCTGCCACGAATGATGATAGCCTCTCCAGTAATTGAGATTTTTTTCTTTTCTTAATCAGATTCAGAGACTCTTCGCTCGGTTTCCGTTAATAGCAGATGTGTCGCCTCAATACTTCTTTGAGCCTCCTGCAAATTGAGCAATCGTCTTGCCCCCTCTTTATAGGACATTTGCTTTCATGAGCGTTCACACTTCGATGAGCGCCTACCGTATCAGCCGAAGAAGCCACTGTTTTATTCTATAATACCTGGTCAAAAGTCTCCAGCCCCGCCTGGCATGGATGCTCTGTATATACGAATCTCTTTCTTGCAAAATGTTCCTGAGATCATGTGCGACACTTTCGAGGCCGGCGACGCGGACCTCAAGCTCTCTTAGACGATCTTCTTTTTGCGCAGTCCCGCCATCCTTTCTATAGAGTTTCTCCCTCATGGTGAACACGGTGCCGAGAGGAAGTTTTGCCCGGTGTTTCTCGTAGAGTTTCACGGTCGCCTCCCTCAATACTTCAGGAGGGCTCTTGAACGCTATCTGCGAATCGTTCCTCTGATAATATATTGACGTAATTTTGTCAACAAAATGGAACGGCGCTGCCTCTCCGGCCCTTATGAGCATATCCCAATCCTCGTAGAGCTCAAAGGACTCATCGAGCATGAAGCTCCTGAGGGTGGCTGCCCTGAATAACAGGGAGATAAGCGGTATGTAGTTTCCTATAAGAAGATCGTCGAATGAAAACGGTGTCGCAAATGTTCCTTTCAGGTGACTGCTTACACGGGTCCCCTCACTGTCCAGTACTTCATCCACAAACTCAACTGCGGCATAGGCAACATTACACTCTGAGCCGCTCAAGGAAGCGACAAGGGTTCCCAGATGCTCAGGATAGAACTCGTCGTCATCGTCCAGGAACCCGACATATTCCCCTTTGGCGTTTCTGATGCCCACGTTCCCTGCATGCGCCCTCCCTGTGTTCTGCTCCAGCGGCAGGTAATTCAGGGATACATCGCCCAGGACGCTTCTCAGCTCTGCTGCGCCCAGGGGGCAGCCCCCGTCATTCACCACCACGACCTCTATCGGCCGGTAGGTCTGGGCAGCAATGCTCCGGAGCGCCCTCATCAGGAGCTTCGGCCTGTCCTTTGTCCTTACGATTATGGAAACTAATGGGTTGACGGTTGACTCAGTCATTTTTTCGGGTGTTGAAAAGGATTTTATATTTTACCCAAAAAGGGTCTCCTATTACTATGCCATTCCTAAGAACATGGACAAGTATTCCATGACGTCATTCGAACAGTTCCAATGACGATTCGCATACCGGAATCTCGCCGGCAACAAACAGGGTCCCATCTCACGATTGACATATCATCAGACCGTAAGAATAAACATGCTCCGCTATCTGGTATAATTTTCTCATGCGTAAGGCTTCTTTAAGGAAAGACCATAAAACGTGGCTGGGATGATCAACGGGAGTTTTTCATGACCCTCTTTCTGCTCACCTTTCTTCTCATTTATGGGAGCGTGCATCTCTACGCATTCCTGAAGGCAAAGGCTGCCTTAGAGTTTAGTGCTGCAACCGGTATCTTTATTGTCTTATTCATGCTTGTGATGGGACTGGCCCCCCTCATTGTGCGTGCATTGGAGAGGACCGGGCTGGAATTATTCGCGCGGGTCATGGCATACATCGGCTACACATGGATGGGGGTGCTTTTCCTTTTCTTCTCCTATTCCCTCGCAGCTGATGTCTATCGCCTTTTCATATTTTTAGGCGGGGCGATTTTCAGCAGGGACTTGTCCGGCCTGAGCCTCTCCCCCAGATATGCGTTCTTTCTTCCCCTTTTTCTCTCACTGGTTACCTCACTCTACGGTTATTTTGAGGCGAGGGACATCCGCACAGAGAGATGGACACTCAAAAGCCCCAAGATCCCTCAGGAGATAGGAAAGCTGAAAATTGTCCAGATCTCTGATGTGCATCTCGGTCTGATCGTGAGAGAAGAGAGATTGAAGAGGATACTCCGGCTGGTGAAAGCAGAAAACCCTGATATCCTGGTTTCCACCGGCGACCTTGTGGACGGAGAAGTATGCAGACTCAACGGACTTGAGGACCTGCTCAAGGAGATCAAGCCGAGATACGGGAAATTTGCGGTAACCGGGAATCATGAATTTTTTGCAGGGTTTGAAAACGCAAAGTGCTTTACGGAAAATGCGGGCTTCACCCTTCTGAGGGGAGAAGGAATTACGGTTCAGGGAATTCTCAACATTGCGGGAGTTGATGATCCCTCAGGAAAGAGATACGGACTCGCAAAAGAGATTTCAGAGAAGATTTTGCTCTCAGGGCTCCCGCAGGACAAGTTTACGCTTTTTTTGAAACACAGACCCATTGTGGACCAGGATGCAAAGGGACTTTTCGATCTTCAGCTCTCAGGGCACATTCATAAGGGGCAGATATTCCCCTTCAGCATCATCACATGGCTCTATTATCCGGTCAATTCAGGAAGAATGAATCTCACGGATAACGCGTTTTTGTATGTGAGCAGGGGTGCGGGCACGTGGGGACCTCCCATCCGCTTTTTGTCACCGCCTGAGGTTGCAGCCATCGAACTTGTCCACGGGCCCTGATCAGGGGATACTTACTTCCCGATACAGAATTCGCTGAATATCCTGTTCAGGATATCTTCTGTGGTGACCGCACCAACGACCTCTCCCACCCTATCGAGACCATCACGCATTTCCATGGCAACGATTTCCAGAGGAAGAGATGATTGAATCGCAGCAGAGGCATTAGTAAGGGCATTGAAGGCATTGTCAATGGTAACTTTGTGCCTGAGGTTGGTGACTATGACCCCATTGTTCCCCTCCAATTGACCAATAGCGCTTCGCTCCCCGCTTGCCTTGACAGGATGTCCAATGCCCACATCGATGATCGCTTCTTTGAGGAGGTCAAGTCCGTCACCCGTCTTTGCAGAAATCCTCACTACGGTCTCGGAGTAGGGAGCAAGACTCTTTTCAAGATCATCTTCAGCAGCGGGCAGGTCAGACTTGTTGAGTGCAACAATGCTTTTTTTCTCTTTGATTTTTTCGAGAACCACGAAGTCTTCTTCATTCAGGGCATTTGTTCCGTCAATGATGCCTATTACCAAATCTGCATCACCAATTGCCCTGAGGCTTCTTATAACTCCCTCCTCTTCTGCCATCTCATGGGTCTCCCTGATCCCTGCAGTGTCCATTATCCTCACAGGAAGACCAGTAATGTTGAGATACTCCTCAAGGACATCCCGTGTGGTGCCGGGAATTTCGGTCACGATTGCCCTGTCACGGTTGAGAAGCGCATTCAGGAGTGAAGACTTTCCCACATTCGGTCTTCCCACTATGGCGACCTTAAGCCCTTCCCTGAAGAAACGGCCCTCTTCAAAGCTCTTTGAGAGGAGCATGAGGGCATTGAGAATATCGCGGAGCTCGCTCTGGATGCTCTCCATTGATGCTGGCTCGATCTCCTCATCAGGGAAATCTATGTATGCCTCGATATGGGCACAGAGGGATGCGATCCTTTCCCTTAATCCGACAATTTTCTCGGAAAGACCTCCCGAGAGCTGTTCCAGTGCTGCTTCCCTCGACTCGTCGGTCTTTGCCCGTATAAGGTCTATGACTGCCTCTGCCTGCGACAGGTCTATCCTGCCGTTGAGAAATGCGCGCTTCGTGAATTCTCCCGGTTCTGCCAGCCGGGCGCCGTTTTTTAGTACCAGTTCAAGGGTCTTCCTTAGAGGAAGAAGACCACCGTGGCAGTTTATCTCCACGACATCTTCCTTTGTATAGGTGTTCGGTGCTTTCATTATTGAGACAAGGACTTCGTCGATAGTTATATTGGCTGA
>Ga0335084_10003947_pt1 | contig 14594 bp, 14 predicted proteins | sample Lox_Sample_44_FD_206721 | JGI IMG/M metagenome (GOLD analysis project Ga0335084, IMG submission 206721) | Soil microbial communities from Loxahatchee National Wildlife Refuge, Florida, United States - Lox_Sample_4.4 | ecosystem: Environmental > Terrestrial > Soil > Wetlands | place: USA...
GGGGAGCTGGTCGCCCATCTCGCCCTCGATCTCCGCCTTCGGGACCAGCGCGGCCACCGAGTCGATGACGATCAGGTCGATCGACCCCGAGCGCACCAGCATGTCGGCGATCTCGAGCGCCTGTTCGCCGGTGTCGGGCTGGGAGATGAGGAGATCCTCGATCCGCACGCCGAGCTTCGCCGCGTACTGCGGGTCGAGCGCGTTCTCGGCGTCGATGAACGCCGCGGTGCCGCCCGCCTTCTGGATCTCGGCGACCACCTGGAGGGTGAGCGTGGTCTTGCCGGAGGACTCCGGCCCGTAGATCTCCACCACCCGCCCGCGCGGCAGGCCTCCGACGCCGAGCGCGAGGTCGAGCCCGAGCGAGCCCGTCGAGACGACCTGCACGTCCGGGGTGGCCTGCTGGTCCATACGCATGATCGAGCCCTTGCCGAACTGCTTCTCGATCTGGGCGAGCGCGGCCTGGAGGGCCTTGGATTTGTTTTCGTCCATGAGGTTGACGACGTTGTGATCGGATGGCATGGCTATTCTCCCATAAAGGTTCAGCGGCTCAGCGCGGTGCAATCGGGCCGCATCGATCGGGATTGTGCGGGAGCAGGTGGCTCACGGCGCGAGCCACCCCGAATGGCGCGAACATCGCTGATCGATCAGTCGACTGACCCGCCGCCGCGGGCAGGCTCACGGCACGAGCCCGCCCGGCACGCAGAATCTCGGCGCGAGGCGAGAGCCCGGACAGGAACGGCGTCACGAGGCTCAGTATACTGGATCTACGTTCAGGCGAGGGTTTTTTTACAGCCCCTCCCCGACGGGGCCGGGCGCCGGCGAGCGGCGCGTCAGACCGCCCTGGCGGGCCGCTCTGTCGCACGGGCCGGCTGCTGGGCCGCAGCCGGCGCCGCCCGGCCGCCGCGCACCTCCTTCACCACGAACGTCGGCCGCATCTTCGTCTCCTCGTAGATCCGGCCCAGGTACTCGCCCAGGATGCCGATCGAGATGAGCTGGACGCCGCTGAAGAAGAGGATCGTGAGGATCAGCGTGGTGAAGCCGGGGGCTTCGCCCGGGGTGTAGCCGAAGATCGGGATCTCGAAGATCCGGGCGGCGAGGTAGCCGACCGCCGCGGACATCGCGATCGCCGCGGTCACGATTCCGAGCCCGAAGATGAAGCTGAGCGGCGCGGTGGAGAAGTTGACGATGCCGTCGAAGGCGAGCCGCAGCAGCTTCCGGAAGCTGTACTTGGTCTCGCCGGCGGCGCGCGAGGCGCGCTCGTAGGCGAGCCCGGTCTGCCGGAAACCGGACCACGACCGTAGGCCGCGCACGAACCGGTTCTTCTCCGGCAGCGAGTTCATGACGTCGACCACGCGCCGGTCCATCAGGGCGAAGTCGCCGCTGTCGAGCGGCACGTCGATGCTCGCGAGCCGGCGGTAGAGCTTGTAGAAGAGCGCATACGCGAGCCGCTTGCCGATGCTCTCCTTGCGCTTCTCGCGTACCGCGTTCACGACGTCGTAGCCTTCGCGCCATTTCTCGACCAGGCGCAGGATGACTTCGGGCGGATCCTGCAGGTCGGCGTCGATCACCGCCACCGCGTCGCCGCTCGCATACTGGAGGCCGGCCGACACCGCCGGCTGGTGGCCGAAGTTGCGGGTGAACGACACCACCTTGACCCGCGGGTCGCGCTCGGCCAGTTCGAAGAGCACCGCCTCGGTGCGGTCGCGGCTGCCGTCGTTCACGTAGACGATCTCGAGGTCGAACGTCGGGTCCCCGCCGAGCGCCTCGACGAGGTGCCGGTGGGTAAGGTCGATCACCGCCTCCTCGTTGAAGCAGGGGACGACGACCGACAGCAGGACCTTGCCCGCGGTCATCGCGGCCGGCAGTGCCACCGCCAGGCGGTCGCGACGATCGGCGCGAGCTCGGTGAACCGCGGCGCGAACCCGAGGAGCGCGCGGGCGCGGGCCGGGTCGGCGACCAGCACCGGCGGATCGCCCGGCCGCCTTGGCGCTTCGCGCACCGGAATCCGGCGCCCGGTGACTTCCCCGGCCGCCGCGATCACCTCGCGGACCGAGAACCCGCGCCCGGTGCCCAGGTTCACCGCGGTAGTCGCCCCGCCCCGCTTGAGGTAGTCGAGGGCCTGCACGTGGCCTCGGCCGAGATCGGCGACGTGGACGTAGTCGCGCAGGCACGTGCCGTCGGGTGTCGGGTAGTCGGTGCCGAAGATCTCGACGTGGGCAAGCTCGCCCGTCGCCGCCATGAGCACGCGCGGGATGAGGTGCGTCTCCGGATCGTGAACCTCGCCCGCCTCGCCGTCGGGGTCGCATCCGGCGGCGTTGAAGTAGCGCAGGCTCGCCGAGCGGAGCCCGTAAGCGGCGTCGTAGTCGGTGAGCATGCGCTCGATCGCGAGCTTCGTGGCGCCGTACGGATTGATCGGCCGCTGCGGCGCGTCCTCGGTGATCGGCATCCGCTCGGGCACGCCGTAGGTCGAGCAGGTGCTCGAGAACACGAGCGTATCGACGCGCGCGCGGCGCATTGCCTCGACGAGCTCGAGCGTCCCGCCGACGTTGTTGCGGTAGTAGAGGGCCGGGTTCTGCACCGACTCGCCGACGTAGGCGAACGCCGCGAAGTGCATCACCGCGTCCGGGCGATGCCGCGCGAACACCTCGTCGAGCCGCGCGCCGTCGGCGAGGTCGCCGACCTCGAGCGGGCCCCAGCGGACCAGCTCCCGATGGCCACGGCCGAGGTTGTCGTAGACAACCGGGGTGTAGCCTGCCGCCGCAAGCGCTTTGCAGGCGTGGCTGCCGACATAGCCGGCCCCGCCGGTCACGAGAATCGCCGGCATCGTCTCAACCGGCGGCGAGGCGCCGCGAGAGATCCGGCATCGCCTCGCCGCTCTTGAGGAGGCGGTCGAAGTACGCCACGGTCTTCGCGAGGCCGTCCTCGAGCGGGGTAGTCGGTTCCCAGCCGAGGGTGGAGCGGGCGAGCGCGATGTCCGGCTGGCGCTGCTTGGGGTCGTCCTCAGGCAGCGGCCGGTACTCGATCCGCGAGCGCGAGCCGGTGAGCGCGACCACGCGCTCGGCAAGCGCCTTCACCGTCAGCTCGGCCGGGTTGCCCAGGTTGATCGGGCCGGTCACCTCGTCGGGCGTTCCCATCAGGCGCACGAGTGCGTCGACCAGGTCGTCGACGTAGCAGAACGAACGCGTCTGGCTGCCGTCGCCGTAAATGGTGATCGGCTCGCCGCGCAGCGCCTGCACGATGAAGTTGGAGACCACGCGGCCGTCGTGGACGTGCATCCGCGGTCCGTAGGTGTTGAAGATCCGCGCCACCTTGATCGACAGGCGATGCTGGCGCCGGTAGTCGAAGAACAGCGTCTCGGCGCAGCGCTTGCCCTCGTCGTAGCACGAGCGCACGCCGATCGGGTTCACGCGGCCCCAGTAGTCCTCGGTCTGCGGGTGTACTTCGGGGTCGCCGTATACCTCGCTCGTTGAAGCCTGCAGGATCGGCACGCGCAGCCGCTTGGCGAGCCCGAGCATGTTGATCGCGCCGTGCACCGAGGTCTTGGTGGTCTGCACCGGGTCGAACTGGTAGTGGATCGGCGCCGCCGGGCAGGCAAGGTTGTAGATCTCATCGACTTCGACGTAGAGCGGAAAGGTGACGTCGTGCCGCGTGAGCTCGAAGTACGGCTGGTCGAGCAGCGCGCGGATGTTGTGCTTGCCGCCGGTGTAGAAGTTGTCGACGCAGAGCACGTCGTGCCCTTGCCCGAGCAGGCGCTCGCACAGGTGCGAGCCGATGAACCCGGCGCCGCCGGTGACCAGGATGCGTCGCAATCGAGTCGTCCTTCGCGTTCGTACTCGGGCGGGAGTGTAAGGGATTACGGCCCCGGCGCTCACCCGGTCGATCGGTCGACGGCCGCGGGTGCGCGCTGGCCGGGACCTTGGCGGCAGCGTCCGCCGGGCCGCTGGCTCATCGCGCGAGCCAGTAGCGTTGATATCGTCGGTTCATGCCGCCAATCAGACGATTGAACCGCAAGGCAGCACCCGCGCCGAAGGGGACGAGCTCGAGCCCAGGCCCGGCTGGGCGCCCGGCGGCGGCGCTGCTCAGCGTCGCGCGTGCCGCGCGGCGCATCCTCCACTTGCGCGGTCAGAAAGTGCTCGTCGACGCCGATCTCGCGGCGCTCTACGGAGTCAGTACCAAGCGGCTCAACCAGCAGACCCGGCGCAATGCGGAACGGTTTCCGCCCGATTTCGTGTTCGAGCTGACCCCGCAGGAGAAGGCAGGGGTGGTTGCAAATTGCAACCACCTCGCCAAGCTGCGCTTCTCCGCAGCGTTGCCACTCGCGTTCACCGAGCACGGCGCGCTGATGGCGGCGTCCGTCCTCAACACGCCCCGCGCCGTCGAGATGAGCCGCTACGTGGTGCGCGCGTTCGTGCGGTTGCGCGAGGTACTCGCCACCCACAAGGCGCTCGCCAGGAAGCTCGAGGAGTTGGAGCGTGCCGTGGCGACGCTGGACGCACAGACCGACGCCCGCTTCCGCGAAGCCTTTGACGCGATCCGCGCCCTCATGACCCAGCCCGAACCGAAGCGCCGGCCGATCGGGTTCGTCACGCCGGAAGATAGGAAGCGGCGCGGCTGAAGCGTCGGCGTCACCTAGCCCGTCACGCCGGCAATCCTGCTCGAACCCGGCGGCCCGGCGCAATCCGGGCCGCCGCCTTCCCGGCCGCTCAGGCGGCGTGGAAGTTCGCGAGCCGGACCGGAACGCGCCGCTGCCCGAACGGCGTCTTGAACACCTCGAACCGCCCGGCGAGCGCGCCGCCGCACTCCTTGCAGCGGCCGTCCGGCGTGACGCGGTAGTTGAGGATGCGATGCCAGTCGCGCACGATCACCGCGTTCCCGCAGCCGGGGCAGAAGGTGGTCCCGCCCTCGGTGTCGTGCACGTTCCCGGTGTAGACGTAGTGCAGCCCCTCGCGCAGCGCGATCGCGCGCGCGCGGGTGAGCGTCTCGGGCGGCGTGCGCGCGAGATCGGTCATCTTGTAGTCGGGGTGGAACGCGGTGAAGTGCACCGGGACATCGGGCCCGAGCTCCTTCATGATCCACTTGCACTCGGCCTCGATCTCCTCGGCCGAGTCGTTCTTGCCGGGAATCAGCAGCGTCGTGATCTCGAACCAGACGTTCGTCTCGTGCTTCAGATACACGAGCGTGTCGAGCACCGGCTGCAGGTGCGCCCCGCAGAGCTTGAAGTAGAACTCGTCGGTGAACGCCTTCAGGTCGACGTTCGCCGCGTCCATCTTGGCGTAGAACTCCTCGCGCGCGCCGGGCGAGATGTAGCCCGCGGTCACCGCCACCGTCTGCACGCCCCGGGCGCGGCACGCGTCGGCGACATCCATCGCGTACTCGGCGAAGATCACCGGGTCGTTGTAGGTGAACGCGACCGACCTGCATCCGAGCTCGACCGCGGCGCGCGCGATCGTCTCCGGGCTCGCCTGGTCGGCGAGCGTGTCCATCTCGCGCGACTTCGAGATGTCGTGGTTCTGGCAGAACTTGCACGCGAGGTTGCAGCCCGCGGTGCCGAACGAGAGGATGCTCGACCCGGGATAGAAGTGGTTCAGCGGCTTCTTCTCGACCGGGTCCACGCAGAATCCGGACGACCGGCCGTAGGTCGTCAGGATCATCCGGTCGCCTTCGCGCATCCGGACGAAGCAGGCGCCGCGCTGGCCCTCGTGCAGCCGGCAGTCGCGCGGGCAGAGGTCGCACTGGATGCGGCCGTCGTCGAGCGGGTGCCACCAGCGGCCGAGGTATTTGCTCTCGGCGATGCCACCCATTACTGCGGCACCCTCAGCTCGGATTCCTTCCACTTGCGCACCTGGTACCGCCACACCTGGCAGCGGGTGAGGCGGGTGTCGGCCGGAATCCCGGCCTTCTGCATGAGGCTCGCGAGAAACTGCCGGGGGTCCGGGAGCTGCTCCCACACCTGCGGCAGATAGGTGCCGCGCCGGTCGCCGCTCGCGAGGATCACGCCGTCGACGCCGGGGCGGAGCGTGGCGACGAGCTCGCGGTCGTCGCCGAACAGCACCGCGGTCGGCACCGAGAGGAGCGATACCTCCATCTCCACCCGGGCGAGGTCGTCCCGTCCGAGCGGCGCGAACCGCCGGTCGGCGAGCGCGGCCGCAGCCGCATTCGCCACGACGTCGTCGCCAAGCGCACGCGTCGGCTGCAGGCTGCCGATGCAGCCGCGGAGCTTCGCCTCCTGCATGAGGGTCACGAAGGTCGCGCGGCGCTCCATGAGCCACCGGGCGTCCGGAATCGCCGGCTCGGACCCGAGCTTGAGTGCGCTCGCCACGCTCGTCCGCGCGAGACCGAGGAGCGTCCGGCCGTGCGCCTCCTCGTAGCCGGCACGCTTGTCCCAGAACGCGAACGACGCGTAGCCGACGACGCGGTCGCGCCCCCCGGCGGTGTCGCCCGAGTTGCGCGCGTCGAGAAGCTCCGGGGTCATCCCGCGGCGCTTCGCCGTTTCCAGGAAGCCGGTCACCGGCGTCGCACCGCAGGCCTGGACGTGGTCGATGTCGGTCCGGAACCCCATGATCGCCTGAACCGTCTTGCGGTCGATCGCGCGCGCTGTGTTGTAGGGGTGATAGTGCGAGAGGTCGGAGCTGATCACGATCAGCGTCTCCGGCCCGCCCCATAGCCGGTCGAGGACGCCGGCCACCTGCTCGCGTGTCGCCTGGCCCACTACGAGCGGCACCAGCTTGAAGCCCTTCAGCACCTGCTGGAGAAAGGGCACCTGCACCTCGAGCGAATGCTCGTGCGCGTGGGTCGCCGCGTTCACCGAGACCTGCGGCAGGTCCTTCAGCTCGGCCACGGCCGCCTCGTCGATCTCGACCCGCCCGAGCGGCGTCTCGAACGCGGTCGCCTCCGGGAGCGCGAGCCCGCACACTGCGACGCGATGGCACGGCCCGAGCAGCACGACGCGCTTCACGACACCCATCGCCGGCCGAAGGAGCGCGTAAGCGTGCGCCGCGACGTGGCCGGAGTAGATGTAGCCCGCGTGCGGGACGATCAGCGCCTTCGGGAAGCCGGGGACAAGCGGCGCATCGCGGGTCTCGTCGAGCATCCCGAGCAGTTCGCGGGCGAGCGTCGTCTGCTCGCCCGGATAGAACGTACCGGCAACGGCGGCGGCGCGCGTCTGGCTCATGCTGGGAAGTCCATTTTTGCGATATGGCGGCTCTCGAGCCGGAGCACAAGGGCGGGGGCGAGGGTCGCGGCCGGGCAGCGGGCAATTTACTCCCGTTAGGCCGGGGGAGGGAGTGGCGCACTGCACATCCGCGCCCGGCGGCGCCGGGCCACGCCATCCGCCGGGTGAGATTCCGCCGCCCCGGCTATCAGCCGCCGTCGATCCGGGTCGCACGCCACGGCGCCGGCCCCCCGGGCCCCGCGACGGTTCCCTCGATCGCATCGCCTCGGGCAGCCCCGTCGAGAACGAGAGCCTTGCCGCCCGGGGCGAGGCCCGGGATGGCGAAGCGCACCGATTCGCCCGCGATCTTCACCCCTTCCAGGACGACCTGGCGTTTGCCGAGGGTGGCGGACCCTTTCGTTCCGACCGGATGCTGCTCGAACGTGAGGCGCACCTGCTGCTTGGCCACCGTGGCCGGCAGTTCGAGCCGCCACGCACCGCCGACGCGCGCCGGGACGATGTAGAGGTAGAGCACCGTCCGCGTGGTGCCGCTGATCTCGATCTTCTCCTGCACGTCGAACTGGAGGTGCCGCTCGGGCTGCCACGGCCCGAGCGGATAGTCGTGCGACACCACCCGCGACCCGGGCCGCATCTCGGCGAAGATTCGCGGCACGAGCTGGGTCACGGTGTGCGGCAGAAGGTAGAGCGTGAGGACGGTCGCCTCGCTCAGGTTCGTCTCGAAGAGATCGCGCCGCTCGAACTTCACGCGGTCGGCGACGCCCGCCTTCGCCGCGTTGTCGTTCGCGAGCTTCACCAGCGCGGCGTCGATGTCGACGCCGGCGCCGCGCGCGCCGTAGCGCTCGGCGGCGGTGATCACCAGCCGCCCGTCGCCCGAGCCGAGGTCCATCACGAAATCGTCCTTGCGCACGGCCGCAAGCTTCAGCATGTCGTCGACGATCTTCCACGGCGTGGGGACGTAGGGCCCTGCGTTCTGCTGCGCGCGCGCCAGCACGGGCAAGATTGCCCCGGCGGCAAGCGCCACGAGCACGCGCCGGCGGGACAGGTTCACTGGATTCATCGCCTCATTCTCCGATTCGTTCGAGCACGCCCTGGAGCGCGAATATCACCGATTGCCGCCGGACCTGCTCGCGATCGCCCTGGAAGTGCTTCGTCGCCGTGTCGGCTGAACCCCCGGCGAGCGCCCAACCGAAGCACACCATCCCGACCGGCTTCGCCGCAGTGCCGCCGGTGGGGCCCGCTACCCCGGTGATCGAGACCGCGACCTGCGCGTGGCTCGCGGCGAGCGCGCCGCGCGCCATCTCGAGCGCGGTCTCCTCGCTGACCGCCCCGGCACGCTCCAGCGTCTCGGCGCGCACGCCGAGCATCTCCTGCTTCGCCTCGTTCGAGTACGTGACGAACCCGCGCTCGAACCAGTCAGAGCTGCCCGAGATCGCGGTCACCGCCTGTGCGACCCAACCGCCCGTGCACGATTCCGCGGTCGCGAGCTTGAGCCCGCGCGCCTTCAGCCGGCTGCCGGCGAGCGTGGCGAGCGTAGTGAGCGGGTCGGACGTCATGCGCCGATCATGCGAGCAGCCGCTTCGCCACCGCGATCGCGAGCACCGTGTAGAACCCGGCGACCATATCGTCGAGCATGACGCCGAGCCCGCCCTTCATCGACCGGTCGATGCTCCGGATCGGCGGCGGCTTCGCGATGTCGAAGAACCGGAACCCGACGAACGCCGCCGCCTGCCAGGCGAGTCCCGCGGGAGTGAAGACGAGCACGCCGAGGAACGCCACGATCTCGTCCCAGTTCATTCCGCCGTGATCGGCGATGCCGAGGTCGCGCCCGGTACGACCGCAGGCCGGGATCCCGATCAGGAAGAACGCCGCGATCGCGGCTCCGACCCACACCGGCGCGAACCAGTACGCGAGCACGGCGTAGAGCGGGAACGCGAGCAGCGTGCCCACCGTCCCAGGCGCGAACGGCGAGAGCCCGGTGCCGAAGCCGAGCGCGATGAAATGCGCCGGGTGGGAGAGCAGGAAGCCGACGCCGGGTCTCGGGATCGCGTTCGCGCTCATCGGAAGTGGTCGAATCCGCGGCGCGGCACCTCTAGCGCCTTGCCGCCCTTGAGCACGCGGACCTCCGGCGCGCCCGCAACGATGCGGCCGATGCGGGTGACCGCGACGCCCGCCGCGCGCCCCGCGCCTTCCACCGCGGCGCGCTTCGCCGCCGGCGCGCTGAACGCGAGCTCGTAGTCGTCGCCGCCCCCGAGCAGGCACTCGTCGGCGAGCGTGCGGTCGGGACAGCCGGCGAGCGCGGCAGCTTGCGGCAGCGCCTCGTAGTCGACTTCGGCGCCGACCTTCGACTGTTCGGCGATGTGCCCGATATCCGCGAGCAGACCATCGGACACGTCGATCGCCGCGGCGGCGATTCCGCGGAGCTTCCGGCCGAGCGCGACGCGCGGCTCCGGCGCCTCGAGGCGCAGGACGCACTGCGCCGCGGCGCCATCGGGTAGCTTCACCGCTCCGCGGACATGCGCCAGGCCGAGCGCGGCTTCGCCGGTCGCGCCCGAGAGCCACAGGTCCTCGCCGGCGACCGCCGCATCGCGGCGGAGCGCGTAGCCGGGCGGAAGCGTGCCGATCGCGGTGATCGTGATCGTGCGCGGACCCCGCGTCGTGTCGCCGCCGACCAGCTCGATCCGGTGCGCGTCGGCGAGCGCGAACATCCCCGCGGTGAACGCGGCGAGCCACGATTCGTCGGCCTCGGGCAGCGTAAGGGCAAGGAGAAACCACCGCGGATCCGCGCCCATCGCGGCGAGGTCGGACAGGTTGACCGCGAGCGACTTGTGCCCGAGCCGGCGCGCATCGGTGCCGCGGAGGAAGTGGGTGCCTTCGGCGAGCGTGTCCGTCGTCACCGCGAGCACGAGGCCGGTCGGCGCGCCGAGAAGCGCGCAGTCGTCGCCGATCACCGACGCCGCTTCCCGCCCTTCGCGCACGAAGTAGCGGCGGATCAGCTCGAACTCGGACGCCACCTCAGGTCTTTCCGGCCTCGCGCGGCCGCAAGCTCGGGGCGAGCTTGTCGAGCACGCCGTTCACGTACTTGTAGCCGTCGGTGCCGCCGTAGGACTTGGCGAGCTCGACCGCCTCGTTGATCACCACCCGGAACGGAATGTCGGGCGCGTGCCTGAGCTCCCACGCGGCGAGGAGCAGGATGCCGCGCTCGACCGGCGAGAGTTGCTCCATCTTGCGGTCGAGGAGCGGCGCGATCTCGGCCTTCAGCGCCTCCGCCTCGGCGATCGTGCCGTCGAGCACGGCACGGAAGTAGGCCGCGTCGGCCTTGTCGAAATTCGGGTCCTCGGCGAGCTGGACGCGGATGTCGGAGGCAGGGTGGCCGGCGAGCTGCCACTGGTAGAGCCCCTGCAACGCGTACTCGCGGGCGCGGCGGCGGGCGGACTTCACGGCACTACCGGTGGTGGTTGGCGATTGCGCGCGCGAGGCGCGCCATCTCGACGGCGACCTCGGCGCAGTCCCGGCCCTTCGGCGCGGCGCGCTCTTCGGCCTGCGCGTCGGTGTCGGTGGTAAGGATGCCGTTGGCGATCGGCACGCCGGTATCGAGCTGGACTTGCATCAGGCCCGATGCCGACTCGTTCGCTACGACTTCGAAGTGATAGGTTTCGCCGCGGATCACGGCGCCGAGCGCGACGAGCGCGTCGTACCTACCGGTGGCCGCGAGCCGCTGCAGCGTGGGCGGCGCTTCGAGCGCGCCGGCGACGGCGACCACAGCAATGTCGGCCCCGGCGACGCCGAGCTCGCCGAGCCGTCCGAGGCAGGCTTCGAGCTCGACCCGCCCGATCGGCTCGTTGAAGCGGCAGCGCACGATGCCGATCTTCAGGCCCGCACCGTCGAGGCCTGGCTTGATCTCGAGCATCCGCGGCGCCCTACTTCTTGACCGCGCGGGCCGGGCTCTCGTAGCCGGTCACTTCGAGTCCCCACCCGGCCATGCTCGGCATCCGGCGCGGCGCCGCCATGAGCCGCATCTTCCCCACCTTGAGGTCGCGCAGGATCTGCGCGCCGATGCCGTAGGTGAGGAGCTCGCGCCGCGCGGGCTGCGCCGCGGGCGCCGGAGCGAGATGCGCCGCGACGCGGTCGATGATCTGGCCGGCGCTCTCGGTGCAGTTGAGGAGCACGACGACGCCCCTCCCCGCCGCGTTGATCGCCGCGAGCGCCTCGTGCACCGACCACGAGTGGGCGCCGCGCGTGGTCTCGAGGAGGTCGAGGAGCGAGAGCGGCTCGTGAACGCGAACCAGCGTTTCGGTGCCGGGGTCGATCTCGCCGCGCACGAGCGCGAGATGGGTCTCGCCCTGGAGCTTCTCGAGGTACGCGACCATCCGGAAACGCCCGAACGGCGTCTCGATTTCGCGCTCGATCACGCGCTTGATCAGGCTCTCGTTGCGGCTGCGGAACTCGATCAGGTCGGCGATCGTGCCGAGCTTGAGGCCGTGGGCGTCCGCGAACTCGAGGAGATCGGGCAAGCGCGCCATCGTGCCGTCGTCCTTCATGATCTCGCAGAGGACCGCCGCCGGGTTGAGGCCGGCGAGCTCGGCAAGGTCGCAACACGCCTCGGTGTGGCCGGCGCGCGCGAGCACGCCGCCCGGCTGGGCGATGAGCGGAAAGACGTGGCCCGGCTGCACGATCTCGTCCGCGCGTGCGGTCGGCGACGCGGCGACGCGGATCGTGTGCGCGCGGTCGGCGGCCGAGATGCCGGTGGTGACGCCACGCGCGGCCTCGATCGACACGGTGAAGTTGGTCCCGTGCACCGAGCGGTTCGTGGGCACCATCGGCGCGAGGTTTAGCCGCCGCGCGTGACCCTCGGTGAGCGGCATGCAGATCAGGCCGCGGCCGTGCTTCGCCATGAAGTTGATCTTCTCTGGCGTCACGAACTCGGCGGCGAAGAGGAGGTCGCCCTCGTTCTCGCGGTCCTCGTCGTCGACGAGGATCACCATGTTGCCGGCCTTGACCTCGGCGATGATCTCGGGAATGGGTGAGAGGCTCATGGTGCGGAATTGTAGCCGTTACTTGCCCGACGGCCTGAAGTCGAACGCGTAGGTCCGCTCGTCGGTGCGCGGGGTGTAGACGATGCCCTTCCGCGCCGCCCATATGTTCACCTGGTGATAGAGCGGGATCAGCCCGTGTTCGGCCATCGCGACCGCGATCGCTTCCTGCAGGATCTTCTCGCGCTTCGCGTCGTCGACGGTGGCGAGTCCCTGCGCGAGCAGCTGGTCCATCTTCGCGCTGGAGTACCGCCCGCGGTTCGCGGTGCCGAGCCCCTTGTCACGGTCGTAGGTCGCGAGCAGCGCCTTGAGCGTTGCGGCCGGCTCGCCGGTGTCGGTGCCCCAGCCGACGAGCATCAGGCTGAACTCGAGCCGGTTCGCGCGCGAGAAGTACACCGACGAGGGCATCGTGACGACGGTCGTCGGCACGCCGACGCGCTGGAACATCTGGGCGATCGCCTGGGCGACCTTCTCGTCGTTCACGTAACGGTCGTTCGGCCCGTGCAGCGTGAGGGCGAACCCGTCGGGCCAGCCGGCATCCGCGAGCAGCCTGCGGGCGGCCTCGGGGTCGTACTTGTCGGGCTTCAGCGCGTCGGTGTAGCCGAACATCCCCTTCGGCATCAGCTGGCCGGTCGGGAGCGCCGCACCCTCCATCACGCGCTCGGTGATCGCGTCGCGATAGATGGCCATCGACAGCGCCTGGCGCACCCGCGGGTCCTTGAGCGGGTTGCGATCGAGCGGCTTGCCCGCCTTGTCGGTGGCCATCGGCGTCTTGTCGCGGCTCGAGTCGACGTGCAGGTAGATGAGCCGGTTCGACACCGCGCGGAAGAGCTGGAGCTGCGGGTTCGCCTTGAGCTTGACGAGGTCGGAGGTCGGCACCGCCTCGATCGCCTGCACGTCGCCGGAGAGGAGCGCCGCGACCCGCGCCGGATCGTTTGTGATCAGCCGGAAGGTCACCCGCTCCCACGCCGGCTTCGGCCCCCAGTAGGCGTCGTTTCGCACGAGCTCGATCCGGTCGCCCTTCGCCCAGCGCACGAACTTGTAGGGCCCGGTGCCGATCGCCGCCTTTCCGGTGTTGAAGTCGTCGGTCGTCGCGTTCTGCGCCGCGCGCTTCGACACGATCATCACCGCGCCGACCTCGTTCGGCACCAGCGGATAGGGCGTCGCCGTCTTGAGCCGCAGCGTGTGCTTGTCGACGACGATCTTCTCGGTGATCGCCTTGGTGAAGACGGTGTAGGGGCCAGGGGAATTCTTGATCGTCTCCGGGCGCCCGAGCGAGAACACGACGTCGTCGGCGGTGAACTCCGAGCCGTCGTGGAACTTCACGCCCTCGCGCAGCTTGAACTCCCAGGTGAGCTCGTCGACGGCGCGCCACGACAGCGCGAGGCCCGGCTTCAGGCGCTGGTTCGCGTCCTTGTAGACGAGGAGGTCGAACACGTGCTCGCCGAGGCTCGCGTTCGGCGTGAGGAGGTGGAAATGCGGGTCGATCGAGGTCACGTCGGCTGCAAGGCCGATCGTGATCGACTGGGCCTGCGCCGTCGCGGCGGCGGCGAGGCTTGCAAGGACCGCCAGGAGTTTCCGCATGACGCCTCCCGCGGTCGCTACTCGATGACCCGCCCGAGCCGTACCGCGGTCAGACCCGGCCGGGCGTAGCGGTGCGGCGCCGGCATCACGAGGATGCAATGGTCGTACGGCGTCGTGACCGGCTCGCCGCCGTCGTGCGCGATCACCGTGCCGGCGCGCGCGATCATCTCCATGCCGGTGTAGCGCTGCGCGAACGCGAAGCGCTCGCTCCTGATGATCACCGGGTGCGTCACCTGGATGAATCTCTGCGGCACTGGTGCCCGAACCGGGTGCGCCTCGAAGAACGCAGCCGCCATGATCCCCGACTCGCGCAGGAAGGCGAGCGACGAATCGAGCGCGGTCTGCGCCGCGGTCGCCTCGCCGTGCTGGCCGCATTCCACGAGCAGCGCGTTCTTGGGACTCACCGCATCGCCGAACCCGCCGTAGTCGCGCATGCGGGCGCCGGTCGCGTGGCCCGAGTCGCTGATCACGAACGCCGGCAAACCGAGCCGGCGCGCGAGCTCGCGGCCCTTCGCGTGCGGGCCGGCGATCGTGACCGGCGGCGCGGGCAGGTGCATCGAATGCAGGTCGAAGAGGAGATCGGCCGCCGCGACGACCGGCCGCAGCGCGCGGGCACGGGCGAGCTCGGAGCTCGCGCGCGGGCCGTCTAGCTTGTCGTCGCTCCAGACGCGATTGAAATCCTCGTCGACCCAGCGGGAGTCGGCCGGACGCTCCAGCGAGAAGCGTGAGAACGCCTCGACGTTCGCGAACGAGAGCGTGAGCTTGCCGCGCGCGGGCCGCGTCTCCCAGCGGAAGAGCTGGTCCACCGC
>Ga0335084_10003948_pt1 | contig 14594 bp, 12 predicted proteins | sample Lox_Sample_44_FD_206721 | JGI IMG/M metagenome (GOLD analysis project Ga0335084, IMG submission 206721) | Soil microbial communities from Loxahatchee National Wildlife Refuge, Florida, United States - Lox_Sample_4.4 | ecosystem: Environmental > Terrestrial > Soil > Wetlands | place: USA...
TGAGATTCATGTCGTGCTCGTAGTACATGCTCATCACGTACTGCTCGCGCTCGGGCAGCTTGCCGATCGCGTCGACCAGCGCCTCGCGCATGCGCTGGTCCTGCAGCATCGCCAGCGGGTTGGCGCCCTCGTCGGCCACGTGGCGGTCGAGAAAGTCGTCGCCATCCTCGCCCGACAGGTCCTCCAGGTGGAACAGCTGCGTTCCGCGCACCTTGCCGAGCAGCTCCTGGTAGTCGGCCAGCAGCATGCCCATCTCGTCGGCGATCTCGCTCTCGTTCGGCGCGCGCTGCAGCTTCTGCTCCAGCCGGTGCACCGCGGCCTCGATCGAGCGCTGGTGGCGGCGGTCACCGCGGCTCATCCAGTCACCGCCGCGCAGCTCGTCGAGCATCGCACCGCGGATGCGCTGCGTCGCGAAGGTCTCGAACTGCACGCCCTGGTTGGCGTCGAAGCGCGACAGCGCATCGTTCAAGCCGATCATGCCGACCTGGATCAGGTCGTCGAGCTCGACGTTGGCCGGCAGCTTGGCGATCATCTGGTGCGCCAGGCGGCGCACCAGCGGGCTGTACTGCTTGAGCAGGGCGTTGGAGTCTGAAAGGCCCTTGGCGGTGTACATGAAAGGCTCTCCGCGAGTCTTCGGGGTTCGTGGTCTCAGTGCACGGCGGGCAGCGAGGGTGCCAGCGGCATCACCGCGCTGTCCTGCAGCAGGTCCTGCGCCAGCTGTGCGCGCAGCAGCTGCACCAGCCGTGCATCGGGCGCCGCGCCGGCATCGGCGTGCGGGTCGATCACCACGCAGTCGTGGATCGCCGCGCCGAGAAAGCGCTCGGCGCATTCGGCCAGGCTCTCGCCGAGGCGGGCGGTGCGCGGCCCGTGCGGGTCGGCCACGACCAGCAGGTCGTGTGCGAGCCAGCCCGGCCGCTGTGCCAGCCGCTTCAGCGTCGCATAGGCCTCGGTCATCGCGCGCGGCGTGTCTGCGCCGAGCAGCAGCGGTCGGATGCGCTGGCCGGCAAACAGCCGCGCCAGGTCCACCGTGCCGGCGTGCACCAGCACCAGGTCGGCCAGCGGCGCCGCGTGCTCCAGCGCCTGCAGGAAGCCGCCGCAGCGGCCTTGCGAATCGACGTGGCGGATCGGCAGGCCGCGCGCGGCGAGGTAGCTCACCTCGTCGGACAGCGGCTCGACGCACGAGGGCAGGTCGAGCAGCGCCATCTCGTGCGGCGCCGGCGCGCTGTCGGCGGCGTCGACCACCAGCGTCTGCAGCCCGAGCGCCGCGGCAGCGTCGCACAGCCGGTCGATCACCAGCGTCGACTGCGCCACCTCGGTGTTGTGCGCGAGCGCGACGAAACGCTTGCGGGCCGAGCCGAACAGGCGGCGCAGCCCGGCCGCCTGGTCATTGGCAGCCCGCGCGTTGGCGGTGGTGCTGAGCGACACGTCATCGCCTCCTTGCGGCTCTCAGCGCGCCCAGGCCGCGGACGTCGCCGACTGGCCGCGCTGCGCGGCGAACACCAGGTTCATCTCGGCGGGCTCCATGCGCCACGCCGGCACTGCCACCGGACGCATCGCGCGCTGGATCAACGCACTGGCCGACAGGCGATGCCAGTCCTCCGGCACGCGCTGGCCGTTGGCGACGCCGACCACGCGCAGCTTGTGGCGGATCAACGCATCGAGCGCCGGCGCGATCTTCACCGCCTCGTCGATCTTCGACAGCACCGCGCCGCGGCACTGCGCCGCGCCGTAGGCCTGCATCACATCCTCGATCGTCTCGCCCTGCGACGCCGCATTGACCACCAGCACGCGCTGGATCGCGCGGTGCGCCAGCATGTCGAGCAGCTCGCGCGTGCGCTCGTCGCGCTGACACATCCCCGCGGTGTCGATCAGCACCAGCTTCTTGCCCGACAGCAGGTCGAGCAGGTCGTCGAGCGACGCGCGGTCGTGCGCGGTGTGCACCGGCACGCCGAGGATGCGGCCGTAGGCGCGCAGCTGCTCGTGCGCCGCCATGCGGTAGGCGTCGAGCGTGATCAGCCCGAGGTTGGCCACGCCGTGGCGTGCCGCGAACGTGGCCGCGATCTTGGCGGTGCTGGTCGTCTTGCCGACCCCGGTGGCGCCGATCAGCGCGTAGACGCCGCCGAGGTCTTCGATCGGCAGCGACGCCTCGTCGCTTTGCAGGTTGCGTGCGAGCACGCCCTGGGCCCAGGCGATCTCGTCGGTCGCCTCGTGCGGCAGGTGTTCGACGAGCTTGCGCACCAGCGCCGGCGAGAAGCCCGACTCGAGCAGCCGCTGCGACAGCGACGACTGCCGCGGATTGCGGTGCAGCTGTTCCATGAACGCCAGCGCGCTGAAGCGATCCTCGATCAGGCCCTTGACCGCGCGCAGCTCGTTCATCACCGCGAGCTGCTCGCGTTGTGCGGGCGCGGGGTCGGCCAGCGAGGGCACCGATTCGGGCAGGCGAAGCGCCTCGCGCGCGGGTGCCACGGCGATCGGCCGCGCCGGCGCGGGGCGCGCTTCGTGCGCCGGCGGCGTGGGCCGCACCGGCATCGACGACGGGTTGGCCGCCGTCGCGGGTTGGGTGGGCATCGGTGGCACCGCCGACTGCGGCGTCGCGCGTGCCGGCGAGGCGGCCGCCGCCGCCGGCGCGCGCTCCTCGTAGGTGGGCATCACCGTCTCGGGCGCGTCGGGCTGCATCGCGGCACGGCGGCGGCGCAGCAGGCGCTCGCGCACGTAGTCCTGGAACGACAGCGTGCTCATCGCCAAGCTCTGCACGTCCTGCTCGACGGCGGGGTTGGGTTGCGGCAGTGCGGTGGGCTGCGCAGCACGCTTCGGTGCGGCGGCCAAGGCGGCCGTCGTCGGTGCGGCGTCGTGCGGCGTGGCCGTCTCGGCCACCTGCTCGATCTGCGCGATCGCGCCGGGCGCCATCGCCAGCACCTCCACGCCCTGCTCGCAGGGCCGGTTCGACAGCACCACCGCGTCGGCGCCGAAGGCCAGGCGCACCTGGTTCAAGGCCTCGCGCGACGAGCGCGCGATGAATCGCTTCACATTCATGCCGTGCCTCCGATGACCGCGCCGATGCGGATCGAGTGTGTTTCGGGAATCTCGCTGTGGCTGAGCACGCGCAGCCGCGGCGCGGCGCGCTTGAGCAGCCGCGCCATCGCGGCGCGGATCGCGTCGGGCACCAGCAGGCAGGCCGGGTGACCCATGTCCTCCTGGTGCTTGGCGGTGTTGGCGGCCTCGCGCGACAGCGTGTCGGCCACACCGGGATCGAGCACGGCGCCGTGCGGCGAGCCGAGCGCCTGCGTCACCAGCCGCTCGAGGTCGGGTTCGAGCGCGATCACGTCGAGTTCGCGCACCGGGCCGTAGATCTGGTTGACGATCGCCGGCGCCAGGTGCACGCGCACGCGGCGCGCCAGCTCCAACGGGTCGGTCACGCTGGCCGCGTGCTCGGCGAGGCACTCGGTGATCGAGCGCATGTCGCGGATGTGCACGCCTTCTTCCAGCAGCAACTGCAAGACCTTCTGCACGGTGGCGATACCAACCATCTTCGGGATCACGTCTTCGATCAGCTTGGGCGCCAGCCTGGTCACGTGTTCGACCAGCGACTGGGTCTCGACGCGGCCGAGCAGGCGTGCGGCATGTACCTGCATCAAGTGTGAGAGGTGGGTCGCGACGACGGTGGCGCAATCAACCACCGTAAAGCCGGCCATCTGTGCCTGCTCGCGCGCACGCTCCTCGATCCACACCGCCGGCAGGCCGAACGCCGGGTCGACCACGCGCGTGCCGGGCAGCTGCAGCGTCGCGCCGCCGGGGTTGATGGCCAGCCACATGCCGGGGAACGCCTCGGCCTCGCCGACCACCGCGCCGCGCAGCGTGATGCGGTACACGCTCGGCTTCAGCTCCAGGTTGTCGCGGATGTGCACCGGCGGCGGCAGAAATCCCACGTCCTGCGCGAACTTCTTGCGCACGCCCTTGATGCGCGCCAGCAGGTCGCCCTGGCGCTCCTTGTCGACCAGCGCGATCAGGCGATAGCCGACCTCCAGCCCCAGCGTGTCGACCGGCTGCAGGTCGTCCCAGCTCGCCTCGGCCGACGGCGGCGGCGCCGGCCGCGCGGTCATCGCCGCCACGTCGGCGGCGCGGCGCTTCTCGCGCTGGTGCAGCCAGAACGCGAGCCAGCCGATCGCCGACGCGATGACGATGAACACCACGTGCGGCATACCAGGCACCAGCCCCAGCGTGGCCACGATCGCGGCGGCCACGCCCAGCGCCTTCGGCGAGCCGAACACCTGCGCGCCGATCTGCGTGCCGATGTCGTGCTGCTTGCCGACGCGCGACACCACCATCGCCGCGGCCACCGAGATCAGCAGCGCCGGGATCTGCGCCACCAGCGCGTCGCCCACCGCCAGCAGGATGTAGCTCTCGGCCGCCTGGCCCGCCGACAGGTCGTGCTGCGCGACGCCGATCACGAAGCCGCCGACGATGTTGATCACCAGGATCAGGATGCCGGCCACCGCGTCGCCGCGCACGAACTTCGAGGCGCCGTCCATCGAACCGAAGAACTCGGCCTCCTCGCCGACCTCGAGGCGGCGGCGCTTGGCCTCCTTCTCGTCGATCAGCCCGGCGTTCAGGTCGGCGTCGATCGCCATCTGCTTGCCGGGCATCGCGTCGAGCGTGAAGCGCGCGCCGACCTCGGCGATGCGCTCGGCGCCCTTGGTGACGACGATGAAGTTGATCACCACCAGGATCGCGAACACGATCAGGCCGACCGCGAAGTTGCCGCCGATCAGGAAGTGGCCGAACGATTCGATCACCTGCCCCGCGGCGCCGGTGCCGGTGTGGCCCTGCATCAGCACGACGCGGGTCGAGGCCACGTTGAGCGACAGCCGCAGCAGCGTGGTGATCAGCAGCACGGTGGGGAAGGCCGCGAAGTCGAGCGGCCGCACCATGCGCGCCGCCACCATCATGACCGTGAGCGCGATCGCGATGTTGAAGGTGAACAGCACGTCGAGCACCAGCGGCGGCAGCGGCAGCACCATCATCGCCAGCACCAGCACGACGAACAGCGGCGCGATCACGCCCTTCGCGGCATCGGCCCTGGCACCGAACCACTGCTGCAGCAGCGCGTTCATTCAGCGCCCTCCGCCGTCGCGGCCAAGTCCTTCTCGTGCGGATCGAGTCCCGGCGGCAACTGCGGCTCGGGCACGGCTTGCGGCATCGGCGCCTTCCCGGCCAGCGCCGCGCGCAGCTGGTACACGTAGGCGAGCACCTGCGCCACCGCGGCGAACAGCGCGGCCGGCACCTCGCGGTCGATCTCGACGTGCGCGTACAGCGCCCGCGCCAGCGGCGGCGCACGCAGCACGGGCACCTTGGCGTCGCGCGCGAGGTCGCGGATCTTCAGCGCCAGCAGGTCGGCGCCCTTGGCCACCACGCGCGGCGCGGCCATCGTCGCCTCGTCGTATTTCAGCGCCACCGCATAGTGCGTCGGATTCATCACCACCAGGTCGGCCTTCGGCACGTTGGCCAGCATGCGGCGCTTGACCATCTCGCGCATGCGCGCCTTGACCTTGGCCTTGACCTCGAGGTTTCCCTCGAGCTCCTTCATCTCCTGCTTGGCTTCTTCGCGGCTCATCATCAGCCGCTTCATCCACAGGTGGCGCTGCAGCGGGACGTCCACGGCGGCAAACGCCGCCAGCGGCAACAGCAGCCACCACACGCCCCACAGCACCGCCTGCGCGGTGTGCGCCAGCGCGGCCGGCAGCGGCATCGCCAGCGCGTCGTGAAAGCGCGCCAGCGAGCGGCCGAGCGCGACGCCGCCGATCACCACCAGCACCAGCGCGAGCGCGCACGCCTTCAGCGTGTCGCCCAGATGCGCCTTGGAGAACAGGCGTGTGAGTCCCGACAGCGGGTCGAGCTTGGCGAAGCTCGGGGCGAGCGGCTTCCAGGTCCAGTTCCAACCGCCGGACACCAGCGCCGCGAACACGGCGGCGACCGCCATGCCGAGCCCGAGCGGCAGCAGCACCGCCAGCAGGTGGTGCGACTGCTGCGCCAGCGACTCGAGCATCGCGCCCGGCGTGGCGATCGCCGCCGCGTCGAACCGCAGGCCCGACGCCAACAGCCGCGCGGCGGCGTGCGTTGCCACCGGCGCCAGCACGACCAGGGCCGTCACGCCGGCGGCCATCGGCAGCAGGTGCGCGAGGTCGCGCGACCGCGCGACCTGACCATCCTCGCGCGCCTTGGCAAGGCGCCGGTGCGAGGCGGGTAAGTTGCGGTCTTGCGGGTCGGCCATGAATGACGGAACGGCGACTCGACGAGTCGATTCCGCCATCGTGCCGACGGCGCTGCTTTCTTAAGCCCGAAAAGCCGGGTTCCGGCCGGCCCTTTTTACAACTGGTGCGACGCCCGGGTCAGAAGCCGAGGCTCGCGAGCAGGTCGTCGACCTCGCTCTGGCTCTTGACGACGTCGCTGCGCTGCTCGGCGTCGACCACCGGGCCCTGCAGTGCGGTCATGTCGGTGACCTTTTCACGCTGTTCGGGCGGCACCACCTGCACCAGCAGCTTCAGCAGGCTGTCCTCGAGGTCGGTGGCCAGCGTCACCACCTTGGCCACCACCTGCCCGGTGAGATCGTGAAAGTCCTGCGCCAGCATGATGTCGGTGAGGTGCCGGTCGATGCGGCCGGTGCGCGCCTCGACGTCGCCGACGAAGTTCAGCACCGCCCCGGAGGCCACCGCACGCACCGGATCGGCGACCAGCGCGGCCGCGAGCGCGCGCGTGTCGGCCGCGATGCGCTGATGTTCCTGCTTGGCCTGGTCGACCGAGTCGAGCACCTTCTCGGCGGCCTGTGCCGTCTTGCTGGCGATGTAATTGAGACGGCTGCGCGCGTCGGGCAGGCCGTCGGCCGCCTTCTGCAGCCGCGGCATGACGCCGAGCTGCTGCAGGGTGTCGTGCAGCATGCGCGTGATCGCGCCGAGCTGCTGGAACACCTCGGGCGAAGCCGTCACCGGCCCGTCGGGCAGCAGCGCGGCGAGGTCTTCCATCTTCATGGCGGGGCCTCGCTTGGTGTTGTTGTCGAGGTGTGGCGGTCAGGCGGCGATCTTCTGCACGATCTTCTGCACCTTCTCTTCCAGCGTGGCCTTCGTGAACGGCTTGACGATGTAGCCCGATGCGCCGGTCTGCGCGGCCAGCACGATGTCTTCCTTGCGCGCCTCGGCGGTGACCATCAGCACGGGGATGTGCTTCAGCGACTCGTCGGCACGAACGGCTTTGAGGAACTCGAAGCCGTTCATGTTCGGCATGTTGATGTCGCAGACGACGAAGTCGAACTTCTGCGCCTTCATGGCCGCCAGCGCGGCAGCGCCATCCTCGGCCTCTTCGGCCTTCTCGCAGCCCATCTCCTTCAACAGGCCGCGCACGATCCGCCGCATGGTGGAGAAGTCGTCAACGATCAGGTACTTCAAATCGGCGGGGTTGCTCATGACTGCGGATCCTTCGGGCGCGCACTGTCGGCCTGGTGCTGCTGTTGACTTATCGGCCCGGCGCGGCCGGACTTGACACCACGGTCGGCCGTTCGGGCTTGATCGACGGCTCGGCGGCCGTGTTGTCGGGATGGTCGGCCGGCTGCGTCTTGAACATCGCGTCTTCGGCTTCGCGCGTCATCACGACGATGCTGATGCGGCGGTTGGCCGGATCGTCGGGTTGTTCACGCTTGAGCAGCTGGCTGGCCGCCAGGCCCTGCACGCGCAGCACCCGTTCGTCGGGCAGGCCGCCGGCCAGCAACTCGCGGCGCGACGCGTTGGCGCGGTCGGCCGACAGCTCCCAGTTGCTGTAGCCGCGATCGCCGCCGGCGAACGGCGTCGCGTCGGTGTGGCCCTCGAGCGTGAGGTGGTTGGGCACCTCGCCCAGAACCGCGCCGATCGCGCGCAGCAGATCCTGCATGTACGGCTGCACCTGCGCCGAGCCGCTGGCGAACATCGGGCGGCTCTGGGCGTCGACGATCTGGATGCGCAGGCCGTCGCGCGTGAGCTCCAGCAGGATCTGCGAGCGGAACGCGCTGAAGCCCGGGTTGCTCTGGATCTCGCCTTCGAGGCGCTGCTGCAGGCTGCGCAGGCGCGAGATCTCGGCGCGGATCTGCTCTTCCTTCAGCGCCTTGAGGTTGACCGTCTTGCGTTCGGACTCGATGTCGCCGCGTTTGACCTGGCCGGTGGTGCGGGTGAGGTCCTGGCCACCGCCGTGCAGCACGTGCGATGCATCGCCCGAGCCCGCGCCACCGAACATCGCCACCTTGAGCGGCGACGCGAAGTAGTCGGCGATGCCCTTCTTGTCGCCCTCGGTGGTCGAGCCGAGCAGCCACATCAGCAGGAAGAATGCCATCATCGCGGTCACGAAGTCGGCATAGGCGATCTTCCAGGCGCCGCCGTGGTGGCCGTGGCCACCCTTCTTGATGCGCTTGACGATGATCGGCTGCAGTTTCTTGGCGTCACCGGCCATCGTGTGCTCCAGTCGCCGATGCGGCGGTCATCACTTCTTGCCCTTCACGTGGCCTTCGAGCTCGATGAAAGTGGGGCGCTCGGTCGAATAGAGCACCTTGCGGCCGAACTCGATCGCCACCTGCGGTGCGTAACCCTGCATCGACGCGAGCAGCGTGGTCTTGATGCACTGCAGTTCCTTGCCGCTCTCGTCGACCTTCTGCTCCAACAGGCCGGCCAGCGGCTCGAAGATGCCGTAGGACAGCAGGATGCCGAGGAAGGTACCGACCAGCGCCGAGCCGATCATCGCACCCAGCACCGCGGGCGGCTGGCCCACCGAGCCCATGGTGTTGACCACGCCGAGCACCGCCGCCACGATGCCGAACGCCGGCAGGCCGCCGGCCAGCCGCTGCAGCGCACCCACCGGCGCGTGCGCCTCGTGGTGGTGGGTTTCGATCTCGCTGTCCATCAGCGACTCGATCTCGTGCGCGTTGAGGTTGCCCGACACCATCATGCGCAGGTAGTCGGTGATGAACTCGCTGACATGGTGGTCGTTGCCCACCGTGGGGTACTTCTGGAACAGCGGCGAGTTGTGCGGGTCCTCGACGTCCTTCTCGATCGACATCAGGCCCTCCTTGCGGGCCTTCTGCAGGATGTCGTACAGCAGCGCCATCAACTCCATGTAGCGCGCCTTGGTGTACTTGCTGCCCTTGAAGCAGCTGACCAGGCCCGAGACCGACGCCTTGAGCACCTTCATCTGGTTGTTGGCGATGAAGGCGCCGATCGCCGCGCCCATGATCGTGACCAACTCGAACGGCAGCGCGTGCAGCACGACGCTGATGTTGCCGCCGTGCGCGATGAACACGCCGAACACGCAGCCCAGCGCGACAACCCAGCCGATGATGACGAACATGGTCCTTCCCGATGCGGCCGGCAACCCGTTGCGCAGGCACGTCCGCCGCTTCAGCCTTATCGGCGCCGGGGAGTCGCTCTTGAGCGGGTTACACGGGGCACCACACGGATGTCACCGCGGGTGTCGGTTGTCGCCGCGAAGGTGCCTGGCCCAAGAAGAAGCGGCGCGCCGCCGAAGCGCCGCGCCGCAAGGGCACATGGGGTGCCCCTAGGAGGAGACAAGCAGGAGAACTTTCAGGATCCGGCCTGGGTGTCGGCCGGCCGGCCTCCATTCTGAAGCGTGCCGGCCGAAAGATTCAGTGAATTTCCAACGTTGCGCGCAGGGACCCGGCCTGCCGCCCCTTGCCGGCCCGCGCCGGCGGATTGCACAGGCCGCACACGTAGTGGCGCGCAATCTCGTGCGGGTGCGTCACGAAGTGGCCGCCGCACTTGGCGCACGGCGTCATCGTCAGCATGCCGTTGTCGACGAACTTGACCAGGCGCCAGGCGCGGGTGACCGACAACTGCGGCTCCAGCCCCTGGGCCTGGATCTGCTCCAGGTACAGCTTGTAGGCCTTGATGACGGTGTCGATCTCGTCGATCTCCGCCGCCTTGTTCAGGTACTCGTGGATGTTGAGGAACAGGCTGGCGTGGATGTTGGGTTGCCAGGTCATGAACCAGTCGGTCGAGAACGGCAGCTGGCCCTTGCTCGGGCTCTTGCCGGCAACCTCCTTGTACAGGCGCAGCAGGCGCTCGTAGCTGAGGTCGGTTTCGCTCTCCAGCACCTGCAGTCGCGCGCCGAGGCGGATCAGCTCCACCGCGCGCTCGATCTGCCTGGCTTCGGTCAGGATGCTCTTGACTCGCATGGTTCCCTCCGGCGTCCGGTCGTGATCGGTGCAGCGTCAGGCCGCTTCCTGGTGGCGCCCGGCCATCAGGATCGACGCGTGCAGCCGCGACACGCCGTCGTTGGCGGCCGGCTTGCCGTGGTTGGTGAGCAGGCCCCAGACGACGTCGTCGTCGCAGCGCATGCGGCACAGCAGCGTGTTGCAGGAGGCGATCTTCATCATCTGCGCCGGCGTCAGCGCGTCGATCAGCGCCGCGCTGTCTTCGCCGAGGCCCAGACGGAACAGCGCCTGCTCGCGGTCGCTGCGGATCAGCGTCTGCGCCAACATCAGATAGGACAGGTTGGCCTCGCGGATCTCGGCTAGCACTTGGTCACTCGTCATTCGATTCTCTCCTGGCCCTCTGGGACCTTCCTCGATGGACGTGACTCTAGGGATCCACCGATTCGCGGAACATCGGTGTGATTCGCGATCTTCAGTCCCGGAAGTTCCAAGCCACATGTAGGAAGTGTCCCGACACGCGGCTGTGCGATCTTCACGACCGTCAGCAAGCAGACTGACCGAAACGGGTTGTGCGCTCGATTCGCCCGCAGCACCACGCACGCCGATTGCGGCACCTGAGTTCGTCCTCATGACATGTAGCGCCAGGCCCGCGTGGCCCTTGGCTCAGCCGGGCTGTTCCGAGTGGTGCACTTCAGGTCGGCTGCGGTCTTGGTCCGTCAGGCCGTTCGCTCGGCAGACTGCGTTCGGGCCGGGCACGCGCCAGAAAGCGCCAATGCCATCGATGTCATGGATAGCGGCGTCGATACCCCTTGCCCTGCGGTAGTCGGCCACGGCCCGGCGGCAACCTTCCACCGCGCCAAAGTCATCGACGATGATGAAGCCTCCAGGAGCCACCTTGTGGCCGAGCGCCAGCAACGCGTCCATGGTTGATGAATACATGTCGCCGTCCAGGCGCAGTATGGCGATGCGGTCGATGGGCGCGGCCGGCAGGGTGTCCTTGAACCAGCCCTTCAGGAACTTCACCTGTCCGTCGAGCAAGTCGTACTTGAGGAAATTCTCTTGCACAGCCTCCAGCGAGACCGACAGCTCTTTGAACGTGTGGTGCAGATCACCTTGATCCTGAAACGGGTACCGGGCGGGGTCGGGCGCGGGCAGCCCCGCAAACGAATCCGCTACCCAGATGGTTCTGTCAACGATGCCGAATACCTTCAGAACGGCGCGCATGTAGATGCACGCGCCGCCACGCCAAACCCCAGTTTCGACAAAGTCTCCGGGTATCCCGTCGCTGATCACGTGACTCATCAGCTCACGCAGGTTCCGCAGTCGCTCGAAACCAATCATCGTGTGTGCCTTGCCTGGCCAATCCCTACCTCTTGCGCGAAGGGCCGGGTTGAAAACACCGCCCGACCACTGGTCAATCGGCGGATCTTCATAGATCACCCCCAGCAGCACGCGCTCCATCAGGTCGAGATACCGGTGGGCGAGCTGGACGGTGTGGTTCATTCAAGCTCCTGCTGTCGAGAAGAGGTCAGGTGATAGCGGTTGGAAGCGTCGAAGTCACGGGCAAGGGAGCCCACGGCTGGCACACTCGATCAGGCGCCCACCGCCGCAGCTTGCTCTGTCGCCGCCCGGGCGCGATACAACCAAGCCGGGTCGAGCGCGTCATCGGGTACGTCGAGCGCCGGGCTCATCGTGCGCGCCACCATGCGCTCGCGCGGCGTCGTCTCCACCTTCTCGAGCACCACACGCATGAACGCTGCGCGCTCGCGCGGCGCCTCGCGCAGCTCGAGGTCGAGGTACTGCGAGCTTCGCACCCCGAAGCGGTGCTCTAACCAGCCGAGGTACCAGAACCAGTCGGTGTAGTAGAGCCACGAGTTCTCGTTCATCGCGCGCACGTGGGTCGGGTCCTGCCAGGCCGTGGGCGCATGCTCATACGGCACTTCGATCGCCAGTTGGCCGCCCACGCGCAGCAGCTGCAGCACCTGCGTCATCAGCCGCGGCAGGTCGGTCACGTGCTCGAGCACGTTGTTGGCCAGCACGCAATCGAGCTGACCTTCAGCGAGCTCGACCGGCCCGACGGTGTGCGACTGTGCCTTCAGGGGCAGCCGCAGCGGCTGCGACAGGTCGAGCACGAGGTCGGGCTCGGCGCGCGGCAGCACGTCGACGTTGAGCCATCCGGGCTTGTAGTCCTTGCCCGAACCGATGTGGATGCGCGTCGGGCGCCACGGCGCCTGCGGACGACGCTCGTGGTGCGCGCCGCCGAAACCGACCGCGAACGCCAGCAGGTCGCCGTAGGTTTCGACCGGATCGGCGTCGCGAAACTCCGCAAGTGCCGCCTGCGCGCGTTCCGCGAACATGGCCGTGTCCTTGAACTCGGCCAGCACGCGCTCGAGCGAGCTGTCGTCGAACCAGTGCACGCTGCGCTCGAACGCCGCGTGCGGCCGGCAAGCCGCGCCCCGCTCGGAGATCACCGGCGTGCCGAGCGACAGGGAGTGCGCGACGCGCACCTGCTCGAAGCGGCTGCTCTCGTAGAAGTGCAGGTTGAGCACCGCCTTGGCCTGCAAGACGTACTGGTCGCGCTCGGCGCCGTACAGCGCCGAGTCGAACATCGCAACCTGCACGCCCAGCGCCTCGACGCGGTCGATCAGCGCGCGACGACGCGGATTCATGCTGCCGACGAACAGCAGGTCGATTGGCCGCTGCGCGATCGGCAGCGGCGCGGCGCCCGTCAAATACGGCGCGTGCAGGATCGGCACCACGGGCACATCGTCGGCATCGCGCGCATAGGCCGCAACGTTATCGGCGTCGTAGTCCACGACCGCCGAGGTGGCCAGCAGGTCGCGGTAGGCCGCCGGCACCTGCGCACCGCCTGCGCCGAGCTGCTCCAGGTTGACGAACACGCAGGCGTGGCGCTCGCGCAGCGTGGCGTCGAAGCCCAGGTGGGCGCCGAACACGAAGTTCACCGCGTCGTGGCGCAGCCGGTTCTTGGCCATGCTCACGCGGGCGCCAAAGCGACGGAACTGGTGTCGGAAGTAGCGCGCCGGGTCGATGAACCCGAGTGAATGCACGTAGCCCATGGGCTGCACGATGCACAGGTGGATGTCGGGTAGCTGGCTCATCGATTTCGTCCCCGGTGACCGGGCGCACCGCCCGGCACCGCCTAGCGTAGGCGCTGGTCGCGCACGCAAGCGCGCGAGATGCGCGGCGATTGGTGGTCAATTCGGGCGGCCGCCACGATGGGCGGCCGGGTCTCAGGCTGGCAGGTGTGCCGGCGGCAGCCCGCTCAGCGCGCGCGCCCACATGCGCTCGAAGAGCGCCTCGATGTCGCGCGCGAAGCGCACGCCGTCGAACAGCCGATGGCCGCCGCCCTGCGCGACCAGGCGCTCGTGCAGTCGCTGGCGGTGCGCGCCATCGCGCGCCAGGTGCAGCACGGTCTGCTCATAGTGCGCGACATCGCGGCACACGAGCTCAGGCAGGTCGCTGGCCGCCAGCAGGCTCGCAGCCACCCGCTGCGCGAAGGTCTCGCCGACCACGGTGACGACCGGCACCCCGGCCCACAGCGCCTCGCTGGCCGTGGTGTGCGCGTTGCATGGCCACGCGTCGAGGAACAGGTCAGCTGTGGCCAGCCGCGACAGGTGCTGGTCGGCGGGCAGCCGCGGCGCGAAGACCAGGCGCGCGGGATCGATGCTGTGCCGGGCCGCCGCACGTGTCAGTGCCTCCTGCACGTTGGCGTTCCAGCACAGCAGCCACAGCACCGCATCGGGCAGCGCCTGCAGCAAGCGGCACCAACTGGCGAACACGTCGCGCGAGATCTTGTACGACTGGTGAAAACCGCACAGCACCAGCGCGCCGTCGGGCAGCCCCCAGGCCGCGCGCGGCTGAAGCCGGGGCAACGCGCGGCGGCTGTCGTTGGGCTGGTAGCACAGCGGCATCTGCGCGATGCGCTCGCTGAAGTGCGCTTGGTGCTCGAGCGGCGTGACGACCGGGTCGCCGATCACGTAGTCGATGTAGTCGGCGCCGCTCGTCCCCGGAAAGCCCAGCCAGTTCACCTGGACCGGGGCCGCGCGATAGGCCATCACCTGCATCACGCTGCCGTAGGTGGCACCCTTGACGTCGACCAGGATGTCGATGCCGCGGGCACGGACGGTGGCGGCCATCTGCGCCACGTCCTGGCCGTGCAGCTCGACGAAATGCTCCGACGCCGACTGCATGCGCCGCCGCAGCGGCGTGCCGTCGTCCGGCCCGGCGGAGAACAGCGTCACTTCGAAGCGCGATCGATCGTGCACCTCGAACATCTGCACTGTCAGCTGGCTCGTGGCGTGCTGGTGAAAGTCCGCCGACAGATAGCCCACTCGAAGACGGCCCTCGCGCGCTCGCGCCTGCACTCGTGGCAGCGCCACGGTGCGCGCTGCGA
>Ga0335084_10003949_pt1 | contig 14593 bp, 11 predicted proteins | sample Lox_Sample_44_FD_206721 | JGI IMG/M metagenome (GOLD analysis project Ga0335084, IMG submission 206721) | Soil microbial communities from Loxahatchee National Wildlife Refuge, Florida, United States - Lox_Sample_4.4 | ecosystem: Environmental > Terrestrial > Soil > Wetlands | place: USA...
AACGGCAGCGGCGGCGACGAGCGAGAGCGTGGTTTTCATCTTCATATGGACAACTCCTGGGTTGAGTCGAGGGAACGGACACTACGCGACGGAGCCATCACGCTCGGACCATAGACCCTCATCTGGTCTGGACGCCTTCGCTGCAGGTGCTTCGAAGGGAGCGGGTGCCTCAATCTGCCATCTTAACGTCGGGGTGTCGGCCCCGTTGACACTGCCCCGGCTCCGGACGCCGACCAACGTTGCGTTTCGTTGCGTCCGCGCCTCAGCCTTGGGGTTGACCCTCGGTATCCCTGATCGTCCAAGGCGTGGCCCAACGGAGGTGACGAGCCTTGCCTCGGCACTGGTTGCAACGGCTGGGGCTGCTTGGTTCCCCACCTGACCCGGTTGACCGCGCTTCCATGCGAGGAGGCCCGTCGGGCGCCATTGTAGGCGAGGGCGTGATGCGGGTCAGCGCAGGTGCAGTTCGCTGGCGTCGAAGCGCAGGCCGAGCGGGTCGATCGACAACTGCTTCGGGCCCTCTTGCACCGACCCGGCCAGCAGCGCGCCGATACCCTGGCTGCGCGCGATGTCGACCGCGTTCGCAGCCTGGTCGGCAGCCACGAACAGTGCGAAGCCGGCGCCCATGTTGAGGGTACCGTACGCCTCGCGATCGTCGAGTGCTGCGTGCCGCTGGATGAAGCGCAGCACAGCGGGCACCTCAGGCACGCGCTCGATGCGGTAGCTGAATGCTCCGGGGTGGCGCAACAGCTTGCGCCACCCGTGGCCGGTGATGTTGGCGCAGTAGTGCGGCACGATGCCGGCTCGCCACAAGGCTTCGGTCACCGGTGAATACAGCGTCGTCGGCGCCAGCAGCGCTTCGCCGTAAGACAGCCCCGGCACCACCGGTGTCAGGTAGCCCTGAGCCAGGCGTTCCACCAGCTTGCGCGCCAGGCTCACTCCGTTGGCGTGAATGCCGCTGGAGGCGAGCAACACGATCGCGTCGCCGGGCGCGAGCCGGTCGCCCAGCGCGAGGCGCTGCTTGGGGTTGATCAGCCCCATGCACGCGGCAGCCAGATCGATGCGCCCCTGTTCGACGATGCCTGCCAGCGCCGGCGTTTCACCGCCGCCCCAGGCGACGCCGCATGCGGCGCACGCCCTTTGCCATCCGGCCACCAGTTGCTGCGCCCGCCCGGCATCGGCGAACCATTGCGATCCGCCGGCGGCCCAGTAGGCCTGCACCACCAGCGGCGTGGCGCCGACCGTGATCAGGTCGTTGACGGCCATCGCGATGGTGTCCTGCGCGATGCCGTCGTAGAAGCCCTTGCCGGTGAGCCGCGCCATCTCGTCGGCCACCAGGGCCTTGGAGCCCAGACACTCGACGATGGTGGCGATGTAGAACGGGCCGACGTCGACCACGTACGCCGATTCGCCGCGCGACGCTGCGACCTCGCTGAACCCGTGCGCGCCCAGTTGCGAGGCCGTGGCAGCGGCGGCGCGCTGCGCATGCACTTTCAACGGATCGATCAGGTCGTATTGGACACCAGCCTGTTCGTAGCTGAGCGGTGCGTCAGCGCCAACGGGCACGCTCGGATTCATCGCGCGATTATCGGTGACGCGCTGCTGCGGTCGATGGCGGCTGCACACGGTGCGACTCGTAGAATGCTCGCATGGCATCGATGGTTCTCGCGCGCAAGTACCGGCCGCGTCGCTTCAGCGAGATGGTCGGACAGGAGCACGTCGTGCGCGCGCTCAGCAACGCGCTGGCCAGCGGCCGCCTGCATCACGCTTACCTATTCACGGGCACGCGCGGCATCGGCAAGACGACGGTGTCACGCATCCTGGCCAAGAGCCTGAATTGCACCGGCCCCGACGGCAGCGGCGGCGTCACGGCCGAGCCCTGCGGCCAATGCCAGGCCTGCACCGAGATCGACGCCGACCGCTACATCGACTACATCGAGCTCGATGCGGCGTCCAACCGCGGCATCGAGGAGGCGCGCGACCTGATCGAGCGCGCTGCCTACAAGCCCAGCGTCGGCCGCTACAAGGTGTTCATGATCGATGAGGCGCACCAGCTGACGAAGGACGCGTTCAGCGCGCTGTTGAAGACGCTCGAGGAGCCGCCCGAATACCTGAAGTTCGTGCTAGCGACGACCGACCCCGACAAGATGCTGCCGACCGTGCTGAGCCGGTGCCTGCAGTTCAACTTGCGCCCGATGGCACCGCAGACGGTGCACGAGCACCTGGCGCACGTGCTGACCCGCGAGAACGTGCCACACGACGCCGGCTCGCTGCGCCTGCTGGCGCGTGCCGCACGCGGCTCGATGCGCGACGCGTTGTCGTTGACCGATCAGGCCATCGCCTACGGCGGCGGACGGCTCGACGAGACGGCCGTGCGCGCGATGCTGGGCAGCGTGGAGCGCTCGGTGGCCGCGCATTTCGTGCAAGCGCTGGGCGCGCGCGACGGCGCCGCGGTGCTGGCAGCGGTCGACGACGTGCGGCAACGCGGGCTGTCGGCGGCCGGCACGCTGGAAGAGGTGGCGACGCTGCTGCAGCAGATGGCGATCGCCCAGGCGGTGCCCGGCGCACTCGACGACGAGGATCCGGACACCCCGGAGGCCACGCGCCTGAGCCGCTCGTGGCCGGCCGACGAGGTGCAGTTGCTGTACAGCATCGCCGTGCACGGCCGGGAGGAGTTGCCGCTGCTGAGCGACGAATACGCGGCGCTGACGATGGTGCTGCTGCGTTTTCTCGCGTTCCCCGCCGCGACGCCGGGTGCGGCGACGCGCTCGACATCCGATGCGTCGCCGGCTGGCAAAGTGGCAAGCGCCGTCGCGGGTGCGGCCGGGAAGCGCGCGGCGGAACAGCTCGTTTCGTCTCGTGGCGACGAGCCGCCGCCATGGCTCGACGCCGTGCCCGCCGACGATGGCCACGCTCCGGCACTCGCCGACGCGTCGCCTGCGCGCGCCAGCGGCCCCGGCGCCGCGGCACTGCGACCCACCGAACTCGGCGAACGCTGGGCGGTGCTGGTCGACGCGATGGCGCAGCGCGGCCTGATCGGCGCATTGGTGCGTGAACTGGCGATGCAGAGCGAATGGGTCGCTTCGTCGGCGGACTCGAACGGCGAGCGCTGGCAGCTGCGCGTCGAACGCGAGTCACTGCGCGCGCCGGCGTTGCGCGACAAGCTGCAGGCCGCGGTGAGCGCCGCGCACGGCGCGCCGGTGGCGTTGGAGCTGGTCGACGGGGTGGCGCTGGACAGCCCGGCGCTGCGCGAGGCGGCCGCGCGCGCACGCGCGCAGCAGCAGGCCGAGCAGACCATGACCAGCGATCCGGTGGTGCGCGAGTTGATGTCCCAGTTCAAGACCGCGCGCATCGTGCCGGGCTCGATCAAGCCCGTTCAAAGGAACCCCTCACCATGATGAAGAATCAATTGGCCGGCCTGATGAAGCAGGCGCAGGCGATGCAGGAGAACCTGCGCAAGGCGCAGGAAGAGCTCGCCACCATCGAGGTCGAGGGTCAGGCCGGCGCCGGGCTCGTCAAGGTCACGATGACCTGCCGCCACGACGTCAAGCGGGTGAGCATCGATCCGAGCTTGCTCGGCGAGGACAAGGACATGCTGGAAGACCTGGTGGCCGCGGCCTTCAACGATGGCATCCGCCGCGCCGAGGCCACGTCGCAAGAGAAGATGGGCAAGCTCACCGCCGGCATGCCGCAGATTCCCGGCATGAAGTTCCCCTTCTGATGCCGGCACGGCCCCGCGTGTGACCGAGCGCGCGCTGCAGGAGCTGCTCGATGCGCTGCGCCGCCTGCCCGGCGTCGGGGCGCGCTCGGCGCAGCGCATGGCGTTCCATCTGCTGCAGCACGACCGCGAAGGCGCGCGTCGAATCGCCGCGGCTTTGCAGGCCGCGGACAAGCAGGTGCGCCACTGCGAGCGCTGCCACACGTTCACCGAGAGCACGGTGTGCCCGATCTGCCTCGATCCGCGGCGTGACGCGAGGCTGCTGGCGGTGGTCGAAACGCCGGCGGACCAGGCGGCGCTGGAGCGCACCGGCAGCTTTCACGGCTTGTACTTCGTCCTGATGGGCCGCCTGAGCCCGCTCGACGGCGTGGGCGTGCGCGACATCGGCATCACACCGCTGCTCGAGCGCGTCGCCGACCCGGCGCTGGAGGAGGTGATCGTTGCGACCAGCTTCACCGCCGAAGGCGAAGCGACCGCGCAGCTGATCGCCCAGGCGCTGAGCACGCGCGGCGTCAAGGTCACGCGGCTGGCGCGCGGCGTGCCCGTGGGCAGCGAGCTCGAATACGTGGACCTGTCGACGATCGCCCATGCGTTGAGCGACCGGCGCTGAGGTTGCGTTTGGCTGCGGCCGGCGCTTTTCACGCTGACGTCGCGCAGCGACGTGAACCTGCGCCGCAATCGCCTGCGGCGATTGTCAACGCTTGGCGGCCAGATTGGCCTTGCTCGACGAGGCGGCGACCTTGCGGCTCGGCACCGGCTTGGCAGCCACCATCACGACGATGTTCTGCCCGCTGCGGAACGTCGCGTCGACGTCGACATGGTTCCACATCGCCACGTGCTCGGCCGGCACGCGGTAGCGCCGCGCCACCGCCGCGACACTGTCGCCGCGACGCGGCGCACGGAACGTCACACGGCGAAAGCCGCGCGTGTCGGGCGCCAGTGCGAGGTGACCGTTCTCGGCCAGATGCTCGGGCACGTCGACCTGCTTCTCCTCCGGCCGCGGCACCACCAGCGACGAGCCCGCCTGCACCAGCATCGATGGCGGAATGCGGTTGACGTCGCGCAGCTCGGCTTCACTCATGCCCACCAGCTCGGCGGCCTCGGCCGGCTTGAGCGTCTTGGGCGCCACCCAGACCGTCCAGGTGGCCAGCGGTCCATCGTGGCGCGGGAGATTGCGGACGAAAGCGTTGGCCGCGTCGTAGGGCAGCAGCACCTGCGGCGTGCCGGCGGCGAGGATCACCGGCCGGTTCATCTGCGGATTGAGCTGCTGAAACTCCTCCAGCGTGATGCCGGCGAGCTTGGCGGCGAGTTCGACGTCGATGTCGCGCTCGATCGCCACGCTCAGGAAGTAAGGGTGATTCTCCAGCGGGGGCAGCGTGAGGCCGAAGGCTTCGGGCGTGGCCACGATGTTCTTGACCGCCTGCAGCTTGGGCACGTAGTCGCGCGTTTCGACCGGCATGCCGCGCAGACTCTCGTAGACGCTCGGCGCGTTGCGGTCGCGCTTGCGCTGCAGCGCGCGCTTGACGTTGCCTTCGCCCCAGTTGTACGCCGCCAGCGCAAGCTGCCAGTCGCCGTTGAACATCGCGCCGAGGCGCTCGAGGTAGTCGAGCGCCGCCCGCGTCGACGCCAGCACGTCGCGCCGGTCGTCGCGGAAGGCGTTCTGCTTGAGCGAGTAGATGCGGCCGGTGGACGGCATGAACTGCCACATCCCGGCGGCACGCGCGACCGACATCGCCTGCGGGTTGAATGCACTCTCGACGAACGGCAGCAGCGCGAGGTCGAGCGGCATGTTGCGCTTCTCGAGCTCCTCGACCACGTAGAACAGGTAGCGCCCGCCGCGCTCGGTCATGCGCGCCACGTAATCCGGGCGCTCGGCGTAGTACTGCTCCCACTTGCGCACGCGCGCGTTGTTCATCGTCGGCATCTCGTAGCCGGCGCGCAGGCGCGACCACAGGTCGATGCGCGTGCTCGGATCGTCGAAGTCGACGCGAGTCTCGGGTCGCAACGGGTCGGCCGCCTCGGGCGGTGCGGCCGGGGCGGTGTCCGGGGTGGCCGGCGGCGCGGCCTCGGGCTCCACCGGCGCCGGCGCGGGCGCTGGCGCCGCAGCAGGCGCGGGCGGTTCGCTCGGGGTGGCGAACGTCGGTGCAGCGCCAGGGGCTTCGCCGCTCGGCGTTGCCTCCGGCGTCGGTGGTGCCACGGCACAGCCGGCCGCCAGCGCGGCAATCGCCGCCGCGCACCAACCCACGCGCCGCATGGCAGCGGGCCGTCGCCTGGGCGTCGTCGTCTGCAGCGATGCGGTCGGCACGGTCGGCGTGGTGGTCGAGTTCATCGTCCGACGCGAGGCAGCGGCGCCGGCTGGCGGTCGCATTGTCCGGTCACAGTGCAGCATCCCCCGGTGCGTAATTCACGGCGCTGCTCGCGGACGGTTCGTTGCATGCGGACACGATTGCCGAGCGCCTTCGAGTGCGCGCAACGGCCATCGCGGTCCCCCAGATCCCGGGTCACTAGAATGAATGCCTTGCAGTCACAACAGCGCGGACCGGTGTGCTGACGCACGGCGCACCCCGCATCCAGCGGCGCGCGACGACGATTGCCGTCGCGGTAGAAGCGCCATCAAACGCATGACGACGCGAGACGACGCGATTATAGAGTTCGCCAACTGGCTGCTCAGTCCGCCGGGACGCTACCTGCTGCAGTGGGAGCAGGCTCGCATCGACGCCGCGGTGGCCGACGTGTTCGGCTTCCACGCACTGCAGCTCGGACTGCCGCAGCTCGACGCGTTGCGCGCAAACCGGATGCCGCATCGCTGGGTGGCGCAGGACTCGCTGGTGGTGCCCGAACGGGTCGAGCTACCGGCGCCGGTCGATCCGATCACCACGCAATCGCCCGGCATGCCCGTGGCATTGCACTGCGATTTCGACGCGCTGCCGTTTCCGAGCCAGAGCATCGACCTGCTGGTCCTGCCGCACGGCCTGGAGCTGGCGCGCGACCCGCACGAGACGCTGCGCGAGGTCGAGCGGGTGCTAGTGCCTGAGGGCCGGGTCGTGATCGTCGGCTTCAATCCCGCCAGTCCGTGGGGGCTGCGCCAGCGCCTGGGTGCGGCGCGCCAGCGGTTCGGCATTTCGCAGCGGCCGCGCTTCCTGCCCCACGCGGGAGAGTTCATGGGCTACTGGCGTCTGCGCGACTGGTTGCGGCTGCTGAGCTTCGAGGTCGAGCAGGGACGCTTCGGTTGCTGGCGCGCGCCGGTGCGGTCCCAGGCCTGGCTCGACCGCTGGGCCTGGATCGAGACCGTCGGCGAGCGCTGGTGGCCCGTGCTCGGTGCGGTGTACTTCGTGACTGCCGTCAAACGGGTGCGCGGCATGCGGTTGGTTGGGCTGGCGCGCCGCGAAAAGCTCAAGCCCAAGGCAGCGCCTGCGGTGGTGACCCAACGCAGACGCGAAACCGTGGAGGCCGAGTGAGGTCGTGATGCGCGAGCCGGTCGTCGTCTACACCGATGGCGCCTGCAAGGGCAACCCGGGCCCGGGCGGCTGGGGCGTGCTGCTGCGCTGGGGTGGCCACGAAAAGGAGCTATTCGGCGGCGAGTCGCAGACGACCAACAATCGGATGGAGCTGACCGCGGTGATCGAGGCGCTTTCCGCGCTCAAGCAGCGCAGCCGGGTGGCCATCTACACCGACAGCGAGTACGTGAAGAACGGCATCACAACCTGGATCCACAACTGGAAGCAGCGTGGCTGGCGCACCGCCGACAAGAAGCCGGTGAAGAACGTCGAATTGTGGCAGCGCCTCGATGCGCTGGCGGCGCAGCACGACGTGCACTGGCACTGGGTACGCGGGCACAACGGCGATCCGGGCAACGAGCGGGCGGACGAGCTGGCGAATCGAGGGGTACCGAGCGCGAAGTGAGGCCCGAGTCCCGCCTTGACAGCCGCATGCCACCCCACCCGGGGCCGGGCTTGCAAGCCCGGCCCGTACGCGGGGCGTGGGTCAGCGCGCAGGCGTCGACCCACGTCCTCGCTCACCCACCGATGTAGTGCATCTCGATGCGGCGTTCGTTGTTCGCCGAGGTCGTGCCGTGGGCGCTGCGCAGCTCGGAATAGCGGTCGCGGCGCTGGCCCCAGAGCTGCGCCAGCGCCGACGAGATCTCCAGGTCGCTGCGGCCGCCGCGCAGCAGCGCACGCAGATCGTGGCCGCCGGTGGCGAACAGGCAGGTGAACAGCTTGCCCTCGGTGGACAGCCGCGCTCGGTTGCAGTCACGGCAGAACGCGCGCGTGACGCTCGAAATGAAACCGATCTCGCCGGCACCGTCGCGATAGCGCCAGCGCTCGGCGGTCTCGCCCGGCGCGCTGGCCGGCAGCGGCTCGAGCGGCCACGTCGCCTGCAGCCGCTCGAGCAGCTGTGCCGACGGCATCACCTGGTCCATGCGCCAGCCGTTGGTGGCGCCGACATCCATGTACTCGATGAAGCGCAGCACGCTGCCGCTGCCGCGGAACCGGCGTGCCATCGGCAGCACCTCGGCGTCGTTGACGCCGCGCTGCACGACCATGTTGACCTTGATCGGAGCCAGACCCGCCGCCTGCGCGGCCTCGATGCCGGCCAGCACCTCGGCCACCGGGAAGTCGGCGTCGTTCATGCGGCGGAAGACCGCGTCGTCGAGCGCATCGAGGCTCACAGTGACCCGCGACAGGCCGGCCACCTTCAACGCTGCGGCCTTGCGGGCGAGCAGCGAGCCATTGGTGGTCAGCGTCACCTCCAGCGGCGCGCCATTGGCGCCGCGCACTTCGACCAACATCGCGACCAGTTCCTCGATGCCCTTGCGCAGCAACGGCTCGCCGCCGGTCAGCCGCAGCTTGGTCACGCCATGCGCGCCGAAGATGCGCGCCAGCCGCGTGATCTCCTCGAACGTCAGCAGTGAACTGTGCGGCAGGAACTGGTAGTCGCGATCGAATACCTCGCGCGGCATGCAGTAGCCGCAACGGAAATTGCAGCGGTCGGTGACCGAGATGCGCAGGTCACGCAGCGGGCGGTCGAGCGCGTCGCTCAGGTGACCCGTGGGCTCGCGCAGGTGCGCGGGAATCTCAGGCACGGCCGCCGCATAGCGCAGATCGGCCAACGGAATCACGGACTCACCCATGCGTCGATTGTGCCGGTTGTGCGCTGCCGCTGCCGGTGCCTGCGCGTCGCGGCGAGCAAGGAGTTCTACGGAGACGCGCCGCCCTCCGATAGCCGCCGCGCCCCTGTGTAGCGTCGCGACCAGTAGGCCAGGTCGATGCTCTCGATGCGCACCTGGGCGCCCGTGCGCGGCGCATGGATGAAGCGCCCATCACCCAAATAGATGCCCACATGCGAAAAGGTTCTCTGCAACGTGTTGAAGAACACCAGGTCGCCCGCCTGCAGTGCACCGCGCGACGACACCGGTCGCAGCATCGGCGCCTGCGCCTGCCCCTCGGCGCTGCGCGGCAACTCGATGCCCAGCGCCTGCCCGAACACGTAGCGCGTGAAGCCGCTGCAATCGAAGCCCGTGGCGGCAGCCTGTCCACCCGCCTGATACGGCCGGTCGAGAAATGTCATCGCAGCGATCACGAGTTCGCTGCCTGGCGCTGGCGCCGCCAACGCAGCCGGCAGCGGCGGCGCCCGGCCGCCCGGGATGTCCGCTGCCGGGGGCTGGGTGGCGCAACCGGCCAGCGAGGTGGCTGCCAGCAACGCACAGCGATCGAGCCAGCCCCATGTCAGCATGGGATGCGACCATAGGTGCACGCGCTGGCCATGTCAACAAAGTTCAACCTGACAACGGGTTACAGCGAAAACCTCGAGCTTTGTCTGATGGAACGGGCTCGAGGTGAGGGGACTTGACTGGATATTGCTCAAGGCCCGCGCGCGCGCGACGCCGAGAATGTCGGCGCGCGATCGGTCGCAACCGCGCGGCTTGGACCAGGAGGCAACGGCATGAACTATGGCGAATTCCATCGGCGCTCGCTGCGCGAGCCCGAAGTCTTCTGGGCAGAGCAGGCTCGGCTGATCGACTGGGAGCGTCCGTTCGACCGGGTCTTGGACTACGGCAATCCGCCGTTCGCGCGCTGGTTCGTCGGCGGGCGCACGAACCTGTGCCACAACGCCGTCGATCGCCATCTGGCCGAGCGAGGCGACCAGCGGGCGCTGATCTACGTGTCGACCGAGGTCGATCAGGAGCAGGTCTATACGTTCGCGCAACTGCACGCCGAGGTGCAGCGCATGGCCGCCTGTCTGCTCGCGCTCGGCGTGCGCCAGGGCGACCGGGTGCTCATCTACATGCCGATGATTCCGCAGGCGGTATTTGCGATGCTCGCATGCGCCCGCGTCGGCGCGATTCACTCGGTGGTCTTCGGTGGCTTCGCCAGCGTCAGCCTGGCCAGCCGCATCGACGATGCCCGCCCCACGGTCATCGTCAGCGCCGATGCCGGAAGCCGCAGCGGCAAGATCGTGCCGTACAAGCCGCTGCTGGACGAAGCGATCCGGCTGGCGCAGCACAAGCCGGCCCGCGTGCTGATGGTCGACCGCGGGCTCAGTGCGTTCACTTCGGTCGCGGACCGCGACGTCGACTACGCCACGCTGCGCGAGCAGCAGCTGAACACCACGGTGCCCTGCGCGTGGGTCGACGCCACGCATCCGAGCTACACGCTCTACACCAGTGGCACCACCGGCAAGCCCAAGGGCGTGCAGCGCGACACCGGTGGCTATGCGGTGGCGCTGACCGCATCGATGAAGAACATCTTCCTCGGCAATGCCGGCGAAACCTATTTCTCGACCAGCGACATCGGCTGGGTGGTCGGCCACAGCTACATCGTCTACGGTCCGTTGCTGGCAGGGATGGCGACCATCCTCTACGAGGGCTTGCCGATCCGACCCGACGCCGGCATCTGGTGGCAGCTCGTCGAGCGCTACGAGGTCACGGCGATGTTCAGCGCCCCCACGGCTGTGCGGGTGCTGAAGAAGCATGACCCGGCATTTCTCAGGAAGTACGACCTGTCATCGCTGCGCGCGCTGTTCCTCGCCGGCGAGCCGCTCGACGAGCCGACCGCGGCGTGGATCGCCGAGGGGCTCGGCAAGCCGATCGTCGACAACTACTGGCAGACGGAGACCGGCTGGCCGATTCTGTCGATCTGCAATGGCGTCGAGGCCGCGCCGTCGAAGTTCGGCTCGCCGGGCAAGGCCGTGTACGGGTACGACGTCAAGCTGATCGACGAGGCCAGCGGCCGCGAGCTGACGGGCACCAACCAGAAGGGCGTAGTGGCCATCGAGGGCCCGCTGCCGCCGGGCTGCATGCAGACCGTCTGGGGCGACGACGAACGCTTCGTCAAGACCTACTGGAGCACGATCCCCGGCCGCCAGATCTACAGCACGTTCGACTGGGGCATCCGCGACGAGGATGGCTACTACTTCATCCTCGGCCGCACCGACGACGTGATCAACGTCGCCGGCCACCGGCTCGGCACGCGCGAGATCGAGGAGAGCATCTCCAGCCACCCCAACGTGGCCGAGGTAGCGGTGGTCGGTGTCGCCGATTCGCTGAAAGGGCAGGTGGCGATGGCCTTCACCGTGCTGAAGGATCCGTCGGGTGCGGCCACGCCCGAAGGGGCGCTGAAGCTCGAAGGCGAGATCATGAAAGTGGTCGACGACCAGCTGGGCGCGGTTGCGCGGCCGGCGCGGGTGCGTTTCGTCAGCGTGCTGCCCAAGACGCGCTCGGGCAAGCTGCTCAGACGAGCCATTCAGGCGGTGTGTGAAAGCAGGGACCCCGGTGACCTCACAACCATCGAGGATCCGACGGCGCTTCAACAGATCAAGGACCTCGTTGCTCGGTAGGGGTCCCGATCCCGGGGCGCCGGCGTCGCCGAAGGCGGCCGTGTCGACCGGCGCGGCCGCGGGCCTCGAGAGCCGACGCGCAGGGCAGGGGGTGACCACGCTGCACGACCGCGATTCGTCGCACACCTGCGCCGGCCACGGCGCACGCCGCACAATCCGGACTGGACTCCGGAGCACACATGCGGTGGTGGCGCCTTGCGCGCTTGGGGTTGTCGCGACAACCAGCAGTCTGTCGATTCGCGCCACGGCGCTGCCCGGCCCGGCATTCCCGTCGTTCGACTCGGTTACGGCGGTGCAGGCCCATTGCGCGAAGGGGCTTGAGCGTGCCGGGGCCGCGTTGCGCTCGCTCGAGCGCCACACCGTCGATGCGACCTGGCTCGCCGCTTGGGACGACCTGATCGCGCTGATGGAAGACTGGGCGGGGCCGATCTACCTGCTGTCCAACGTTCACCCCGACAAGTGGATCCGCGACGCGGCCGACCGTTGCGAGCTGAACTGGCAGGACTTCGCGTCGAGCCTCGGCCAGAACGCCACGCTGTACGCGGTGGCCAAGCGGCTGCGCGAGCGCGACCCGATCGACGCGCTGTTGTTGAAGACGCTGCGCGAGGATTTCGAGGACGCCGGTGTCAGCCTGCCGGTGGCGCAACGCCAACGAGCCAAGCAGATCAACGACCGCGTCACCTCGCTCGGCCAGGAGTTCGACCGCAACATCCGCGACGCGAACATCGAACTCGCCTTTGCGGTCGAGCAGCTGCGTGGCGTGCCCGAGGCGATGTGGCGAGACGCCAGGCGCGACGACCAGGGCCATGTGCTGCTCGGTGTGGACACGCCGACCTACATGGCGGTGATGCAGGGCGCGGCGGACGCCACGACGCGCGAGCGGATGTGGCGCGCCAAGACCGACGAGGGCGGCCCGGCCAACCTGAAACTGCTGGCCGAGATCGGCGCGCTGCGCAAGGAGTACGTCGCGCTGTTCGGCTTCGCCAGTTACGCCGACTTCGTGCTGCGCCGGCGCATGGCACGGTCGGCGCGCGAGGCGCGGTCGTTCCTCGACGACGTGCTGAAGGCCGTATCGGCCCGCGAAGCCGACGAACTCGCCGAGCTGCGTCTGGCCAAGGCGCATGAACTCGGCCTGCCGCCCGAGCAGGTGACGCTGCAGCGCTGGGATGCCGCCTACTACGAGGAGCGCGTGCGGCGCGAGCGCTACGCGGTCGACCAGGAGGCGTTTCGCGCTCACTTCCCGCCGCAGGCGAGCCTGGCGTTCGTGATGCGCGTGATCGAGAGGGTGATGGGCGTGCAGTACGTGCGCGTCGAAGGGCTCCGGCTATGGCACCCCGACGTGCAGGCCTATGCCGTGAAGGATGCCGCCAGCGGCCAAGCGATCGCTTCGCTGTACATCGACCCGTACCCGCGCGAAGGCAAGTACAACCATGCGGCGGTCTGGAGCTTTCGCAACGGCGCGTTGCGGCTGAAGCGCACGCCGCAGGCGGCGCTGGTGGTCAACGTCGCTCGCAACGGCCTGACGCTCGATGACCTCGAGACGCTGCTGCACGAGTTCGGCCACTCGGTCCACAACAACCTGTCGGCCAAGCGGCACACGTCGCAGGGCGGCACGAGCGTGCTGCGCGATTTCGTCGAAGCGCCGTCGCAGATGCTGGAACGGTGGGTCTACGACCCGAAGGTGCTGCAGATCATGCGCGAGGTCTGTACGGGGTGCGCGCCGGTGCCCGACGCGCTGCTCGCCCAGGCCGACGCTGCCAGGCGCCATGGCAAGGGCATGGCCTACGCCCGCCAGTGGCTGTATGCGGCGTTCGACCTTTCGATGCACGGCGTCGACGCGCCCGAGCCGATGGCGCTGTGGGCGCGCATGGAGGGCGCGACCCCGGTCGGGCACGTGCCGGGGACGATGTTCCCGTCGGGCTTCAGCCACGTGGCCAACGGTTACGACGCGGGCTACTACGGCTACTTGTGGAGCGAAGTGGTGGCTGCCGATCTGCGGACGGCTTTCGCGGCCGACCGGCTCGACCCGGCGGTCGGCGGCCGCTATCGCCGCATCGTGCTGGCCAACGGCTCCCAGGTGCCGCCGCGGGAACTGGTGCGGCGCTTCCTCGGTCGCGAAGGCAACTCGCAGGCCTTCTTCGAGGAATTGCAGCGCTGAGCGGGCCGGACACGGCGGCACATCGCCGCGGCGCGCAGGTGCACCCCGTTGCTGCGGCGGCCCGCTAGAGCACGTCGGACGCGTAGTCGGCCAGCCGCGAGCGCTCGCCGCGCGCCAGCGTCACGTGGCCCGAGTGCGGCCAGCCCTTGAAGCGGTCGACCGCGAAGGTGAGCCCGGAGCTGCCTTCGCTCAGGTACGGCGTGTCGATCTGCGCCAGGTTGCCGAGGCAGACGATCTTGGTGCCGGGGCCGGCGCGCGTGATCAGCGTCTTCATCTGCTTGGGCGTCAGGTTCTGTGCCTCGTCGATCAGGACGAACTTGTTCAGGAACGTGCGGCCGCGCATGAAGTTCAGGCTCTTGATGCGGATCTTGCTGCGCACGAGGTCCTGCGTGGCTGCGCGGCCCCATTCGCCGGCGCTGCCGTCGCCGCGGGCCAGCACTTCGAGGTTGTCGTCGAGCGCGCCCATCCACGGGCCCATCTTCTCCTCCTCGGTGCCGGGCAGGAAGCCGATGTCCTCGCCCAGCGGCACGGTGACGCGGGTGACGATGATCTCGGTGTAGCGGCGGTCGTCGAGCACCTGGCTCAGGCCCGAGGCGAGCGTCATCAGCGTTTTGCCGGTGCCGGCGGTGCCGGTCAGCGTGATGAAGTCGACCTCGGGATCCATCAGCAGGTTGAGCGCGAAGTTCTGCTCGCGGTTGCGCGCGGTCACCCCCCACACCGCGTTCTTGGCGTGCGTGTAGTCCTTCAGCGTCTTCAGCACCGCCGTCTTGCCGGTGATCTCGGTGACACGCGCGTACAGCGGCGCCGCACCCGGCGACTCGAGGAACACGAACTGATTGATCATCAGTGCCGGCACCAGCGGCCCGGCGATGCGGTAGTAGGTG
>Ga0335084_10003950_pt1 | contig 14593 bp, 13 predicted proteins | sample Lox_Sample_44_FD_206721 | JGI IMG/M metagenome (GOLD analysis project Ga0335084, IMG submission 206721) | Soil microbial communities from Loxahatchee National Wildlife Refuge, Florida, United States - Lox_Sample_4.4 | ecosystem: Environmental > Terrestrial > Soil > Wetlands | place: USA...
GCGTCGAGCGACCCCATCGAGAGCAACCCGGCGACGGCGACGGCCAACCGTACGGCTCGGATCATTGGCGATCCTTTCTGTCGTAGTCCCGGCGGCCGCCGGGAAGAATCTCTCCCAACGGCCGCCGATGCTACGCGATTCACCCCGCGATCACAAGATCTACTCGAACTTGCGCCTGAGCACGCCCGGTGTGTACGCGTGCCGCACCTCGGCAGTGTCGAACCCGGCCACGCCGAAGGCACACTCCTTCTTGAGATCGCGGAACTGCACGTCGTATTCACCGCCGGTGACGTATTCGATCCCCATTCATACGAGAGGCTGGTAGACGGGCTCCCACTGCGCGTCGGCGATGGCCCGCGCGAGGGCCGCATCGTCGAGTGGACGGCCCGCGCCGGAGTCGCGCGCCTCGCGCGCCACGGCGAAGGCGATGCGCGTGGACACTCGCCGGAGATCGCGCACGCGCGGATAGAGGGCCCCCGCAGCCAGCTCGACGTCGGACACTTGTTCGGCGAGGCATTCGGCGGCGCCGCGGAACATCTGATCGCTGACCTCCCGCGCCTCGGCCACCAGCGCGCCCAGGCCCATGCCGGGGAAGATGAAGGCGTTGTTGCACTGGCCGACGCGGATCGTGCGCCCGCCGTACATGACCGCGTCGAAGGGGCTGCCGGCGGCCACGAGCGCCCGGCCCGAGGTCCAGGCGATGACGTCCGCGGGCACCGCCTCGCTCTGGCTGGTCGGGTTCGAGAGCGGCAGGATCATGGGCCGCTCGACGTGGGACGCCATGGCCTCCACAATCGCCTTGCCGAACACGCCGCCCTGCCCGCAGGCGCCGACCAGCACGGTGGGCTTCACGGACTGCACCACCGCTTCGAGCCCATGGGGCCCCGCGAGCCCGCAATCGCGGGCCAGCTCCGCGGGCCAGGCGAAGGGCAGCTGGAAATCGTCGAGGGGCTGGCCGTCGCGCGCCAGCACGCCGCCGACGTCCACGAGGGCCAGTGCCCGCGTGAGCGCGTCGCCCGAGAGCCCGGCGCGCGCGAGGGCATCGCGGATCTGCCGGGCGATGCCGACGCCGGCCGCGCCGGCGCCCAGGATGACCACGCGCTGGCGCTCGAGCGGCACGCCGGTGATGCGCGCTGCCGCGAGGATCCCCGCCAGGACCACGGCGCCGGTGCCCTGGATGTCGTCGTTGAAGGAGGGCAGCGCCGTTCGGTAACGGTCGAGCAGGTTGAACGCGTTCTGCTTCTTGAAGTCCTCCCACTGCAGCAGCGCGCGGGGAAAGCGCCGGCGCACCGCCGTGACGAACTCGTCCACGATCGCGTCGTACTCGGGCCCGCGCAGCCGGTTGTGCGGCCACCCAAGATACAGATCGTCGTCGAGCAGCGCCTGGTTGTCGGTGCCGACGTCGAGGCTGATCGGCAGCGTGTGACCCGGATCGATGCCGGCGGCGGCCGTGTAGACCGCCACCTTGCCGATGGGGATGCCCATGCCGCCGGCGCCCTGGTCGCCGAGACCCAGGATGCGCTCGTTGTCCGTGACGACGATGAGCCGAACGTCCTCGCCCGGCCAGTTTCCCAGCACCTCGTCGATCCGGCCGCGGTGGTCCGGGGTGATCCAGAGCCCCCTCGCCCGCCGGAAGATATGGCTGAACTGCTGGCAGGCGCGCCCGACCGTCGGCGTGTAGACGACGGGCAGGAATTCCTCGAGGTGCTCGCCCAGCACGTGGTGAAACAGGTGCTCGTTGCGGTCCTCGAGCGAAGCCAGGCCGATGTAACGCTCGAGGGGATCGGTCTTTCGGGCGAGGTTCTCGTAGACGCGCCGCGCCTGCTGCTCGATCGTATTGACCGCGAAGGGCAGCAGACCCTCGAGACCGAAGGCCTGCCGCTCCTCCCGCGAGAAGGCCGAGCCCTTGTTGTAGAGGGGCTGGCCGAGGATCTGCGGGCCCGCGGACGGGAGTCTGGTCGGCTCGGCGGGCATGCTCAGAGGCCCAGGTAGGCCTTCTTGACGTGCGGGTTGGTCCGGAGCTCCCGCGTCGGCCCCGACAGCACGACCCGGCCGTTCTCGAGCACGTAGCCCGTCGTCGCGAGGTCGAAGGCGGTCGCGACATCCTGCTCGACCACGAACACGGTCGTGCCCTCGGCGTGGACGCGCCTCAACCCGTCCACCAGCGTGTCCAGCATGATGGGCGCCAGCCCCAGCGACAGCTCGTCGAGGATCAGGATGCGCGGCCTCGCCATCAGCCCGCGGGCGATGGCGCACATCTGCTGCTCGCCTCCGCTCATGCTGCCCGCGCGCTGGCGCTGCCGCTCCTTGAGAATCGGGAAGAGATCGTACATCGCGTCGATGTCCCGCTGGACGCCCTGCCCGTCACGCCGCCGGTAGGCGCCGATCAGCAGGTTCTCCCGCACCGTCATCTGCGGGAACAGGCGCCGCCCCTCGGGCACCTGGGTGATGCCCTCGGCCACGATGGCCTCCGACGGCCAGCCGGTGATGTCGGTGCCGTCGAGCGTCACGCGGCCAGCCGTCGGGCGCACGATGCCGCAGATCGTGTTGAGGAGCGTCGACTTCCCGGCGCCGTTGCTCCCCACGAGCGTCACCATCTCCCCCGCGTCGACCGTGAGGCTCACGTCGCGGAGGATCTGCACTTCCCCGTACCCCGCCTCGAGACGATCGATCTCAAGCATGGGCGATCTCACGCACGGGACTGCTCCACGAAGCGCCGCCCGAGGTACGCGGACACGACATCGGGGTTGTTGAGCACCTCCTGGGGTGGACCCTCGGTCAGCTTCTCGCCGTGGAAGAGCACGAGAATGCGGTCCGAGAGGTCGCGGATCGCGCGCATCACGTGCTCGATCACGACAAGCGTGGTGCCCCGGTCGCGGATCTTTTTGATCAGCGTCACGGCGGCGTCGATCTCGGAGGGGTTGAGCCCGGCCATCACCTCGTCGAGGAAGAGCACCGTCGGCCGCATGGCGAGCGCCCGGGCCAGCTCCATTCGCTTGCGCTCCGGGACGTTGAGGTCGTCCGCCTGGGCGTCGGCGCGGTGGGCGAGGGCGACGAAGTCCAGCACCTCCTCGGCGCGATGACGGGCATCCGCGAGCGCGCGGGCGCCGCCGACCGCGCCGAAGAGCGCGCCGACCATGACGTTCTCGACCACGGTCAGGTTCCGGAAGGGCTTCACGATCTGGAAGGTGCGGCTCACGCCCAGCCGCCCGATGGCGTACGACGGCAGGCCGCGCAGCGAATCACCCCTGAAGCGGACGTCGCCGCCCGTGTACGGCAGGGCGCCCGTGATCACGTTGACGAGCGTCGTCTTGCCGGACCCGTTGGGACCGATGAGCCCGAGGATCTCGCCGTCCTGGAGATCGAAGCTCACCTCCGCTACAGCCGCCAGCCCGCCGAACCGCTTGGTCACGCCGCGCGCCTCGATGAGGGCCACGGCGCTACACCCTGTACTCGCGGAGGTTCCGGGCGAGCTTCCGCAGCGAGAACTCGCGCTTGCGGATGACCTCCGCCAGGCCCTTCGGCATGAACAGCACGACCAGGATGACGATGAAGCCGTTGAACAGCTCCGCCAGGCTGACGAGCTGGGTCGAGAGCACCTCCGAGACGGTCGCCAGCACGAGGGCGCCCAGCAGCGGGCCGACCACCGTGCCCATGCCTCCGAACACGGCCATGATGATCATCTGGATGGTCACGATGACCCTGAAGACGCCCTCGGGATCGATGAAGGTGATCCAGTAGGCGAAGACCCCGCCGGTGAGGCCGGCGAAAAGGCCGGACAGCGCGAACGCGGCGGTCTTGTACAGCGCGGCGTTGATGCCCATGGCCGCCGCGGCATCCTCGTCCTCTCGGATCGCGATCAGCCCGTAGCCGAAGCGCGAGGCCGAGATCCACCAGTTCACGAGGGTCGCCGCGATCAGGATGCCGAGCATCAGGTAGAAGAAGGGCAGCGCGCTCCGGGTGATGGGCATCGTCAGGCCGGTCCCGCCGCCGGTGATCTTGAGGTTGTAGACGATCTCGCGCATCGTCTCGGCGACGCCGAGCGTCGCGATGGCGAAGTAGTGCCCCTTGAGCCGCAGGATGGGCATGCCGATCAGCCCGGCGAACGCCATGGCGAGGAGGCCTCCCGCCGGCAGCGCCAGCGCGAACGGCCATTCCGCCGCCGTCAGGAGCACGCCCGTCGTGTAGGCGCCGATGCCGAAGAACGCCACGTTGCCGAAGGAGGCATAGCCGGTGAAGCCCCCGATGATGTTCCAGCTCTCGGCGAGCGCGGCGAGCATGAAGAGGTTGATCAGGAACTGGACGAGAAAGGGCGAGAGCCCGGCCGGCGCGAGCGCCAGGGCCAGCACGACCGCCGCCCCGATGACGAGCGGCTTTCCCCTCGAGCCTTTCATCCTCAGCCCCTCCTGCCCACGAGCCCCGTGGGCTTGACGATCAGGATCAGCACGAGGAGGCCGAAGCTGATCGCGTTGGGGTAGGTGGGGCCGATGTAGGTCGAGGTAAACGACTCCGCGAGCCCGAGCACGAGGCCGCCGACGATGGCGCCCATCATCGTGCCGAGGCCGCCGAGGACGGCCACGACGAAGGACTTGAGGGTGAGGCCGCCTCCCATGATGGGCGTGATCGGGAAGAGCATGCCCCACATGCCGCCCGCCGCGCCGGCCAAGGCCGCGCCCAGCCCGAAGGTGACCGCGTAGATGTGGGCGACCGGGATGCCGGTGAGACGCGCCGCACGCAGCTCCTCCGAGGTGGCGCGGATCGCGCGGCCGAGCCGCGTCTTCTCGAGCAGGAGCAGGAAGAGGATCGAGAGGACAACGGTGGTCATGAACACCCAGAGGCGGACGTAGGGCACGGTCACCCCGCCCACGGAGAAATTGGCGCCAGCGTAGCCCGGGGTGACCTGCCGGAGATCCGACGACCAGAAGATGCGGACGAGGTTGACCATCACCACCTCGACGCCGAAGGTGATGAGGAGGGTGAGGAAGAGCTGCGCCCGCACGACCAGGTTCAGCAGGAAGCGCTGGAGACAGTAGCCGTACACGAAGAGGAGCGCGATCGTCGCGGGCAGCGACACGAACGGGTCCCACCCCCAGAGCGTGAACATCCAGAACGTGGCGTAGGCGCCGAGCATGATGAGGGCGCCGTGGGCGATGTTCACGATGTTCATGACGCCCCAGATGAGCGACATCCCGAGGGCCATCAGCCCGTAGAGGCCGCCCAGGAGGAGCCCGTTGATCAGGACCTGGAGAAAGAGCATGGTCCGCCCGCGCTACTTGCGCATGCTCCACTTCGGCGCCGGGTAGATCGGCTTGGCCAGGGTCTTGCCGGCCGCGTACACGGGCACGAGCTTGCCCTCCTGGATCTGGACCACCACCTGCCCCATCGCGATCTGGCCGGTCGGCTCGAACTTGACCCGCCCGTACATGGTCTCGGCGTCGAGAGCGGCCAGGGCGTCGCGGACCTTCTTGGCGTCGAGCGACCCCGCCTTCTCGATGGCGAACTTGTAGGCGAGGACGTCGGCGGCGCCCGAGGCGACGTGGTAGTCGGCCTCGTAACCGAAGCGATCCTGGAACTGCTTGGCGAAGTCGCGGGCCGACTTGAAGATCTCGCCCCCCACGTCCATGTCCGGCAGCCACGGCGTGATGCCGAACACGTACTCGGCCGCCTTCCCGAGCGTCTTGCGGAAGTCCGCCGTCGGCGGCCCGACGGTGAAGACCATCATCTTCGGGGCCATGTCGGCGGCCTGGGCCTGGCGGATGAAGTTGAGCGCGTTCTCCTCGTGGCCGGCCACCAGCACGAGGTCGGGGCTCTTGCTCTTGAGAACCGCGAGGACGGACGTGAAGTCCTGCGTCGCGGGCTGGTACTCCTCGTCGTAAACCTTGTCGATCTTCTGCTCCTTGAGCCACTGCCGGGCGCCGTCGGCCACGCTGCGGTCGAAGGCCTCGTTGGAGTAGAGGAGCGCGGCGGTCTGCACGCGGGGCGTGAATTTCGCGGCCGCTTCGATCACCGACTGGAAGTAGAACTCCGCTTTGGGCAGGGTACCGAAGATGTACTTGTAGCCGCGGTCGAAGATCTTGCCGGACGCTCCCCCGCCCTGCACCATCGGGATCTCGTACTTCTCGGACACGGCGCTCGCCGGGATCGTGATGCCGCTCGAGTAGGGCCCGAGCAGGAGGTTGACCTTGTCGGAGGTGACGAGGCGGGTGAAGAGGCGGACGCTCAGGTTCGGGTCGCTCTGGTCGTCGTACATCTTCAGCACGAGCTTGTAGGCCTTGCCCCCGACCTTGACGCCGCCGGCCTTGTTGACGGCGTCCACCGTGAGCGCGTACGCGTCGACGTAGAACTTGCCCTCGCGCGCGTACTTGCCCGTCTGCGAGATGGCCGAGCCGAGCACGATCTCGTCGGCTCCCCAGGCCGTGCCCGAGAAGGCGAGCGCGGCCGCCAGCATCACTGCACACCACCCTGTGCGTGTCATCTTTGGCTTCTCCTTTGTCAGAGCCGTTGGGTCAGGCCCGCGGCTGCCGCAGCACGTACGAGCTCAGCACCTTCATGTAGTTGGCCCGCTCGAACGCCGAGGGCTCCCGCACCGACCGGTAGCTCATGCTCCCCTGCATCTGTCGAATGGATTCGTACTCGTGGGACTCCATCCAGGCCAGCACCTCGCGCCGCACCTGGCCCAGGTGGCCGATGCCCCGCTTGAGCAGCGCGGACGTCATCATGCTGACCCGCGCGCCGGCCATCATCGCCTTCAGGACGTCCTGCCCCGTGTGCACGCCGCCGGTGACGGCCAGGTCGGCCCGGATGTGGCCGAAGAGGATCGCCACCCAGTGGAGGCGCACGAGCAGCTCGAAAGAGCTCGACAGCGTCAGCTGGGGCACGACCTCGAGGCTCTCGAGGTCGAAGTCCGGCAGGTAGAATCGGTTGAAGAGCACCAGCGCGTCGGCGCCCGCGCCGTCCAGCCGCTCGGCGACGTTTCCCAGCGCGGTCCACGCGTGGCCGAGCTTCACCGCGACCGGGATGTGGACACTCTCCGAGACGTCCCGCACCAGGTCGACGTACATCTGCTCGACGCGGCTGCCCGTCATCTTCGGGTCAGTCGGGATGTAGTACACGTTGAGCTCGATCGCGTCGGCGCCCGCCTGCTCGATCTTCCGGGCGTACTCGATCCAGCCTCCGGTGGAGACGCCGTTGAGGCTTCCGATCACCGGAATCTGGACCGCCGCCTTGGCCCGGCGCACGTGCTCGAGGTAGGCGTCCGGCCCCAGCCGGTAGCTCGCCATGTCGGGGAAGTACGTCAGCGACTCCGCGTAGCTCTCCGTTCCGTGCGAGAGATACCGGTCGAGGTGGCTCGACTCGAGATCGATCTGCTCCTCGAAGAGGGAGTGCAGGACCACGGCGGCCGCGCCCGCGTCCTCCATCCGGCGGATGTTGTCCACTTCCTCGCAGAGCGGTCCCGCCGAGGCGACGAGCGGGCTCACGAGGTGGAGGCCGAGGTAGGAGGTCGAGAGGTCGATCATGGCGTGCTCCCTGGCGAGCGCTCCCCAGCCGTCATGGCCGCGAGGCGCTCATACAGGCGCCACCTCGCGACGGCGTCCTCCTGCGCCTGCTCCAACAGCCGCCGGGCGGTCGACGGATCGCTGTGGGCGAGCATCGTGTACCGCGTCTCGTTGTACGCGTACGTCTGCAGCGGCAGGCTCGGCGCCTTCGAGTCGAGCTGGAGCGGGTGCTCGCCCTCGCCAGTGAGCGCCGGGTTGTAGCGGAAGAGCGGCCAGTGCCCCGAGAGGACGGCCGCCTTCTGCTGGTCCATGCCGTGGCGCAGGTCGTAGCCGTGGGCGATGCAGTGGCTGTAGGCGATGATGAGGGCCGGGCCCGGGAAGGCTTCCGCCTCCCGGAACGCCCGGAGCGTCTGGGCGTCGCTGGCGCCCATGGCCACGCGGGCCACGTAGACGCTCCCGGAGACCATGGCCAGGAGGCCCAGGTCCTTCTTGGCGCCGGGCTTGCCGCCGGCCGCAAACTTGGCCACGGCTCCGCGCGGCGTGGCCTTCGACATCTGCCCGCCCGTGTTGGAGTACACCTCGGTGTCGAGGACGAGCACGTTGACCTTCCGGCCCGAGGCGAGCACGTGGTCGAGGCCGCCATAGCCGATGTCGTACGCCCATCCGTCTCCCCCGACGATCCAGACGCTCTTCGCGACCAGCGCGTCGGCCACGCTCTCGAGCTCGCGCGCCGCGGAACCGCGAAGTCCCGCGAGCACCGTCCTGAGACGCGCGACCCGCTCGCGCTGGGCGTCAATGCCGGCCTCGGTGGACTGGTCGGCGCCCAGGAGGTCGGCGGCGTGCGCCCCCAAGCCGGGCCCCAGGCGCTCGATCAGCTCCCGCGCGTACTCCTCCTGCTTGTCGAGCGCCGTGCGAATGCCGAGGCCGAACTCGGCGTTGTCCTCGAAGAGCGAGTTCGCCCACGCCGGCCCCCGCCCGTCCCGATTCACGGTCCACGGCGTCGTCGGCTGGTTCCCGCCGTAGATCGAGGAGCAACCGGTAGCGTTGGCGATGACCGCGCGGTCGCCGAAGAGCTGGCTCAGCAGCTTGAGGTAGGGCGTCTCGCCGCAGCCGCCGCAGGCTCCGGAGAACTCGAAGAGCGGCTGGAGGAGCTGGACGTCCTTGACCTGCCCCTCGTTGATCGCGCGGCGATCCGGATCCGGCAGGTCCAGGAAGAATCGCCAGCTGCGGACCTCCTGGTCGTGGACGGGGCCCTGCGGCACCATGTTGATGGCCTTGTGCCTCACCTCGCTCTTGCTCTTGGCTGGGCAGACCTCGACGCACAGCGCGCACCCCGTGCAGTCCTCGGGAGAGACCTGGAGGGTGAACCGGGAGTCCGGGAACTCGCGCCAGCGGGCCGGCTCGGACTTGAAGCCGGGCGGGGCGCCTTCGAGGAGCCCAGGAGCGTAGATCTTGGCCCGGATCACCGCGTGGGGGCACACGAGCACGCACTTGCCGCACTGGATGCAGAGGGCCTCGTCCCACGAGGGGATCTGGAGCGCGATGTCCCGCTTCTCCCACTGCGCGGTCGCCGTTGGGTACGTGCCGTCGGGCGGCAGCGCGCCGACCGGGAGCAGGTCTCCCTCGCCCGCGATCATGCGGGCGGTCACCGCCTGCACGAACGGAGGCGCCTCGGCCGGCACCGCGGGCCGGATCGGGGCGGTGCTCGTGACGTGCGCGGGCAGGTCGACCTCGTGGAGCGCCGCCAGGGCGCTGTCCACGGCATCCCAGTTCTTGCGCACCACCGCGCTGCCGCGCCGCCCGTAGCTCTTCTCGATCGAGTGCTTGATGGCGGCGATCGCCTCCTCGCGCGACAGCACGCCGCTGATCGCGAAGAAGCACGTCTGCATCACCGTGTTGACGCGCCCGCCCATGCCGGCCTCGCGCGCCACGCGGTTGCCGTCGATGACGAAGAAGCGCAGGTGCTTGGCGATGAGCGCTTCCTGGACGCGCCGCGGCAGGTGGTCCCAGACCTCCGCGGGGCCGTACGGGCTGTTGAGCAGGAAGACCCCGCCGGGCTCGGCCACCGTCAGCACGTCGAGCCGGTCCAGGAAGGAGAACTGGTGGCAGGCGACGAAGGTGGCGCGGCTGATGAGGTACGAGGAGCGGATGGGCTTGGGCCCGAAGCGCAGGTGGGAGACCGTCACGGAGCCCGACTTCTTCGAGTCGTAGACGAAGTAGCCCTGCGCGTAGTTGTGCGTCTCCTCGCCGATGATCTTGATCGAGTTCTTGTTGGCTCCGACCGTGCCGTCGGCGCCAAGGCCGAAGAAGACCGCGCGCACGGTCGCCGGATCTTCGGTGGAGAAGCCGGGATCGTAATCGAGGCTCAGGTGCGTGACGTCGTCGCGGATCCCGATGGTGAAGTGGCGCGCCGGCCGCTCCTTCGCCATCTCGTCGAAGACGCCCTTGGCCATCGCCGGCGTGAACTCCTTCGACGCGAGCCCATACCGTCCCGCGATGACGCGCGGCATCGCGCGCCGCTCGGCTCCCGCTTCGGCGAGGGCCGACACGACGTCCAGGTAGAGCGGCTCCCCGACCCCGCCCGGCTCCTTGGTCCTGTCCAGCACCGCGATGGTCCTGACCGTGGCGGGCAGAGCGGCCGCGAAATGCTCGACGGAGAAAGGGCGGTAGAGGCGCACCTTGACGAGGCCGACCTTCTCGCCCCGGGCCGCGAGGCGCTCCACCGTCTCCTCGACCGTCTCGGCGCCGGATCCCATGAGGACCACGACCCGCTCAGCGTCAGGCGCCCCGACGTAGTCGAACAGGCGGTACCTGCGCCCGACCCGGGCTGCGAGCCGCTCCATGGCGTTCTGGACGATGGTCGGGCAGGCGCGGTAGTAGGGGTTGGCCGCCTCCCGGGCCTGGAAGTAAACGTCCGAGTTCTGGGCCGTGCCGCGGATGACGGGATGCTCCGGCGACAGCGCGCGCGCCCGGTGGGCTCGCATCAGGTCGTCGCTGACCAATGCGCGCAGGTCTCCAGCGCCGAGCGGCCTCACCTTGGCGACCTCGTGCGAGGTGCGGAAGCCGTCGAAGAAATGCAGGAAGGGCACCCGCGACTCCAGCGTGGCGGCGTGGGCAATCAGCGCGAGATCCATCGCCTCCTGCACGGAGCCCGACGCCAGCATGGCGAAGCCGGTCGCGCGCGCGGCCATGACATCGCCCTGGTCGCCGAAGCTGGACAGCGCCTGGGTCGCGAGCGACCGCGCCGCCACGTGGAAGACCGCGGGCGTGAGCTCGCCGGCGATCTTGTACATGTTGGGGATCATCAGGAGCAGGCCCTGCGAGGCGGTGAAGGTCGTCGCCAGCGCGCCGGCCTGGAGCGCGCCGTGCAGGGCGCCAGCCGCACCGCCCTCGCTCTGCATCTCGGTCACAACGGGCACGGTGCCCCAGAGATTCGGGCGTCGCTCGGCGGCCCACTGGTCGGCCCATTCCCCCATCGCCGAGGAGGGCGTGATGGGGTAGATGGTGATGACGTCGCTCAGCTGATAGGCGACGTGCGCCGCGGCCTCGTTGCCGTCGAGAGTGACGTAGGTCCCCTCGCCTGGCGGCGCGGCTGCGAGCACCGTCTCCGCTATTTCACTCATTGGGAAATGGGAGAGCAAGCCGTGTACCACTGCGATGGGGGCGCGGGGAGCCGAAGGCGGACTCGGGAAGATCGTCAATCCGCGCGGGCACTTGAGCATCACCGACTCCTGCGGTCGGCATGCCTCCGGGCGCGGCCCTGCCCTGCCCTGCCTCGAGCGTGATGGGGCAAACAGGCCACACTGGGGCGGCTGGCCGCGCCGGAAACGTTTTGAGGACTACCCGGCGTTTTGCGCGGATTCGTAGAGGCACAGCGGGTCCTCGGCCATGGGGTCGCCCGTCGCGGCGAAGGCGCGGGCCCGCGAGCCGCCGCAGGTCTCGGCGTACTCGCAGCGCCCGCAGCGCCCGGTCAGGAGCTCGGAGCGCCGCAGCGTCCGGAAGAGATCGGAGTCACGGTAGAGGACGACCGGGTCGGCCGTCTTGACGTCGCCGGCCGCGAGCGGGAGGAATCCCGAGGGATGCACCTCGCCCGTGTGCGAGATGAACATGATGCCGTTGCCGTCGCGGATGCCCGCGCCGTGGCCCATGCTGCCGCTCGGCCGTGGCGCCTCGCCGCGCCCGGCGCGCCGCGCCCGCTCGAGCACGACGCGCCGGAAATGGGGCGCTTCCGTCGTGGTGATGATGGGGCCGCCGTCTGCTCCGAGCTCGAGCAGCCGCTCGAAGAGCCGCTCGCACGCCTCGGCCGTGATGGGCTTGAGCACCGTGCCGCGGCCGACGGCGACGAGGAAGAACAGGCTCCAGCGCGCGGCGCCGAGGTCAGCCGCCAGCCGGTAGATGGCCGGCAGGTCGTCGAGCGTTTCCTCGCTCACGAGGGTGTTGACCTGGAAGGGCAGCCCCACCGCGGCGCAGGCGCGCGCGGCGGCGAGCGTCCGGTCGAAGCAGCCGTCAATCCGGCGCAGGGCGTCGTGCCGGCACGCGTCCGAGCCGTCGAGGCTCAGCGAGACGGCTTCCACCCCGGCTGCCTTGAGACGCCCGATGACCTCGGCCGTCAGCAGCGGCGTGGCGCTTGGGGCCACCGAGACGCCGAAGCCGCGCCCGCGCGCCGCCGCGATGAGGGTGAAGAGGTCCGGGCGCTTCAGCGGGTCGCCGCCCGTGAGGATCAGGTGGGGCAGCGGCGCGCCGAAGCCGGCCAGCTCCTCGATGAGACGGAGCCCCTCGGGCGCGTCCAGCTCCGCTGGATCGCGCTCGGGCGCAGCTTCGGCGCGGCAGTGACTGCAGGCCAGATCACACGCCCGCGTCACCTCCCAGTAGATGCGTCGCGGCGCTCTGTCGAAACGCAGGCTCGCGCTCATCCGCGGCGCCCCTGCGCCTCCTCACGCTTGCCGATGTCGACGTACGCGCGCTTCCCGGACCCCAGGTAGAGCTGCCGCGGCCGGGCGATCTTCTGCTCCGGGTCTCCCCGCATCTCCTGCCACTGGGCCAGCCAGCCGCTGGTCCGGGCGATGGCGAAGAGCACCGGGAACATCTCGACCGGGAACCCCATCGCCTGGTAGATCAGCCCCGAATAGAAATCCACGTTGGGGTAGAGCTTGCGGGAGACGAAGTACTCGTCCTCGAGGGCGATTCGCTCCAGCTCGAGCGCCACCGGTAGAAGCGGGCTCGGGCGCGTGACCTCGAAGACCTCGTCGGCCATGCGCTTGATGATCTTGGCGCGCGGGTCGTAGTTCTTGTACACGCGGTGGCCGAAACCCATGAGCTTGGCCTTGCCGTCCTTGACGCCCTTGATGAAGGCGGGGATGCGGTCCTTGGAGCCGATCTCCGCCAGCATCCGCAGCACCTCTTCGTTCGCGCCCCCGTGCAGCGGACCGTAGAGCGCGGCGACGCCGCCCGCCACGGCGCAGTACGGATCCACCTGCGACGATCCAACGGCGCGCACGGCGTTCGTCGAGCAGTTCTGCTCGTGGTCGGCGTGCAGGATGAACAACACTTCGAGCGCGCGCTCGAGCGTGGCGTTGGGCTGGTACTTGGCCTCGGTCGCCTTGAAGAGCATGTTGAGAAAATTGCCCGTATAGGACAGCTCGTTGTCCGGGTAGTTATACGGCAGCCCCAGGTTGTGGCGGTACGCGAAGGCCGCGAGGGTCGGCATCTTCGCGATCAGGCGCACGATCTGCAGCCGCCGCGTGCTCGCGTCGGCGCCGTCCTTGGCCTCCGGGTAGAACGTCGAGAGCGCCGCCACCCCCGACACCAGCATGCCCATGGCGTGGGCGTCGTAGTGGAAGCCTTCCATGAGCTTCTTGAGGTTCTCGTGGACCCAGGTGTGGTGGGTGATGTCGTAGACCCATTGGTCCATCTCGGTGAGCGTCGGCAGCTCGCCGTTGAGCACCAGATAGGCGACCTCGAGGTAGTTGGAGTGCTCCGCAAGCTCCTCGATGGGGTAGCCGCGATAGCGCAGGATGCCGCGGTCGCCGTCGATCTCCGTGATGCGGCTGATGGTCGACGCCGTGTTCATGAAGGCGGGATCGTAGGAGAGGAGCCCGAAGTCATCCGGTCCCGTGCGGATCTTCCGGAGGTCCATGGCGCGGATGGCACCGTTGGTGATCGGGAGCTCGTACGTCTTGCCCGTGCGGTTGTCGGTGAGGGTCAGGGAGTCGGACGGCATGGCGGCTTCCTCCTTCCGGCTTCAGCGGGTTGTGCGCTCGAGCTCGTCATGAACGAGCCGCAGGAGCGCGGATGCGGGAAAGGGCTTGGCGAGAAAGGCCGTGGCGCCCGAGGCGAGGGCCGCATCCCTGGCGGCCCGCGATGCGAACGCGGTGACAACGATGACGGGAACCGCCGGGTTCTGCGCATGCGCGGCCCGGATGATGTCGAGCCCGTCGCCGTCCGGCAGCCTGAGGTCGGCGATGACGAGGGCGGGCGGCGCCGACTCGATGGCCTGGAGCCCCTCGCGGCGCGAGCCGGCCGTCACAACCCGGAATCCCTCGCGGCGCAGCAGCCGGTCATAGGTGACCGCCAGGTCGGCCTCGTCCTCGACGACCAGGATGCGGCTCATGTCGGTTCTCGAAATCCTAGCGCTGGCTTCTTGCGAAGGCGCGCAGGACGTCGGTCTCGGTGACGATGCCGACAAGGCGTTCGCCGTCGAGCACCGGCAGGGCGCCGATCTTGTGCTCGAGCAGGAGGCGCGCCGCATCGGCGGCGTCCTGGTCGGGCCCGGTGATGATCACGCTCTTGGTCATGACCTTGCTCACGGTCAGCTTGGCGAGGAGGTAGTTGACCTCCCACATCGAGAGACTCGTGGCCTGGGACGGCAGGTTCAGCCGGATGTCCCGGTCCGTGACGATGCCGACCAGCCGGCCGTTTTCGGTCACGAGCAGGTGACGTATCCGCTCCTTCAGCATGGTCTGCCGCGCGTCAAACACCGGGGTGTCGGGTCCCACCGTGATCGGGGCGCCGGTCATCAGCTCGCGTACCTTCATGGAACGTTCCTCTCGGCTCGGGTGACGGTCGCGGCCGCCGCGCGATGAAGCCGGCGGGCCAGG